>Ga0116229_10015563_pt1 | contig 10338 bp, 6 predicted proteins | sample S1TSphgellanicum_3_FD_87313 | JGI IMG/M metagenome (GOLD analysis project Ga0116229, IMG submission 87313) | Host-associated microbial communities from peat moss isolated from Minnesota, USA - S1T2_Fc - Sphagnum magellanicum MG | ecosystem: Host-associated > Plants > Peat moss > Unclassified...
CCTGTATGTGCCGCGGCAGGTGCTGGCGCCTAAGGAGGCTCTGCGGTTGCAGCAGGCGTAGGATGGGTCTTGACCCATCATGGCGGCGTGACGATTTGGTTTGTGCCATGATGGGTCTTGACCCATCATTGCGGCACGACGATTTGGTTTGTGCCATGATGGGTCTGGGCCCATCATTGCGGCATGGCGATCTCGTTTGTGCCATGATGGGTCAAGACCCATCCTACGGCGGGCGGCTCCCGGCGGCTAGCGCGAGCCTTGCCAGCGCCGGCAGCGATTCCGCACCCGTTTTGTCCATGATTGCGGCGCGGTGATTCTCCACCGTGCGCTGGCTGATGCCCAGGTCGGCCGCGATATTCTTGTTCGGTTGCCCGGCCAGAATCATCGTGAGAATCTGCCGCTGGCGCGCGGTCAGGCTCGCGAGGCGGCCGGCCGCCTCCTCCTGCCAGGCCGCCTGGGCGCGGGAGTCCTTCGACGTATCCAGCGCACGGGCGATGCTGGCGAGAAGAGCGGCGCCGGTGATCGGTTTTTCGATGAAATCCAGCGCGCCGGCCTGCATGGCCAGCACCGCCATGCGTATGTCGCTCTGGCCGGTGATGACGACCGACGGCAGATGATGCCCCGCCTCGCGCAGACGCAGCAGAAGGTCGCTGCCGCTGATGCCCGGCAAATTGGCATCGGCCACCAGGCATTGCACCGCGCCCGGCTTGTAGGCAGCCAGAAAATCCTCGCCGGTCGCAAAGGCGAGGGCGGCGTAGCCCGCATCCTCCAGCACCGAGCGGATGGCCGCGCGCACCTCGCCATGATGGTCCACGATGGCGATGCAGGGCGTCTTTCCGCCGCAGCTCTCGGGCGGGTGCGGCTCGCCATCGGGCTGCGCGGGCGGCAGCAGGCTGGCGATCACCTCGCTCAAGGCGTCAAGCTTTACCGGCTTGGTCAGATGCAGCACATGCTGCTCGGCAATCCGCTGCATGGCGCGTGTCGAGATGTCGCCGGTGAGGATCACCACCGGGATTTCGGAGCGCGCACTCTCCCGCAGCCGCAGCGCGAGTTGCAAACCATCCAGCCCGTTCGGCAGATTATAATCCGCAATGATCAGATCCGGCCGCACCGTGCCGCGGCTGACCAGGTCCAGCGCGGTGTTGGCATTGCCGGTCGCGGCCGCGATATGCCCTTCCTCCTGCAAATAGAGTTGTAGAAATTCGCGCACCTCCGGATCATCCTCGACCACCAGGATCACGCCGGTGCGGTGCCCAGCCTCATGCCCGGTCTGATGCGGCTCAGGGGCGGCAATAGAAGGCACGGAAACTGAAGCCGCCGGCGCGTGGCCGGGGCGCGCGATGTCGATGGCGAACACCGACCCGCGGCCGGCACGCGAGTGCACACGCACCCGGTGCTCCAGCAGCGCGCCCAGCCGCTGCACGATCGACAGCCCAAGCCCCAGCCCGCGGCTGCGCTCGCGCGCGGCATTGTCCACCTGATAATATTCGTCGAAAATCGATTGAAGCTGGTCCTGCGGAATGCCCACGCCGGTGTCCCAGATTTCGATGCTGAGCAGGCCGGGGCGGCGCCGGCAGCCGATCAGCACCCGGCCGCGCCGCGTGTATTTCAGCGCGTTGGTCAGCAGGTTGCGCAGCATCTGCTCCAGCAGGCGCGGGTCGCTGTCGATGACGAGGCTGCACGGCACCATGCGCAGCATGAGCCCCTGCGCCTGCGCGTGGTAGCTGAACTCGTCACGCAGCCGCAGCAGAATCGGGTTGACCGCGAAACTGACGATATGCGGCTGCACCACGCCGGCTTCGATCTGGTTGATGTCCAGCAGCGTGCTCAGCATGCCGGACATGGCATTCAGCGTCTCGCCCTGGCGCGCCACCAGCCGCTGCGTGCGCTCACTTTGCGCCGATTTTTCCAGCAAGCCTTGCAACAGCGCCAGCGTCTGCAGAGGCTGGCGCAAATCATGGCTGGCGGCGGCGAGGAAGCGGGTTTTGGCGAGGTTGGCGACCTCGGCCTGGTGCTTGGCCTCGCCCAAGGCGCGGGCGACGGATTTGCGTTCGGTAATGTCGGTAAAGGTAATGACCAGGCCGCCGTGCGCCGGCTTCGTGCCTTTCGTTTCGGGCTCGCGGGCGCGGTACGGCAGGATGCGCCGCAGGAACCAGGTGCCGTCCGGCGTGCTGGTCTCGCGCTCCACCGGCTGGCGCGTTTGCAGCACCATGGCCGCATCCTCCGCCAGATCATCCTCCGGCCCGAGCGGACGCAGATCGGTCAGCGGCCGGCCGACGTCGCCATCGATGATGTTGAACAAGGCTTTGGAGGCCGGCGTAAAAAAGCGAATCCGCAGATCCGTATCGAGGAACAGGGTCGCGACCGCGGTGCTGTAGAGCACATTCTGCAAATCGTCCGAGGTGGTGCGCTGCCGCTCCAGCGTTTCCTGCAACTGGCTGTTCAGCGCCGTCAGCTCCTCGTTGAGCGATTGCAGCTCCTCCTTCGAGGTGAGCAGTTCCTCGTTGGTGGACTGGAACTCCTCGTTGATCGAAAGAGCTTCCTCATTGATCGCCTTCTGCTCTTCGCTGGAGGTTTCCAGATCGCGCTGCACGCTGCGGAGTTCGGCGCGCGTCGCCTCCAGCTCGAAGGCCAGGTCGCCGCCTGGTGCGGCGCCGGCCGGCGTGTCGGACGCAGCCGGCAGGGGCGTGCCCTGATCGTTGACAAAACAGACGAGGAGAAAATCCTCGCCGGCCGAGACGATGGGTTGCACGTCGATATTGAAAATCAGCGTGCGGCCGGTGTCCCGCAACTGGCAGCCGCGCTCGATGATGCGGCCGCGCGTCTCTTGCGCGCGCTGGATGGCCGCGCGCAGCGTGCTGCGCAGACCCAGGCGGGCGATGGCGAGCAGGTCGCTGGTGCTATGGCCAGGCGCGATGCGCAAATATGTGTCGGTGGGGCCGAGGAAATACAGGCATTCGTAATTGCGGTTGATCAGCACGGCCGCCGGCGCGAAGGAGTCCAGCACGCGCTGCCGGCTGATTTCCGCCAGCGACGCCTGGCGGGCGGAGAGCGGTCCCTGGCCGGCAATCGCCCGGATTTTTAGGCCGTCGCTGGGATTGGCGAGTGCGCGGAACGGGCTTGGCGCGGTGCGGCCGGTATGGCGGTAGAGCCGGTCGGATTTGGAGACCGCTTCGAACAGGCCGGCCGCGGGGCCGATCGTCTCGGCATTACCCAGAAGCAGCAGCCCGCCCGGCCGCAGCGCGAAATGGAACAGGGAGATCACACGGGCCTGCGCCTCGGGCCGCAAATAGATGAGGAGATTGCGGCAGGAAATGAAATCCAGGCGCGAGAATGGCGGGTCGGCCAGCACATCCTGCACCGCGAACACGATGCTGGCGCGCAAATCCGGCCGCACCCGGTAGCCGCTGTCCTCGCGGGTGAAAAATTTTTCGAGCCGCTCTTCGGAAATTTCGGATTCGACCGTGAGAGGGTAGAAACCCTCGCGCGCGCTGGCCACAGCATCGGGGTCGGCGTCCGACGCGAATACTTGCAGCTTGAGGCTACTGTTCTCCGCCGCCATGCGCTCCGCAAACAGCATGGCGAGCGAGTAGGTCTCCTGGCCGGTGCTGCATCCGGCAATCCAGAGGCGCAGCGTGTCGCCCTCGGCGCGGCCTTGCAGCAGGCCGGGGATGATGTCGCGCTCCAGCAAGGCAAAGACTTTGGGGTCGCGGAAGAAGCTGGTGACGTTGATCAGCAGGTCGCGGGCCAGCAGGGCGAGCTCGGTCTGGTTGGACCGCAGCAGATCCACGTAACGGTCGATGTCGCTGGCTTCGATGGCGACCATGGCCATGCGGCGCTCGATGCGGCGCTCCAGCGTGCCGGGTTTATAGAGGCGGAAATCATGCTCGGCATGTTCGCGCAGCAGGTCGAGAATGTCGGCCAGCCGGCTCGCAACCGGATCGCCCGGCGCCGGCGAGTCCGGCGCGCCCTCGCCACGGCCGAAGCGCGCGAGGGCGGCCGGCATGTCGGCAATGGCGAGCACCTGATCGACCATGCCGGTGTCGATGGCGCTGCGCGGCATGCCATCGTACGTCGCCTCCTCCGGCTGTTGGGCGATGACATGCCCGCCGTGCTGGCGGATGGCTTGCAGGCCGAGGCTGCCGTCCGACCCGGTGCCGGAGAGAACGACACACATGGCGCGCGCGCCAAACTCCTCGGCGAGCGAGGCGAGCAGGAAGTCGAATGGCAGCCGCGCGCCATGGCGTGCGCCGGGTGCCGAGAGGGCGAGCCTGCCGTAGCGGACCGCGAGGTAGGCGTCCGGCGGGATGACATAGAAATGGTCGGCTTGCAGCAGCATCCGGTCGGCGGCCTGGGCCACCGGCATGGCGGTGTGGCTGGCGAGCAGTTCCACCATGAGGCTCGGGTGATGGGGGTCGAGGTGCTGCACGAGAACGAAGGCCATGCCGGTCTTCTCCGGCAGGGCTGCCACGAGCTTGGTGCAGGCTTCCAGCCCGCCTGCGGATGCGCCGATGGCAACGATGGGGAGGGCGCCGTCGGCCGGCGGTCCGCGTGCCGGCATGGCGTCATCGTCTTTCTCTGTGCCTGGCGGGCGGTTCCTGGGCATGGTGGGGTATTCCTGGGTGCACGGATATACGCCCATGCTGCCGGCAACCAGACTAGCACCGTTGATGGCGTTTGCGGCAAACCGATTTCCCGCAAAATGCCGCGCCGCACCCCTAAGTATTTTCCGAAGGTTCCGGGCATGCAGGTAATTCTATAGTGTCATTTGATCATGGCCGGATGCGCGCTGGCAAGGAAGGATTTGGCAATGCCGCGCATTGTACTCGCAGAGGATAATGCGGTGATTGCCGTGCTGCTCGCCGAGGTGATCGGCTCGCTCGGCCACGAGGTTTGTGCCATTGTCGCAACCGTCGATGATCTGGTGAGCGCCGCGGCGCGCCACCGCCCCGACCTGCTGATCGTGGACGAACATCTCGCCGAGGGCAGCGGCGTCGTGGCACTGAGCCAGATTCTTAAGGGCGGCCACGTGGCGCATCTGATCATGAGCGGCGGCCCGGTGGAGGACATGCCGGCCGGTGCGGTGCTGTTGGAAAAGCCTTTCTCCAACAAGGAGCTTGCCGCGGCGATCGCCAGGGCGCTGGCCGCGTAAATCGCAACATCGTAGGGCGGGAAAGCGAAGCGCCTCCCGCCACAACGGCGCCCGCCGAGGTGCGGCGGTGGGGTGCCACGCGGAGAGGCCGATGTGGCGGGAGGCGCTGCGCTTTCCCGCCCTACGGCTCTGCAAGGCGCCTTACCAGAACACGCATCGTCTCAGGGTTGCTGCACAAGGTCAGATGCGCGCCGGAAAGTTCGATGCATAGATCAGCAGAATTTGCGTCGAAGCAACTGTCCCATGCAACGATCCCGTCGTCGCGTGTATAGATCGCCGTGGCGGGCACGGGAAGTGGTTCGCGCAGGCGTGCGGGCTGGACAGCAGGGCTGTAGCGGCGCGCGCAGAGGCGAACCAGCGGCGCCAGATTGGCCGACGTCGGCAGGCGGAACGGGCTGGCTACGGTCGCCACATGGCTGATGTCGTGGGCGCGTTCATACGCCAGGTTGCGGGCGAATAAACCGCCGAGGCTGACGCCGACCAGCGCCACCTTCCCATGATCGCGCCTGATTTCGCTGAACCGCCGGTCCAGACCCTCCAGCAACCGCGGCGTCGGACCCCAGTTCATGCCGAGGCCCCAGCCGAACGATCGAAACCCGCAGCGCGCCAGAAAGGCACGCAGGGGCCGCGTGAAACTGTCGCCGGTGAGGAAGGCCGGAACCACCAGCACGGGTTTTCCACCGCCATTGGGCAAGCTGTCGGGTGACGGAAGCGCCGGCCGGTAGGTGAGCAGTGACCAGACCTCCGCACCCAGCCTTCCATACGGGGGCCGGCGGGCGGGATCCGGGTCGAAAATATCGGCAGGGTTCAGGCCAGTCATGGGTTTAGACTCGGTTCATGCAGCGGTGCCTAAAACCCAGGCGGGGGGCCATGCTGCGCCTGCGAAGGTTGCGCGCCATGCAACTCCGCCTCTATCTTGCACCGCAAGGTCCAGCAGGGAGCATCATCATGACCGGCACAGCCCACGGCACCGTCACCATTACGCTGAACGGCACCGGCCAATCCGTCACCCTGCCGATGATGGCCGGCAGCATCGGGCCGGATGTGTTCGACATCCGCAAGCTCTATGCCGAAGCCGGCGTGTTCACCTACGACCCCGGCTATGGCGGCACCGCCGCCTGCGACAGCAAGATCACCTATATCGATGGCGACGAAGGGATACTCCTGCACCGCGGCTACCCGATCGACCAGTTGGCAGAACACTCCACCTTCGTGGAAGTGGCGCATCTGCTGCTGAACGGCGAACTGCCCAACAAGGCCGAGCTGCATGAGTTCGAGCGCGGCATCATGTTGCATACGATGGTCCATGAGCAGCTCCGCCAATTCTATAATGGTTTCCGGCGTGACGCGCACCCGATGGCGGTGATCTGCGGTGTGGTGGGTGCGCTGTCGGCGTTTTATCACGACAGTCTAGATGTCAATAATCCCGAGCACCGGCGCATCAGCGCTTTTCGCCTGATCGCGAAAGTGCCGACGATTGCCGCCTGGGCCTACAAATATTCGCTCGGCCAGCCTTTCATGTATCCGCGCAACGACCTCGGCTATGCCGAGAATTTTCTCTATATGATGAATGCGGTGCCGGCCGAGCCCTATGTGATCAATCCGGTGCTCGCCCGCGCCATGGACCGGATTCTCATCCTCCACGCCGACCATGAGCAGAATGCCTCCACCAGCACCGTGCGCCTGGCCGGATCGACGGGGGCGAATCCGTTCGCCTGCGTCGCCGCCGGCATCGCCAGCCTCTGGGGTCCCGCGCATGGCGGCGCCAATGAGGCGGTGCTCAAAATGCTTGCTGAAATCGGCAGCGTTGACAAAATTCCCGAGTTCATTGCGCGCGTGAAGGACAAGAACAGCGGCGTAAGGCTGATGGGTTTCGGCCACCGTGTTTACAAGAACTATGACCCGCGCGCGAAAATCATGGAGCGCACCTGCCACGAAGTGCTCGACGAGCTCGGGATCAAGGATGATCCCACTCTGGATCTCGCCATGGAGCTGGAGCGGATTGCGCTGCACGACGAGTATTTCGTGAGCAAAAAACTCTATCCGAACGTGGATTTTTACTCCGGCATCATTTTGAAAGCCATGGGCATCCCGACCAGCATGTTCACGGTGCTGTTCGCCGTGGCGCGCACGGTGGGATGGATCAGCCAGTGGAAAGAGATGATGGAGGATCCGCTCCAGCGCATCGGCCGCCCGCGGCAGATTTACACCGGGCACACGCAGCGCGATTTCGTGCCGTTGGAAAAACGGTAAGCCGTAGGATGGGTCTTGACCCATCATTGCACCCATCAACGACGGTCGCCGCGTCAAGGTGATGGGTCAAGACCCAGGGCTATCGCATATGGACAGGTCCGCGCTCGCCATCCGACCAACTGCCCGGTCGCACCGCCCAAAGATTAACCGCGAAGGCGCGAAGAGCGCGAAGGTTCGCGAAGGAGCTCCCCCTCGAAGGCCCGTTCCGTGGCGGATTTTTGTTGGTTTGGCCTTCGCGTACCTTGGCGTTCTTCGCGCCTTCGCGGTTGATCTTTGGATGTTTCCACAGGCCGTATGGTTGAACGTTAGCCGCGCCACCATGGGTGTCACGCAACACCCAGCGGTACAGAAGCAAATGCGATTGCCATGTCAAGACCCATCATACGGTTGCCAGGCTTGGGGCGGATGATCGCTCAGTATGGTTTTCAGGTCGCGTCTTGCGTGCTTGGCGGCTTGTGCCCGTGGGTTAAAACCGCTGGCTGCTCTTGACGATCGGCAGACGCCAGTTCCGCTTCGATTCGGGCGAAGATAGCCTCGCCATCGACAAGCCTGCCAGCGCGTGCCGAGGCCAGCCCAAGCATAATCTGGTCCCGAAGGGTTCGGAGGTAATCCTCGTTCGACATGCACGCGATGTTGGCACCGCGGCGTCAAAAGTCAATTTGCGCTCAGCACTCGCACCCCGGCGACGGCCCGCTATCCTCGCGCACGATATGATGGTCGATCCATTCGGACACCAGCAGCCGCGCCTCGCTCAGCGACGCCTCCGGGTGGTGGATGCGGTACAGCGTCGTGCAACTGCGGAAGGCGTCCATGTCCACCGTCCCGCATGCCCGCAACTCGCGGTACGCGGTCACCACCGCCCGCTCGCACCGCCGCCCGATCTCCGCCATCAATGTCTCCAGTTGAGAATCGCTCTCAATTGAGGCAGAAATTACAGGGTTTAGCGTGTCGCGGCAATATCTTCTGCATCACGCTTGCCGGACCCGCCGCCATGCGGGACAAGTGCGTTTTACGGCAGAGGGTCGGGCGATGGATGTGGTGACGAGCGATTGGGACAGGGATGCGGCGCTGACGGCGGCCCGTATCCTGCTGGAAATCGGGGCGCTGAATTTCCGCCCTGAAGACCCGTACACGCTGACCTCCGGCTGGAAATCCCCCGCCTATATCGACTGCCGCAAAATCATCTATTTCCCCCGCGCCCGCGCGCGCATCTGCGAGCTGGCGGTGGAAAAACTGCACCGCCACATCGGCTATGAGCAGATCGAGGTGGTGGCCGGCGGCGAGACGGCCGGCATTCCCTTCGCCGCCTGGATCGCCGACCGGCTGATGACGCCCATGGCCTATGTGCGCAAACAGCCGAAAGGGTTCGGCAAGAACGCGCTCATCGAAGGTGACGTGCCGGCTGGCCGCCGCACGCTGCTGGTGGAGGATCTGACCACGGACGGGCGTTCGAAAATCAAATTCGCCCAGTCGCTGCGCGACGCCGGCGCGCTGGTGAACCACACGTTCGTGGTGTTCTACTACGGCGTGTTTCCCGGCAGCCTGGAGAAACTGGCGCAGATGGATATTTCGCTGCACCATCTGTGCACCTGGTGGGATGTGCTGGAGGCGTGCAAGGACCGGGCGTATTTTCCGGAGCAGCATCTGGCGGAGGTGCGGCGGTTCCTGGAAAATCCCGTGGCCTGGTCTCGGGCGCGTGGGGCGGATGTGGAGGCTGCGCAGAAGTAGGAACGTATTTTGATCGCAACCGTAGGATGGGTCTTGACCCATCACACGGGCACGGCAACCGCGTGTTGGCGTGCAGAATGATGGGTCAAGACCCATCCTACGCCAAGTGCAATCGCCGGCAGAGCCGTCAGCTGATACCTGGGAATATTCAAACTCACCGCCGCATACGCCAGCAGATTGAACACGCCGGTTGAGAGCAGCAGCAGCACAAGCCAGTCGCGCCCGCGCCAGGCGCGCCAGACCGCAACGACGAGGCAAGGCAGGCCGAGCAGGATAAACTCGTCCTCCCAAAGACCGCGGTAGATCAGCGGCGGCATGGTGATCAGGTAGGCCACCCAGCGGCGGCATATGGCCTGCACGACGCCGGCATCGACGATTTTGACCGCCGCCCAATAATCGCCGTCGCCGGCCTGTCGCAGCGCGTTCACCTGGCGGGCGTAGCCATTCTGGCCACGGTCGTAAAACCCGCCGGGCCGGTCCAGGTCGAAGGGGGCGGCCGTATCGGGTGCGAACAGATGGCGGGCCAGGCCGGGGCCAAAACCGCGGGTCCAATAGACGAAGGATGCGGCATATTGCGCCGGCGTCATGCCATCGAACACTTCGCGCGTGGAGAGCGCGATGCCGGAGCGGGAATCGGTCAGGCGCCACTCGCCCGACACGGCAGCGTTGCGCGCCGCCCAGCCGCCGACGATCACCGCATAGGACAGCGCCACGGCGCCCGCCCCCGCCAGCGCCCGCCGCCGTCCTATCGCCGAGGCGGCCACCCAGGCGAGCACGCAGAACGGGAAAAAGAGCGCTTTGGTCAGCGTCAGCGCGGCGAAGGCGGCCCCCGTCAGTGCCCATTGCGACATCCGCCGGCCGCGCCAGGCACAGGCGAGCGCCAGCATGGCGAGGGCGAGCAGCGCCACGGCGAGCCGGTCCGACATCAGATCGGCCCAGCCCTTGTTCGCCGTCATGTTGAGCAGAAGATAGACGCTCGCCACCAGCCCGCCCGCCGGCGTGCCGCAGACCAGGCGGCCGAGCAGGAACATCGCCAGGCCGGCCAGTTCGATGAGCGCGAGATTGGCCAGGCTTGCGGTGCGGTAGGTCCGCGCCGGGCAGGCATCGTCCGCGGTGACGCATGTTGGGCCAAACTGCGCGAAACCCGGGTCCGCCAGCATCAGCCCCGCCAGCAGCAGCGGATAGGCGGGTTCACGCCCGAGCGA
>Ga0116229_10015567_pt1 | contig 10337 bp, 6 predicted proteins | sample S1TSphgellanicum_3_FD_87313 | JGI IMG/M metagenome (GOLD analysis project Ga0116229, IMG submission 87313) | Host-associated microbial communities from peat moss isolated from Minnesota, USA - S1T2_Fc - Sphagnum magellanicum MG | ecosystem: Host-associated > Plants > Peat moss > Unclassified...
ATACACCTTAAAGAATTTGCACCCAAAGGTCTTGTCATATTAAGGGATTCAATGGATATGCTCCCAAGGATAGTTACATAATAGTTAGTGGCAATTCATGGGTTTGTTAGATTCAAGAACTACATAACTTAACCTACACCCTACTTTAAATCACCTATGCTATAATCTAAATATATTTAACCTACAATTTATCACCTACCTATAACTACCTTGGTAATATATGTAATAAGTACTTACCTAACTTACAAAGTATTACTTACCTACCTACATGTACCTAGAAGTAATTTGCAACAAGTGTATTTGTTTAACCTACAACCTACCTAAGTAATTAATGAGGCATGTAGGCTACCTAAGAAGCTAGGTTGGATAGCTAGTGAGGCTAGATTTAAATGGGGTGGCAAAGCAAGGTAAGTTATGACTACCTACCTACTTATTGTCTACCTAGATGCAATAGGAGGTCCCTAGGTAAGTAATAGGTAGATATGTTAGGTCAAATGTAGGTAAGTAGGTTACTTAAACTAATTAGGTATAGGTAGATAGGTATTAAGTAACTAGATAACTAAGCAAGGCTTTTAGGTAAGTACCTACTTGATTTTTGTTTAATCATGGTATCACAACTTACAACCTACCTATACTTAACCTATTACTACCTACCTAGGTCTACATAGGCTTTAATTTAGGCAAGGAAGCTAATTAAACCTAGGTTAGGATAGTTAACTAGGCTAAGCAAGCTACTTTAGTTTAGCAAGGGTTTAATTTTGTTGTATAAAATAATTAGTATATAATTTGATGGCATTTTACATATTCATTAAAATGCCATAAAATTAAAATTATACCATTTATAATGTTTTAAATTATAACATAAGTGTCATTCATTTATAAATGATTCCATTTATATCATTAAATGTCATATAATATATATAATGCCATAATTAATTATGAATGGATGGATTTAATGTGGCATATAGTATGAATGAATGAATGAATGATTAAATGTGCCAAATAATATGGATGAATAAATTGTTTGACATATAACATTGGTGGCAATGCATTGGCGGGAAATTCAAATTTTGAATTATAATTGAAAACTACTTGAAATGATGTCAACTTGCATAGTTGAAAGTTAGTTGACATCCCAACTATAACCACATACTTCATCCATCCATGGATGAAGGGATTGCCCTTATATAACATTATCATTCACTTTGAGCATTTTTTGCACTTTAATTTGATTTTTTTTTCTTTTTTATAGTTTGTTTTGTTTTATTTTACTTTTCTTTAGGCCCACCTTGTGTTTAAAAGTTTAAATCATGTAGTTTAATATCAATTCATGGACTTTTTCAACTGAGGGCATCGTGCCTTTTACATGTGAGGAATTTTCACTTTGGGGTTATTATTAAGTTGTTTTCTTTTTTATCATGTTCAAACTCTTTTTTCTTCTTTTCATTGAATTTTTTTAAAAAATTTATTAAACACATTAAAGTCATATGGTGTCAAGGCAAGTGAACATGAATAGCATGAAGAGATGAGCTTATGGAATTTGGAAGCCACCACCACACATGCCTCTTACAATTGTAGGTGCTTAAAAACTTTTTTCCTTTTTTTTGTTTATTTTCCCTTTACCAAGATATTTATTCTTTTATTTCTCCACCATGTTACCTTTAGTTAAATTTTTTAGCTGGGTTTTGTTTTGAACTCTTGTTGTTTTTTTTTTCCAATTAGGTTTTTCTTTAAACTTTCATTAAGGTAACTAGGTTGGTTTTAGTACACTTAAACGTTTAGGGCAGTCCAGATCCAAGGGGAGGGGTTTTTTTTTTTTGGTGTCCAAACAGATGTTGAACCCCTCCTCTTGATGCATTTGAATCACTAAAAATCATCATAAATGGACTAAAAATGAGAAAGTTATGACCCCCCAAAGTAAGGGGAGTCAAAAACTCAAAACAACAAACCACAACCAATTCTTGAATACCCAAAAACTTATTTTTGTGTTGTTCTATTGTTATTATAGTTCAAATATTATTGGCCTAAGGTGGCGCTCCTATAGGTGGCGCTCCTATAACATTTTAAATCATTTAAAATGAAGAAGAAATGAGAAAATTATGAGTTTTGAAAGTAGGAGGGTTTAAATAAAAAGAAAAAATAAAAAAATATTTTGTAAGTATGAATTATTTTTTCTTCAACTCTCATTGGTTTTTCTTCTTTTCCGATTCCAAAACAAACACTTGGGCAATGAGAGCTAAATTTATGAACCTTTTCAACCAACAATGTAAGTAAGGTTTTGATTATGTTTGTTTTAATGAGCTACTTTCAACTAAGTTTCAATTATATAATTTCTCCTATATATTGATTGAGTTCAATTAGATTTAAATTAAGTTTCAACTATGTTTGTTGACTATGTATAAGGTAAACCCATGATGTGTGCCATTTTTATTCGTTATTTACTTCTAATTTTTCCATATTTCAAAGTGTTTCTTTTTGGTCAAACTTCCTTATTCTTGATAGTAAATGATGAATTTTTAATGATTTTTAATGTGTGCAATTAGTGTACAATCTTTTTCTTGATGCATTATAATTTATATTCCTATTAAGTTTTTTCATTTTTAACAACTTTCATTTTCTTTAATTCAAAAATGTAAGGCGCAACTATGACCAAGTCAAAATACATAGTCCAACAAGCCAACAATCCAATTAAGTTGCCAACAACGAGTTCACACCATTAGTGCATAAACATAGGACAACCACCTTATAGGAAAATAATTTCATTTTTCTAATAAATGTTTGATTAATAACATTAACATTTTCGAGATGTAGATGGGACCATTTCCTACATGGGAACAATGTTTCCTTGCATAATTTTAAGATTATAATCGAATTTGCATTCTTAGTTGATAATGTATAGGTAGATTATGCTTTTATTTTCTTTAATTAATTTTAGTTGGGTGTATTATCCCTATAGTCTACCTTTCGTAATCTTACAATTGTGAGTGTAATTTGTGTAGATTTGTAATCTCAACTACATTTCAACTAATTTACATAAATTTTGACCTTTTTTCAACATTTTTTCAAATTTTTTTCAACTTGCTTTCAATTACCTTGTAGTTGATCTCTTTACTTTGGCTCGACAGCACATATGTTAGATGAATTACAAACAACAAGATGCCATGTGTCATGCAAGTGTGTGACATAAATGTCCATGTGGCACAATATCATATGCTGACATTTTCAATAAATCAATCATTTCAAGATTTTGAGACCATACACATGGCACACGTCAAATAATTTAATTTGATGGTGAACCATGAATGCCCATGTGACACATGTCAATGTTCCATTGGTTATGATATAATTGAATAATAATCAAATTTCTAAAATTCCATGCCTTTCCTCAATGACATGACACATGCCAACGCTACATTGGTTGTAATACAATTGAAAGATAGTCATAATTCCAATTCCACACCCCTAAATGACATGACATGTAGGTGGATGAAGTTCATACATTGACTTGCCAGCATGGAATCAACTAGGTCCAATTAGCATTTTATAGTTGAAATGTTGCGTTGACTAAAATGTATGTCATTTTCAACTAAAATGTTGTCACCCCAACCTTAACCCACAAATTGACACGTGTACACTGTTTTCAACTCTATTGTAGGGTCAATTCAACATTGTCAACTATTTTGAAAATTAGTTGACAATGTCATTTTTGAGTTGCAAAAAACCTTTTGTAGTTGAAAGTGATGTTTTCAACTATAAATGACATTTGAGAAGTAGTTGAAAACATAGTCGAAAAATGGGGTTTTTCTCCTAGTGAAATAAGGTGCCTATTACTTGTTATGATAATATATTGAAAATATACCTAGTGTATTTTTAAATATATCTATAATATATTCAAAATATGCCAATATTTCATAACAAACTAAAGAATGCCCTTTATTTTAAGTGCATTTTAAAATATACAAATGGTAACCTCCCCAAGGTTCATTCTTTAGCCATTAGAACCAAATGGATATTAATTTGATTTGTATTGAGTTGACAAGGTTGGATGGATTATTATAACTCTTAACAAGATAAAATATAAGGTATGTCATTATAGTATTTTACATCTTTCAATCTTTCATAACCTTTTGATGTGTAATGCTTGAAGTCCATTCAAGCTCTTTGTGCATGTATTTCTTGATCCATTCTAGTTTAACCTTGAAAAAGGTTGCATGTAAAAGATTACCAAATACTTGAAATGCATATGCTTTTAAATATTTAATGACAATAGATTATTCAAACATTGATCAACAACTTTCATACTAAAGAGCAAACTCTTCAAACCATTTGCAACATTCTTATCTACATGTGTTAGAGGTCTTGTCATGTGTTTTTCAAATTTTCAATAACATACGGTGATTTACCATTGCATTTACATGAACATGAACATGTTTCCATCTTTATCATACCAATTTGAAATAGACACCTCAAATAGCATATCATAAAGGCCTAGAGATCCATAGGCATTTTATATGATTTCCTCACATCATGAACGACATCAATGACATTGCAATGTCACTTCATACAACTTCAATTAATGGTAATAGTTCAAAACTAAACCATTTAATATAATGTTGTCACTTCTTGTGTTTTGAATTAGAATCACCTCCAATGTCTAATTCATGGGTCTCTTTTATTCATTGACAACTAACTCCTGGGTTTGCTTTACTTCGTCAACAATAAAGGGTACAACAAAAGGTACTTCAAGGTCATCCCACCTTTTGTTTAATAGATGCAATGTTCTTAGTTGGTTGTGTTGTAAAAACATCTACAATGTGCAAGTGTTATTCTTTACTCATTTAAGAAAACAAAGACAAATACATTGATTGCTTCATCCTCTTATACATCCACGTCATATAAATACAAATAGCATTAGTTTACATCATGAACGAAATCAACATCATCCACTTTTGAACATTCATTCATATATCATAGACTACAACTAGGTAGACAAATCTTTATTTTTCAACAAAACCTTTCTACTCCCTAGTTAAACCTTTACTTATCAGCAAAACCTTATCACTACTTGGCTAGACTTTACTTATTGATAAAAAAAATTTACTCCATGGCTAAACTTATACTTCTTGACAAAATTGTTCTACTCCTTGGTTAAACCTTTGCTTCTTGGCAAAAAGTTTCCACCCCTTGGCTAAACCTTTACTTTTTGGCAAAACCTTTACAATCATTGGTTAAACTTCTCCCTTTCAACAAAACCTTTCTATTCCTTGGTTAAATCCTTACCTCTTAGTAATACCTTTTTACTCCTTAGTTAAACCCAAATTTTTGGCAAAAAAATTACATCTTCTTGACTAAACCTTAAAATTAAACTTCTATCGCTTGATAAAACCTTTATATATTATTGGCTAAACCTCTGCCTTTCAAACAAAATATCTATTTTTTAAATTAATTTTTTTTAATGATTGGCAAAACCTATATTTTTTCCTAGCTAAACTTTTGTTTATCAACAAAACCTCTTCTTTTTGTTAAACCTTTACTTCTTGGTAAATCTTTTATATCTTATTGGCTAAACTTCTATCTTTTTGAAAAAAATTGTTTCTTTTTTGCTAAACTTCTACCTTTTAATAAAACTTCTATATGTCAAGGACACAAAGATTCATGAAAATAAGGTTAAAGGAAAGGTCTAAACTTTTAACTTTCAAACAAGGAACAAGACAATATTATGTGATTAAAAAAAAAGAACACAAAAATTAAAAACAAGAACACAAGATGTGCAAAATAAGTGTGAAAATAGGATTTTATTATGTTAACATATGCAAACATGAACATTAAAAAACATGACAAGGTTATGGTGAAGATCATGCTTAAGACTAATGTTCAACAAATTGAAGGAAATGAGGGGTTCTATTTCTATTTATACCCCTTTGGGGACCTAACTCAAGGAACCTTCCAAGGAGATTTCTATGTTCATCAAGTAAAGAAACTTCTTGAAAGCCTTCTTAACTGAAAGTCAATTATGAGTTAATTGAAATTTAACTGAAAATTAACTAGGATTTAATTAAAAGTCAACTAGGAGTCAAATATGAATTAATTGGGACTTAACTTGAAATTGACTAAGAGTTAACTCGGACTTAACTATAATTTAATTAATATTTAATTTGAATGAATTAATAGTCAATTAAAAATGAATTATGAGTTAAGTGGAAGTGAACTAAAACTAAATTAAAAGTTAAGTACATGGATGAACATTCAAATGGATGAACTCCATGGCATTGGCATATGTGACACAATATATTTTTGGCTTAACCTCTAATGTTTGACAAAACCTCTATTTTTTTTTGTTAGACTTCTATCGTTTGGCAAAACCTTTATCTTTTTTTGGCTAAACTTTTATCGGTTGGAAAAACCTATATATTTTATTGACTAAACCTCTACCATGTGGTAAAATCTTTATATTTTCTTGGCTAAACTTCTATGGTTTGGCAAAACCTTTATATTTTCTTAGTTAAACCTCTACGGTTTGGTAAAACCTTTATATATTTTTAGTTAATTTTTCTAGTTAAACTTCTATTTCTCGGGAAAACCTTTTTTCTTTGCTAAACCTCTACCTTTTGGCAAAACCTCTACCTTATAGCAAAACCTTTTTGTTTATTGGCAAACCTCCATGTCTTTTTAGCTAAACACCTATTATAGGCAAAAATTTTATCTATTTTTGGTTAAGCATTTACCTCTTGACAAAACCTTTTTGTTTCTTGGTTAAACCTCTATATTTTCATGGTTAACGTTTTCAATTACCTAATTAAATTTTTATATCTTAGTAAAAAATAAAATTCACTAATTATTTTTATGTATCGGAAAAACTTATATATTTTATAGTTAAACATGTACCTTTATCTCATCATGGCTAATCTTTGCCTTTTGTCAAAACCTCTATTTTTTTCGAAAAACACATATTTTTTTAGCAATTACACTTTAATTTTTAGCAAAACATTTATTTATTGGCAAAACCTACCTACCCACACATCATCATACCTACCTATGCACTTGCAAATTTTGTAGTTCAATTGAAGAAATTATAACATAAAATGTGGGTATTTCAAATGACCCACTAACATCTATTTTAGTCTATTCAAACTTGTGATGACGATAAGCCATTAACCCCAAATGTGGGTATTGCAATTGTGGGAATTTTTTTGGTGGTGGTCCCCTATTTCCACTTTGGAGCATTTAATGCAAGATGTACTTAATTTAATTAAAAAATGGGCTTGATATATTTAGATTTAAAAAGACATCAAACATTTATGAATATTTGCACAATTTTTAATACTAATCAAAATCAATCCTAGGTTAGATTTTGGGGGTAAATTTTCACATACAAATACTTGCAACAAGACTCATTTTATCTCTTTTGAAAATGAATGAAGGTCTCAAGTTGGGCCCTCAAGTTGAAATGACCAATTAAAAGTAAATGAATAAACTCTTATTTCATTCATTTAAATTATTCTTTTCATTGTGTTTCAATTTTAATTCATTGTTCACTCCTAGAATATTATTTTGTATTGATTTACCATATTTTCTTGTATAATTAGCTTAGGGTTTAGTTTCAAACATGGGTTGTGTTTCAAAATTTCAATCAATTGAGATCCAAAAACCAAGGAGATCATTTTTCAACAACATGAACTTGGTGTGGAGAAAGGATGTTCAACTTGGAGGGCCACATATTATATCAAAGTTAAATGTGTATACATCCCACATGTATGGGTTTTAAAATTTTTAAATGGTGAACGAAGGTATGAAAACTCCCCAATGGAATGGAACATTTATAAACGGGTAACCCCACAAGAAAATGTAAAAATGCTAAAAATCCAAAACAACTTTGGCCATATTTGGTATGTTATTTTATTGTTCACTTTTGTTATATGGTTGTTCTTTTTATTTCATATTGTACCCAACTTCAAGTCCTAAATTGATTGTACATTTTGTAGGCATGCATGTGGGTATGGACTGGAAGATAATCGTGGAGACCCAAACCACCATCATTGTTTAGCTCGATTCTCAATTAGGTAATTATACAAATAATTTAAAACAATGGAAATAATCTTCTACCATCGACTATATACACATGGTAATGGTGAGCCTATGCACAACAAGCATGACCTTAATTCCATTGCACAACCATTTATTTTAAGGACCACATTTGGATTTAATTGGGTTTATGTTACATTGTTAAACAAATATCGTACCTCAAACTCATGTTTAGTGTTAATTAATTCATTATTAAATTAGTCAATTTTTTTGAAATTATTAACAATAGTTTGTCAAAATTCAATGAAATTGAAACCGTCTCACATTCAAAATTAAGCAAAATGTATCATTTTAGGGTGACCGTTTTGGTGGTCTTTTTTCCTTCATTCTTTTGGCTTGATCGCAAAGCTTTAAGGTGCACCATCATATGTAGATGCCATTTTTGCACGAAACCTGAACCATAGTATGACAACGGTTTTTTCATAGATATATTCATTTTTTGATGTGTTCACAATCACAATGATAGATCCACAGAAAATTCCATAGTTAAATGCCTCACTTGCAATTGGAGTTGCAACCTCATATGTGACCTATTTGATCAATAGACACACAAATAATACATCCTACCAAGGGTCAAATTTTAGTGTGCAGTAATGTTTCCATGATGTTGTGACACTTGTAGATAGGCTTACACAAAGCTTTAGGGAGTTTTTCATTCCTCTTCAACCAAATAAGAATATTGTGGAAAGCTAGGTGATGTAAAAAGATGAGTTTATTGAAAATTAGCAAATTTACAAAAGGATTTGATAGGAAGGTACATTCAAAATCGATAATGTGCAAAAGGATGAGTTTATTGATAATTGTCTTGATAGGACACTTCGCATGAATATTTAACACTTACTCAACCTTTGCACGTAGCATTTGCAAACCACTCAAATGCACTCCTAATAATATAAACATTGATGTCAAATGTGGTTACAAATAACATGCAGATTGAAAACTTGTAGCAACTTCTAACAAAGTTTTTGGTGGAAATAATATTCACAATCAAAAAGTCAATGAACTCAAAGAGGCGGTCAAGGTCACTGAAAAAGCTCGCAACCTTGCACAAAAAAGTATGATTGCTTTAAGGTATGTGTTTTGCTACCTTGTGTTGGAAGTCCAAGATTCCAAAATCATTCTTGGTGCATAGCTCATAGGTGCATGATGATTTCTTTGTCCAACATGAAATTTTGTCACATGTCAAATTCCATGTCTCATGTTCAAATTTAGGGAGGATGATTTGAAGATCCTATAATCAAATAGTTTTTATAATCCAAACATTCAAACAATTATGCATGATTTCAAGAGTGGAATCTTCTAGATCTATATCATCTACTTCCTCTTCGTGTTGTTTAAATTTTAAATTAAAAGTAATTGAAATGAGAGGTGTAATAGCATTGACCTCCATAGCTTCAAGCTAAAATTGCATGTTGAAGTTCCTTAGTAGTCTTGTTTATTTCCCAACCTTTGCAAATCATTTCCTTCATGTTTTTCACATGAATCCATGCATGAAACAACCATGCACATGGGTTTAGTTTCATAATTGACATCCGAAAATCAACTTTAAGATTATCACCTTTTTCTAGTTGGCTTTTGATTATTGAGTAGGTCAAAGAATGAAATTTTTTCTTGAATGCATGTTTGAATGGGCATTGCGAGATGACATCAGCAGGTTGAAGTACGCCAATGTAGTTTGTTGGAATGAAGATGACACACCCTTTTGGAAACTTCAACTTCATCCAATCCATTTTTTTTTTACTTTTGTGAATTAACCAACAATCAATAAACCAAACCATCTTTTGCTCTTCCAATAAAGCAAATTTCTCCACTTGAACTTTTCATTAGGGCATGGGATGTGTTCAACAAAATCTAGTGGTTTCCAAATTAGACCAATGATTGGAGATGTAGGTAAGATGAAAGCCACTTGAAAGACAATTTTTTTTTCCTTCATTCATGGGTGGGAACATTTGACTTGTTGTGCCTTAGAATACAACTTGCAAAAACAACATTAACCCATCTATTGAATATGATACAACTACTATAATTTGTCTTTTGTCTTTTATCCCTAAAACTTGTATGTGTTTGGTTCCTTTTCTTTCCCATGTTCGATCCCCTTAAATGGGTACAAGATGAACTTTAGTTTGATGACGCGCTCCCAAGTCACGGGGTGAAACCCACTTGAGGGTTTCACAAAGTCAAGTTGCGAAAAGTTGAGACTTGGTAGCACGCTCCCGGCTTCCAACTCTAGAAAGGGGTAGAGGGTCGAGTTGGGA
>Ga0116229_10015568_pt1 | contig 10337 bp, 9 predicted proteins | sample S1TSphgellanicum_3_FD_87313 | JGI IMG/M metagenome (GOLD analysis project Ga0116229, IMG submission 87313) | Host-associated microbial communities from peat moss isolated from Minnesota, USA - S1T2_Fc - Sphagnum magellanicum MG | ecosystem: Host-associated > Plants > Peat moss > Unclassified...
GTTTCCAATTTAATATCAAGCTGTTACAAATTCCAATTCTGCAGATAGTGTCATAAGTGCTGATCACTGTCCTTCTCTCTGTCTTGTTAAACAGGTTGAGTTTAATAAAGCTGCACAGTCCTTATCAGAGGCACTTATGCCATCTTCATCCAAAATTGCGGCTCTGACTCGGCTGCTTAAGGACAATGTGGCACTGATAGTAGTGCTAGAGGCTCGGGAGACCAAGATAGGTGCGGATATGCAGGGTGCCCCTGGCAAACATGGCCAGCTGCTATGTGTGGTAAGTGGGATCAGCCTTTTTCTACCAAAGGATATAGGAGGGAAATGTTTGTGGAACATATGGCCACCTAAACAGCAGCAAATGCCTTTCTTGACCATATGTTGTTTTGTTTTCAATGTCAGGCCAACACCCATATCCATGCAAATCCAGAGCTTAAAGATGTCAAGCTGTGGCAGGTTTGTCAAGACTGCACACCTCTGTTTAGGATATGGATACTGTTGGTTTTGTTTACTGCAGTGAATTTGATTGTGCTACTTTTTGTGAGAGCAGGTCTGTGAAGGCTATAAATTGCTAACTGTGGCATTGTTGTTATCAGGTGCATACACTATTGAAAGGGCTTGAGAAAATTGCAGCCAGTGCAGACATTCCAATGTTGGTTGCTGGTGACTTTAACTCTATTCCTGGCAGGTTGGTCAAATTGTAGCTTTGTTAGTTGAGATTAAACAATTCTTTGTGTGTATTGGAGCAAATATGTAAATTTTAAGTAGTATTTGAAGTTGAGAGGTTTACAGGCTTAATGTTTTCTGCACTTTTCACAGGACATATAACTTGAGGCAAGACCTTGTATCCATTTCATATTGAGCTCTCTGCTGCCTAATCTTGATTATGCAGAGGGAGACAAAGCTGATGTGCTGGGTCATAGTTGGTGACACAGAGCTACTGTTATATCCCTTCTGAATTTTGATGGTTGGTTGGTTTTCCAGTGCCCCACATTCACTCTTGGCAACAGGCCGTGTAGATGCAGCACATCCCGATTTGGCCACTGATCCCCTTGGCATTCTGCATCCTGCAAGCAAGCTATGCCATTCATTACCTTTGGTTAGTATTTTGAAGCTTTTTTTTGCCTCATCTGTATCCTGTGATTAACAAATGCAAAGTCTTTGCATTGAAACTGGGGGATATCTGCAGGTCAGTGCTTGTTCATCCTTTGGGAGGATGAATGGTCTGGGCCCTACATTAGACAGGCAGAGGCAGCGCATGGATCCAAACAGTAATGAGCCACTTTTCACCAATTGTACCCGAGATTTTCTTGGCACACTGGATTATATCTTCTACACTGGTCAGAATCTTCTTTTTTCTCTTTGCTATACAAGTTGGACTATCCACTAATCAGTCTGATGGGTATACTTAGATTGGAGATAGCCCATTCCCAAATTGCATTAGGAGACAGTAACCCAAACAAACAAGATGGTTGTTTTTGGATTTTACTGTTGCTGGTAGGATTGGGTTATCTTGGAGTTTTATGAGAAATGATGGGTTGGGTGGACTTCAGAAAATACACTGGGAGTGGAGTCACTCTTGGAGCTGTTGGATGAGTCGAAGTTGCGGAAGGACACAGCACTGCCCTCTCCAGAATGGTCATCTGATCACATTGCATTGCTGGCAGAGTTTCGTTACATGCTGAAGCAACACCAGTAGGAACATCTCACTCACTTATCAGGTATCCTGGAAGATGGACTTGAACTGCCCTCTTTCTCCACCGTCCAGTAAACAGTCTAATGGCAACAATGATAGGGTAAACATGCTCATGCAAATTGAAGATTTATGCTGTATCTATCTGTGACACAAAATTCTGAACTTATGCATCAGGGAATTGTTCCCATGAGCATCCTTCAGTTTCTTTGGAAATTAAAGACAGGAAAAGACACTGCACGAGTTGTATGTGAGGAAACCCATCCAGTAAAGGGTTTCCAGCCCTTCAGATTCACCATGCATACCGAACACAAATAAAGAGTGCATCTTTAATGTGGGTATCTATTGCACAAATTCAATTCTGCCGCATTAATGCAGTATCCATAAGCATCTTCCAGTTTTGATGGAACTCAAGTGATGCAATGTTCTTGTCTGCAGAGTTGTAGTTGAAGAAACCAGTACACCAGTGATTGGTTTGCAACCTTCCATTTTCAACACATGTATTATTGCATCTTAATTGTACGAAGGATTGATCGGGCCAAGATGAAGATTCATACATTGTAGATTGTAATATGAATTCATCATGACCCATGGAACAGCAACAAAGGGGAAAATAATTTATCTTCTTAGAAGACATGTTAGTAATCCAACATCTAGGGTGGTCAGAATTTATTCCTTAGCATAGTTACCAAATATTAGCTAAATTTTTGTGTTGTTTCAATTCAGTTTAGCATGATAGTAGCTTTGGGTTCTTATTCAAACCTATTAGCTAGATACCCACAGATATGTGATTGCCAAGAATCTATGGCTTGGCATTTTGTACAAACAGTGTTGGTTTACATAAACAGATTCATTCTTGGTGGATTTGATTGACCTTTGATTCATCACCTTCAAAACCATTGCAACTAGGATAAGGTGGGTTGAAAGCTTTGGGATGATTACTGGAAGACGACATGTTTCATGTACACCTCTTGATCACTTCAATTTTTCAAAGAAAAGATGAAAAGGGTGATAGAACAATTTTTGAGCAAAACTGGGTTTGAAATTCACTACAGATTTAAAGTGACCATGGCCCGGACTTCTAAGTAATGCACTAATATCTCTATGGTATTACTTTGTGAGTGAAGTATACAATAGGGACATGCACTGGTGCAACTACAGGCTCCCCTACCAGACTCTGGCACACCTATAGGGTCCCTTGCAGGCTTGCCTAACACAACAGTAAGGGCCTTGGCCATTCTCTAATGTATGAAAAGGCCCAGATAAGTCACTATCATTAGTCATCCTGCTTGCTTTGTGGGCACTTTGGCAAGTCCTTTAAGCAAAAGGCCGCTTTGGCAAGTACCCCTTAGGCACCCAAAAAAAGGGTCCTTAGGAAAAGGCGCTAAGAGCAAGACTCTTGCTCTCTACAAGAGCCTTGTTCGAAGCTCCTGATCCTTCTTCGCTCTTCTTTCTCTCCAAAGGGTTCGTTGTTCCTTTCGCAGTTTCTTCTGTACACAACTCCTAAGTCTGGTCATACCCTAAACCTCGATCTCTCTCTCTCTCTCTCTCTCTCTCTTTGCCGTGAGGTAGTTTTGTTATTCTTCTCGGCTTCAAAACCTGTACATTTTTTTTCTCTCTCGTTTTGCGTCAGCAACTTCTTCCACAAGTGATATTCAGATGTAGGTATTGTAGTTCAGAAGGGCTGTGAGCGAGCGAGCAAGCAGCTTGGCGGATGTGAGGAGGAGGAGAAGGAACAGGAGCATCCGAATTTTATTATCAAACTTCTACTGCTTTACCTATCTGTCCACAACAGCAATCCATGGTGAAGGAGAATACATGAGGTGCCTGTCAACTTGGAGAAAAATCTAACGACGCCTTATTATTAGTTGCGTTTCTTTGTCTGGTTGGTACAATTTCGTTTTCCTTCAAGGGACATACATATTTGAAGATCATGGCTTGCAGTGAGCCCTTCTGCTCAGTTTTAAGGATCTAACTGATCAGGTTTTTGTTGGTGGTAATAAGAAGCAAAACCTGGATCTCTGAACCCTAATACCAAGTAGTTTTTTTTTTTTTTTTTCGGTTGCTTAAACAACTTCCATCATGTTCCAAGCAAGTGATTGATTGCAGACGAACAGTACTACAGGTTAGAGAAAAGGCTGCAAGCAAGCAAGCAGCAGGATCCATGTGAGGAGCAGGAGGAGCATCTGAATTTTATTGCTGGACTGCTTTACCTATCTATCCACAACAGCAATCCATATGGTGGAGAATGAGGTGCTTGGAAACTGGGAGCAAAATCTGACTCCTTATCAGTTGCGCCTCTTTGCCTGGTGGGTACAATTTGTTTCCTTGAAGGGACATGTATTAAGGTCATGGTGTGCAGTGCGGCCTTCTGCACAGCCACAGGGATGATGTACTGATCAGGTTTTTTGTTGGTGGTAAGGAGAGCGCATGGTGGATGGCATTGGATATTGATGTGAGAGCAAAAGACTGAACAAAGATTCCAATTGCTGGTTTTTAAGCAGTATGTATACATGAGGTGGATTAACAAGAAATGCCACTGGTGGAGAGTGCTGACCAGGGGTTGAGCCCAGGTCCTTTGCCCTTTCCAGCTTCAGCAAGTTCTAGGAAAGAGAAAAAGAAGCAGGCCAAAGAAGAGAGAGACCGTCTGAAGCAGGCAGAAAAGAAAAAACGGCGGCTTGAAAAAGCCCTTGCTACAGCAGCAGCCATACGCTCTGAGCTTGAGCAAAAGAAACAAAGACGCAAGGAGGAGGAACGACTTCTTGATGAAGAAGGGGCCGCTCTTGCCGAGGCTGTGGCTCTGCAGGTTGGTCATACTTACTCGATCATCCATTTGATGCACAATTTCAATAGCTGCTAGCTCATGATACACATGCCATTTTGCTAACAAGATAAGCACCAGTGGCAAAGATTGTGAACTACTGTCTTTTCACCGTGTGTGGCATGTCAATTTGTATCCTAGGCAGGGAGATACTTTTAGGTTCAGGTTTTCAAGATTTGTGGCAGGGAATGAGCAAATGATCTTTGCAGGTCTTGGTTGATGAAGAACCCGATGGGCTCAGGCAGATGTGGGCTGCAAGTGATGGGCACTCTCAGAATGGAAGAGATGGGGAAGGAGGATCCAGTTTTACGGAGAGGATTGGGGATGATGCTGAAACCAGAGAACCTCTGCAGCACAACAGGCTCAAGCACCATGGCACCTTCAAGTGCTCTCCCAGTCAGTTTCTTGTTCACATTTCAGCCCCTATGAAATGAATCACTAGATTCCTCTGCATTTCTTTGCTGCCTGCACCTTCATGGTTCTGATTTAAACAATTTGAGGTCACTTTTTGCCACTTCTGATCAATGACTCAATGGCCCATAGAAGACCCAAGGTGAAGGACTTAGGGATTTCTTAGACCTTAATATTTGGCTGTAGCAAGTCAACTTGTGTGACTCTCACAGATAAGCATGTTGGAATAAATCCCCTGTTGCTTTGGTTGGTTGATATGGAGTCTGTAGTTTGTTAGCACATGCTGCATTTCCTGATATACTGTTTCTATGAAATTTTTGCAGGTTCAGATGGCAATGAGAGAGAGATGAAGGGTTTGAACATGAGCTGGAGTGAGTGGGATGCACATGCTGAAGATCAGCAAGTAGGTGTTAGAGATGTCATTGGTTTAGAAGGGGAGCTTTTGCAGGGTGAGCAAGACAGTACGTGGGAGTTCTGCAATTGTGCTGAAGAGTCAGGTAGGGCCAGTAACAAAAGAGCCCATACAACTGAAGTGGCAGCGGGCATGGCTGCTGCACAGGTTAGTTCATTCTGTTTTCTACCTGCAGGTGGGATGATTACCCATGGGAGATATAACATAATCAGGTTTACTCAATTTTTTTGTCAACAGTGATGTCAGGGAACTTCTTCATTTGACAGTGGGTTTTTCTGCTCAATGTTGTTAGTGGTGTCAGATGCCAATTTGACTTGTGAATTTGGTATGTTTTGTCAGTTGGATGCTGACAAAAAGATATTGTAGCAGGCTGTTGCAGCACTTCAGATTGCTGAGGAAGCACAAGCTCAAGCTCAAGCTCAAGCTCAAGCTCAAGCTGCCCAGAAGGCTGTTGAGGAAGCAATGAATGAGGCTCTTGACCACCATGACCCTCATAAAAGACCAGAGTACCTCTATGAGGTACGTCATGAAAAACATGTGCTATGTGGCCTGGCTTCATCATGCTCATAGTTCTTTGGCAGGGTGGATATTGCATTTGATGTCTCCCTCTATTTGATGTTTTGATTGTCCTATATATGCAAAAGACTAGCTTTCCTGCAGGCCTTTTGGATGCTTTGCATTGACTGTGGTTGGTACATCGAGGAAGAAAAGAAAAGAATGGGATAGACAAATATTAGGTAGTCTGACAAGGCACATGGGATGTTCAGTTAATGATGGGGAGGGACATGGCAGACCACAGTAACAGCACAGTGTGTGGAGAAGGAGAGGGATGAGTTAAAGGGACAGCTGCAGGAGACTGAAAGAAAATTGCATGAGCAGACTTGCCGTGTGGTGGAACTGGAGCGCAACCTGGAAGAGGTAGTCATCAATTAATTGAAGTGTGCACTGCCTCATTTTTCCCCAATTGCTGACTGTGAAGGTTAGAAATTCTACAACATGGGAATGAATTAGACCCCCAGTGTCCAATCTGTCTTCTACAAACATACGAAACTAGAGTAGGTGAGACTGTAACCTTCTGCAAAGTGTCTCTTAGATGTTCTCCTGCAGCTGGCATCCTAGATGGGGTTTCTCAGTGAAGGCGATCTTGTAAGCATATTCAAGTGGATACTGAATGACATAGGTTGTGTGGACATTTCTGCACCTGGGTGTCAATGTGTGATCTCTGCCTTGTAGAATTGGCTAAACTCTTTCTTAGGATCTGTGCTGTCACTGTATTATTGACATAGAAGTAAAAGGTGGGGAGTTGATCGAATCTGGCAGGTCACTCAGTACTTGCTTGAGTTCAAGGCCATGATTGAAGGCTCAAAATACTGTTCACAGGCGATGTGTCATAATACCACCAGAGAGGACAATATTGGCTCTGAGGAGGGGAATGCGGACCCAACATGTTCATCAGGTACTGTGGTTGAAGAATCATTCAAGCATTTGCATCAATAGGCATCAGAATCACACAGGCCTTTGTTTGAAGTACCAGAAGTGTCAATCTTTCAAAAGATCTTTAGAGTAGGGACCATGACCTGGGGGCAATGCGGAGGTCATGGTTTGGATCATGAAAGCCACTTTTGCTATTAGGTGGATGATGAAGATCAATAGAGCCAAGCTGCAGCTTCTCCTGTATCTGAGTCTGGTATTGGTAGTTCGAAAGTTTGGTTGTCCCCATCTTGAAATACTGGAATTGTTTTACTCCCATTTGGTTGCACCTTCTGCTTGTCTGGAAGGATTTGTGCCCCATATCTGGAAGCTTCATTGAAATGGCTTGTGGTAGGACTTGGAAAGGAAAGCCAATTAGTTTGAGAGTTAAAACAGTCACAGCTGCTCAGAGTACGTGGGAAGAAAAAGAGGGAAGAAAAGGGTCATTGAGGTGGGAAATGATACTGTCTGAAGAGAGCTGCTGATCTCACTGGACTTTTACAAAGGGCCTCATGTGCTCTGGGAGACCAAGCGGAAGTATTGATGTGCTGAAAATAAAAACAACTTCATTACCAGTATTACATGCTGTTTAGTCACATCGATTTGCTCTATCCTGTACATTGCACTGGGTGTGGTAATTGTATACAGTATGTGAATGTCTTGGCTCAAGAATTCTTGGGCTTCCCATTGGTTTTTGCTGATAAACTGAGGGAACAATATTCCCGTGAAGTTGTCAAATAAAATAAATTAGCTGAGTGTGCTGATGTGAACAGATAGAACCTTATTTGATGATATCTTTCTAGGACAACTATGAAAAGCTTTAGGATGATTTCTTCATATGGAAATCTTACTAGACAGTTTTTGTGTTTATGGACTTTCTTGACCAAACACAAGGAATGTCTTCAAAATTGCATTTTGAATTGTGAGAAGTTATGGAATTTTCCTAAAACTTTGCCAAATGCAAGTTCTGGATCCTAACTAAGAAGCTTGTACAACATATAATCTCCAAGTTATGAATAGTTGTTTTAACTTTCGACCTTCCTTGTCACTTGTACTACTTAAATGCGTTCTCAGGTTGCATGATGCATCAAAGGTTTATTTTAGATCTTTGATCTTAATGGTATTACCATTAATGTTGCTTTATCAGAAGGATTGCCCCTCCCATTTTGATAGAGGAATGCATTGAGGCCTTCCACTCTCTTAAATTGAAAATTAGAAGGTGCACTGATTTTGATCAATTGGGTTTGAGACAAGGAGTTCCATGTTTATGTTGATGTGTAACAACCTAAATATTGGCTATGTTTTTAAGTAAGTAGGATGAAGGGAACCTGATCCCCCAATCAACTATGCTAAATCTAAACTAGCATAGGTTTGTTAGAGGTTTGTTCTAGCCATTATTGTTGTGTCACAAATTGGGTTGCGGCATCTTGCTTATCTTTGAGATGTTTCCAAAATTTCTTGATCCATTTCATTGTTGTGAATGATTAAGGATGGCTTTTGAACAAGTTCAAATCTTAGAAATATGAATCCTACATAGAAAAAATATTGTTAAAGTCAACCCTAATTTAATCCCCTTTTCACCAGTTAATGCTCAATTTGTTTTGAACTTAAGGTGAAGCAAATTGGGGACATAACCCCCAAACTAAAGATCAACCCACAAAATTGGGGACTATTTTAACTTATCATGGTTCAAGTGAACTAAAGGTTGCCTAGGTTGGGTTTATGATTTATGGGTTATTCATGAGATATGTAGTATATGTTACCAACGTGCAAGTTTCATGGTTTTGGCGTTAAAGTGTAAGTGTTAAGGATTTGGGTTTACTTCTAACTTTTAGGTTTAGGTTTTATGTTTAAGAATTTATATGTAGGGTTTTACATTTAAGGTTAAGGATTTAGAGGTTTAATTTATCATTAGGTTTTGGGTTTTAGGGTAGTTTATGGTAAGATATGATATTTAAGGTGAAAGGCATCATGAAATCTTTTTGGCATTTGATTATAAAAGTGGAGCTTTTATCTTTGAAGTTTTCTTTCTTCACATTTTCAATGTATTCCTCAAGCTCCTCATTTAGGAATCATGATTTTAGTTCATCTTCAAATGGTGATGAGGAGATTTTTAATGACATGGAGAGAGGGACAAATGATTTTTCAATTCACATTAGTTACCGCCAACTTTCTAGAGTTATTCAATGCAAAATATATAGCTTACAAGCTATGATGGTAGCTTGTGGAACCATCAACCTTTCATATGAAGTTTTTGGAGTGATTCAATGCAAAATAAATAACCCACAAATGGTGATGGTAGGTTGTGGAACTTTTTATTTTTGACTAAGGTTGTGGAGTTGGATTCGTGAATCTTATAACACTTGTTCCAATTGTTGGTATTGAATAGGGAGTGTCATTCTTTAGCAAATTATAGTCTTGCTCCAACTTCATGTTGAGGGCAATAATTTTAAAATCATATAACCATAGTTGTCAGTCTTCATCATTTCCACCCAAAGGCCTCACATTGAGACATTGAGATTCCTCCCAAAAAAAATAAAATTGGTAATAACCCTCACTTTCTTATTCAAGTTTTTTCTTTGTGCTTAAGTAGTTCCTTTCTAAATGCTAATCCTTTTTTTCACATTTATTGTCTAACAAATCCTATTTTGCTCTTATCATGTTTACGTGTAGAGTTACAAATTCATGTGTTTAACATTCATCAAAAGGAGATGATAAATTACATTCTTTTTATTGTTGAACCCTTGGACGCAACATTCCATATTCACTTATATTCATGACCATAAAAACTATTATCACATGCACACAAGCTATATGACAAAGTATAACAAAATAGGCTTAAACATAATCCTAATATAATACACAAATGAACATAAGGAAGACATGAAATGTGCAAATAAATATGTAAATGGGTTTGTATATGCAAAACTTGAAAGCATTTTTGAAACATGAAACAACAAGAAGTACAATATTATTATCTTGAAATTGTACGTTGGACTATTGTTTGATAAAGTTAAAAATAACGAGTTGACTTTATTTTTGTTCATTGAGCTATGTCATTGAAGTCTTCATCAATCCATTACTCAAGAAAGCTTTTCAAAGAGCTTTTTGATATGTCTATCATGGACAAATAAAAAATGATGACAAATGAAGCTTTACAAAAGGGATGAAAATTGAGAATTATTGATGAAAAATATATGTTCATGGATGAGAAACTAAATAATGAAAAATAATTTACATTCCATTAAAATATGTAAAATGAAATTTCATGAAAAATTATATAATTTATCATATGAGTTTCTATAAGCTTTTTTTTAAAAAATTAAATATGTCAATATATATATATATCACATTGCCAAGTTACTTATGCTTCATTATTTTCAATTCTATCAAAGACAATCTTATATATTAAAGTTACAGGTCTGTCTGTCCGTCTGTTCGGGCAGTTTTCGGGCACTGCTCGGACCTTTGTTTGTTTGTTTGTTTTTTTTTTTTGGGTTTTGTTTTCTGTGTTAGTTAAACTGCTCGGA
>Ga0116229_10015569_pt1 | contig 10337 bp, 11 predicted proteins | sample S1TSphgellanicum_3_FD_87313 | JGI IMG/M metagenome (GOLD analysis project Ga0116229, IMG submission 87313) | Host-associated microbial communities from peat moss isolated from Minnesota, USA - S1T2_Fc - Sphagnum magellanicum MG | ecosystem: Host-associated > Plants > Peat moss > Unclassified...
AAGCTGTCGCGGCCACCGTGGGCGGATGCGACGTCGTCTTCTCGGCGCTCGGCGCCGACGGCCTCGGCCCGACCACCGTTTACTCGCGCGGCACCGCCAACATCATCGCCGCCATGCGCGCCTCCGGCGTCACCCGGCTGCTGGTCGTCTCGTCGGCCGGCGTCGACGACGATCCGAACATGAACTTCTTTTCGCGGCGCATCTTTCTGCCGCTCGTGCTGCGCAACGTGCTGGCCGACATGCGCATCATGGAACGCGAGATTCAAGAGAGCGGGCTGGTCTGGACGATCGTGCGCCCCGGTCGCCTGACCGACGGCCCGCGTAGCGGCCTCTACCGTGCCAACGACCGCTTCGTGCCCGAAAACGGTCGCGAGATCTCACGCGCCGACGTCGCGGATTTCATGTATCGCGTCGTGATCGACGAACGCACGCTCAAGAAGGTCGCCGCGCTGACGTATTAGGCGGGAAGCCGCCGCAGGACCTGGCTCACCAACAGCCCGCTGATGCCGATCGCATAGAATTCCGGCAGCATGCGCGGCCCGCCGAACGCGAGCAACACCATCGCGATTGCGAAACCTGCGCTGAATATCTCCGAGCGCAAGCCCTGCGCGAGCGAGGGACGAACCGTTTCGGACCCGGCAACGTCTGCTGGGCCCAATCGCGGCACGAGCGATGGTACGGCCGCCCGGTAGGCGTCGTACGTCTCGCCGTAGCTGGCTCGCATCAGGGCTGCTTCTTCGCGGATCAACATTCGGACCAGGATCGCATTCGCGACCACGATGAGCGCGAAGCCGAGCGGCGGGGCGAGCAGCCCGAACCCCACAGCCAACAGCAACGAGCCCAGATACAGCGGATCGCGCAAGTAACGAAACGGCCCGGCGACGATCAGGCGATGGTTTAGCGCGTTCTGGTTCCAGACGACGGCCGCCCGCAAATACGACGCGCCCCACACGCGGATCGCCCAACATCCGATAACGCACAGCGTGGCCAGCGCCAGCAACAGCTCCGGTCCGCGGTCGCCTAAGAACCTTCCGGCCACCACGAAGGTGGGGAGCGTCGGATCGTTACCCGGCGTCAGCGCGTCTCCACCGACGAAGCCCACGAAATACGAAGCGGCGAAGATCAATTCGCGAAAGCGGTACCACCACGGGGAGCGTCGCTGGGTCATGGTGCATGTACGGAGCCGTCGTGGGGAAAGTTTCGAGCACGGTTCGGGCGGCCAGGCGATTGCATGCACCGGGGCGCCGGATGGAGAACGACGCGCCGAACTGTGCGTTTCCGTGGAGGTTCTCCCATGCGCCTATGCTTCGTTTTCGCCGCGTTCGCGATTCGCGAGATGGACGCGTTCGGCACCGCGCATCCGTCGCTTTCGGAAGACGGTCGAATCATGTTCCAAAATTGGGAACACTTCGACGAAGAAACGGAAAGCGGCCACCCGGACTCCTGCGTCGCGTAGAGCGCGGGTCGGGCCATTAAGTGGCGGATTCGGGCGACGATCGTTCGACGGGCGAGGGCGAGCGTTTCGCGCGGCTGACGCGCGGCGTGCGAATTGACCTCGTCATCGCGGTCTGCGCACTACTGGTGTCGTCGCTCGCGACGGCCGCATCGTGGTGGCAGACCCGCGTGATCCAACAGCAGCTCAGCGCGCAGGTCTGGCCGTACATGAACGTTAGTGAAACGGTGAGCCCGGATAGCTTCAAGATTCTGTTCAACAATGACGGACTCGGGCCGGCGGTGCTGCGCAGCGTGCTAGTCGAGGTCGACGGCAAGCCGGTCGGCGGGTTCGTCGGCTTGCTGCACGCGGTGCTCGGAACGCACCTGCGTTCGCGCGCGAAGAACGGAGAGATCGCGCTCGATCTCTCCACGCTCTCACCCGGAAGCGTCCTGCGCGCAGGCGAAACCGTCCAAGTCTTCTCGTTGACCAGCAAGCATTACGCGCCGCTCCTCTTCGACGCGTTGAAGCGCATCAAGTTTCAGACGTGCTATTGCGCGATCGTGCCGGGTTCGTGCTGGCTCGCGGACTCTTCCGCGGGGGCGATCCGCGGCCGCTCCCCGTTTGCCCGCCGGTCGAGCGCGATCTGCTCAGAAGCGACGACACGACGCAAAGCCGGGTTATTTAACTCTTCCGGCGCGTCAGGTGCCACTCGTTGCAGTACGCGCAGTGATACGTGAAGAGCGAGCCGGACATGCGGTTCATCGCGATGTGGGCGCGCGCTTCCGCTTCGGTGCGGTAACCGTCCTTCGAGCTACAGCTGCGCTCCATGTCTTTATCCTGCAGTTCGTCGAGGCCGTCGCGGCTGCGCAGCCACCACTTCATCACGTCGAACTCGGTGCCGTCCTTCGGCTTCGGGTTTCCCTTGCGCCTAAATCCACGTGACGGCATCGTCGAAGGTCCTGCGGGTCTTGGGCGTCGCGACCAGCGGCGCCACGGGATTGCCGACGATGAGGCTGGTGAAGATCTTGAACCCTTTGGGCACGCCGAGGAGCGCGACCAGCTTCTTTTGGAAGCTCAAGCCGCGCGTCCAGCTCGAGAAGGCGCTGGCCAAGCCGAGCGAGGTGGCTTCGAGTTGCATCGCCATCAGCGCGCAGGCGCACGCCTCGACGGATTCGGTCAACGAATCGTCCTGCAAGGTGACGATGGCATAGCCGTGCTGCGGGAGCACGTCGCCCTTAAGCTGGCGTTCGAGACCCTTGACGAACAGCGGGTGATTGAGCCGTTTGTTCATCGCCGCGAAGGCTTTGCGGCCTTTCATGAACGTGTCGCGCGAGGCGTTGCAGCCGGCGCGCAGCGTCTCGTACGCCGCGCGGTCGCGGACGACGACGAAACGGACGGGCTGCGTATTGTAGAGGGAGGGTGCGAGGCGCCCGGCTTCGACGATCCGGCGTAGCGCCATCGGCGGCAGCGGACCCGGGGCGAAGGCCAGCGCGTGCGAAGTCCGCTCCAGCAAGGCAACCGCGTCGGCCGCTTCGCTCCGCAGGCGCGTTCCGTTTTCCATGACGTTCATCGTTTCGCTTCGTCCCCCGATTCCGGCTAATGGTTTCCGCTGGTGATCGCGCCCAGGCTCGGAAACGTGTTCGCCTTCTTCGCATCGTGCGCTTTGCGGTCCGCCGCGGCCATCGCATCGACGGCGCCCAGCGCCTTCGGGTTCACGCCGCCCGCGCGGATCAGCGCGACTCCCCGTCGCACGCGTTTGCTCGTGGGGTCGTAATCGTACGTCAGGCGAAAGACGCCGGCAACCGCGCGACCGTCGGCGGTCCGGATGAAGGCCTGCAGCGCGTTGCCGTACGTCATTGCGTTGAAGGCCGGGTCCGGCGAGGGCTTGCCGGAGCGGACGCGCGTCACCTGGCCCTTTGCGTTGGTCTCGACCGTGAATTCGGTGTGCTCGGGCTTGTCGGGAACACTGGTGCCGGAGAGGGCCGGCGCGGGAGCCGGCGCGGCGCAGACCGGCGCCGAGGCCGCGCTCGCGCACGCCGCTGCTAGCGCCAGCGCGACCACGCGCGCGCGCACGTCAGTTGCGCGAGAGGACGACGAAGCGCGTCCCGCACGAGCCGCAGGCAACGATCACCTGGTACGTCCGCCCGAGCCTGCGCAACGCCGCATTGCCTGCATCCGCCGGCGGCTCGTTGCCGCACGAGCCGCAGTTCAGAGACGTCGGGCTTCCATCACGATCCACATGCTCGCGCTACACCGCGCGCGCGGGGGATGCCTGCGTGGCCCGACGAAAGCGGAGCGGCGTGAAGGGCCTCTTCTTCGCGCCGGCGGCCGCGCTGTTCATCGCGCTCGGGTCGGCGCATCCGGCGAGCGCGGGCGGCGCGGCGGATTCCACGCTCGGACTCGTTCGTCCCGGCGCGGACATCGTCATCAAGAGCATCTCGATCCGCACGCCGGCGGACGCGATCGCCGGGACCAACGACGTATACTACGTCGTGAGGTTCAACTTCACCAATCATCTGGGAAATACGCTTGCGCCGCGGATCGATCACTTCGCGATCGAGGACGATCAGAAGCGCCGCTTCCTCGGGGCCGACGGCGGAAGCCCCGCGTTGGTCGGCATCAGCAACTATCCGGGCCAGCTCAAGGTAGGCGATTCTCACGAGTACACCGTCGGGTTCCGCGTTCCGCTCAGCACCCAAGGCACGTTGTTCTACGATCCGACGTTTTAGCTCGCGCGTGCGGTTCGGGCCGGCGTTGGCGCTCCTTGCGGTGTTGCTGACGACGTTCGGGCCGGCGTTCGCGGCGCGACCGCTGCTCGACCACGGCCAGTGGGATGCCTATTTCGCGCTGTTCGCGCGCGACGTCTACGTGCCGTGGAAACCCTCCACGATTCGCCTCGACACCTATTCGGGCGCTCCCGTCGACTTCGCGGCTTACAACGTCGACCCGGCCGAAGTGATCGTCGCCGGCCAGAACCGGACGCCGCGCGCGATCGATACCTCGCACCGCAAGCCCGTCGTGCGCTGGCGATTTTCCCCGCCGCCGGGATACCGCTTCGTCTCGAGCGACGTCGCGCTACCGCTCGGGAGCCAAGAAGGCTTCTACGTGGTCGAAGCCCGCCGCGGCGATGCGGTCCAGCAGGTCTGGGTCAATCGCACCCATGTGGGACTCGTGACGAAGGAGAGCCCCGACGGGCTCGTCGTGTGGGGCGTCGACCTGCGCAGCGGGCACGCCATCGCGGGCATGACGGTCTCGTTTCTGGTGGGTCTGACCCTCGTCAGCAAGCACACCGATGGAGACGGGCTGATCGTCTGGCACGATCGGCCGCGGCCGACCTTCGCCCTGGCCGAGCACGACGCGGGGCGCGCGTTCGTTTCGCTGCTCCCACAGGCTCCGCTGCCGGCCTCGATCGTCGGCCTACGCCTGGAATCGGCGGTGGTGCGGGCCGGGGCTTCCGTCCGCTTCGTCGGTTTCGCGCGCAAGCGGACGCCTCAAGGCTACCGCCGCGAGCCCGGCGACGCCCGGGTCACGTTCGTGGGTAACGGCGCCACCTTGTCCTCGACCTCGGTCCACCTCGATCAGGCCGGGGCGTTCGAGGGCGAAATCGCGGTCCCGGCGGGCCTCGAGGCGGGCGATTACGCGATCCTCGCGGCGGCGGCCGGCGGCGTGGGCGGAACGACGGTCAGCGTCGATGCGGCCGGCGACGTCGCGCTCGCGATCCGGTCCGGCTGCCCGTGCGATCCCGATCGCGACGTTTCCTTCGCGGTGCTCTCGCGCCGGGACGAGCTGCCCGTGCCCGACGTGACCGTCCGGGTTCGGGTCATCCGCACGCCGCACGTGGTCCCGCCGGGCGCGGCCGAGGACGCGGTTCGCTGGGGCACGACGGTCGTCTTCGATCACGTCGTGCGCACCGATGCCGACGGCCACGTCCACATCGACATCCCGCCTCCGAGCGACGGATTGGATTCGACGTACGGGATCCGCGCGACGGCGCGCGGCGCGAGCGCCACCTCGCGCATCGTCGTGCCGAGCGCTCGCCTCTCCCTCGCGGTCGAGCCCGTAACGGCCGGCATCGACGTCGGCGCGCCGGCCGCGTTCGACGTGCGCGGCTTCGACCCGGCCGACGGCACGCCGGCCGTGGGGCTCCCGGTCACCGTCCGCCTCTCCCACGGCGCGTCGGTCCAGCAGACGAGCGCGGTGCTGGACGCGCACGGCGCCGCGCACGTCGTTTTCGAACGCGCGAACCTCGGCTCCAACCTCGCGCTAGCGGAGGCCACGGTCGACGGGCGGCGAGCGCTCGACGTCGCGGCCATCGTGGTCGAGCCCAGCGCCTTGTCCGGGCGGACCGTCTCGGGCCAGGACGCCGTGACGGTCTCGACCGACAAGGACCGCTATCGTCCGGGCGACCCGATCGCCGTCCGGGCCGACGCCGCCGGCGCCTCGGGTCAGGCCCTGATCACGCTCGACGGCGCGCGCACCTATCAGGCGCGGCTCGTGCCCGCCGCCCACGGCGAAGCCCAAGCCGAACTCAGCGTCGGCGATCCGCTCGGCGCATTCGACGCTTGGGCCGCGTTCGTGCGCGACGGCGCGATCGCGACCGGCAGCACGAGCGTCGCGATCGACGGCCCGGGCCGCGAGCGCATGACGGAACTCACGCTGGACAAGCCCGCCTACGCGCCGGCCGACGTCTTGCACGCGACGATCCGCGACGGCGGCCTGGCCGGCCCGGCAACGATCGCCGTGCGGATCGCCGACGGGCGCGAGAGCGGCCCAGCGCTCTTCGACGACGCTCCCGACGTCATGCGGATCGGCGCGACCAGCTTCCAGGCCCCCGCGTCCGACGATCCGGAATGGCACGCTTACGTCGCGCCGGCGCGCTCGAAGGCCAGCGACATCTTCGCGGCCGAACGGCCGCGCAAAGTCGAGACCGAGATCACCTCGATCGGCGCGGCGGCGCCGCGCACGTTGCTGTGGCGCGTCGAGCGTTCGTCGGCCGACGGGATCGACGTTCCCGTTCCGAGCGAACGCGGCCACTTCGTCCTTTCGATTCTCAAGATCTCCGACGACGGCGACGTCGGCGCCGCGTCGGCCAGCTTCAACGTCCAGTGAACGACGCGCCGTCCGACGCGCGGCTGATGCTGCTCGATACCTACGGCCTGGTGTATGCGGCGTTCTTCGCGATGAAAGATCGGCCGCTGACGACCTCGCGCGGCACGCGCATCGAGGCCGCATACGTCTTCACGACCACGTTGACGAAGTTGATCGCCGACGAACGCCCGACGCACGTCGTCGCCTGCTTCGATCGGGGCCTGCCGGCCGCGCGCGTCGCCATTTTCGAAGCCTACAAGGCGCAGCGCGAGGCCATGCCGGACGACTTGCGTTCGCAGTTCGCGCTCGTGCGCCGCATCCTCGAGGTCTACGACATTCCGACGCTCGAGGTCGAAGGCGAGGAGGCCGACGACGTGATCGCGACCCTCGCGCGCCAAGCTGAAGAACTAAACGAAACGACCGTCGTCGTGACCGGCGACAACGACCTCTTGCAGATCGTCGACGACCGGACGACGGTGCTCGTCCGCACGCGCATGGGCGGGGTCAACCGGTACGATCGCGCCGCGGTCGTGGCGCGCTACGAACTCGAACCGCGGCAGCTTCCGGATTACCGCGGCCTCAAAGGCGATCCGTCCGATAATTTGCCCGGCATTCCCGGCGTGGGCGAAAAGACCGCGATCAAGCTGATCAAGAACGCGGGCTCGCTCGACGCGTTGCTCGCCGATCCGGCGCTGGCCGGGTCGCCGAAACTCGAAGCGCTGGTGCGCGAATACGGCGAGGTGGCGCGCCGCTGCCGCGACGTTTCGGTGATCAAGCGCGACCTCGACGTCACGATTCCCTGGGACGCCGCGCGCTACGTCGCGCCCCCGCCCGAGAAACTCTTCCCCCTCTACCGCGACCTCGAGTTCAAGTCATTGCTGGCGAAGCTACCCGCGCCTTCCAACGACGCGCTGCTCTTCCAAATCGAAGACGTGGACGCGCTGCGCGGCGCCTACCGCACGTTCGTGCCGTCGGTCGATCCGCCCGAATTCGAGCTGCTGGCGTCCCTGCTCCGCGAAGCGGCCGGCGCCGAGCGCGTGAGCGTCTGCCTCCGCGGCGAAGACGAGATCGGCGTCTCGACGCAGGCCCAGAGCGGCTTCGCGTTCCGGCCCGCGGCGCTGACGCGCCCGCAGGTCGCGGCCGCGTTCGCGGAACTGCTCGACGGCCGCGTGCCGCTGGTCGTCCACGATTGGAAGGGCCTGCAGAATTTCTTGCGTTCGCACGACGTGTCCGCGGCCGCGGACGCGGCCCTGGCGGACGATACGATGATCGCGTCGCACTTGCTGAACCCCTCGCGCAGTTACGCCAACCTCGACGATGCGACCGGCGAGTATCTGGGCAAACGGTTGCCGGCCGACGCGTCGGCCTACGCCGACGCGGCGCTGCGGATCGCGCCGGTACTGCGCGATCACCTCGCGCACCGCGAACAAACCGCGCTCTACGCCGACGTGGAACTGCCGCTTGCGCGCGTGCTCGCGCACATGGAAGCGGCCGGCATCGCGGTCGACGCCGCCGAATTGGCGGGCCTCTCGCACGACGTCGACGCCGCCGTCGAACGCTTGCAAAGCGAAATCTATATCCTGGCCGGCGAGACGTTCAACATCGGCTCGCCCCAACAGCTCGGCACGGTGCTCTTCGAAAAGCTCGCGTTACCGAACGGCGGCCGCACGAAGACCGGTTGGGCCACCGGTATCGAAGTGCTGCAGCCGCTGGCACGCGAACACGAGATCGTCGCGAAAGTCCTCGAATACCGCGAAGTCACCAAGCTCAAGAACACGTACATCGACGTCATTCCCAAACTCGTCGGCTCCGACGGCCGGCTGCGCACGATCTTCAATCAAACGACGACGGCCACGGGCCGCCTCTCGTCGACCAATCCCAATTTGCAGAACGTCCCGGTGCGCACGGAACTCGGCCGCCAGATCCGGCGCGCATTCGTCGCGCAAGGTCCGGACCGGCTGCTGCTGGCCGCCGATTACTCGCAGATCGAGTTGCGCATCATGGCGCACCTTTCGGGCGACGAGGCGATGCGCGAAGCGTTCCGGCGCGGCGACGACATCCACGATGTCACCGCACGCGGAATCTTCGGCGTCCCGCCCGGCGATCGCGTCGACCCCAACCAGCGGCGGATCGCGAAGTCGGTCAATTTCGGCTTGCTGTACGGCATGTCCGATTTCGGGCTCGCGCAGCGACTGGAGATCGAACGCGGCGTGGCGCGCGCGATGACCGAAGCCTACTTCGCGCGGTTCCCGCACGTCCGGGATTGGATCGACCGCAACCTCGAGTTCGGCCGCGAGCACGGCTACGTGGAAACGCTGCTCGGGCGCCGGCGTTACATGCCCGACCTGCGCACGCGCAACTACGCCCTGCGCAGCGCAGCCGAGCGCGAGGCGACCAATGCTCCGATGCAAGGCAGCGCGGCCGACCTCATGAAGCTCGCGATGGTCCGCATCGACGCGGCCCTGCGCTCGGCAGCGCTCGCGACGCCTGCAGGCGCCATCAGTGGGAGATCCGTCGCGGGAACACAGACGGTGGAGGCTCCGTCCGCTGCGGGAACGCAGAACGTGGAGCCCCGGCCCAGGGCGGGCACGCAACTTGTGGAGGCTTCGCCCGCGGCGGACATGCTGCTGCAAATTCACGACGAACTGATCTTCGAAGTCGACGCGGCGCGAATCGACTCGGTCGCCGCGCTCGTTAAGCGGGAGATGGAAACCGCGATCGAACTGACGGTCCCGCTGGAAGTGACGCTCAAGACCGGGCGTACGTGGTACGAGGTGGAGCCGTATGAAGCGTGACCTCCCCGCCGTGCTGGTTTGGGTGCCGCTTCTCGGAGTCGCACTCTGCGCGGCGGACGTGCCGCCGGCCACGACCGCCACAGCCGTTTCGGCCGTGACGAGCTGCGCCAACCCGCATCTCCCGGCCGAAATCCTGGCCGGGGAGGGGCCGCTCGGTGGCGCCACGCCGCTGCCGGTCGTGGACGCGACCGCGGGTGACCGCAAGCTTCGCCTCGCCGTCGCGAGCGACGAGAGCACGCGCGAACTGGGCCTGATGTGCGTCACCCGCCTGCGTCCCCACGCCGGCATGATCTTCGTGTTCCAGAAGAGCGCCGCCCAAGAGTTCTGGATGAAGAACACGCTGATTCCGCTCGACATGCTGTGGGTCGCCGCCGACGGGACCGTGACCAACGTGGCGGCCGAAGTGCCCGCCTCAACGATGCAGACGTCCGACGACCAAGTCGCCCGCCGCACCGGCAACGGCCGTTTCGTGATCGAGCTAGCTTCCGGTGAAGCCGCAGCGGACGGCATCGCGACGGGGAAGCGCCTTGCTCTACCGCCCCTGGCGGCCTCGCAATAATCGCGCGGGACCCTGGCTCCGCCGGGAAATCTAACGCTCGACTAAGAGGCAAATAAGCGAGCCAAGAAGAGCCCGTAGGGCTTCACCGGCGGCGGGGCGCGCGGAACGTTAGGAGATCACCGGCGACGGGGCGGGCGGAACTTTTCCGGCCCGCCGGCTGTTACACCATCCAGACGTGCCTGAGCTTCCCGAAGTCGAAACGATCGCGCGCGGTCTCGCGAATGCGGTTGTCGGTAAAACGGTCGACTTCGTTACGGTGCTGCGGCCCAAAGTGGTCTTCCCCGAACCCCAGCGGTTCGAGCGGGAGGTCGCCGGTGATCGTATCGGCGCGGTGGGCAGGCGCGGCAAATTCGTGGTTCTTTCGCTGGCCTCGGGCAGGCAACTCGTCGTTCATCTCCGGATGACCGGGCGGCTGATCGTCCAGGCTGCGGGGACCACGTCTCCGGAGCCGTACACCAAC
>Ga0116229_10015570_pt1 | contig 10337 bp, 4 predicted proteins | sample S1TSphgellanicum_3_FD_87313 | JGI IMG/M metagenome (GOLD analysis project Ga0116229, IMG submission 87313) | Host-associated microbial communities from peat moss isolated from Minnesota, USA - S1T2_Fc - Sphagnum magellanicum MG | ecosystem: Host-associated > Plants > Peat moss > Unclassified...
CCCCCTTCTCTCTTTTAAGGTGTCCTTTATTTTCCTTAAAACATATGTTTTTGTTTTTTTTTTTTTTTTTTTTTTTTTTTTTTTCTGTTTTTAAAGATAATCAGCTCGTTTAGGGTATAAGGATTGATAACTTACCTGGATGAAAACATAGAAATATAGCAGGATCTCCCGCACCGCCTAACTCCCTAAGGATCTTCTGCTGGGGCAGATCCCTCAAAATACAAAGAGAAATAAAAAGAGAGGTTTTTTTACGTTTTTTGTCATAATGCTTTTTCGCTCCTGTTTTGCCTCAGTTTCTCCACTGAATTTCTGGCAAGTATTTCTCTGTCGGGTGAAGCCCTTGGTCAAGGGCATTACCAAAATTGAGCCCGCACTTGTGCTATCACCTTGTGTGCCCTTATTTTGGTAATGCCCTCAACCTACTAGGGTTTTATGCTACACTAAAGAGAATGAAATGATCTTGTCTCTAGAAACAACACAAATTTTTGTACTTGAATATCATTTTGAATGGCAACAATAATCTAGATTTTAGAAATTGGTCATCTTGTTGTTGCCATGCACACAAAACTCGTGCCAAAGAATTGGAACCATGGCGACTCAGGGCGTCATCCATCACAAATTCAGTTAAGTGGTTTCCTAGTGATATTCTCTCCATGTCAATGCCATAAGCAAGAACCAAAGCTCACGAACGATGACAACATCATTACTTCAGCAATGAAGTAGGGGGGAGAGAGGCTGGAGAGGACATATGTATGACATAGGGTGGTAGTAATGCATCTTGTATGCATCAAAAGGTAGTGTGTCCTCCTGCATGTGTACGGAAAGCACAAAATAAATTTAAAAAAAAAAAAATTCTACAATGGAATAGTTACTTTGGTACCTTGGCAGCTTTGACACATGTCTGTTGAATAATTAATTAATTTTTGAAATTTTAATTTCAACAAATAAAATATTCTTGAACATTCAACATTTTTTCTTCATAAACTATTTTTATTTGAAATTTTTCGTGGCAAAATTTTCAACATTTCTGAAAACAATATAATTAGTGTGGGAGTTGCCGAGTTAGTAGGGTATTAGTTAGCACAAGGTTGGTTAGAAACTTTACCCAGCCATCTACCTAGTTGATTTGTGAGACAGCCAAGACAGACTTCATCAACTTGAGCAAGCTAAGTGGTGGTACCAAGGGTGATGGCTTGGTGGTATAACCCATTAATATATAATGAATTTTAAAAATAATTGATGGGTAAAAATGGACAAAATGGACTTTGATAGATAAGACTTTAGTCTTTTGCTTATTTGATCATTTGGCTTGCAAAATGGGTTTACAGACTAGTTAATATATAACGTTTTGGGACTTTTGACACCTGGAAAAGGTTTTGGGTTCAAACCCACTAGTGTGCAAGGGAAAGTCCTGCTGGCCATCCTCTGCCACTGAGCTTGACTTTTGGGGGCTGCCAATGGCTTGTCTGGTCGGGTCTCTTTGAGCTTTCCAAAAAAGAAAAGAAAATAAAAGCAATAGACCCACCATTGGTGTTAAAGAGAGGCACAATACAAGAAGGCCAAAGGATAAGAGAGACACCGGGAGACCAAAGGAATATGTTATGTGCACACCTCCAATGTACGCCTGAAAGAGGCCTTGAATGAGACTTTTTGGATGCACCTTTGGCCCCCATGGCCTGAAAATAATAATAATAATTATATATATATGAAACTAAATAAAAAAATAAAAAAAGTCCTCCACCGTGAAATTTTTTGATGCTTTTGGGTGGCTGGTCATGATCGCCAACAAGTTTATTGTTGCTCATTGGCCGGCCATCACGATTCATCCATGTGTTGCTTTCATTCCTAACTAAAGAATATAGAGCATAAAATTATAGTATTCATGGGTGGGGGAGGTGCGCAATGACATATGTAAAAATGAATGTAAGGTTATAACTAGTGATAGCACGCGGTTTCCAATGGAATTTCTGGAGTTGTTCTGATGTGGGCTTCACACTTTTGCACTCAAAAGCAAAGATTGTCATACATAATAAAGTTATCCTTAAAGTAATCCTTACTCTAACAAGCTTGACTTTGGTCCCTCATTGTATTCATTCCGGGAGGATCCTCGGACCTGGAAAACTAAGGATAAACTTCCAAAAGTGATCACCATAGTTTCTTTTTAAACTACACTATAAACTAGTTAGGTTATGGCTACAAAGATTAAGGAGCCTATGAAAACAAAGGGATTACAAACATGTTGGCCTTGCCAATAGATAAGATGTTTGTACCTTCACGTACTGTGTACACAGTCCAAACACCCCCAAAAAAAATTAAAAAATCCGTTCCAATCTAAACAGTCTAAACACTTTCACCAAAAAAATCCAGTTCACCAAAAGTTGGATCGAAGTCCCAGGCTGGGCCCAATAAAAGCTAACCAAAACCAACCTACCTCCTCACCTACCTATTTAAGATAGGTGTGTCTAAAAACTAGCTAGGGGTTTACCAAAGGGCTTACCCTAGGTTAAGGGATACATACGGATTCTGTAGGAGATTGCATAAGATCTACCCCAGGATTATAAAAAGAATTCCTAGGTTAATGGATATTTAAGGGTTGTTTAAAAAGCTATCTAAATAACCTAGGGGATTTACCTATGGCCTACCTAGATTATGGGCTATTTAAGATAAAGGCTAAATGCATTCACAATTAGAATACACAAAAGGATTGCCCCATCTTCAAAATCACATTGAATCTTAATTTTGATTTATTGTTGTGATTAATATAACTTACAAGTTATATAATTTTTATTGTTTTATGAGATAAGAATGTACATTTGAATTAATATAATAAAAAATCATAAATTTGATGATTTAAAGATGTCTTTAAATGTCTTTAAACATGGTTTAGGAACGATGTCTAGCTAAATAGCTTTATTTGAAAAAATCAACAATAATAACAATATTTATTCAATTATTTCATATTTAAACCACAACTAAAATAAAATAAAATGAAATAAAATATGTTTTACATGATGTCATAATTTTTTTGGTCTTATAACACATTAGATTTTGTGGAATAAATATCAGAATTTTGATTTTTTTCATAAAGAGGTTGTGTCAATAAAAACATGCATATTATTATTTTTAATAATTTGGTTATATTCCAAAAGTTTGAAAGAAAGTTAAATATGGATACAAAAAAAAGACATTATTTGATGCTTTTAATAAGATTTTGCCATTACAAATGAGAGATTGTCATTTTGAAAATGTTATAAAGTCTTGCATTTTTTCTTGGTTTATATTTTAACAAGACATTCAAAATTTGTTCAATTTTTTTTTATTAACCATTTTTTTCATTTATTGGTTGAAGAATTAAATACATTCACTCTTCATTGTTTAATATCTCAAAACATAATAACACAAAACAAGATTATGTCGTGGTTCTTATCGTGATAGGTCAACTATAAATGCACTTAACTATCAAAAGCATACATAAAACATTACATAAAGACCACTTAGGGTGTTAAATAAGGGCTACCTAGGTACTTACTTAGGTTAGGGGATACTTAATGATTGCTTAAGATATTACATAAGAATTACAAGTCAATCCTAAGTAGCCCTTAAAATAAGCCTAGGTATTCACTAACCTGAAAAATCCTTAACTAATTTCATAGGTAAGTTCTATTTAGCTCCTTACCTAACCTTTAGGTTTCCGATAACATAGGCAAGTTTCTAGGCATCTCCCTAGAGCCCCTTATGTAGGTTCAATTATGTAGCCCTCTTTTGTCTTATGAGTAAACCCTAGGTAACCCCCTAAATAACCTCTAAATATCCCCTACCTAAAAAATCTGTAACTAGCCCCACAAGTAAGTTCTATGTAACCTTTTAAATAACCTTTAAATATCTCATAACCTAGGTGTCTCCCTAGATAATTTTTAGGTAGCCCCCTACCTAACCTTTAGGTATCCCATAACCTAGGTATGTTCCTAGGTGTTTCCTTAAGTAGCACTTTAAGTACCAACCTTAGTTAAATAATCCTTAAGTATCCCATAGCTTAAGTATCTCCTTACGTGTTCCCTAGATAGCTGTCTAGCTAGTCCTTAGGTAGTCCTTTAAGTAGGCCTTATGTTCTCTCTTATGTAAGCTTTTGATAACACTTATGTAATCCCTTAAGTAGGTTCTATATAACCTTTTAAGTAGTCCTTAGATATCCCATAACTTAGGTCAGCTTTTAGATTTCTCCCTATTAATCCATAGGTAGGCTCTAAATAGCTCTTAGGTATCCCATAATCTAGGCGTCTCTTAAATAATTTATAGATAATGCTTACACAACTCCTTATGTAAGCTTTTGATAGCTGCTTACGGAAGTCTCTTTTTAAAATGTCCCCTTAAGAAATGTTTCATTACGTCACTAAGTAGGCTTTTTGTAATTCCCTAAGTCCACCTTTAGGTGTCTCATGACATAAGTAAACCCTCAGGTAAACACAAACACAAAGGATAAAGTTAAAAGAAGAAACTCAAGTCATCTTGAGGTGAGGAGGAAATGTATTCCTATTATTTCTCTTGCACGCCCTACACTGTTTGGACAGAGTGAAGCAGCACATACCAGTGCATCATCCACTGGATGCTTGTAGTGACTCAGTTGTTGATGAAACTAAACTGAGTTAATCAAGTTATGCGTAAAGTAATCCTGTCTTCACCCTGTCTTTGGGCCTCCTTTCACCCCCTATCCCCTCTTTCAGTGGTATCCCCAAAGGAAAGACATTTTATTAAATCTCAGTATGAAATGTTGAAACTCAGCATTTAATGCACAAGATTCGAGACTAATTATAGTAGTTGTACAGTTAAGGGCAGTGAAAATATATGCAGTAGCAGTGGAGGCGCGCTCAGGAATAAGGAAGGACAGGATGAAACTCAGTTTACCACCAAAATTGATGGTTTTCTGAGTTTCATCCCCCGTTGAATGCTGATGTACATTTTTGCAGGTTTTTTGTGAATCTCACCCTGTGTATGACCAAGCTCAGGGTTCCGGTGTTGTGTTTCTCTTACTTTACGGATAACTCTAATGTCTGATTTCACTTTGGTAACCAAGAAGGTAGGAAGTATGTCCTATACAGTGTTGGACGGGTATCATAGGCCCGGTTTTCACAAAGTATGATACCCGCCGGAAACGGTTCTCACTAAAATTTCTAATTTTCTTACACCAGGTAAGGGCATCAACATTTTTATTAAAAAAATTAAACCGGTTCTCACAATGCTGATTTTCAAAAAATTGAGAACAATCCATTTTCCTTTGCAAGTTCTTACAAACTGGGTCTTACTTTTATTTTAAAACTAGAAATTAATCAATTATTGATTTGATTTTTAAAAAAAAATGAAAACATCATAAGCAATGTTAGAAAAAAAAATTCTAAAATAATCATCAATTTATTTATTGAACTTTTACACTTCAATAACTTCATCCTTTTCAAATTCCCCTTCAAACTTTTCTAACTCCTCTTCTAAGTCCATATCCCTTTTAAGGAATTCTAGTAAATTAAATTGAAATTTACATTTTATTTTAGGATCATTAGGCTAATTTTTATTGATAAAAATTAACTTCTCTAAATATTCTGTTTGCAAACAACGTCTCCTGAGAGTGATAAGAATTCCAAGTAAAAGAAAAATCTTTTTTGTTTCTATTTGTGAGCTAACAATCTGAAAAATCTATCGGGCTAAAAATCCAATTGTAGGTTACATTGCTTCATGTTTTTACCACCATTGAAGAGGACATTTGATGTCCTTAACATCCAATTGATACCTCTTGAAAATTAAAAGCTCCTTTTTGACAAGTTTTTTTATTAGTTCATTTGTGCTTCTAGTTTGCTCAAATATATCCAAATTGTAATCTTGATAAAAAAATATTTTGGTCGGCAGAATTCATCTCTGATCTCACCAAAGAATGCAAATGCTCACGACATTTGACCAACATAGGATATTTCTTATCATATTTTTCAACATGAGCAACACCTTCCAACAAATGAAGATACCATATGAAAGTTTTTATACCTAGGGTCTAGCATCAAATAAATTATATTATGGGCTTTCCTATCATAAACCTTTAAAAGTGAAAGGAAAAAATCCAACACATTGATCACCTCCCTTTTAATATTAGAAGCCAATAAAGATAACTCATCATTAACAATTGAATCATCAGCCATTAGGCTTTTAAACGAAGGTAGAATTTGATTTTCTTCCCTAAGTTTCAAACTCATGGAAATGGTAGAATGTAAAATATCACTATGAAGCCAATGTCCACATGACTAATTAAGAACATAGGCAAATGTAATTGAGGAAAAACAATCAACAACAATTTGAGAAATCTATCATGTTAGAAGTGGAGACACTCAACTAGTGATTCTCACAATAGTCTGTTTACTATAAATGAGCATAATGGCAGATCAAAATTGTAAAGCTTTTTGAAACATAATGATTTTATTAGCAAACTTGCCCAAAAAAAAAAAACGTTTATTAATTATCCTATCAAATTTTAAACCACAAAACTTTAAAGAATTGAAACAATATTGAGTTTGGAAAAACTACCTTGTTTTGACTAGAGTGTTTAATTTTTTGGATTTAATTCTAGTTTCAACACAAGCTTTATTCCATTCATATCTACTTTTCTTAAAATTCTTAGGCCAAGTGATGCATTTTTGTAAATCCACTTGGGCAAACTTGATAAAAACATATTTCAAATTTTTTCAAAGTTTTTCTTCTATAGTGCCATATTGACATGCTTTTGAAAACACGTGTCCAAAACAAGTACCTTGAAAGCTCTCTTTTAACCTAAGAAATTCATAATTTACAACAGACTTCAACATATCAATCATTGCATTGAGATTAGATCTTTCGTCTTTGACATAAGTAATAATTTTCTTCCTTAAACTATACTCGTCCAACAATTTTGTCAAGCTTTTGGCCAAGGCTTGCCCTATTGTTTCTATTGCTTCAAATAAACCAATAGTCATATGTTTAGGCTACCAATCATTATTTAGAAAATTAATCACCAAGGTGAACACATCATAAGCTCCTTTAGACATCCAAAGGTCGAAACTAGCTATTGCGGAATGACATTTTGCCAATGTGGGAAAAATATATAATTCATTTGTCTTTTCCACTAACCCTGGCAATATGTTTTGTGAAAATTGCCTTATGGAAGGGAAGTTTAATTTTGGACAAAGATGAAGAATTAAATGTTTGAGTCACACACTCTCCATAAACTGGATAGGTAAATTGTTTTTGACAATTAATAGACCAAGGTCTTTTAAAAATTCTTTTTGTGACACATCCTCTTTTATGAAGGTATTTTTTATAGAAAAAAAATTTAGAAATTGACCTTCCAAATGGATTTGTTCTTTTCTTTTATGGCCGTCTTTCCTTAGTATTTCTTAATTGATTGTTCACCTTTTTTCCAAAATGTAATAAAAAAATGATTTGCATCCACATGTTTTTAAAGAGAAGTTATTCCATTGGTTTTGTAATAAGGAATCAATCTTTTCCTCGCTTGAGTTCTTGAATTTATTCCAATTGCTGGATTTTGATATTAAAATATACAATACATTTGTTTGTGTGTTTACCAAATTAACTTCTACATTGTCATTTACACAATAAAAAATCCAACATAAAGGAGTTTTACCATGTGGTTTCCATATTTTTCTCTAATCATGCAATTTTTTCAAGTTTTACTTGATTATTTTTTTATTGCCATTTTCTAGATCCTACTTGTTTATGTTTGGACACTTGGATTTTCCTCATACCTATCTTCCAAAACTACATCATTCATACATATTTCAATTGTTTCATTATTCCCACTTATCACATTCTCATTTGTAGAAGATTGTTCCATTGGTAGTTTTCACAAGATTATGTCCAAAGATAATGCAAAAAACAACTATTCTTCAACAACTATGCAAAAATTCTAATAATTTTTTTGATCAAAATAAAGAAAAAAAAAAAAAACATTTACAAGCAAATGGGTTTCAAAGATTAAAAAAGACATTTACAAACAATGAGGTTTAAGGTTTAGAAAAATTATCAAGAAATCATTCACTTTTCTCTCTCATTTCATCATGAAAAAATAAGTTTAGATTTAAAGGTTTTAGATTTAAATCAAAGGTTTGAATCTTAATCTTGCACACAAACAAACAAAACAACAACATATTAAAACTCACAAAATACATTAAAACGAAATTATTCAACTCAAAACAAAAATGACAAACAAACACAAAACAAATAAACAAAATACAAAGTAAAGAGAAAAAAACTTAGTAAAAAAAAAACCTCTATTATTGGATGAAGCTTGTTGGTGTTGCTCCAAGCTCTTCCCCTTGCACAAGAGTGTGAGGAGGGAGTACTAATTAACAAGGTAGAATAACAAAGCATGACAGCGAGCAACAAGGTAGTGAAGCAACAATGGGCCGGGGGGGGGCAGGAGGTACTTGAGAAAGGTGAGTAGCAAGGCATGATGGTAGGGCAACAAGGTGCAATGGTAGGGTAGCAAGGCCCATCAACCAACAAGGTAGATCAACAAAGCGATGGTAGGGTGGTAACGTGCAAGGGTAGAATAGCTACGTGTGATGGGATGGCAACATGGCATAATGGCAGGGCAACGATGCGCAATGGCAAAGCAACAACATGTGATGGCAAGGCAACAACAATAGGGCAGCAAGGTGCGAGAATAAGCAAGGTGTGAGAACAACAAGGCGTGGGAACAAGGTGCAAGAGTAGCAAGGCACGATAACAAAAAGGCAATGAAAAAAAAAGAAAAACATGACAATAAGGGGAGAAAAGAAACAACACCCTTTTATGCAAATTTTTAGGGTTTGCAGGAAGGAGCCATTGCAATGCGACAGCTCCAACCAAACCCTAAGTACTCATGGTAGCTAAACCCTGAGACTTGAACCCAGGTAAAGGGTTAGACCTTACCCGGTTCTCAGGTTTTGTTTTTTATTTTTAAAAATTCAATTCTCAAATCCGGTTCTCACTTTGTGCGAGTAACCGGTAGCCTGGTTTTCAGTCAGGGCATCGTGCAAGGTGATACCCTGAGGGGATCAAACCGGGATACCCAGGGGTGTTTGTGATACCCGCCGAACACTGGTCCTTATACTGAGAGAGATTAGTGAGAAAACAGGTGATATTAGGTGAGAAGATGGTTTCTACAGAGGTAAAGGCCATTTTTATTACTTACCTAGTAACAACAATCTGCAAATGGGTTGTTAGTAAGTAAGTTAGGTAGGTAGTAAAAACTGGAAATGAGCTAACCACCATGGTTAGCGAGGGAACTGGACTATGGTCAGCTAATGGGTTGCAGGTTCAGCAAGCAAAATTAATTAATTAATTATATTTTATTTAAATTGGAAGAAAAAATATTATATTTTATTTAAATTGGAAGAAAAAAGATTTGTCATGCTCTACACTATTGCTCAATATTTTAAGTCATTTTTGTATGTTAAATTTCCCTGGTTGGAACTGAGCCACTTGGAAGCTCAGAAACTTGAACATGTGCCATTTTCTCCTTATGTCTGCCGCCCACCATTTGTTGAGTATCCCCCATTTCCCATCTCTTGCTATTTTGCAATGGGTGTCAGCCTTTTTGGTGCAAAATTTCGCCAAAAGTAGAAATAATATTTAAAAATGATATTCTATCACAACATTATCTTTTTCTGATTTTTTTGCCAAAATTGGGGGGAGTTTTTTTTTTTTTTTTTGGGGGAAACAATTTCATCACATGATTTGGACTTTGCTTTGAGTTTGCTAGCAATTTTCTGACATGTTATAAAAATTTGTTGCCACTTAATGTTAAATCCTTCTAGGGATGCTAGTGAAGGATGCAACATTTGAAATTTGAAAAAAAAAAAAAATTCAAATTAAAAAAAAATCATTAGGCAATGTGTGTTAAAAAGATGCATTGTAATATACCTTTTGCAACTTTTGCATATTCTTTTCAAATAATTAATTAAATTTGAAAACTTCATTTTGACAAATAAAATATTCTTGAAGATTCTATTATTTTCCTTTGCAAAATTAATTTATTTATAATTTTTGGGGGAAAATTTCAACATTCCTGAAAATAATATAAATAGTGTCAATGAGTTACCAAGGTAGTAGTAGTATGACATTATTTATTACACATTGAATTGTTAGTTCACTCAAGATAATTAAGAAAACAAACTCAGAACATCAACTCCAACAATCTAATTGGCTTGAAGGAAAAAAAAAAAAAAAAAAAAAAATAACAAACAAAAAAAAAAAAAATACCAAAATTAATTCATTTTATTAATATATTCGGAAAAATTTCATATAATCCTTCTTCACAACCA
>Ga0116229_10015571_pt1 | contig 10336 bp, 6 predicted proteins | sample S1TSphgellanicum_3_FD_87313 | JGI IMG/M metagenome (GOLD analysis project Ga0116229, IMG submission 87313) | Host-associated microbial communities from peat moss isolated from Minnesota, USA - S1T2_Fc - Sphagnum magellanicum MG | ecosystem: Host-associated > Plants > Peat moss > Unclassified...
CTTTTCTAGAGATAAACCAAATGAATTTAATGGATGGTCACTAATTTATGGTGATAGACAAAATATACACTTCTAAAAAGACATGTATACAATACCCCTCATTATTTCCTATGCATGCATGTTCAAACTAGACATAATTTATAGATTCAAATTCATTTCCTTACAATGCGAAATCATGGTTGGGTGTCTCAAAAGTGGCATTTAAAAGTCCATAATCTAACACTAGTGATTTTTTTGTAGTTTAAACAATTATCAAACCATAAATCTTATAATTATCCCCTATGCTTTTAATCATAAATATTAATAAGCCAACTTATGAATATCCCTAAACATGTGATTGATCAAAAAATCCATGCAAAATATTAAAAAAATTAATGTGAAATGGACTCCCAAGGATAAAATTTATAACATTCATGTCATTTAAAAAGTTTAAAAATTAAAAATAAATAAATGAAGAAATTTCAATGCACTTCAATAATCAATTCTTCATTTGATGATGCTTTATTTTTATTTTTATTTTTTGAAACTACTTTGATGTATTTTTTGAGTCCACATTTTTCATTTTCTCTATGTGACAAGCATAATGTTGTCATTTCAAAAGTCCATTACAAGTCCATAATCTTCTTATAATTCATCCAAATTTTTTATGATGATTTCATTAAAGTCTATGAAAACATGAATAATTAAAAGTTTGATAATATTAATTTTGAATATGGCTTTAAATTTTACATTTTTATGTAATCCAAAATAATTACAAGTGTGACAGTCCAAATAGTCTTCCTATTCATGCTTTCACCCTACATAAGCTATGTGTTCTTGCTAATAATTAAACTAGTTACCTAGCATTAAATAAATTTTTATTTAAATATGAACCATTAACTATAAATAACAAGGTAAAAAAAATTTATCTAATTAAACACTTACAAAGTTCAAATTGTACTTAATTCAAGGTTAACACTAATTCAAATGTGTACCAATAACTATAGTTAACAAGGTAATTAATAATTAATGAATTAACATTTACAAAGATTATGACTTAACATTTACAAAGGTCAGATTTGTACTTAATGCATGGTTAACACAAGATCATTCAACTAGATTGTTTCGGTGTTCAAGTCTCATCCAAACATTGTTTTAACATGGTCCTAATGTTTCATTTCAATGTCATCTTAGCATGGTCTAGGCATTCTAACATTGTTTTAATGTCTTTGTAGTGTTATTCTTGTGTTTGTTGACATGTTTTCAATGTTTATCCTAGGAGATCAAGTGTTTCACCCAACCTTTCAATTGGCATTACCAACATTCCATTGACTTTTGTGGTATCATCCTTTAATGTTTCCTTAGTGTCATTTCAACCTTTGAGCATTGTTGTGATGTTATTTTAGTGTGGTCCCAACATCATTAGGGTGTTTTGGTTTCATTTTGGTGTTATCCCAATGTTAATTCAAATTTGTTTCAATGTTCCACTACAGTTTCATAATTAATTTATAAAAAAAACTTTGTTTGATCAATCTTCATGTCTTTCCATTTTGATTAGTATTGTTTGATTTTCACTTTTAAAGAGAACCTTTGATTTTGGTTCTAACTATTTTTATATTTGAAAGAATTTTTAATTTTGGTTCAAGGGCTTTTAAAATTTTGATAGAACCTTTAGTTTGATTTTGAACCTGATTCTTCACATTTCAAGACCCCTTGGTTCTAAGATTTTTAAAAATTATTTAAAATCAAATCAAATCCAATTCAAATAAGGTCGAATTTCAAATCAAACCTAGTTCTACATACCTCCACATAGCCCAAAATTATGTTTTTTGCTTCTTGCATTGTACCACCAATAAAATGGGATTGCCTATATCAAATACATACCTATACCCCCCCAAGAAAAGAGAATTAAAAAAATTATTGCATACTTGAAACATGTTCCAAGTAAAAACTATAATATGAAAATGACCACCCCAGTCCACACCTAAATTATTATTATTTATTATTATTATTTAAACTGATTTTTTCCCTCAAACCAATAATAGGTTTAACACCACAATATATATATATCTTTTTATTTTCTTTTTCAAAACCAAAATGTAGATAAACTAGCTTTTGGGGTCAATTCCAATTCCAACTAGATGATGGTTCTAGATTATTTCCATTTTTCAATTTTGAATTTAAAAAAATGAATTGAATTGGTTCTTTAAGTACCCAATAACTAGATGGAGAATTGGAACTAGAATCAAAATTGACCAACACTAGTTTTGAAGTTGTCCCAACTACATCATAATGCCATTTTGGTGATTCAACACAGTCCAAATGTTCTAATGTTGTTTCAACATCTTGGCCAACTTAAATTAGTTTCAACATCATCCTTGAGTTATTTGAATGTTTTGATGTGGTTTTGACAATGTCTAAACATTTTAGCCCATATTTTAATGTTTCAATGTTGTCCCAATGCCCTTTTGATATTTTTGCATTTTGATGTTTTTATGTTGTATTAACATTGTTTTGGTGTCCCCAATGTTTTGTGAACCTCATCAACACATGCCAAACTATGTCGATGTTGACCAAATTGAAGTAGTGGTGGACGCTATTTTGTAGGATTTCTGCCTCAGGCAAGAATCCTATTTAGTCAACATAAAAAAAGAAAATAGACCTGCCACTTGGAGTGGCCTTTACTTTGAACAATTCTAATATCAAATCAATAAACGATCATGGATTTCTTCTAGAAAAATGAAAACTAAGCACTGCCAGTCAATCATGCACATTGCATGAGACATTTACTTTTGGGATGTTTTAAACTTTTTTCGACATGGTCCAAACTTTGTTTGAACATAGTCGCCACATTTCACTATTGTATTAGCATCTCCCTATCATCATCTTTTGGAGCCAATTATAATTTGTCACATCATCCTAGCAAACATTCCCAATGTTTTTAAATATAATTCAAAAAATAGTTGTTTTAAGTGGCATGGTTGGCTCCTATTATGTTATTTGCACCTTAATTCAAAACTTCTTAGAAAGCAAGTTTGCCCATTTTGACATTAGCCTTCTTTCTACTACTTGAATGACGGAAATAAGAATTATTGGAATAAACATGTTACCTTGCGAGGATGTGGTGACTTTTGCAAGCATTTCTAATTAGATCACAAGTTGTTTAGATGTTGCTGTGTGAATTAAATAACCTTTGCCTCACACATAGACTTGCTCCTCTTCATTCCCAATAAAATATTTGGTGGTCTTGAAATTAGGTCCTTCCTTGCCACCTACCATTAATCTCACATGAAATCATTTGAAAATTGATGCTAATTTTCAACATTGACACATCATTTATTCTCTTTTCTAGTGGTGGACTTGGTTGTGTGGCAAAAGTTACAAACTATTTCCTTCATCAATGGCATGTCCACCATTGTCTAATCCATCTTTCAAAAATATGTTAATCGGACCTTTTCAACCCATTTTGCCTCTTCCTTTAATGTTCACATAACTTTATGCATATAACTATTGAATTTGATTTCATTTAGATCCTTTGGTGAAATCACTTTATGTAAATCCTTGTTCTTTTTATCTTGGAAACATGTGTAGAATCTATTTTTTAAAAATTGTGCTTCACTTTAATGAGTGGAAACAATTGTTGTTCCTTGTAATAATTAAATTCCTTGTACCAAAACATAACCACAAACCATACCCTTGACCTTCAAAAGGACCTTTAGCTTTTAAGGTTTTGGCCTTTGTTACTAAGTGGGTGTATGCTTGGGCTAATAATACAAAACACTTGTCCTCATTTTTAATAATAGCACAACATTTTTTTAGCTTTGAAGTTTCAAGTTTGGAACAATTTTTTGTCACACGGGTTGGTAAAGATAAAATCCTTTTTTGATCACTGTTGAAATCATAATATAACATTATTATACAAGAACAACATTCAAGACCCCAAGATGATGTGTATTGTTCATGCAATGCAAGATAGTACACATGGTTAACAAGGAATGAATTGGTCTTCTAAAATAGTTTAAGATAACTATTGTATGGAAGGTGATTTAGTGTCATTGTAACAAAGTTTCTTGCAATCAAGTTACATTGTATATAAGGATGTTTAAACCTTTTAAATGGATGATTATCACTTTGGTTACATGAGAAAAACTTGAAAAAATAAACATTGTAGCATTGGGAATGCAATTTTAACTTTGTTTGTATAAACAAAGGTTATATGATATCAATATATGAAATACACACAAGTATGGAAGGTGTTGGAATAAACATGTGTTTAGGTGCAAAAAAAAGGACTTTTGACTAATGAGAGTGTTAGAATTGGTCCTTTGGCTTATTTAACAAAATTGTATTCATTGAATTGGTATTATGTGTCTATTTAAATAGGTTCTCATAGGTTTAAGCTTAGTTATGAAAGGAATCCTTGGGCAAACGAGATATTCAAACTAGTATATTAAAGGGCTATTGGGTGAAATCATGGTCAAAGGAGGCAAGGGCGCCAAGGTAAAATTCCTTTTCCAAGGACTGCACATGACATGTGTCATTCTTGTCTTGGTTTATAATTTAAAATTTTGTATTTTGGATACCCCATTTATAATTGCAATTTTTTTATAAATACATTTTGACTACAAATTGATTTTATATCATGTATATTATTCATTCATGCCCTCTATCACATATATATGAATTACTTTCTGTTAAAGCCACACTTTAAAAATCCATAATTTTTAGGGTCAAAAACACTTTTGAAACAAATGTGCTCAAATGGGTTTATAAAAAGAAAAATTTATCAATTCAAGTCCTTTTTCCCTTCTAATCATCAATGTTAAAATCCTCTCCAATTTTCAAAAGGAATGGTGTACATTTGGTAGAAAAAAAAGACATTTGAAAAAAACAAAGATTGTGCACTCTCAAGGTTTGAGTGCTTTGAACATGCAAAAACATTTTTGATTTGTGTCAAGCTTTGAACATTTAAACTTTGCAATTAATGAAAAATAATTCAAATTTTCTTATGACAATCCAAACTAGTATGCTTTCCTTGTGACATTTCAAATATACAAAAATACAATTTTAAAGAATGTTCATTCATTTGGGTGGCTCCTTTGACTATGATTTTACTCTATTTACATAATCTATGATTTGGTGTTTAACTTAACAATTCCATGCTAGAACCATTTTATATAATCAAATTGAATGTCTTTGTCCTCCCAAAAGACATAACCACATTTAAGTTTTTATGACAAAAATTTTCACCTTAAAATTTGTTTCAATTTTTATTTTATTTTTTATGTGTTTACACCAATATTCTTTTTGTATTTTTTTCCATTTTGTACAAGAAAAATATTGCATTAGTAAAACACGTTTGGCACTCAACATTTTTCTCAAAAGAAATTTCACAAAATGACAAAGACTCACCACCAAAAAATCCAATGGTTCACGTACATGTTCATATTTATGACCCAAATTTTTTTCAAGTTGGAAAATTTAAATATTAAGTCCAATTTGAACATGCATTTGAACACACATGTCAATCTATCATGCTTATCCAAGTGTGTGCCTCCCAAATAAACTTGGTCGAATGATAATCCATAAGGATAATCAAAATGGCTTGAATGAATGTGTGGGTTGTGACTTGCTCTACAAGTTCCAAGCATTTTGGAATGTTCAATGCACGATTTCTACACAACAAAGCACATATCACCAAGTAGTACATCATCATCTTTAAGTTTGTTAAGCTTGCATTGTTTTTTTTTTGAGTTAATGGTTGCATGAAAGTTGTTTGGAAATGTTTTTGTTGTTCAAGTTGTAGATTGTTATAAATATGACTTTGTCATCAAAAGTGTAGTTCAACTTCCAAGTTTTTACGTGTAGTTTTTCCAATGTGAGCAAGTTCATTGAAAGAAACAAGTAGGAGTCTATTATGTAACCATTAAGTGAGCGTATTAACCCAACTTTGACCTCTAAAGTTGAGATGTTCTTCTTGGGTTTAGGATTTGTTATGTTTACACTTGCCGATATGTAACCTTTGAATTGTTATAGTTCATGGCAACATCCACCCCCATCCATCATTGTCATGATCATCCTTCCTACAAGTTTTTTCTCTTTAAGATTGTTTTCCCTTATTGCTGTGAACTCCCAATTTCCTTGCTCAATGTGTGTTTTATAGTCAATATTGCCCCCACACCTCTCCAATGCACTTGGGTCCTGGAGATAAAACATGTGGCAAAATGCCACCCTTTCTTTGGTAGTTGAAATGTTTTGAACATATGAAACTTTCCTTCATTTTTTGATCACATGGGGTTCCTCTAAAACATTAATGATTGTAGGTTGCAATTACCTTAGCCTAAGGTCAATTTTATCATTAAATAATCTTCAAAATAGTGAAACAATTTTTTATAAAAATATGAAATTGACATGTTGAAAATCATAAAAATTATCATAGGCTACACTCTTAATAATTTCACTGTTCATATGACAATATCATAATAGATCATGGAATTCAAAATTAAAAAAACGAATTACTTTTCTATTTTTCCCTAAGCTATGGTAGTTTGGAATGTTGAATTTGGGTTTAGGTCAACAAGTGTCTACTTTAGAATTAATGTATAGTGAAAGTGCTTATCTTTGATGTAGATTTGTTGCTCTATTTTCGACAAATGAGGAAACCATTCAAGCTTTTTAGGTGAACAAAGTCGTTGCAATAGGAGGTGTATAGTGTGAGAATCCAACATGAATTTGCAAACTTGAACTACACGGTCTCGCAAAATTGTAAGTTTAAGAACTTCCCTCATTCTTCTTCCTTTGATTGAGAGAAACTACATAATCTACCAAGTGACAATTGAATGGTTCCATCCTAGGAGCTTTGATTTTTACTTTCGATATCCTTTTGTAAATATGACATCAGTTATTACTCCTGTTAGAATTGGAGACAAGGCCTCAAACTATTCTCATGAAATTTAGCTACTTTTTTTGTAACAACAAGGGTTCAAGCTTCACCTAGAAAATGTGTATAAAGGACCATGATTCTATACATTGTCAATGGATATAGTGCGATTCACAAATCCACTTTGTTTTTGTCTTTTGCTACATTTCTATTGCCTATTGCTTCTTGCTATTTTTTGGTTGTTTTTTTACTATTTTGGCAATTGTTGTTGTTTTTCCTTGTTGCTTTTCTTCTGGTTAGTGGGGGTTTCACTTGTTGTACAACAATTTTTTTGGCTAAAGTTCCTTTGTTGAAAGTGTTGTTCATAATCCATAGCTCTTGAAAACAAGAATTTCTTTGCATCGAAAAAGTTTTTGAGAAGTGTATACTGCCCAAAAAATTGTGTGTTGTCATCCTTGAATTACAATGTTTTTCTTTAGTTAAGATGCATGAAATTTGTTTGTATCATACTTTTGTTGTTGAAGTTGCAATTTGCAAATCATTGTAGACATGCATTTGTGCTTAAAATTGCAGGTCAGCTTGGAGCTTTGTTGTTTCTAGCCTTGTCATTATAGCCAACTTCATCTTGAATGAATAGGAAGGCTTGTTTTGCAACCAATAGGAGATTACATAAATCTTGGTGTTGGCCGCTACCATCGAGGTTTGGAAAGGGTTTAGTTGAAAAACATACATATTGAATTTTGTGAATGTGTTCTTTTGCTTTAGGGTTGATAGTTGTCAAAAGAGTTATGCTTGAAGTATTAAAATACACATGTTTCTAGCAAATGGTGTGTATGTTTTCAATGTACCAGTGTGTCATGGTCAAAGGACACCTCATGATTGCTATTTATCCATGTTGGATGTGCAGATGGGCAATGCAAAAAACAAGAGGTGTATAGTCAAGAGAAACAAAGAAGAGCTGAGGAAAAGAAAGCAACAAGATTTGATTGGCAAGAAGCAATAATCACATGGTATGGCAATTGATGTGACAGCACTCTTTTTCTTTTTATTGCCAATTTATCAATATAGGTCTAGTAGATAGTGTGCCGTGGTAAGAGGGTATTTGGCATGGTAGAAGAATGTAGAAGGGGATGAATAGAATGGGCCCAACAGAAACATGTTCTCTTTGTGAAACACATGTAGGTTGGCGAAGCAAAGTGAATAGAAGTAGAAATCTTGACACTATCTTGCAATGCAAAAGCAAGGGCACGTGCGCTTGAAAAGTACAGATTCTGCTGGACTTGAATTAGGTGTACTTGTTAGACCTTGGATATGGTGAAAATGTTTTCTCGTTGCTGAGAGAGTAGTCAATGAGATTTGAAGTGATGAACATGGTCTTGATATAGAGGAGAGAAAATAAATTCTATAGAGAATGTTGGGGATGATAAGATGCATACTCTACTGCCTGAGTATGCCAAGAATAAGAGACTCACAATATTAAACTGAGTGCTGAAAATTGTTAAGCTAAAATGGCTAGCAACATAAGTGGTCAGAACTTGGTGAACAGAAATGCTATTCTCTTTGCTGTAGTGTCCAGGGAGCATAGAACTTCTTAAACTTTCATATCCAGGAGACTTGGTAATAAAAAATACTCATCAAAGAAGGCCATCGTGAGGAGGATCCATGTAGATCAAACTGGTGAAAATATTTGGGGTGGGTTGCCACTATTCTATTATTGTTGTGCTTACCCATTGTCAATTCTTCCATAATCTGTGATTTGAATTAGGTGGAGTCTGATGCTCAATTACCATAATTCTTCATTCTTGACTTGTTTACTTAGATCTTGATTCTTGATACCTATTCAGATGATGATGATAATGTCCTGGAAAGTTTTTTGACATTTTATTCTAGACTTTCTCAATGCTAAGCTATTCCCATCAAATTGCCCACTGTGGGAACATTAAAAAGTTGAGTGGCTTAGGTTGTTGTCAATACCAAAAACTTGCACCACCACCACCACCATCACTATTGGAAATTGCCAAAATTTAAATGAAACTTGCAAATGAGTTGTGTGCTCCCATGAAGTTGAAACCATGTGATTTCAAGAAGGCTTTTGAATTCAGTCTAGCCCAATCAATTTGAACATTCATGAGTTTGGGGTTTCCCATGAAAATTTGGTGTGTTCTCCAACACCAATTGAACCTTATCCATTGCAATGTACCTCTATTCCAAACTTTGTAGTGCAACCTCACATGGAACCTATGTAATGCATTCATGACATTCTTACACACATACCATTTAAATGTTGCAACATGGGTTATCTATTTGCTAGTTGTTTCAAGGAGTTACAAGAATGTATAGATTATACGTTGCATCCACTACAACAACAGGGGGCTATTTTGCGATCCACATATCATCACAAACAACAAAGAAAGAAGTTTCCGAAAGCTCGCCTTTGCGAACCATAATTCCTCACAAACTCTTAAGCTTTTGCAATACCATAACATTCGCACCTGTACAATCGCAAGTCCTTCACAACTCCCGAACTTGATACAATCGCAAAACTTTTCCGATTATAACTGCTTCTATATACTGTTTGCAATTAACATTACATCGGAAACTATTTGCCACAAACCCATCACCACAATGACTTAGCGAATCGACTCAAAAGTCTATCAATTTTCTATATAAGATCTATCGCAAACCTTTAGCGGCATTTTGAGAATCCCAACAAGTTTGTGTTAGATCTTATATCGAAAACCGATAGGCTTTTAAGATCTAACGCAAACTTTTTGGGATTCTTAGAATGCCGTTAAAAGTCTGCAAAATCATAGATTTCGCAAACCTATTCTGGAATGATTTTACCCGTAAGAGCGTAGCGATGTCTGTGACATGGTATTATTGGTCTTTTGGCTTTTGTAGTGTTTCGAAGAATTATGACTCGCAAATGGTTTTGAGATCCACTGTGTATCGCAAGAGCATGGCACTGTATTCTTATTTTGGAAGTAGGGTTTATGTTCATTTGGAGTCACTTTGGGCCGCCAAAAATAAAATCTATATCAAAATTTCAAATTTTACAATGTAAAAGGGTTTGCAACCCTTGGGTATTTAACACACTAGCTGTCTATCTAGATTTCCTTCCCCTCTTGGATTTCTTCCTTGAATCTTTCTTCCTAGTGTTCTTTGGTGGAGGGGGAGGCTGCTCATCCTCCTCCCTCTTTTCATCGTCCCCTTGCCCCTCCTCCTCGTCCTCCTCGTCCTCGTCCTCCCTATCCTCTTTATCTTTGCCCCTTGCAGAACCTTCATTTCAACTAGCAAATGAACTGGGTCCACTGCTAGTTGTTCTCTCCTCCTCATCACTGCTGCCCTGGGAGCTTTCACTCTCACCCTCAAATGCCTGCATTTCAACATGCAAAGCTTAGTCAACACCTTAAATGAAAATTTTGATTCAAATGAAAACAATCTCAACATAAACAAAAATTGAATCCCAACCAAACC
>Ga0116229_10015574_pt1 | contig 10335 bp, 7 predicted proteins | sample S1TSphgellanicum_3_FD_87313 | JGI IMG/M metagenome (GOLD analysis project Ga0116229, IMG submission 87313) | Host-associated microbial communities from peat moss isolated from Minnesota, USA - S1T2_Fc - Sphagnum magellanicum MG | ecosystem: Host-associated > Plants > Peat moss > Unclassified...
CAGTTTGCTGGCTAAGAATGAGGCCTTCTGCCGTTGGATCGCGGATTCAAAATACAAGACCGTCGCAGCCTCAATCGATACGGTTCTCGGATATTGGGCGGCGCGACGGAGAACGTAGGCTTGACCTGAGGTGGCATCTTACGCAGCCGATAACTGTGAGGGTTGCTTAGTTTGGAACTCGGCGGCGAACTCCCTTGGCGTGCGATAGCCAAGCGCGGAGTGCGGCCGAACCTCGTTGTAGTCTTGCCGCCAATCGGCGGCCCTGCGCCTAGCTTCGAAGATCGTCATGAAGCTGTGCGCGTTGAGCAGCTCGTCGCGGATCTTCCCGTTTAGCGATTCGATCTGAGCGTTTTGAGTTGGCTTGCCAGGATCGATGAAGTGCAGTTGAACCGATCTCTCGGCGCCCCAGCGAAGCATCGCGTGGCTTGTGAACTCCGATCCGTTGTCGAAGCGGATCGTCTCGGGGAATCCCCGCTCGAAGGCAATGTCTTCGAAGCAGCGGATGACATCGTGGCTTCCGAACGAGAAACCCACCTCCACGGCCAGACATTCCCTCGTGTAATCGTCAACGAGCGTGATAGCGCGAATATTTCGACCGCTCGCCAATCGATCGTGCACAAAGTCGATGGACCACCGCTCGTTCGGTCGCGATACGGCTGGGATCACGTTCCCGCGGACGTAGCGCACCTTGCGTTTCTTGCGCGGCCGAACTTGCAGCGCAAGGCTGCGATAGATTCGGCGAAAGCGGTACTCGCCGACATCGATACCGTCACGATGAATCATGATCAGCAGCCGGCGCCAACCCCAACGCGGTCGTTCCTGAGCAAGGGTTTGCGTACGTCCGGCGATCGGGCCGTCATCTTTGGGTTTGCCACGGTAATGCAGCGTACGCCGCGGTTGCCCAACGATCGCGCACGCCCGAACTTCAGAGATCCCGAACTCTTGCAAGGCCCTCACCGCTGCTTTTCGCTGCGAGGGCTCCAACCGTTTTTTGCTATCAGCTCCCTGACGGCGTCAACTTCCATCGTCAGCCGTGCGATCACCCGATCTTTCCGGGCGCTCTCGGCCTCGAGCTGCTTGAGCCGCGTGAGATCGCTGGTTTCTAGCCCGGCGTACTTGTCTCGCCATTGCCGGATCGTGTTCGCATGAATCCCGTGTCGGCGGGCGAGCTCGGTCGCGGCCGTGCCGGCGTCGAGCTCCTTGAGGATGGCGACGATTTGCGCCTCGGTGAAGCGACTTTTCTTCACGTGAGTTCTCCTTGGGCCGAAGCCCGGAACTCACAGTTTCAACCTGAGCCGTTTTGCCACCTCAGGTCACCTGGGCACCGCGCCGCGACCGTGCACATGCGGCCGATCTTCCGTTAGGCTTACGACTACTTGAGACGTGCGCCGCGAATGAAGATACCTCTCAATGAGGTTCAAGCCTTCACACTCGACCGAGCTCGCGCGCTTGTCGCTGGAGTGTAGTAGTCTCGGAAAGAACCATCAAGCACACATGAAGCATCATCTCATCGCCGCCCTGGTATTGACTCTCCTAGGCGCGACGATAGGTTTGGGCAGCGCCGGGGTCGTCGGGCCGGGCGAAAGCATCACGCGTGCAACATCAGGCAATTCGACGAAAGACCCAGCCGGAGTTCCGGTCGACGGCCTAGCGGTTGCGCTGAGCACGACGACCCCAACCGTGCCGTACGGTTCGCCGGTTCGAGTAGCCATCGAAGTGCGAAACGTGTCTGCGCAAACGCAGTTCCTAGCGATTCCGCTTTCGCCGTGCGCCTACCTGATTGCACTGACGAACACCGCGACCGGCGCGAAGAACGACGTCAGCCCCAAGGGATGTCCCGTCTACAGCGCCGGACCGTGGACTCTCGAAGTGGGGAAATCGGAATTCCTCGCGTTCCGAATCAGCGACTACGCCGAGATCCCGATCGGGACATATACCATGCGGATCGAAGGCCTTTGGAGATATACAAGCGAGCACGCCGCATTGGACCGTATCAAAATTGAGTCCAACGCGATTTCCGTAACCGTTACGCCATAGATTCCCGGGCGCGCGACAGCATGGCGCTTCCGCCGCTACGATTTGCAGGGGACGCGGGGACGGTGTCGCCGGCGGCGTCGGCTGAAGTTGATCGATATCCGCGCGGTTGCCGCGCTCGCCGGCGATGCCATCGTCGTGGTCGACAACACCTTTGCCACGCCTTACCTGCAGCGCCCGATCGAACTCGGCGCCGACATCGTGGTGCATTCCACCACCATTCCGACCGCGTTGAGAACTCGAGCCTCGCGTTCCCCTCAGAGATCCTCAAAGGCGACTCACCAGCCGGAGCGTATCGTCGTCGTAACGTAAAGGTCGTTCTTCTGCGAACGCCGCGGGCCCATCGGCCGAGCCGAACGGATCGCTGCGAGCACAAACGTGCATCGCCTCCGGTTACTTGCGGTAACCGGCGCCGCGTACGTGCGCGTATCTGAGGCGTACCCCGTGCTTATCGTATGCTCGTGGCGCCGTCATGAACCGTGCGCGGCACACATCGCTACGTCCGATGATTTCGCAGAAACGGGGAACCTTATGTGCGTTCGCGTTGTATTCATTTCGACGTTGGCACTCTCTCTTGGCACGACCATCGCCCTCTCGGGTTGCACGTCAGACGGAGGCGCCGTCGTTCCGGCTGGGAGTTCTCCGGTCGGTCGGAGCGCGAGCGTCGCCGGCACGGGATCGTTCGCGACCTCGATTACGGCAAGCAGCGTCGTGGTCTCCGACGGCGCGGCGATTCGACCTTCGACTGCCGTGACGGCGAGCGGCATGGTGCAGAATTTCATTCCGGGCGGCTTTACGTTGAACGGAGGCCCGTCGGTCGGGAACATTCACGTCTTCGATACCGCCTCCATCATCGGGGGCGGTCCGGTGAAGACCGGTTCGTACGCGCAAGCCACCGGTACCGGCTCCCTGGCGACGCGTATCACGGCACGATACGTCGCACTCTACGCGAGCGCTCCGGGTGCGGTTACGGTTACCGGCAGTGCCGGTGCCGCAACCCCGTTCGGTCTTAGCGCCGCGATCGACGCATCGCACCCGGCCGTCCCGATCGTTTTGAACAAATACACGATCGTCGGGGGCGGTAGGCTCGCACCCGGCGCTCGCGTCACGATCAGCGGAACCGGTTCGGAAGCCGTTGCGATTCTTGCAACGCGGATCCTCGTAGCAACGCCTTCACCTGCGCCCGGTAGCTCGCCGACGCCCACGCCGGGACCGATTTCGATGACGCACGTGCTCACGATGGATTACCTCGGCGGCCCCGACGGTACCCGCGCCGTCACGTGGAGGGCTGCGGCGCCCTATCTTACCTGGGCCGAAACGGGGATCGGCGACGCGTCCGCCATTCACGCGGCCGGCATCAAGACCATGTATTACATCGATGCCAATCGCACGCAGATCGGCGACGCCCTCAACACTGCGGACGAGACCACCTACGCCCACGACTGCAACGGCGCGCGGGTAACCGATACGTACAGGGGGTCGGTCACGCAGTACGTTATGGACCCGAGCTCGCCGTCGATGCAGGCGCTCTTCGCACGCTACGTCGCGTCGATTGCCGCGCGGGCGCCGTTCGATGCGATCTCCGAAGACGATGCGGGCGCCCTGTCTGCGTACGCCGCGTACTCACCGTTCTCGGCGATGCCCTGTAACTACGACGACGCCGCTTGGATTGTGGGCGGCCGCGCGCTGAACGCAGCGCCGACGGTGCCGGTACTGTTTAACGGCCTTTCCGGCCTTTCGGGCCATGCCATATCGCTTTCGACCGCGCTGCTGAGCGGTTCGAACGTGATCGGCGGCGACTTCGAAGGGTGCTATTCGTCGGCCGACCAACCGAAAATGACGGGCTGGCTATGGGGCACCATCGAGAGCACGGAGTTGTTCGCTGCATCGCAGGGGAAAGCGTTCGAATGCCTCGAGACGGACGAAAGCGCGGCCGCATCGCAGGCCGATGCGCGGCTGTTCGCGTACGCATCCTTCCTGCTTACCTACGATCCGGCACGGGACATCCTGTGGGAGATGGAATCAACGTCATCCGGCTTCCACGTTTTGCCGGAATCGGAGCTGGTCGCTCTGCAGCCGAAAGTCGCCGAACCAGCTGCTGTCAAATCCTTATTGCTCGCCGGGGGCGCGTACGGCCGGGAATACAAGGCGTGCTACATCCGCGGTGCGTTCGTCGGCGCGTGCGCGGTCGCGATCAATCCGAGCGCTGCGTCCGTTCCGTTTCCGTTCGTCGCGTATCGGCACAGCGCGGTGCTAGCCGGCGCAGACGTGCTCGAACGCGGAACGATTTCAACGACGGGAGCTGCGCCGGCCAGGCTCGGTCCCAACGAGGCTGCGATCGTGTTCCCGTAACGAGCGAGCATCGTCGACCGGCCCGGCCTGGGAGGCGCATCGCGCGAATGCTGCGAAGTCGTCCGCGAACAATTCGGCGGGCTTGCTGCGCTCGGTCGATTACGCTTCACGGCGTCCAGATCTAGAGATTCTGGTTCCGCGTATTCCTTTACTGGAAAGGAGTTTCTATCCGTAATGGACGTCGTTGTTGAAGATCGGCTCGCAGGGTTCCGCGAGCTATTGCGTCAACGGCGCGGACCGGTGGTCTATATTCTCGACGAAGGGGGCGACGTCGTCATGACGGCTCCCGGCGACCCCCCACTTCCGGAAGAAGCGCGCCATGTGGTCGATGCCGTTTTGCTCGAGGCCGATGCCGGGCCGGGCGAGATCCGGCCCGCATTTCGGCTCGACGCCGGGCTCTCGATTCGCGTTCAGCCGGTCGGGGGCACGCTGGGGCGCTTCACCGTCGTTCTTATCGAGCTGTTTCGACTGCGCGATCATCTCGCAGCGGGCCGCAAACGGTACGCCCTCACGCAGCGCGAGGCCGAAGTGCTCCAAGGCGTGATGAGGGGCACGCGAACGGCCGATATCGCCGCGGAGTTGGGGATCGCGGCATCGACGGTAGCGGGACACATTCAATCGATTATGTCGAAAACCTCAACGAGGAGCCGCGCCGAGATGCTCGGACGCATTCTGGCCGACCTGTCCCAGCCGCCCGAGGAGTAAGCCTACGGCGCTTGCTCGGAGAGCAAGCAATGTGAATTAAGGGTATCGAGATGACGAAGACCATGCATGCGGTTGCTTCGCGTTCTCGGTGATCCTTTGGGCCGTGCGCCGTCAGCCCGTCGTGGGCCGGGCGTTCCCGTCGGGACGATCCAGCTAGCTTGGGACGCAAACGTCGCTGCCGGCAGGCTCGCCATGAGTGAGGCTGCGGGGCGCCTTCGCGCCGCGGTTGCTCGGCGGTAACCGTTACCGCGTGTGTTTTCGCGTGACCGAAGTGTAATTCGCCTTCCCGTATGCTCGTGTCGTCGGTGTTCGCCGGCAATCACAACCAAGAATACGATTGCGCTCCAAAGGAGAACCAGGTGCGAGTTCGCTTCACGTTCGTTGCGTCTATGGTGCCCGCCCTCGTCACGGCCATCGCGGTCGCAGCCTGCAGTTCGCGCGGGAGCGAGGCTATTCCGGCCGGCAGCTCGAGCGCGCGCGTTGCTGCGACGCCCTTCGCCGTTCGCCCGAACGACGCGTCGGCGATCGAGGCGAGCGGTCCGATCGTCGGGATCATTGCCGGCGGCTTTACCCTAAGCGCGGGTGCCGGCAAAGGCAACGTGCACGTGTACGTTACCGGCTCGACCGTCGTCACGGGGACGATCGTCGTGGGTCAGAACGCAAACGTCGCCGGCACGGGATCCTTTGCAACGTCTATCAACGCGAGCTCGGTCGTCGTGTCCGGCGGTTCGCCCATTCCCTCGTCTACCGCCGTCACGGCGAGCGGGCCGGTCGAGAATTTCATCGCCGGTGGCTTCACGATGAACGGCGGTCCGTCGGTTGGAAACATCCACGTCTTTACCGCCGCTTCGGCGACCGGCGGCGGTCCGCTGAGCGTTGGTTCGTACGCGCAAGCCACCGGTAAGGGATCGCTGGCAACGAGCATAACCGCGTTTTACGTCGCGCTCTACCCGAGCGCTCCCGCTACCGTTACGCTCGCCGGTACCGCCGGCGCGACAACGCCGTTCGGGTTCGACGCTGCGATCGACGCATCGCACCCTGCCGTTCCGATCGTCTTGAACGGCTCCACGATCGTCGGAGGCGGTACGCTTGCAACCGGTGCGCGGGTGACGATAACCGGCACCGGCTCCGAATCCGTTGCGATCCTGGCGACGAGGATTCTGGTTGCGACGCCGTCGCCCGCGCCCGGGAACTCGCCGACGCCCACGCCGGGTCCGATTTCCATGACGCACGTATTCACGATGGACTATCTCGGCGGCCTCAACGGGACGCGAGCGGTAGCGTGGAGCGCCGCCGCCCCGTACCTCACCTGGGCCGAAACGGGTACCGGCGACGCACCCGCGATTCATGCCGCCGGCATCAAGACCATGTTCTACATCGACGCCAATCGCACCGAGACCGGCGATGCGCTCAATACCACGGACGAGACGACCTACGCACACGACTGTACGGGTGCGCGGGTGACCGACACGTACAACGGTTCGGTCACGCAATACGTCATGGATCCGAGCTCGCCCTCGATGCAAGCGCTCTTCGCAAGAGACGTGGCCTCGATTGCCGCGCAGGCGCCGTTCGACGCGATCTTCGAAGACGACGCGGGAGCCCTCTCGGCTTATGCCGGATACGCGCCCTTCTCGGCGATGCCGTGCAACTACAGCGACGCCGCTTGGATCGCGGGCGGCAACGCGCTGAACGCCGCTCCGGCGATTCCGATCGTGTTTAACGGCCTTTCCGGGCTCTCCGGCCACGCAGTATCGCTCTCGACCGGACTGTTGAGCGGTTCCAACGTGATCGGCGGCGACTTCGAAGGCTGCTATTCGTCCGCCGACCAGCCAAAGATGACGGGCTGGCTATGGAGCGCGATCGAAGACACAGAATTGTACGCCGCTTCGCAAGGGAAGGCGTTCGAATGCCTGGGCACGGACGAAAACGCTGCCGCCTCGCAACTCGACGCGCGATTGTTCGCCTACGCATCTTTCCTGCTGACCTACGATCCGTCGCGAGACATCCTGTGGGAGCTGGAGTCGACCCCATCGGGCTTCCACGTTTTCCCCGAATCCGAACTGGTCGCCCTCCAGCCCAAGGTATCCGAGCCCGCGGACGTCTCCTCGCTGCTGCTCACCGGCGGAGCGTACGGACGTGAATACGCCGCGTGCTATATCCACGGTGCTTTCGTCGGCCCCTGCGCCGTCGCGATCAATCCTAGCTCCGCGTCGGTTCCCTTTCCGTTCGTTGCATATCAGCATAGTGTGGTGCTAGCCGGTGCAGACGTGCTCGAAGGCGGCACGATTTCGACGACGGGCGCCGCCCCGACCACGCTCGCGCCCAACGAGGCCGCGATCGTGTTTCCTTAACGAGCGTCTCCGTCACCTAGCAGTCGCCGGCGTATCGCGATCTCAGGGCCACTTGCACTAGCAGGCTAGGCCTTCGACCTCCTCCACCTGGTCATGACGAATCTCACGTCTCTGCGCCCGTAGCGTCTACGATAGGCGCCTGAGAGATTTGGAGGACGCCATGTTGGACCCCACGTTTGTACTGCGATCCGCGCTACTCTGTGCGATATTCGCCTCGACGCTGACCGCTTGCTCGAGCGGTGGAAACGCGAGCATTCCCGCGCCGGGCGGCATGGCGAGTGCGGCCTCCGCGCAAGACGACGACGAGACCATGCCGGCGCTGCCGTATACGTTCAACGATAACGGCAACGCCCCCGATGGCCGGCTTACCGCGGTTGCCACCTACCCCGGCGCAGTCAACGGACGGACCGGCGCATTCGATCCGGACGCAGGCGATTTCCCGCGAGGGGGCTTGGGGCAGGTCGTCGATGGTCTTCCATGCAGCAAGCTGATGGTTCGCAATCGCTACCACATTCATTTCTTCCTCGGAATCATCGACCACGGAAAAGAAATCGCCCTTCCCTCGACGATCGGGATCGTCGATCCCCGTCGTGCGAGAGACGGTTTTACGAACGGGGGTAGGTGCGCCTACTACGTCCACACCCACGATTCGTCGGGCATCGTGCACGTCGAAGTTCCCGAGGCGCTCCCCTACGGCCGCGACCTCTACGGCCTCCGTCGCTTTCTCGACGTGTGGGGCGTCCGGCATGGGGAGGAGAGTTTCGGCGGACTGCACGGAAACGTTCGCGTGTTCGTCGGCACCGCCGCCCTCAAGCAAACGACGGTTTCCATGTATCGCGAAGCCTCGCAGGAACTCGGACACATTCGCATCGCTTCGCACGAAGCCATATGGATCGTTATCGGCGACGAGGACGCGGCCGCTTCGAAACTTCCGCCCGTCACGTTCTACATGGAATACTAGCCGCACGTATGTCGATCGGAATCGGCGGCAACCACCGCGTGATTAGGCCGGAGCTTCGCTTCGGCCTTCTAGCGGCAGACTACGGACTCACGCTCGCCGCCGTTGCACTCGCGACGATCGTGAGCGACGTTCACTCGGCTTCGCCGGCGCAACTCGTCGAGCTCTCCCTGTTGCTGTTTGCGAGCGCCGCATACTTCCAGTTCCGCTTCGAGAGCGCGCGCACGTTCGACTTCCACGACGTTCTGCGTCTGCTCGCCGGCGGCGTCGGGGGCGCGGTGCTAGCCCTGGCGTTCGCATGGATCGTCCCGTCGCCGCTGTGGCATCTCTCCGGCCGGATCGTCGCGGTCGCCGCCATGCTGGCCTTCACGATGCGTATGTTCGTGCGGATCGGCATGATCCTCGTTCGTTCGAAAGTCATGACGCATCGCCCCGACGCGCAGCGAGTGCTCATCGTCGGCGTGGGCCTGCCCGCCGCTTCCCTCATCCGCTCGATCCACGAGGACCGCGATCTGCCGATGAACGTCGTAGGCTGTTTGGACGACGGCGTCGCCTTTAAACGGGTCGAGGGCATCCGAATCCTCGGCTCGATCGAAGATTTGCCGAGGCTGATCGCCGAGCTGCGCCTGCACTCCGTCATCGTCGCGCTTCCGGCGTCTCCGCTGCCGTTGGTGAACCGTATTAAGGAGCTCTGCAGCTCCACGGTCGGCGCCGACGGCGTCGCCCCGAGCGTCAAAGTCGTACCCGATGCCTCCGAACTGCTGAGCGAGCGCGTGACCGTCTCGCAGATCCGAGACATTCGATTGGAAGACGTTTTGGGCCGCGCGCCGGTCGTGGTGGATACGGCGGCGCTGCGTCCGCATCTCGAAGATCGCGTGGTGCTCGTCACCGGCGCGGGCGGATCGATCGGCAGCGAGCTCTGCCGCCAGATCGTCGCCTTCGAACCCAAACTGCTCGTGCTCTTGGGCCACGGCGAAAACAGCCTCTTCGGCATCGATCAAGAGCTTCGCCGAACGTACGGGTTCACGCGTACGAAAGTCGTTCTTGCCGACGTCGCCGACGCCTGGGCCATTCGCTCGGTGTTCGGCCGGTTCTCTCCGCGGATCGTCTTTCACGCGGCCGCGCACAAGCACGTCCCGATCGTCGAGGAAAACATCTGCGCGGCGGTCCGCAACAACGTCATCGGCACGCACAACGTCGCCCTCGCCTCCGCAGCCAGCGGCGTTGCGAAGATGGTCATGCTCTCCACGGACAAGGCGGTCAAGCCTACCAGCGTGATGGGGCTCACGAAGAGGATTGCGGAGTTGATCTGTCAGTCGTTTGCGGGCGGCAGCAGTACCGAGTTCGTCGCGGTCCGCTTCGGGAACGTTCTGGGAAGTCGCGGCAGCGTCGTGCCGCTCTTCAAAGCGCAGGTCGCCGCCGGGGGCCCGGTCACGATTACGCACCGGGACATGAAGCGCTATTTCATGAGCATTCCGGAGGCGGTTTCGCTCGTCTTACAGGCGATGTCGATGGGGCGCGACGGCGACGTTCACGTCCTCGATATGGGCGAGCCCATTCGTATCTTGGACCTCGCAGAATCCGTCATTCGGTTGAGCGGTTTCAGGCCCTACACCGATATCGACATCGTGGAGACGGCGATGCGCCCGGGAGAAAAACTCTTCGAAGAGATCCTCACCGACAACGAGGACTTCACGCGCACGACCCATCAGCGCCTCTTCATCGCCAAACAAGAGCGCGTCGAATATCTGCGCCTGGGCAGCGCCATCGCCCGCCTTCACGGCATCGTGAGAAAATCCGACTGGCGCGCGGCGCTGGATACCATGCGAGAGTTCGTTCCCGAGTACGCACCCGACCACCGTCTCGACCTAGCTGCGCCGAAGCTTCCAGTTCGCGTGGAACGCGACTCCGTCCAGATGAAAACTCTACACA
>Ga0116229_10015575_pt1 | contig 10334 bp, 9 predicted proteins | sample S1TSphgellanicum_3_FD_87313 | JGI IMG/M metagenome (GOLD analysis project Ga0116229, IMG submission 87313) | Host-associated microbial communities from peat moss isolated from Minnesota, USA - S1T2_Fc - Sphagnum magellanicum MG | ecosystem: Host-associated > Plants > Peat moss > Unclassified...
ACGCGAGCCCTTGTCCGTACTGGTCATGCTCCACAAAATTTGTCATTGCTGCGTCGAATTGCAATTAACGCTTTACCTTGTTGCAATCGTTCAAGCGTAGTAATCGTCAAAAATCGCTCTCGTGCGGCTATGGATAACAATTATATGTTGACGATTCTAGCCGCTTGTTTATATGACAATCATGATGCTTCAAAAGCTTCTTGTCAATAGGGTTTGAGACGCGCTTACCCTGGGTTTTGGGAGATGCGATCGCCTGTAGCGCACTATTAAGCTATAGATGGCTTATTCGTTGGCTTCCACACCCGCCTAGAAATAAATTTCCAGGCTAATACCCAAAGTTTACTAAAGTAAACTGAGGATTTTTGAGAATTTTTAGTCATCTTTAGATGACTTTTGCTATGAGACTGGGAATTCATTCCCAGTCGGGTTATAGGTTTCACGTTAAGTTGACACTCGTGGGCAGTGCTGTGCTACTACGGGTGTACCTCACTCAACCGATAACCGCTATAATAGCTCATTACATTAATTAACCAAAGCTATTAACTCAGCGTTAAATCGCTCCCACTTATCCATTTTTTTTCTTTAAAATTATGCAATTTAATTCCAGCCTCCCAGCCGTGACAAACACCTAAAATCGACTCTTGGATGTATTGCCCTAACAACGAAAAAGGAAGATTATGAGTAAATTTAAGGCGTAAAATTCTTAACAAACAACGGTAGATAAGAAGTAAAGTGAGACGGATTAAAAAGATTGGTAAAGGTAGTTTTTGATAACCATGTTTTAAGGCAAAGTAGGTAGTATTTTTAGCGAGGGAATACCAATGTGTGGAGTTGTCACAACGAGTTGTTTCGGAACTAGAAATGTTGGTAGCCAATAAAAAAGATGAAGGATAAAAAATTTCATCCTTCATCCTTGAATCTTACAGCAGATTGTAAGTAAGTGAAGTAAAATGCTTTCGTCTAAAAGCTAGACACAAAGCCTTTTTTACTCCTGACTCCTGACTCCTGCTGTAATTGTTAACGAAACATACTACTGACTGAACTATCTTCGTGAATCCGCCAAATGGTTTCCCCAAGCAGATTAGCTACCGAAAGCACCACGAGTTGTGGAAAGAGATCGCTTTCTGGAATCGGGATCGTGTTTGTGACAATCACTTCCTCAAACAAACCACTTGACAAACGCTCAATTGCAGGTGGAGAGAACACTGCATGAGTTGCACAGGCATACACCTGATGTGCCCCCTCCTCTCGCAGTAACCTTGCCCCCGCCAAAATGGTTCCGGCAGTATCGATCATGTCATCTACCAGCACCGCTGTTTTGCCCTTAACATCGCCGATCACATTCAATACTTCGGCAACATTATGAGCTTGACGACGTTTATCAATAATTGCCAGTGGGGCATCATTCAGCTTTTTCGCAAATGCCCTAGCCCGTGCTACACCACCAACATCGGGAGAAACAACCACAAGGTCAGATAGTTGTTTACTTACCAGATAATCTAGCAAAACTGGCGAACCGTAAACATGATCGAGGGGGATATCGAAATAGGCTTGAATCTGAGCTGAGTGTAAATCCATAGCTAGAACACGGTCAGCACCAGCTTCGGTGATCAGGTTAGCAACCAACTTGGCAGTTATTGACTCTCGTCCTGCCGTTTTGCGATCAGCGCGGGCATAGCCATAGTAGGGAATTACTGCTGTTACCTGCCGCGCTGAGGCGCGACGACAGGCATCAATCATAATCAACAATTCCATTAAATGGTCGTTTACAGGATTACAACAGGGCTGGATTAAATAAACATCGCAGCCTCGAATCGATTCCTGTATCTGAATGTATAACTCTCCATCCGCAAATCGTTTGCGGATCATTGGTCCTAGATCCATGCCCAGGTAACGAGCGACCTCTTGAGATAATGGTACATTGGCAGAGCCAGACAATAGCCGCAGGCGATTATTATCAGTCAGTCCACTTGCAGATGGCTGCACTTTCAAAGTTGCAGAACTAAGCACAGCAGATCCTCGATGTGCATTCATGGCAATCATATCATCCAATATTTTGCATATTTAATTGAAAATAGGCTGAAAAATTATCTATGAGTTTTGTTGAAGCTTTTACACAAACTTTAAACATTTCTCCATCAAACTACAATTAGCTAATTTTTCCTGCCGTTTTGGTAAGCAAACCCTTGAAAGCGTAACTGACATCAACTAGACCCATAGTTCTGATATTTTGGGTTGAGTTTAGAGTTGCCTAACTCTCACCCATATGGTTGTTTGGTAGTGTTTTTCCCTGTACGCAACTAATTTATAACTACGAGCTAAGCACTTGAAGCTTAACTCATATGGAAGTTTGGTACTCCATTAAGTATAAAAACTTTTCACCTTGCTTGTCATACTGATTTTTTTATCTTTACCCAGAATTGGGATTTCTTGGTCTTCCCTTTATGTGTTAAGTGTTAATGGGAGCAAGTTAGTGTGGTTGACGGTTAACGGTCAACTGTGAAAGGGGTGTAGGGTGTAGGGTGTAGGGTGTGGGGTGTGGGGATACCATAATTAAAATTAGGATATTCCCTACACCCCACGCCCTGTTTTTGGTCAACGGTCAACGGTAGGAATTGGAGATTTTTTCATTGGGAAGTGCCTTATCATAGCATTTGTGGTTAAGTTTGCCCTCGTAATGGCACGTATTTATGTTTTATGTGGGGCTGGTGTAAAATTTGGTGAATTCCACCTCTGTTGCCATTACACGAAAATCAACTAACGATGCAACCACCAATTATATCTGGCACAAGAGTGCAAAACCGTTACCGGATAATTCAAACTCTGGGTCAGGGGGGATTTGGGAGAACCTATCTGGCAGAAGACACCAGACGCTTTAACGAACTTTGTGCAATTAAAGAATTGATTCCTGCACTCACAGGGACTTACGCGTTGGAGAAGGCGCAAGAGCTTTTCCAGCGAGAAGCAGAAACGTTGTATCAAATACAGCACCCCCAGGTTCCCCAATTCCGGGAAAGATTTGAACAAGACCAGCGCTTGTTTCTAGTTCAGGAGTACATCGCAGGTAAAACATACCGTGCTTTGCTAGATGAACGCAAGGCTACTAGCAGTGCATTCACAGAGACAGAAGTGTTGCATTTAATTCGCTCACTGTTGCCAGTGTTGGAGTATATTCATAGTCGAGGAATGATTCACAGGGATATCTCCCCAGAAAATATTATTCTGCGAGACAGCGATCGCCTGCCCGTCTTAATTGACTTTGGAGTGGTGAACGAACTGGCAACTCGATTGCGATCGCCTGATACTACAGTGCCCACAACCTATGTAGGAAAACTTGGCTACTCCCCAAGTGAGCAAATGCAAACAGGTCGCGTTTATCCTAGTAGTGACTTGTATTCACTAGCAGCGACTGCTGTCGTTTTGCTGACTGGCAAAGAACCGTCTGCTTTATTTGATGAAAACCAACTAACTTGGGATTGGCAACGCTGGGTAAAACTCGATCCGCAATTTGCTCAGATTTTAAACCGGATGTTGAGTTATAGACCAAGCGATCGCTATCAAACTGCTACAGATCTGGCACAGGCGCTACAGTCGTTGGAACGACCACTTGTCCCAGCCTCTAATGTATCCAACGTCCAAACAGTCCCCGTTGGTCGCCGTCCCGATCCAGTGCAACCAGCGTTGCCCAACAAATCAAATCCGAGGATTCCAGCACCCGCCACTAACTCACTCTTAGACAACCCGTTAGCTATTGGGGCAATTGGGAGTGCTGTCGTTATCCTAGCAGGATTAGGTTCTTGGGCATTGGTAAGTTCCATGCGCAATCAGTCAAAAGAGCCACAACCAACAATACCACCACAAGCTTTCCCTTCACCTGTGATCTCTGGTAGTGCGGCACCAACACCCACGCCGACACCCACACCCACACCCACACCCACACCCAGACCAACAAACAATCAACCTGTTGTATTTACAAAAACCCTAAATTTTGGCTCATCCAATACAACTAACATTGAAGGTACTATCAAAGCAAATCAAATACATCGGTACTTCTTGAATGGGGAACAAGGACAGCAGTTAACTGCCTTGTTTGCCCAAGAAAACGGTGTTTCACTAACTGTCTTAGGTTCTAATGACAAACAACCAATTGAAAATACTGCCAAAGACGTGGCATTCTACCAGGGAAAATTACCATTAACTGGTGTTTACATTATTCAGGTCAATCCCGTTCCAGGAGTACCCGAAAGCAGCTATAGCCTCAATATTCGATTGGAAAACCAAGTCAACCCGACACCCATCCCATCGCCTACAGTTACCTCACCTACCCCTTCACCTACAGAAACACCAGGCACTACACCACCACCTATAGATCTGTCACCTACACTGCCACCCATAGAAAAGCCGCCCATATTGTCTCCGCAACCTGAACAAAATAACCTGCATAGCAGAAGAACGCATAAGCATGAAAGGGTTGCAGGGGGTAGGGTGTAGGGTGTAGGGTGTAGGGGAGCCAGTGCGTTAAGAAGGCAGAAGTACGAAGGCAGCCCGACACCCGACACCCGACACCCCATACCCTGTTTTCGGTCATCAAAAATACACAAATCGTCCATAACAAATGACAGTATTGAAAACACTACTGATTACTGGAACTGATACAGAGGCTGGTAAAACTGTTTTAACCACAGCATTAGCAGCCTATTGGCAAAAATATTGCTCTGACCGCAGCTTAGGAATCATGAAACCGATGCAATCGGGAGTAGGCGATCGCGAGTGGTATCACAAGCTGTTTGAGTTGGAGCAGTCTCTGGAAGAAATCACACCTTTATACTTTCAAGCACCGCTAGCCCCTCCCATAGCAGCAGCACGGGAAAATCGGACAGTAGATCTAGCTGTCATTTGGAAAGCTTTTACAGCTTTGACCAGTCGCCGTGATTTTCTGTTGGTGGAAGCTTTGGGAGGAATGGGTTCACCTATAACTCATGAATTGACGGTAGCGGATTTAGCAGGAACATGGCACTTACCTACAGTATTGGTAGTGCCAGTTAAGCTGGGTGCGATCTCTCAAGCGGTGGCTCATGTTGCCTTAGCTAGACAATCGCGAGTGCAACTTATAGGAATTGTTCTCAACTGTGTTCAACCCCGAACAAATGCAGAAATTGTTGACTGGACACCAGTTGATTTAATTCAATCACTCACTAACACCCCAATTTTGGGCTGTTTACCTCATCTAGAAAATCCAGCAGATTTAGACAAACTTGCCAAAGTAGCCTCCGATTTAGATTTAGAGCGATTGCTACCTCTAGCAAAAGTGTAAAAATCAAGATACTCTAGTAAAACTTGAGAAATGGTTTCTACATCTCCCACCCCTACATCTGTTGACTTATCTCGCGTCCGACTCACCATCCGCTCATTACAACCTCAACTTGTAGAGTGGCGGCGAAGATTGCACCAAAAACCAGAACTGGGCTTCAAAGAGAAACTGACCTCTGAGTTCATCTCACAGAAACTGCAGGAATGGGGAATTGAGCATCAAACTGGCATCGCCCAAACAGGGATTGTCGCCGTGATCAAAGGTAATCACCCACCCGAAGAATTAAATCCAAAATCTAAGGTGCTAGCAATTCGGGCAGATATGGATGCATTGCCCATTCAAGAACTGAACGAAGTGTCATATCGCTCCCAGCATGATGGAGTGATGCACGCTTGTGGACATGACGGACATACAGCGATCGCCCTAGGTACAGCTTACTACCTCCACCAAAATCGAGACAGTTTCTCAGGCACTGTCAAAATTATCTTCCAACCAGCAGAAGAAGGGCCAGGAGGTGCTAAGCCGATGATTGAAGCTGGGGTACTGAAAAACCCTGATGTTGATGCAATTATCGGTTTACACCTGTGGAATAATCTCCCGTTAGGAATGGTGGGTGTCCGCACTGGTGCATTAATGGCAGCTGTAGAGTTATTTTCCTGTACAATTGTCGGCAAAGGTGGGCATGGTGCTATGCCTCATCAAACTATTGATTCGGTTGTCGTTGCTGCCCAAATCGTGAATGCCCTGCAAACCATTGTTGCTCGTAATGTCAATCCCATTGATTCAGCAGTGGTGACAGTGGGCGAACTTCATGCCGGAACAGCAGAAAATGTGATTGCTGATACAGCTAGGATGCGTGGAACTGTACGGTACTTTAATCCTGCTTATGACGGTTTTTTTCAACAGCGAATCGAGCAGATGATTGCGGGAATTTGCCAGAGTCATGGTGCTAAATATGACTTGGAATATTGGAGTCTTTACCCACCAGTTATCAATGATGCTGGGATAGCGGAACTTGTGCGATCAGTAGCCCAAGAGGTGATAGAAACGCCTATAGGTGTTGTGCCAGAATGCCAAACCATGGGCGGTGAGGATATGTCGTTCTTCTTGCAAGAGGTTCCTGGTTGCTATTTCTTCCTTGGTTCTGCTAACCCAGCGTTGGATTTGGCGTACCCCCACCATCATCCCCGATTTGATTTTGATGAAACGGCATTGGCAATGGGTGTAGAGATCTTTGTTCGTTGTGTAGAAAGGTTTTTGACAGAAAACGGGGTATGAGGTGCGGGGTGTGGGGTGTAGGGTTTAAATAAATTCAAGAGTACCCTACCCCCTACACCCTTTTCATGTTAACTTAACTTCGCTGCCAAATTTTAATCGTTTTATCCAAACTCCCACTCACCAAAATTTCTCCGGAAGCAGTAAAAGCTAATGCTGTTACTGTATTAGCATGACCGCTGAACGTACCTAGAAGTTCGCCTGTTTCTAGATGCCACAGTTTAATCGTTTTATCCACACTGCCACTGGCGATTATCTGCCCATCGGGACTCAGGGCGATCGCATACACTCCATCCCAATGTCCCTGGAGGGTATGCAGCAATTCTCCGGTCTCTAAATGCCAAATTTTAATCGTTTTATCCCGACTACCACTGACGAGAATTTTCCCATCAGCACTGATAGCCAAGGAACGAACAATGTGGGTATGACCAGTAAAGGAGTGCAGCAACTGCGGCAGGGAGAAGGTTGTTGACCCTTCCATGTGAGGGATGCGCCAGATTTTGATTTTACGGTAACTGCCTGTGACTAAAGTTTGTCCATTTGGACTCACAGCCAAGGCATGAGCAGCGGTATCATCTAGGGATAGGGCGATCGCGACTTGACGCTGCATCAGATTCCAAAACATAATTTTTCTGTCATCTCCGCCAGTGGCTAACATCTGCCCATCTGGGGTGAAGACAACGCACCGCACGATTCCATTATGCTTGTGCAAAATATCTATTAAGTCTAGTGCGCCTACGTGCCACATTTTAATCGTGGAGTCTGCACCTCCGGTGACCAAAGTCTGCCCATCTGGACTGAAAGCAAGGGAAGTCACTTCATCGACAAGCCCAGATAAAGTCCAAGGAGACTCTGACAGTGTACCCATTAACTCACCCTTGGTCAAATCCCAAAGCTTTGTCTCACCACGACTACCGCTCGCTACCAGAGGGGAGGTTGTGCCGTTCTTAACTCCTGGACTGAAAGCAAGGCAGTTAATTCCTCTCGTGTGACCTTTTAGGGTCTGCCAGCATTCCCAGTCTCCTACTATACTTTTGAGTGGATGGTCTGGTGAGAGAGTCTGAGTTGTCTCTGCCATGACAATCTGATCAAATACTGACGGCGTAAATTTTTTAGCAATTAGTGATTCTAAATACCAACTTAATCCCCCCGCATACAATAAGTGACTCGGACTGATATATAGTTTTGGATCACTCAGTTCAATTTGATTTGTTGGTAAAAAGCCTGTAATGACTGCTTGTTTTTCGTACCCTCTTTCACCACTAAATGGATAAAACAAACACATAAAAATTAATACTTGATGATGGTCCAAATCATCTTGAGTCACTGACCACCTAATCTTGTCTTTCTTGATACCGTTAAAGCTTTCTCCATCAGCAGCGTAAACTTGGATACTAAGCTTGGGGTTATTTGTGAGCAAGTAAGAAAATTTGCTTTCACCGCGTAAGTTACCCTCATCATCTAAGGCTATATTTTTCAAGGTGTCTTGTGACACTTTTTTGACCTTTTTGCCCAAGCGTTCACTCATAACGCATTCAACAACTTGCTCTCGCAAAAGATATTCTTCTGCTTGTTGTTGAAAGTATAGGGTAAAGGGTATCGCCTGATCAGAAGGATCAGGATATTCAGGTGGTGTGGGTGGCGGATTTTTGGCGATAATTTCTGCTTGTTGGTGTGCAACTTCCACCAGTTCTGCCAGTTTTTCGCCCCAAAATGCCATAATTTCACTGTGGGAACCTTTAACTTTACTTTCCAGTAAGGATAAGTCAGTTGTCTTTTGTTTTTTCACTCGTTGAAGAAAATCAGCTTGTTGAGCTTTTAGTAAGCTAATCCAATCCATGTGCATTCCTGCGGCACAGTATTGTCTACCTACGTTAGGGTATACCAACGCAATTATTCAAGTTGAGCCACTTTATTTAATCAGTAATCCTAGCCGTTAAGGTAACACAATCAAACACGACTATCGATATGCTTAGACACTAAGCGGCTGATCGTTGGTGTTATCCGCATCACAAGTGGATCGCATTACGCTACGCCATAATCTGTATACTGACGCTTGTATGGAGCTTGCAAACCCAAGACGATATACTCCCATCATCACTAATTCCTCTGCTGGATTGCGATCGGTTAAATTCTGTTGCAGCCAGATTTTGCCATCTTTAATATCAAAATGCATCACGCATCGATAAATACGATTAAATCCTTGCCAACCGACATTCATCCATTGATAATGATTGCGTTCTGTGTCTAAAATGAGTTGGACTTCGACATCGTTATCCGAGACATCATCACTGGCAGAGTTCGTCAACAGTTGTACTCATGCACAACTAAAGTAAATAGGTTCATTTGCAATTCATCCCAATTATCGCAATCCGATTTGAGAGCGTGAAAAAATCTCAGTAGTCTTGTAGGGTGTGTTAGGACGAAGTCCGTAACGCACCGAAAGATTGGAATGGTGCGTTACGCTGCGCTAACACAACGGCAGTTGCTCCACTTGGGGAAACACTCCAGTTGCTACCCTACGGGAAGCCGCCCTCCGGGCGTCTACAAGCCGGGGAACCCGTCCAACGCACTGGCTCCCCAAGACCGCACTGTCTCCCCTACGTGTATTTCACGCTCTCAAATATGAGTCCTATATAAGCTTCTACTCGGCGAACAGGCAACAACTGGCATGGGAAGTCCTGAGGGGCGAGCAGCCTAAGAGTGCGAGAATTGCACTACACCATTTGTTGGATTTATTTGGCAAGTATTTCAAAAAGTCACTTTTACTCTAGAAATTGTCTTTCCATCGTGTAATATTAGTACAGAACGTAAATTTTGTACTAATTGCTAAAAATGTACAAAATTTACATTCTGATGGCCATTTATTAATTTTGTGAGGCACTATGACTCGCATAAGTGCAACAGAGGCTCGTGCAAATTTTCAAGAGCTTATTAGTCGTGCTGAGTATAAGCGTGAGCGTATTGTGATTGAACGTCATGGTAAAGCTGCTGTAGCGATTATCTGTCTTGACGATTTGAAATTGCTTGAAGCTATTGAAGATGCTATTGATTCAGAGGCGCTTCGTCGTGCGAAGCGCGAAAATGACGGTTTTACTACGTTAGATGCAATTAGTGCGAAGCGTGGAGATGAGTGAACGCTATGGTTTGAGGATTGCTAAGACTGCTGAAAAGGATTTGTCTGATTTACAAGCTAAACAATACAAGCAAGTTGCATCTAAAATTTTTTCGCTTCAAGGTAATCCTCAACCCCAAGACTGTAAAGCATTGAAAGGCTATGAAGGTGGTTATCGTGTTGATCAAGGTGAGTATAGGATTCTTTATACGATTGACCACGAGAACCAGTTGATTGATGTTTTTCGTGTTGGCAAAAGGAATGATGATGAAGTCTACAAAAATTTGTAGTTTCCTCCGCTCTTTAACGAAATGTAAAAACACTGAAATTGGTTCGTAGTTGCGCTTTAGCACTCTTAACAGCAACAAACCATTTTGGGTTTATCAAGAAAGGCAGAAGGCAGAGGGCAGAAGGCAGAAGGAATAAATTCCTTCACGGAAGTGCCCGAACCTTCTGGCGACCAAAGGGAGCAAGGAAGAAGCCAAAACTTATGTCCAAAACTCAAGGGTACTTGAGTTTGGACTAATTGACATTCAGCAGCAATAAATAGAATGGGTTGAGAAAATTACCCAGCTGCTTCTAGAGGCTGAGTCAAGTTGAATCGTTGAAAAAAAAGCAGAAACTAAACAGCAG
>Ga0116229_10015576_pt1 | contig 10334 bp, 11 predicted proteins | sample S1TSphgellanicum_3_FD_87313 | JGI IMG/M metagenome (GOLD analysis project Ga0116229, IMG submission 87313) | Host-associated microbial communities from peat moss isolated from Minnesota, USA - S1T2_Fc - Sphagnum magellanicum MG | ecosystem: Host-associated > Plants > Peat moss > Unclassified...
GAAAATAAATGTAAAATTGATGTAACCAATAGGATGAAATTTCTAATAGTTGCATCATAGTTGTGAAAATGACCAAAATAGTTGAAAGTTGGTCTTATAGTTGCAAATATTCTCAAATCTAGTGGCAAACGACTATAAGTCGCATGTAGTCGTAAATTGAATGGTTACATTTTGGCTGATTTCTACTAGTGCTACTAGGACATGGATGAACTCCTATCAACTACAATAGAAGTGGAGAAAATGTTGGGGGAGATAGGAAAAACTCCTTGTATGAGCCTTTACAAGAAGAAAAGGAAGAAGAATTGGCACTAGGTGAAACTAGTACTGACAAGTAGTTACAAATACTTGATGATACTCTTGTTAACTATTTTGGATGATAGACAAATGGTAAGAAAGGACCTAATCTAGGAATGACTAGCATCATCCAGTGCCAACTATGTAGGTCAAAAGAACATATCACATTTGCATGTCCTAGATTCATTGATTTAAGGCCAAAGTGTGCCAAATGTGGTGGGGGGCATAAAACAAATAACTGTTTCTTAGAAGTGTTGGTCAATGATGAGGAAGCCGCATTGATTGAATTAAACTAGCTATGTGGAATTAAACACAATGTATTCTTTCAAATTAGGATGCCAAAATGTAGATTACCTATACAAACATCCACATTTGGAACAAGGATAAAAAAATTACATGAGAAGGATAATAGATAATTTGGAAACATTGGAGCAGATGGAAGCATTAGATCAATTTTTTTGTCACATAATGTTAAAGGGAAGATCTCTTTAACACCCATGGAAACCATCCTCATGATTCCTAGGGAGTTGGAATATCTTGAAGGTCTAATGAAACTAGTTAGAAAAAGGAAGTATGTTGAAGTAGCCCAATCATAAGGGGTGAAAACACATTAAGGCGAAATACATAATCTTGTCACAACTTGTTTAATTATCAATCATGGGCCATGGAACAAAATATAAATGAATAATATGTGAAAAGTATTCAAAAATAATATTATTATATGTGATATGATCACATTGTATGAATTTCACGAATAGATTTTGAATTACCATGACATATTAAACTTTTGAAGTGCCAAAAACCTAGTGTCATAGTCCATATCATATGATTATGGATTCATTATATTTACTAAAATGTTTACTTGAGTTACTTTTTTTTACATAGAAGATAGTGTGATCCCATTGATACAAAGGAAGACAATTTTGAAAGATTTTGAAAACCATAAATTGAGATATATAATGAAATATGGATTTTTTATAAAGTCATTTTTATAAAGTTCAACTTCTCATTTTTTAAATATAAATTTTTGATACAATTATCTACAATTAATGAAGTTTAAAAGTTTTTAAAAAAATTGTTTGGCTTTGCCATATGACTTGTGCAATAAATTTATTTTTTTACAATGTAAAATGGACTTTTATTTTAACACTAGCATGGACTCCACATATTTCGAAAAGTACTCCACCTTAGTGTGTTTTCACCCCAAGTAGCTATTATCATAGCTACCCCTATGATCAAGCAAGTCTGCATCAACAAAATTCATCGTAACAAAACCCCTCATATGGTGGTTGAAATTGATTGAACATTGATTGAAAGCTTCGTTGATACCAAAGCATCAATGTTGGTTATGGTAGCTAGTGTGGTTAAAAAAACTTGGTATAATGCATATGGTTTCAAGTCATGAAACATATAAGATTATGTCATGTACAATTATTCAAGCATTGGGAAATATCACTTATATACCTATCACAATTGGCAAGGTGGTTTGCCAAATGATCTTCTTTGTAGTAGACACTAATAATTATGATGTATTATTAGGGCTAGACTTTCTTATGAAGATTGGAGTTGTTGTAGATGTTGAGAAGGAAGTTATACATGTTCGAAACAGACATGGTGTAACAATTGAAGTTCTACCTTTCAATGTTGTCAATATGCTTCAAAAGATTGCAAGGTTGGAAGAAGCAGAACATGCTACACCATGATGAGTAAGGATTTAGTAGAATAAACTTGGAATAGTTGTGTGCAACTAAAGCACTTGAAGGGGATTCTACATCAATATTTCTTGGTTTTGCCAATTGTACTAATGATTCTCTTGAATTAAAAGAGAATGCAGACGATAATTTTGATAAGATTTTGTTAACATAAAAGATTTTGATTGAAGAACTAAATGATCATGGTATGAATTAGGTAGTGGATGATGAAACAATAATGCAGATGCTCAATTTGGTGTTATAGGAACAACAATAGAATTATTCGAAAGGAAAATACATAGAGGATGATGATTATGCAAATTGGATTTAGTGTGTTCAAATAGAAGAAAAAAAAAATCCAACAAATCTTGGAGACAAGTCTTTTGAATTTCCATCTCATATTTTTCCAGTATTGACATTAGAAGGAAGGGAATCCAAGAATGAGGAGGACATGTGGATTAAAATCAAAATGAAGATCAACTCAAGTATTTCTCTTGATGAGAAGCATATAGAAGAATTGTGGTATTTGTTGGAGTTGTTTCAGGACATATTTGCATGGCACAAATGTGAACTAAGTCATTCCACCATTGGTGAACATACAATTGACACATAAGGTTTGCCACCTTGTCAGATGACACCTATAAAACTATTTCATTAGAAGAAATAAAGGTCAATTAACAAATTTAAAGACTTATGGATTTGGAAAAGATGTGCAATAGTGCCTCAAAATATGCATGTAAGGTTACTTTGCCAGTAAAGAAGGACGACAATAGGAGGTTCTATGGAAATTACTATCCTTTAAATGCTTAGACATGATGGGATTCATTTCCTATGCTTTTAATAGATGATGTGCTAGACCAACTAAGGGAATCTGCTTGGTTTATAACACTAGATCTTCAATCAAGGTTTCGGCATATTCCAATGGCTCCGGATGACATCAAAAAGACTATAATCATCACCAAATCATGCCTTTATGAATGGAACATCATGTCATTCAGATTGAAGAGTGTTACTAACACCTTTGAGCTCAAACTATGGCAGAGGTTTTTAAAGATTGGAACAACCAATTCTTAAAAGTCTTTGTTGATGATGTCAACATCCATAATATGAATTGGACTAATCATTTGAAACATATTCAGATGGTGCTATAGAGATTGAAAGAGGTTCACTTGAAGCTTAACTGGACCAAATGTTGTTTTGGAGCTCAAAGCATCACCCTTTTAAGTCATGTTGTAAGTGTAAAAGGATATCATCTTGACCACAAGAAAATTGTTGTTGTAAAAAACTTTCCAATCCCAAAACTTGTAACCAATGTGAGAGCATTTTTGGGACTTACTGGTTACTATAGAAAGTTTATCCTTGGGTATGCCAAGATTGCAAAACCATTGTTTGGACTTATTAAGGACAACAAATTTTTGTGGACACCTAACTACTAGGGAGCATTTGTAACTTTGAAGAAGTGGCTTGTGGCATCCCCAATGTTGACAATATCAAATTTTTCACAACCATTCATCATGGATGTAACTTGGTCTATAAGGGAAGTGAGTACCGTTTTGTCATAGAAGTTTGAGAAGCAAGAGTAGGTCGTAGCCTATGCCAACAAGGGATTTCGATTATATCTTGTGTAGAAGTGTTTCCATCTAATGAAAGGGGAGTGTTATGCTCTTGTATGGGGCATAATGCATTTCCAACAATACTTGCACCAAACCTTCTTCCTTCTAAGAACATACCATAAGCCCTTGGGGTGGCTTATAACTGTCTTAGATGCATATGGACATAAAAGGAGATGGATCTTTATGTTGTAGGACTTTCATTTCAAGATAATCCATAGGGCAAAAGCTAAACATGCCGATGCGGCATTGAGTAGAAAGTGGATTGGCAAGTATGAAGCTGGTAAAGAATTTGGAGGTGAAATTTAGGATCTGGATGGTATTGCACAAGATATTTCCATGTTCCCCATTGCCAAGGGAAATGAAACTATCAATAATCTTTTCATTATGATGGAAGAAGATGTAACATTAGACCACACTAAGGGACAAGCTCATAAGGAAAAAGAAATCACTATGTATTAGGATGAAGAACAATATCAAAGGATCATTGTTGGAAAATAGGGGCCAAAATACATTGTACAAGGTTATTGGAATTTGGCCCATGAAGCACAAACTTTGGTTGATGACGCCAAGACCAAGATTATGATAGAACAAGAGATGGATGGGGATGAACAAAACCGTTGTTTGGACATCTTGGAAGATCTTTTGAATATGAAATTGCTTGTTGGTGGTTCATTGGACCCAAATGAATGCATTTTTATTGACATTGGAAGAACAAAGAGGAAAGTCACGTGATATCATTGGTAAAAAGACACTTTATTTTCAGAATCTAGCGGTTTTCAAACCTAAGGATAAATTTTTGATAGTGAAGAAAATGCATAATGAGATTGGGCATTTTGGTGAAGCAATAATGTTTGTTGAAATTAAGAAGTGGTTTTTTTAGCATGATAGGACAAATTTTGTTAAAGAGTTTGTCAAAACTTGTGATAAATGCCAATTGGCCAGACAAACATATGATAACAAATAATATGTTTTTGTTACTATTGACCACTACTTTAAATAGTGTGAAACACATCTTGTAAAAGAACATGACCCAATTATTTTAGCTAGGTTCTTTGAAGATGAGATCATATGTTAATTTGGGATGCCCAAATATGTTTTCATAGATAATGGCAATGAATGGATGAAGGAGTTTGATGCTTTGTGTTAGGATTATGATATTATACATTGGTTTATTACATTAGCATGGCCACAATGCAATGGCATGGTAAAATAACAAATACAAACTATCAAGCATGGCTTGATTGTCTGATCTTTAACGAATATAAAAAGATGGAATATTTAATTACCAAAAGTAATGCAATGGCATGGATACTATTGTGGTGTGCAAGCCGGCACAAGATACTTGCCTTACATGGTATTGACAAGACGTATGTAGTCCTAGATTTGTTAATGACAACATTTTGAATGGGTTATGTGATGTGGTAGATGAACAAGTGGAACTTAAGGCAATGGTAGAGTAGATGATTCGAAAAATGTAGCTAGTTTGAAATATTCATAGATCCTTGCTTGAGAATGTTGAACAAGCTCAAAAGAAATAGTGTAAGGTTTATGTTTATAAATTTTGGAAGGGATTATAGTTGTTTGCAGGTTTTGAGGAAGAAGGTATGCAGAACAAATTGTGCAAACTAGGCAAGAAGAAAAATATTGTTAATAGTTGGGAAGGTCCTTATGTTTTTGTTGGTCATAAGGATGGAAAAGGCATTCAAGAACAAGATGAAGGAGGTAGGACTTGCATAATAAAAAACATGGATGACAAACATTGGGAATGAGTAAGAAAAGACTTATAGGTTTACCATTTAACATCTTGATGAAATAATCTATGGGGACATAAATTTTTAAGAAGTAGTGATGACACATGTGACATGGACTTGTATTAGCAAGTTCTATTGGCTAACTAAGCCTTAACTAGATGAAGTAGGGTGAAATTGCCTTAATGAATGATTTACTGTGTTGATGGATGTGATTGGCAGAAAATGCCAAAGGAGGGGATAGTTGGTGATCATGAACTTTAGAGGAGTCACATTTTGCTTGTTGATGTCTTTGCTATTTTTTTTTTGTGTTTTTGTTGTTTATAGGTTATGGAGTTTGGTTTATTATTCTTCATGGAGTGTTGGCACCCAGGTGAAAAATTGGTGATGGAACATTGTTTCTTTGATTTTCTTTAGTTATGTGATGAAAATGATGTAGAGTTGAGGATAATGTACTAGGTGGTGGAAAGGGATAAATACCAAACGACTAAGAAAGCTCAACACTTTGGTTTTTTGGACTTTAATCCATTTCAATTTGATGATTGTTGTTAAGAGTTTTTAGGATGAATGCCTAAAGCTCATTGTGTGAATGTGTTGCTCATTTTTCTTTATGATCTCCATTGCATTGAAGCTAGTGAGCAAAACATTAGGAGTTAAGGAATCTGTAGGGACCTTAGGATGGAAATGATGAAAAGGTTCAAAAGGGTTATTTAAGCTGGCCTTTGTGCGGATCCTACTCAAGTTGAACATGCTTGAAAATTCTATTGGGGAATGGGAAAGATTGAACACTTGAATGTTTGGAAGCTTCAAGCAAATTCATTGTAGTGGGATGTTCTTGGGAAAATTTGAAAATATCATCGCTGAAACTACTTATCCATATTTTTTCCATCTCCAAAACTAAGATCTCTATTAGGATTGGGTATTGGTTTTATACAAAATTTGTTTGTTGTTGGGATATCCACATTTGTAGGCCATGATAGTCCACAAAAAAAGGAAATTCATTAATAGTTGATCCATGAAGGTCCATAGAATTATTTTGTCACCAAGTTGTAGATAGGTGTAATGTTGTTACATTAGTTGTATGTTTTAAGGTTTATTGTGTTGATGCACTTAATCATTATTCTACAATATTCAAAGTGCATACAAACTTGTGTGCACCCTTTTTTAGTGACACCACATTAGTTGTTAGATCATGTGTTGGGGGGGTTCTTACTGGTGTTGTTTGGTTATTAGCATTTAGACCTAACATGTGGATATTAATAACAAATTTTATTTTATTTGGGCAAAGAAAGATATGTACTAAAAAAAAATCTATTATAGTAGGTAGTTACAATTTTTTTTCCCTTCATCTACCGGTTATGAATATTCCAATTTTTAATTTTTGAAACATGATGGATATGCACAAAGGTTATGCATGCAAAATGTTCAAATTTAGTTGCCTAAAAGACTATGCTAATCTCCTAAAACAAAAATAATATAAGCAAAATCCAAAACAAAGTAACTTGCAAGGGAATTGAACCTTAGTTTTTCATAAATCTATGAAGAATTTTGCCCAATTACAACACAAATTTCTTTCCCCAACCAAACCCCCCACAAAATTAATAATTAAACTTGCAATTGTTCAAAGAAGTCAACTTCTTCAAGCAAGTCATAATTCTCCTTTGCCAAAGAATGTTCCTCTTTTCAGTATTCTTTCAAATTTGCATTTGGTTTGCAATTGTGGTGTGGGTCATTAGGCCAATTTTTCACCACTGTGACGATCCGATCCATGTTCTCCACCCGTAAGTGATAATGTTTTTAAACTGTCAACACCCTTGCAAGATTGAACACACATTCAATTTTTATTTGTGAACCCAAGATTCCACAAATCAATTTCATAAAGAAACCCACGTTTGGAAATTGGCCTTCATGGATGCACCACCATGTTAGTGGATTTACACATGTAGATGGAAAAATAGTAAGCCTTTTAAATAGAAATAAAATTTCAATAACCAATGCATGTTAAGATTCTTTAATTGAGGCCCCCACATGAAACATATTTTTTTCAAAATCCTCACCAACATCAAATGTTATAGTAGCAATAGATGCATCAACGACAATATAAGGGATCAACTATTCAAACCAAACCATCAAAAGAGGAATAACAATTCTAGCATCATATTCAATGGCCAATAGAATGGCATTCCCACGTCCCAACAAATTTTCCACAACACGTAAAAACTTGAAGTGTGAATCCAACATGATGGCCATCATATTATGAACATACCCTCCATTGAAAGTTTTTAAAAACTGCAAAAAAGGTTTGATAACCTTAATAACCTTGAGTTGCATATTTATTTACAAAACAAGAATCTCAATCTCAAATGAGTCAAAATTTTCAAGCCCACCAGAAAACAAAAATAATGTTGATTCCATGTTGATAGTAAATGTAATAATTATTGTCAAGGCATTTGATAATAACCAATGGCTCCTTGATTGATTCATGACACATGCTGATACAATAGAGTTTAAACAAGATGTGATTACTTTTACAATAGCCCACACTTGGGCTTTCGACATTTTTTGTTGCAAAGCCACAACTTTCTACCTTCCATAACAAAGATTAATGGCGTTTTTAAACTACATATACTCTTTAAACATTATGACCTTGCTTGCAAATTTGGTCTTCATAGGAGTTTTTAATTTCTAATGTTGCATCCCACTATCATAACAACCCCGTTCCCACTCCTGCCTCCCTTTCCCAAACTTTTTTGTCCAAGTAATTATTTTTTGTAACTAGCCTGTGCATCCTTCACACTAACACATTTTAGCCCAGTAGAGAATTTGTTGTCATTTATAGCATACTAACACGCCTTAGAAATCATGTGCCCAAAGCAAGTACCTTCGTAAACCCTGAACGACTTCAAAGGTTCATAGTCAACAATTGACTATAGAGTTGCTACCATAGTAGTCAAGTTATCGCCTTCATCCTTTATAAAGGTAACAATGGAATAATCCATACTTTTCTAGTAAGGACTGGAGTTGTATGGCCATGGAGTGTTCGGAAGTCTCGTGAACTTCAAACAACATCATAATAACATGCATTGACACCCAAGCTTAATTCAAAAAAATTATAACCATAATAAATGTGTTAACATTGCCACAATACATCCATAGATCAAAATTGGCTAAAATTGTTGTTGCAATTTTTAGATTTGGCAAAATGTGTTGGTCCAATGTCTTCTTCACCATCACAAGTAATGCCTTTTCCACTCAAGAAGGTCAAGAAGGAAATTGAACTTTGGGACATCGATAGAAGACTAACTTCTAAAGCTAAATGTTTTCACAAGAAGATAATGGCTTGTAACCTTTGTATATGTATAACACTAGATCTTAAAAAAACTATAGTTGAGCATCATAAAAAAATTTACAAGGATTTTTGGCACCAAAGAATGTTGTAATCGCATAACTAGAAGGATTTGCCCTCTTTTTTCTTAGTTATTAGGTATGATCAAGTGTTACCACCTTCTCACCACAAATTTGCTTCTTGTGAGCCCATAACTTTGGATGTGTTATTTCCACATGAATCTTCATGGGAGTTATGCCATTGGTTTTGCTATATTTTATCAAACCTTTACAAAGAATAGATCATTATGTCAAATCAATATTAGATGCTTGTTTAGATTTGAAAATGATGCATCACAACATTTGCGAGTTCTCTAAATCCATAGGGTGATTATCATTGATAACAAAAAGCCCCCAACATATAAAGACTTGACCATGAGGCCTCCAAGCAATAGCTTGTGCTTCTATGATCTCAAGTTGAACATCTAATTTGGCACATTATTGCCAGCTTGAAGGTGCACAATGCTTTCAACCTCTGAAAATGAAGATGTAGGTAGAGGTGTTTGAATGTGGAGAACTAATGCATTTTCATCAAGTGCACCCACATTCTCAATCATGCAAAACTTTGCCTCTTCAACCATTGAACAAACAGACACAATGCATAATGCACCTACACACACGAAGACACTAAAACAAAATAGATTCAACTTTCAAGCTCTCAAAACCAAAAACAAAAAAATCAAAGGTCTACATTTTAGGAACTTACCTTCTCTATGAAACATGATGGCTTCTTGTTGTTGCGTGCTAAATCGAAAGTCCAAAACGTGGTTTCTATTATAGGTTGCATTCAAAACCTAGAAGCAAAACAACAAAACACAAAAGCAAAGCCAAGAAGAAATGCATAGAGCGTTTAGGGTTAAGAACTTACTTATCTAGGTTTCTTGTTTTTTCAGGTCATGCATGTTGCATCCAAAACCAATTAGAACTTGTTGAAATATAGAAACAACTTGTTGCTCCAAGTAGAGCCAAGCTCCAAGTAAGTAGAACACTAAGTAGAGAGAAGTAGAGTGCCAAGAGCACTAAGCATAGAAAAACAGAGTGCCAGGAACACCAAACACCAAGAAGTAGAGTGCCAAGCACTAAGAAAGCAAAGTGCCAAGCACTACATAGCACCATGCACCATAGAGCGCCATACATTTAGATTCATGACGCCCAAAACCTTTGTGCCAAAAGCTTGAAAGCGACAAGTTTTCTTCTTCGCTCCTCCCAAACCTAAACTTAATTGAAAACCTTAAACCCTAAATGAAATGCATATCTAACATTTTTTAAAACCCTAATCGCTGGATATCAATTTTTGAAAATCCTTTTTGGCGATACAATTAGATATAAGGATAATCAAACATATTGGCATCTGGTGGTTGTGCACATTGCTGGTTATGAAAAATGTAAAAATGCTGGCCATTATGCATTTGCATAACAGGATGAATCTGGATAACCGGACAACACTGGTTCTTACCAATGCAGGGCGGGTATTTATTTATTTTGTTAATACCCACCAGTTCTGGGTATTTGAACAAATTCAGAGTGAGTCAAAGAATTGTTGGTTCTGGGTATTTGAAAATTTTCAGAACCAAAGAACCACGAACCCAGAATTTTCAGATTCA
>Ga0116229_10015581_pt1 | contig 10329 bp, 1 predicted proteins | sample S1TSphgellanicum_3_FD_87313 | JGI IMG/M metagenome (GOLD analysis project Ga0116229, IMG submission 87313) | Host-associated microbial communities from peat moss isolated from Minnesota, USA - S1T2_Fc - Sphagnum magellanicum MG | ecosystem: Host-associated > Plants > Peat moss > Unclassified...
ACAACTTAATTAGTAAGCAATTCAAGGGATTTGGCAAAAGGAATGAGCTTTACTAGTAAACTTTGTGAAGAGAAATCGAGATAAATCCCGCTACAAATCCTTAGCAAAACTGGACTTATAGGGTCTGCGCATTAATGTAACCATGCTCATTGTACTTATACTTATACATATTTATGAAGGGAATCAACGTTCATTTCACACTCCCCCTATTCTCTGAATAAATATGTCATTATTTCTCATTTTCATACAAGAATTTCATTCAATTCATCATTTTTTTTTAGATGAAATTTTCCTGTATAAAATATATATAGTAAGATTAATAAGATATAACAAAGTGTAGTTTCACAAGAGAAAAACTCGGTGTAGTACCGAAATATACAGAGTTAATCAACGAGTTTACAACAAATCATTATATATATTTACAAACAATATCAATCAGAAATTAAAGTTCAACGATCAAACAAGAAACAGTACATGTACCGTACAGCTACGTACAGTGCAAGATATTACATTGAGAGAAAATGAAAATTATATGATTAACATGATGTAAATAAGTTGATGAGTATCTAATACACATCAAATCGATGTATTCCATCGAGGTGAATCATCATAGAAAATTTTAGTTAGTTACATGGTAACGAAAATAACAACGTTAGTTACATATAGTAATAATGTGATGTTATCGTTTTACGCATCAAAATTAACAGTAAAATAATTATTTTCAGAGTGACATTTTAGCATTACAAATTAGTATATGAGATGTAGATATTATAACCCTACCGTGCATACACTAATCGAACCTGTGGTTCGATGATAATTTACCTTAGAAATTCATGATGATCATATATGAATTAATTTTTAGATCTAAGTTTTCATCATCATTTTCTGACACTGAATTGATATTTTTATTATCATCTACCACTTCTACACTATTCTCCACTCCTAATTCTTTGTTAGCCTTAGCTATTTCCAACTGTCTTTCTTTATTGAGTTTTTGCTCCCTCAACTGTAATTCTAACTCACTAATTCTAGCAATTTCTTCCATTAACTCTTTTTCTTTGTTGATATATGATTCATCAGTGATAGATTCACATTTATACCCTCTCAAACGACGTTTATTAACTAAACTCATTTTTCCGTTGATATTGATAATGTAATTAACATCATTCTTCTTCTGAACCACTAAAAATGGTCCTTTCCAACGGACAGTTAATTTACGTGATTTACCTACCTGTGTAGTAGGATCGTATAATAATACTTTGTCTCCAATTTCATAGCCTTTTTCTTCTACATCTTGTAAGGCCTTCATTCTATCATTATTAATATTATTATAAATATTCTTCACTTTTTCATATACACTTTTTAATTTTGATATTAACTCTTCCCCATAGTGATATTGATCCATATATACATCCATCTCTCTGTTGATAATAATATCAGATAATAATTTAGGATCACGACCATGGACTAGAAAGTAGGGCGTCTCTTGTATGAGTGAGTGAAATGATGTATTATATGCAAACATAACATAAGGCAAATATTCATCCCAGTTATCCTGTTCTTCGTTACACCAAATTTTCAACATACTTTTCATAGTACCATTCAATCTTTCTGGTATACCATTAGAGTTAGGATTGAAAGGAGTTGTTTTCACCCTTCTAATACCTAATTCTTTATATATATATGAGGCTAATTCACTAACAAATACTGAACCATTATCGCTAGTCATGGTATCGAACAAACCATGTCTACATATGATATTTTTAATGACTGCCTGTGCTATACTTTTAGTAGTTTGATCTACTAATGGTATAGCTTCCGCCCATCGTGTAAAATGATCCACGACAGTTAGAATATATACATTACCTCTTGATGTGGTAGGAAGAGGTCCTACTACATCTATACCAATATGTTGAAAAGGACGTGATGGTACTGTGACGGGACGAGGAATTTGATTCATCATTTTTTTATTTTTCACTCTCTGACACCTATCACACTCCATTACATATTTTATCACGTCACTTCTCCAGTGAGGCCACCATGCGACATCTTGTATACGTCGACATGTATGAGCAATACCATGATGAGGGGACATTATTCCATCATGTACTTCAGAAATTAATTTTCTACGTAATATTTTTGGTACAACTACTCTCAATCTGGTTTTTAAATTAGGTGATGTATCTGTACAATATAATACTCCTTTATCATTTTTATAAAAATCGTAATCAATTAAACTTTTTCGTTCATACATGTTTTTCACTTTATCAGTATCACTACCTAAGGCACTATCATAGATGTATGACAATGTTTTATCATTTTGTTGTTCTTTTTCTAATAACGAATCATCAATTTCATCTATCATTCCTATCTCACTATCCAATTTGGGTAATGGTATTTGATGTTCATTATGTTGATGGACCAAAAATTGATGGTAAGAATCATGATCAAGATTGCATATTTCACATGTATAATTTTCATCATCATTATTTTTATTATTATTATTATTATTTTTCATATCTTTTTGTTTTTGAAGATTGCGTTCGAAGTCTACTATCATATTTGTACTATTCTTCAAATTTGATATTGGTTCCCATGTATTATAGGTATCATCATACCCTTTCCATTTAACATGGTACAAATATTCACTACTACTAGGGTGTAATTTCTTCCTATCTAAAATTTCTTCGACGTCATACTCAGCTATTTGTTTCTCAGCGCGAGTACTTCGTTTTATCTTCATTTTTGATGTAGATGATGTTTTATTATCATTTTTACTTCGTGTTGTAACACCATTTATATATGCATATTTTTCATCATCATCAATTTCAACGTTAAGGGAATTTTGCATGAGATAAGGACGAGATAGAAGATCAGCAGTGTGATTTTCTGAGCCTTTGATGTATTCTATCTTCAGATTATATGGTTGCAATCTCAATATCCATCGTGTAATTCTATTATTATTAGATTCTTTATTACTAACAAGATGTGTTAGTGCACGATGATCCGTGAGACATGTATAATTATGTCCTTCACAGTATGTATTAAAATGTTCTAAACCCCAAATTAACGCTAAACATTCTTTTTCAGTTGTACTATAGTTTCGTTGTGCATCATTCAATGTTTTTGATGCATATGCGATAGGGTGAAGTATACCATCATCATCTTTCTGCTGTAATACTGCCCCTAAGGCTACGTCACTAGCGTCACTAGTAAAATAATAATCTTTTGATAGATCAGCTTGTCGTAGTACAGGTTCTTTCATTAATGCATCTCGTAATATATTAAATGATTTTTGACATGTTTCATCAAATTTAAATGGAGTATTTTTCTTAGTGAGATGAAATAATGGTACTGCTATCTCAGCGAAATGAGGGATGAATTTTCGATACCATCCTACTGCACCTAAGAAACTACGTACTGCACTAACATCAGTAGGTTGTTTCCATGCTTTAATAGCATCTATCTTCTCAGGGTTGGGTTTTATCCCTTCTGCTGAGATGATGTGACCCAGAAATTTCACTGATTTTTCAGCAAAGTGACATTTCGATAATTTCACGGTGAGATTATTCTTTCTCAAAGTTTCATGTAATATTTTGAGATGATCTAGATGTGATGAGAATGATTTTGAATATGTAATGATATCATCAATATATGTTTGTATGAATGCTCTCCACTCAGGACGAATTATTTTATCCATCATCCTCTGAAAAGTAGATGGTGCATTGCAGAGACCAAATGGCATGACCAAAAATTCATACAGACCACGACTAGTGATGAATGCTGTTAGATGACGATGTTCTGGTTTGATAGCTAACTGCCAGAACCCAGACATTAGATCCATGGTAGTGAAAAATTCAGCTGACCCAATCTGACGAAAAATATCCTCTTGATTTGGTAGAGGATAACGATCTTTTACTGTGATTTTGTTCAACTGTATAAAATTAACACACACTCTATTTTTCATGCCCCCTGGTGATGAAGGATCAGGTTTGCGAACTAACAATAAGTTGGAGGCAAATGGGCTCGATGATCTTACTATTATTTTATCTTTGATCATCTTATTCACCTCGACATTGATGATGTCTTGCAAGGCGGGACTATAGACTCTAAGTCTCTGATGAAATGGTTTACTATTAGGCATAAGATGTATTTCATGTTGTACTACATCCGTCTGCTTAAAATTTTCACCATTGAGTGAGTATACATCAAAATATTGTGTTATTAAATTTTTCAATTTTTCTCGTTCTGATTCTGTGAGATGAGTTTTTGACCCTATCATTTCGGTCAATTTTTCTTCTTTCATTTTTCTTATCTCATCATTATCAGGAATTTTAGTAGGTGGTGATAGTTCATTGATGTCATTAATGTTTTTCATTATTTGATCTTCATTTTCATCATTGTCGTAGTTATCATGTATTAATTTCAACATTTGACCTACTAGTACATCACTTTCAACATTTTTATCATTACTTTTTGAATATGCATTTTTGTAAGCCTCAATCTGAGCTCTTCTTTCGATTTTCATGTTATCTTCATCAACAACAGTATTATTATTGAAAAAGATAGAATGAAATGAACTATCATCATTCAATGAGATGGTATCATAGTCATCGATGTGTGTTTCGATGTAATTAAGTAGTATATTTTTCATTTCATGAGTATATACTTTACCATACTCACCTGCCAGATGTGTTTCAATAGCAGACATGATATTATTAATTTTGGACAACTTTTGATCATATTTATTTTTGATGTTATTTTTACGTTGTACCATATTATTTCTATGCATTTTATTTTTAATTTTATTATTAGTATTTTTGATGTTATAATGATGATTCACATGACTAGTATAGGCTTTCTCATCTAATTTCTGATTATTATTACTATTAATACTGTCGCCCGAATGTTCATCATGCTGCACATAATTATAAAAATCAATATTACTATTAATATTATTATTATTATTGTTAATTTTGGATGCATAGTTAAAATTGTGAATATTATCGATATGATTATAATTTTTCATATTATCATAGTTGACATCATGATAATTATTAATATCATATATAGGTTTGATATTAAGGTCTGCATTATCGTAAAAATGATTGTTGAAATTACTACTAAAATTATCACTGTTATTTTCATGATTATAATGATTTTCATAAGTATTATTATTAATTTTTGATGTTTGTAATGCACATATATGATCGCTCTCTGTGTTATTCCATTCAACACTATTATTACTATTATCACTCATACTATATAAACATGTTTTATCATCATTATTTTTGATGATTTCATTATCATTATTTTTAACATTATTATATTTATAACAATTATTTGACGTAATTGTATTATCATCAAAATGAATTTTATTTTCGTCATTATCAATCTTAGAATTATTAGTATGATGTGTTGATATATTATGATGATGAATAGATGATATATCTACATTACTTACTGACGTGGGACTTAATGAAAAATCCGACGATGTAGTAACGATAGGACTAATAGGAACTATTTCCGATCTTTTTCTCTCCCCGTGTCCTTGAGTTATAAATCGTCCATTATATATAGTGATGTATTGTTGATGTATATTATGTTTATTAAATAATATATCTTTTTCATAATCATAACATAATTTAGCGGTACTTAGAAAAGTACGACCAAGGACAAAAGATGAGATCATATCACGTGATGGTGTATCAGTGACAACATAAAATAGTGCATCACGATAAATATTTTTAGCAATAGCTACTGATAGTCGTACTCTAGTCTCAATAGGCATAGTAGTACCACAAGATGATATTAAACATGCATCAGATGGTAATTTTTCATGTACCAGATCAGGATAATAGCGATTAATGATGGATTTTCTACACAAATTTCGAGTCGCACCGTGATCTAATAATGCATTTTGATATTTTCCTGATATCATTGTTCTAACTGCTAGAGGATGAGCATATTTCTGCTCGATGTTAGCTAATTTTCTTATTAATATTAATTCTTCATCGGTAGCAGCATGATCATCATCATCATGTAGTCCATTGAGATGTATAGTATATGATGGTATAGTCTGATCATCGTATATAGTATTATTATAAGTATCATTGTGAATGTAAGTATTATTGTTCGTTACCTCTTCAACATCAGAAGATTTCCCTCCATCATCACCAGCCACCAAGTCAACCGCCTGTCGACCTGATTTCTGCGGAAGACGCCCCCGAAACGATGAAGAGGAGGAAGGGGGTGGTCTCGACGCTGGACGAAACGATGAAGGAGAAGGTCGAGCGTCGGCAGTGCCAGCCGATGAGCGAGAACTCACCGTCGAACGTGGCATGTGGTTTCCGACTTTGGTACGTCCACCTTGTGAAGTAGGGATTCTACTCCTAATACTATCTTCAACTAATGATTTTATATTTTTACCCTTACTTTCCCAATATTGTTTTTCTCTTAGTAAGAAATCATTAATATCGTAAGTTTTTGCTTCTCTCTCATACTTTTTGATGAATTGAGCATATGCTAATACACCTCTAGGTGTTTGAGGTTTATTCATTCTTACTATAGGACAGAACCATCCTGCTCTATGTCCCTTATCTCCACAATGAAAACAGACTAAGTCTCGTTGATAGAATTTTGAGACACTGTTAGCATTGAACATGATAATACTATCAATAGCATTATGATTGACGATATAATCATTATCATCAATATCAGGGTATATATATCCATATTCATCAAAATTATTATCATTATTATCATCATTATCAATTTGATGGGTTAGATCGCCATCATCATGATCATCATTATTTTCGTCATAATTATGATGGTAATAATCATCATCGTAAGCATGCATAGTATTTACACTAACGACTTCTCTATCTAATATCCTTCTACTAGTATTATTTCCTATCATGATAGCTGATTTCTTCACCATCTGATATACTTTAGCTACGGTTTCTTCGTTGAGAGCTGCTATACCAAGAGTCCGTTGAGTAGACTCAGGTAATGATTGAAAATAGTAATGTATCAATTTTTGCTCACTAGTAGCATGATCACATGATCTCAACATAGTAGCAATTTTGATGAATTGATTATAATGTACATCAACTGAGTGAGGTTTTTCATTCAATAACTTCGTATTTTTCAGTTGATTTTCATACATTATGGCCATATCAGGACTCATATATTTTTGTTTAAATAATGTGATGAAATGATGTAATGATCTATCTTTCTTACTAAATATCTCTTTTCGATGACTATCAAACCATATTTTAGCGTCTTGACTGAAAGATGATTCAATCAATATGAACGACTCTGATAGTGAAAAATCATACCTAGCAATATTGACTAGTATGAAATTTAAAATAGTTGCAGCTTGTGCCATATCCTTCCCTGTGAAAATCTCAGGTGGGACAGGTGGTTTCTTCAATAATTTCTTATCTGCAAATTTATTTTCATCCCCTAAACTTCTCCTATCCAACTCACTTTCTATTTCAGCTATTAAGTCGGTACTAAGTTCATCGATAAAATTTCCAAAAATACTATCTATTAGTGATGAGGAAGAACAGTAGTTAGATGAAGTTGTAGATGAAGGATAGTTAGATGATGAACGATAGATGTTTTTAGTGGTAGGAATAGATGATGGATAAGTAGATAGTGGTGAAGAGATTTTCATTGAATTTTCGAGGGGTGGTGGATCACCATATTTTTCACGTGCTTTCCTTGCTTTCACTTCATCAGCAAATTTACTCCATTTCATATCTTTTTCTCTTATTTCATCATCGATAAATGAGTTAGCTAGTTGAGTGAAAGTAGGTGGTTCATGATGAATTTTATATTTATCCCAACCTGGTGGATGAGATTGTAATAATAGTGGGAGACATTTTAATGTTTTATCTGTCTCATCAAGATCGAATTCTTCATCAAATGCATCTCTTTTATTCATGTCATCAAATTCATATGACATTTGTAATTGAGTAATTTTTGTTTCCGAGATACTACCCTCTCTAATATTGTGATGAGTTATTGTTTCAACACCACGTTTTCGTCTCAAACTATCATAGAGTCGAAGATATATAGATGGATATAATTTTTCATTAAATTTAATCTTAAATCCAAATCGATATACCTCACTCATCCTCCATTCATAGTCTAATAGTGAAAATCGATCATCATACAGATGGGTATATGATGGTTTGTTAATGGGATATAATTTTTCACGTTTTAATAACCATGGGACAAGTTCAGTCTTATCGTTACCGGACTCTCTCGACGGTAAAATTCTATCTCCTGGATCAATTTCATCATGATTGCCATCATCATCTGAACTATTACTTTCTTCCTTTTTAGATGATTTTTCTATAGATGACTTTTTCTTATCATCTTGTTCATTTTTGGAAATATATGGATTATTATTATTATTTTTAGTATCATCATCAGTTTTATAGATTAATTTATTATCTTTAATATAATTATTATTATTATTATTATTATACGATAATGCATATTTTTCGTTTTTAATATTATTTTTCAAAGGTTGTAATTTTTCTCCCCCTGATGAGGTAGACCTTGATAGAGTAGAAATTTCATTTTCATTTTTGATACTTACTGACGATATGTTTTCATTCATTTGTTTCTTTCTATTCCATCGTTCGATGAGTGATTTACACGATTTGATACTCGAAAAATGGTACCAACCGATATAACCATCTCTTTTCTCTACATAATATGAAACTTTTCCTTTCTCTATCTTTTCATTATGTATGGTGACAAAATCTCCGTCATCATCATCAGATGGTTCAATATCCTGATTTTCATCATCATGAGACACATCAGGTATGACGTTGATAGATGGAGGAATAGTGTCAGGCGACAATAAGGACTTAGACATAGATGAGATAGGTTGTTGTGATGGGGATGAATTATTGTTAGCAATGGGTATAGTATTGATAGTGAGTGAGTTATTAATATCATTATTATTGATATCATTAGATGTTGATTTGAATAATCTCTTTTCGAGATTCATTATATAATTCATCATAGATTCACATTTTTGATTGAGACCATCAATACGTGAAGATAATAATGAATCAGATCGTGTTTTTGATACAAACACTGTGTGTGGAGCCGTTTCATCGAGTTGACCACGGGACCTAGGTGGTGTGGTTAAATCATTATTATCTGGTCTGTGAGAAGTCATAGTAACTTCTTCTTCATCGCCATCATCTATAGTTGAGGTATCCTCCACTGGGGTGGGAGACAAGGACGGTGATAATGATGATGATGATGAGGATGATGATGATGATGATGATGAGGATGATGATAATATAGTTGATGTTGTAGGTACGTTTTCTATGACCGGAGACAAAGGGGAAGGTGTTTCATTGGGATCAGGACCATCTCCATGACCTATATTAGAATTTTTATGATTTTTAGGTGTTTTGCCTTTAGGAGGCATATTTTATGGTTATATATGAAAGGTTGATGATATGAAAATTGGATGAATAATGATAAATATGAAAATTTTATGATATGACTGTTAAGATGGGATGTCGAGACGAGTATTGATGTGATATGAAGGTATTATGAGTATGATTATATAGTAAATGATGATGGGCAAGAAATATGATGATTTTTGAAGGGATGAAATTGAATGAAGGATGATATGATAACAACTTAAGCAACAAATATATAATAATGATGTGATTAATTATTAGATAGTGAAGTTAGATAGATGTTCTGATAGTTGAAATTATCAAAACAAAGATAGCTATTAGAGTGCAGGTAATACTATGAAGTAATTATCTTGTAGTATATGATGAGATGATAAAAATACAAGAAGTATCAATCAGAGGCAGGTATTAGACTAGTAATTAAAAATATATATGCTTAACCTTGATCTGATGTTGATGAGCTTAAGATTTTGTATGATCTATCAATATAGACTCGATGAAATGCTGTCACGTATCAAAGACTAAGAATAGCGTACTTAATTCTGAATAAAATTCGCGAATCAAATATCTAGATGACTTCGACAAATAATTAGATGATATGGGTGCGAGTAATACTTGGGTTTATGCGATGTATTATGATGATAGTGCGATGATGTGCTTAATTATATTGATGGAGAGTTGTGACAATGAAGATTTGAGAAAAAGATGAGAAAATCTGAATGAATGTTGTGATGAATGAAATGAGTGAACCAGTCGATAAAAACTGACAGTTATGTGTATGTAATATGATATGAGGTTAAATGAAAGGATGATATGTTTTGTTTTGAAAGTTTCGAACTATTGATGAGTGTATGAGTGAAAGATGAAAAAT
>Ga0116229_10015582_pt1 | contig 10328 bp, 8 predicted proteins | sample S1TSphgellanicum_3_FD_87313 | JGI IMG/M metagenome (GOLD analysis project Ga0116229, IMG submission 87313) | Host-associated microbial communities from peat moss isolated from Minnesota, USA - S1T2_Fc - Sphagnum magellanicum MG | ecosystem: Host-associated > Plants > Peat moss > Unclassified...
ATTGAACAGAAAATCTACTACAGAAAAAACCTAAGTCTGGGTAAGATCACCAGGAAAACCTAAGTTCAATGAATGTTGGTGATTCATCATTTCTCTCTATCAATGGTATGAACTATGAACATGACTAAAACACACACGCTTAATGAGGACTACTTAAGGAAACTAGTTTAAGAATGCATACATGAAATTGATTTCAGTTAGTTTGTAGGTTTAACATAAATGGACATCTATGGGTTTGATCAGGTGATGGGTCTGAATTTTCGACTTCTCTATACCGTCGAAGACCTCCATACGTTTGAGACTACATGTCATGCCAAGACGCTTCCTTTCTATCATGTGATAGACATATATAGACTACCAAACTGTTGATGAAAGTTCGTCCAAATGTTTAGAGCATTTTTGTTTCTTTCAAATTAGTGACCACCCGTGCCAAAACCTCTGAATTAGAGCTTTACTATATGTAATGTGGATTTCCTATTACAATTTTTGGGTATAGATATATAAATCTCAAATTTTACTACAAAGTCATGAATTGACTTTAAATCGGATGAATAATTATTAATTACTAAACAAAAAATACAATCAAGAAAAATACATACCTAGTCGACTACGGCCTCTCTCTCTCTCTCAGTTCCACACCTTTTTTCCTCTTTTTTTGGTGAAGGTTCCTTTGATGATAATATAAAGGTACTACTGCCCCCCTTCAAAGTTCCCTTGATACTATTATAGTTCTGGTAATAGTTGCTGATGATGGATGGGGGTGGGGAACCAAAGGGGGATGCACCATACTGATTATATTTCAAATAATAGGAAGCTTTTTTTCTCCTGATTCTTCACTTTGTAGATGATGGCACAACCTTCTTCTTGTTGGTGGGTGCAAAAGATGCCCTAGCTTTTGACAGGCCATGTGACCTCAGGATTAGATGGGTGTCACTTACATTACTAAGGCACATCATTCTCCACCCTAACCTTTTACCATTGTGTTGTGTTGTTGTTAAATCTCCCAATCCAGACCAAAGATAATGAAATGGTATTGTTATTGTTTTCATTTCATACTATTTGGAGCTCAACACCATTTGGGAATGAAACATGCATGATGCATAGACACCACCGTGTTCCAATAATTAAAAATGGATTTGGCGACCTACTTTGATCAATTGGTGCATTCTCTTTGTACTCTTATGTTTTGATTCATCGATACACCGTCCCTCCTTACATATCTTGTTACGACTCAAAGTTGTCCTATAACATAATCTGCTTATGTTTGTTCCATCGTCAACTATGTCTGATTTTGTTTGTCCATGGCGTTATGGTGTCGTCGCCATGTGTTTTGTCTAACAAGTACCCATTATTTGCTCTTCCTTCTTATTGTTTTGTCTCCTCATTCTATCAAGTTTTCTTATTTTGCAACTCCTTTTTTTTTTTTTTCCATTCCTTTCCTTCTCATTTTTCACTTATTGGGAACATGTTTCCCATGTTTACAACCCAAAAAATCCCGCCCTAACCCCCAAAAGAAAGAACCTAAGTTTTATTTGTGTCCCTCTTGCTATCAAGTGTTTGAGGTTTAGATTCCAGAATTACTTTCTCCTCTTTTGCTTCTTATATGTGCCCATCTTGTTATCAAGTTTCCCAAGTATACAATCGTCCCCCGCCAAATTTTTAGAAGGAAATTTTTTTGAATTTTTTTGTTTTCCTAGTGTAAATTCAACTACATTTTTTCTGAAGGGGGGGGGGGGAAATTCACCATTTTTTCCATATCGTAAAAATTGACAAAAAAAAAATTTGCCTTGACACACACATTTCAATCTTCTTCAAACCCCAAATCCATGCTTGAATTGGGGTAAAACTCACTTGGAACAAAATTCAAAATCATGTAGGTAATTTATTACCTATTTTTCATAATTAGCACAATAATTATGGAAGAAAATTAGCACAAAATATTATTGTACCAATTTTTTTTGTATTTGTCGTATTTGTTATTTTTGTGTATAGAATTTTTTGAATTGACACTATATAAACTTGGATTAATAAAGGGCTGTTTTTTTCGGCTCCCGGCGACGGTGTTCTAGTACTTGTAATTTTTCTGTGTTTTTGTGTATTGCGTTTGTGTTTTTCACCATCGCTGCTTTTCTCGCTTGCGTTTTGTATTTGCCGTGTGTTCGCGCTTGTTTAAGGTTCTCTCTCTCTCTCTCTCGCTCGGTTGTAGTTTTTGTTTTTTACCTTTGTCTCTCTGTCTCTCTCGTTTTCAGTATTCGTTTTTCTTCTCTTTTTTTTTTTTTTTGGTTTGGGAGAGATGGTGTTACTCATGTTGATGATGATGAGTAGGAGGAGGAGGAGGAGGAGAAGCTTCTCTTCTTCTTTGCTCTTTTGTCATGTCTTCTAACTAGTCAACAAGCTTCAAGCTTGATCTCACACCAATCTCTCAGAAAAATCTCTCTTTCTTTGTGTGTGTGTGTGTGTGTGTGTCTCTCTCTTTGTGTGTCTTGATCGCTCGATCGATCGAGTCTCTCTTTTGGGGATTGTTGTACTGATTTGAAACTTGGTATCTGTGAGAAAGTTAGTGTGAGAGCTTAACCATGACTAGTGTGGTGGTGTTGACATGCGTGTGGAGTGTGGAGCTGCTGGTTTCTTCTTCTTCCTCGACTAATTGTCTGTGAGCTGCTTGCTACAGAAGGACCAGCTAGCTGCTCTTCTTCTTCTGCATTGGCAGTTACATATTTGTTTGTGGACTCTACTCCATTCCATTCTTGCGAAGTTCGTTTTTTGTTGATGTGGTTCCAGTTTTCTAGCAGAGGATGATTTTTTTTTTGCGGAGATTGCGCTTTCTCTCACTCGGCGACGATCGAAATTCTTCCAATTGCAGGAAAATTGCTCCAAATCTGGAGCTTTAATTTCATTGCTTACCTTTCCTTGATCTGTACCCTTCTCTGTCTTTGTCTCTTTGTGTGTATGTGTGTTTCTCTTCTCTCTCTCTCTTCTTCGCAGTTCATGAATTCGAAGTCGAGATTTTTCCAACTCGAGTTTGTTTCCAAACCTGCCGCCATCCGGGAAAGACTTGGGTCGAAAGGACATTGCACCTGGAGTACTCGACAAGAAGCTCGTGAGCCGAGCTTCGAATGCTAGAGCTGTTTACAAGATTGTTCATCATGCTCGCGAGTGTAAAAGCTGGCTGTGAAGCCTGTTGGGGGATCAAACATGAACAATGCCTGCCGTTGTTTATGTGATTCCCTGAGCTGAAGAACTTGGTCGTGAAATGCTTTCGACAGTTCATTCGTGAATCTTGTTCATGTCGTGTGGGAAACTGGGGAGAGCGAGGAGTGGAAAACAGAATCTACAGGAGGGTAGAGAATTGAACACGGAGGAGGAGGCCAGGTACCTCGCATTCTATAGTACAAGAGGCTCGAGCGATCTTGGGGTCAGACTTTGGAAGCTGGATTTCGTATTCCTCTGGAAACAAGTTTGTTCTTCAAGGAAGAGAGTTTTGGAAGCGGTTGAAGAACCAAGCGACTTCCAGCTCTGGACAAGGGAAACCAAGGGAGAAAAAAACAAAAAACAAAGCTGTTGAGAAGGTGGGGGAGCTCGCCACACTCAAGGAGGAAACATGGCCATGAAGGAATTCACAGAGTTGCAGAGAACGCCTTCATTGAACCACGTGAGTGCGCAATCTCCACGAGTCGGAGGCTGCGTGGGCACCTTCTTCCACATGTTCGACTGGAATCCGAGCAAGAAGCGCTGCGCCACCAAACGTCTCCCTGCAGGTACAAGTGCTTCCTTCTTCTTCCCTCGACATCTTTCTGAATCTCTCAACCACATTTTGTTAGAGGTGTTGCACGAATCCAACTCTCGAACTCACATTCTCAACTACCGTTTTCAATCTTTTTTGGCTTGAAAGCTAACTCTTCAAAATCTTTATGGAGCCTTTTGCTTCCAAAAGCTCTTGGCGACAAGCTTACGTTCCATCGGAGAGTTTTTTGCATCATTCTTTCTCATTGTTTGTGAGCTTTCTGGTTGTGAAATGCATCGTTTTGTTTGTGGAAATAGAGAGGCTTGAAGAAGAGCATTACGTGAGAAGGGAAAGGAGCTTGAAAGAGACAAATGTCAAGCGCTCTCTGGTACATAGAAATTAAACTCTTTCCCGCTCTCCAATTGTCTCCACTGCATTTATACCTTCATGTTGCACATTTCACTACATCCCAGGATCCAAGGAAGGTGATAAAGGATAGGGAGAAGAAGTGAATCATCATGTCCTTCTGTTTGTGAACTCAAATCCAAGACGTTTTCTGGTTTTTCCATTGCAGAATGACGATGAAACAAGAGGATTTGTACAACATGCTGCAGCAGTTAAGAACACTTGTGAGAGTGCACCAGAAATTAGCAAGGTGAGTGAAGAAGATCAAGTTCCTGGTGTTGTAGCTCGTTTGATGGGGCTTGAATCCCTGCCAAAGATATCGTCATTATCATCGTCGTCATCATCATCAGCAGCAGCAGCATCTCATGTTTTTGTACCTGACATAGAAACTTCTAAAGATCAAGGGCTTCAACAAGAAGGGCTTATGCCTTCCTCTCCAGTAGCAGCAGCTCCTCCAGTATTGTTGCAGGAGCTTCTACGGCAAGAAGGCTTCAAAGACTCCAGCAGGAAATCACTTACAGAAAAGCTTCCTAGTTTCTCCAGGAAAGCATCAGCTGACCAGAAGAAGAAACAGCAGCTGGAAGGAGAAGCCCAAAGGAGAAAAGCTTCAGGGATGCGTGCTCGTGGTATTGGAGCTGAACCACACATAGTGCATCATCCGTATGTTGATCCAAGAATCCCAAGACCATCTCGTCGAAAGACAGAGGAAGCAAAGCAGCAATCTGTTGTTCTCTCCAATCTCCACAACAATGGAGGAGGACCTGTCTTGCTCCCCTCCAAATCACACAACCAGCTTCTGACACCATCTCCAATGCAATCACCATCAAACCTTGGGAGTAAGCACACTACAAAATTGCTTGAAACTGCTGCAAAGATTTTGGAGCCCAACAACCTGCAGAAGCCCAGTTGTTCACAGCTACAGACGTCCTTGCCTTCCACCCAGAGCCTTAACTACATGACACAGAGTGAGTGTGGGGTGGTGAGTTCAACAAAATCTGAAAGCCAGGGTTTTGCCAATTCACAAGGTGTAAGTGCACTGCATTCAAGCTCATGTAAGGTCTCCAGGACTGAATCAATGGCAAGAAGCTGGAATGGGAAAGAAGAAAAAGACAATGATGACTTCGGGGAAATCAGTGGGCGCATGAGTGAGTCCAGGAGTGTTATGCAAGCAAGAAGGATGCATGGGGCAGCAGTGTCCAACAATGAATCATCAACACGGCAGCAGCAAGAGCAAGCCAGCAAGTGGCGATTTGAGAGTGCACTCGCTGCACATTCACAGGCTGTGCTGTCATCCCCTGCTGTTCCTCTCAGTTGCAAAAGAAGTGGACCTTCAAATCCAAGAAACGGTGGAACGAACTCTACAAATCATGTCCTGGGCATGCATGAGGCATCTATTCGAGGATTCAAAACTGAATTGGGTGCCAAAGCCCTTACAAGTGTCACCAAAGATCGATTCAGCCGTCACTCAAGGTCACTCTCTGAGACAGCATATGTCACTGTGCTGCATCAGGAGAGGATGAAAGGTGCCAATGGAATCCAGAGTCGTGAAGCTGCTAGTTTGTTTGGAACCGAGTTCCTGCTTGCAGATCTTGCATGCTTGGATCCACCAAATCCTTCAGTGGTTGTCAAGGAGCCCATGCCACAGGAGACGGCAGCAAAAAAAGAGGTTGTGGAGGTAGCAACACTGAGCTCAGGTGCTCTGGAAGATGGAAATTTAGACAAAGCCAATGTGGGGTCTGCACATCTGATAGTCAAGCCAAGTGGTAATGGAAGAAGGCCTCCTTCTAATGGTGGGTTTAACTGGGGTATGCAGAAGGGACCCAAAGGCAGAGCAGGAAAGCAAGAGAAAAATCTTAGATTGCAAGATAGCATTCAGGTGGTCAGTCGACCAGAGAAAGCAATTGGTGGGTTTCCTATTGGTCTGCTGCATGGATTGCCACCTGCTGCTGCTACTATGGCAGCAGCAGCAGCAGCAGCAGCACCTCCTGTAAAATCAATGGGTGGAAGCTTGCTTAGATACAGCCGGCTCTTCAGTTTGTCAAAGCCTGGTGGCAAGAAGGAAGGACAAGAAAAGGGTGAGGGCTTGGTCATGAAAAGACCTGAAAATGCATTGAGGAGGAGGTCAATGCTCCAGGAGAATCATCAAAGTGCTAGTGCTGCTGCTGCTGCACAAACCCTTTTCACTTCTGCAAAGCAAGGTAGGATTCAGCAACATGATGGAAGTGTAAATCTGACAGCAGATGCAGGGAGTGAACAAGCAACAGCTCTTCAATCTGAAGCACGCTCAGGAACTGCTGCTGCTCTGTATACTCAATCAAGTGAAACAAATGTGCGAGTGAATCTATCATGTCACAGTGAAAAGGAAACAACCTCGTCATCATCATCATCATTAATATCAAGCTGCAGGTGTGAAGGAAGAGAGGGATCTGTGCAGCAGCACATGAGGGCAAGGAGCATAGATGATGTATTTCCTGAGCTCCCTATGGATGAAATCATTTCAGATATTAGAAGAAGAGGTGGTGGTCAGAACTCACGTCTGAAAATCAAAACTGAAGAAGTGATGACCGAGCATCCAATACACCAATTTCAGTCCATAGGACAAGAACAAGGATGGTTTGATTGTCAGTCTGGAGATCATGTGTTTGGAACAAGAAGACTGTCAAGAAGTTTTCTAGCTTCAAGTGAAGGGATAAGTCCAGATGATGATACATTTGTGACTGAATACCCAACATTTCCGAGTAGCCCATTAGTTGATTATGATGACAACACTGTCTTGTTCCCAGAGCGAGAGATTCCAACTTCTGACTTCCAACAACACTTCTTCATCATGGATTCCAACAGCAGCACCTTCACAGGAGGAGTGAAGAATGGTGGAGGTGGTGGCAAGGACAGCCACCAGAATCTCCAAAAGTACTTCCAAGGGCCGAGGACTGATGCTGTTGTAGTATCTGATGATGACAATGATGATGAGGGGAGTGTTGGTGCTGACCTTGACACTTGCAGTACACGTGCTGTCTGTGATGCTAGTAGCACTCCTGATCGCCTCGAGGTATTCCTCTTTTGTTCCGCACAAATGTTCATAGCTTTTGCATTCACCAACCAAAAACCAAAGATCCTTGTATGGGTAAAGACGAATTTCAAAGTTTGAAACATCACAAACACCCAAAATAAGCATTACTTTGTAAGAAATGTTCCTTTGGACTCACATGGCTTTGATAGAGTGCAGATACAGAAAATGCACCTTGATGCTGGATGGAGTGAGGATGCAGCGAGCCCCAATCTTCTAAAGAAATTTGATGAAGATACTACTGTTTCTGCCATGCATTTAAACAGACGTGATTGTCAGCTTGCTAGTTTGGGCTTGGTTGTGGATGAGTGCGGACAGCCTAGTCCTGTATCAGTCCTCGAATCCCATTTCCTTGATGAATCTCCCAACACTACACCTGATGCAAGTCTTACAGGTTAGTAGGAACTGCTTTGTTTTTCTTTTGGCTTGCTTGTGCTAAAAGCTTGAAATCTAAGGAGTTTTTGATTGTGGGAACTCTTCTCTTGAGTCATGGTTTTACTGTTATTATCTTTGTCTAATGAGCACTATCTTTGAATGTGCAGAACCTGAGCAACAGCTTGATGAAGGGCTTGAGGACATGAGGAGTTATGGAGTTGGTTTGATAATGGAAGAAGCACATGAAAAGAAGTATGTATGTGAGATTCTTGAAGCTTCTCTGTTTTGGGAATCAAAAGATGTAACAAGGTCAAGCAATTGGGTTGTGCCTCCAATCCCTGCACCGCTAGATGCTTCTTTGTTTGCCAAACTAGAGTTTGGGAACAGCAGTGTCATTGGAGCAAGAGAACTGAGCATAATAAAGTCAAAACTGTGGGGTGAGAAAGCAGCTAGCTGCCAATTCCCGACCTCCTCCTGGCAGTGCAACCGAAAGCTGCTCTTTGATGCAGTAAATGAGGCACTTGCATTGCAATTTGAGTATCAATATAGTGCCTGTGAACCATGGATGAATGTGCGAATGTCATCCAGACCGAGGATTTTTGGTCCACGATTGGCAGCTGAAATTTACAGAAAGCTCTGTGAATGGCGAGAGAGGATGACTGCTGATGATTTGGTTGACCATTTGATTGACCGAGACATGAGTGTGGCAGCAGGCAAGTGGACAGACTTTAGTCAGGAAGTTGTTGAAGTTGGTTTACATATGGAGCGCATGCTTTTGAAGAGCATGATCGAGGAACTTGTTGATGAGTTGCACCATCTCCAGACAACAAGTTTTCTCCAACCTCTAATAAGAACCTCAACTCTATCTACTACTAGTTAGTCTCAAATTGAACATCCAGCTAGCTAGCTTTGCTGCCTGGGTAGACATGGAGAAGTTCCAACAATGTACATGGGAATTTCTCAGGTCTCTTTTTTGCAGAAAGGCTCCAGATTTGTATCATAGATTTTTCTTCAAAGCTTGTTCATCAATATTGATGATGCACTTGTTGCCAAACCATCAGGGAATTGGACAGTCATCAGATGACAAAGCTAGTCACTATGCTTTTGTTTGTATGTTGAGCACAATTGGGCCAGCTAGAAACACTTTCCTTGATTTTCTACTGCTTCAGAATGTGGCATCTGCCGCTTGTCCCTTTATGGGTCTTGTGATAATATTATTATACCGACCATTGGGTTTCCAATTGTGTTTTTATGGTGGAACACTTTGAGTGGATCATCCAGTATTGCTACTCTAGAATCCGCTTCAGCTCAAGTTGTCTAGCTCATCACTGTCTTGTGGAAGAGGAGTTTATAACCAACTTTGAAACATGAGAGATCACGATGCTAACTCAAAGCCATTATAACGTGATTTGAATGTTACAAGGTTTACAATGTATGCACAAGGTGGTTGACAAGTCATTCACTGAGAGAAATATGGTTTGGTGTATAAGGTAATGGACCCTAGCACACACTACAAGGCCATAAGCTGAGTAGAAGGGGTGCAAATTGGCCATATCTTACATCTCAAGCATGTATCTCAAGCCATGTCTTACACCTCAAGCATTTGAAAGCATCTCCAAGCCCAGGTAATTTGATCATAAGTTGAAGGACCCTTCTGTTGATCACATGCAGACCTTCTGCCATTTGAATAAAAAACTCTCATGCATAGCACAAGGCAGCCTCACCAATTTTCACCCCTGCCACCGACCCAAGAGATTACTAAACAAAAGATCAGTCATCAGCTTGTGAAAGGAATTTTATACAATTCTTGGTTTTGCAGAGAACCTTCAGTTTTGAATTTTGAATTTGAAAAAACTTCTGGATTCACCTGTGTCACACAGAGCCCCAAGATTGAAATTTGTGTAGTATGCACTAGTACATTGTTGTATGTAAAAATGGTCACATCATACTTACATGACTGAAAATCACAACTTGCCTCTTATGTTTTTGAAAATGTACTGTTTGCCATGGAAAATTTGAAAAATAGTTTAAAAGTGGAGTAAGATTCCAATTCAGGTTTTTGGTTTTGACAGGAGCTTGGTTGTAGGGTCAGGTTCATGTTCCACTTCTAGCAGGAAGCTGTACCTTATGGTTTGATCATCTGGAACTCTGGTGATTGAGATCCAAACTGGGAGAAAAGCAACAGGGGGACTGGAGCTGGCCAACAATCATTCATCCTCATACAAATGTAAGCCTGCCACCATGTATGTTGTCAGGAGAGAGGTTCACAACTTAAAATGCTTGCCCAAATACCAAAAGAAATTTTATGCCTGTTGAAGCTTTGGCCTACACTTAAAACCTTTTTATGTTTTGGCCTTGCCTTGGTATTGTGTTTAGATTCATTATAGAGTATAACAGCTTAAGGGATTTTGGAAAGATGATATCTTGGCTTGTGTTGAAACTTGAGATTAGTTTTAGAGTTATAATATATTGAAGGATTTTGGTTTCTTTTAGTGGATTTTTTGAAGATTAGATTTTTGAATGGTGAAATATTTGAGTTTCTGTAATTCTTCTTTTGCCTTAAGATGCTTTTTAATGTAAATGGCAAGGCCACAATGTGACACACCCCTTGTTTTTGGGGTTTCAGACATGTGAGGTCTTTGGTCCCCCAGCTTTCTTTCCACTCCTTTTTTGCTCTGCAAAATCCAAGCCTCTTTGTTGGATCAAACAAGAACATACTCTTGAGAAGAAGAAAAACCCTGTAAATGAAAACAAGGA
>Ga0116229_10015583_pt1 | contig 10328 bp, 2 predicted proteins | sample S1TSphgellanicum_3_FD_87313 | JGI IMG/M metagenome (GOLD analysis project Ga0116229, IMG submission 87313) | Host-associated microbial communities from peat moss isolated from Minnesota, USA - S1T2_Fc - Sphagnum magellanicum MG | ecosystem: Host-associated > Plants > Peat moss > Unclassified...
AAATAAGATTTAAATATATTAATATTTTGACTTTATCATCATTGGTAATGTGAAGCAACACGATGCCCAAATAAAATAAAAAAGTGGGTGCACCCCTCAATACGTAATAGAAGCATGAATAAGTAACTCATATTGCCTATACCCCCTTTTCCTTCCATTAGCCTAGGTCAAAGATGGTGAGAAAGAAATGTAGGAATATAAATTATATTCATTTAATGAGGTGATGAAACATGGACCTAAAAAGCCCATGGTTTTTTTTTGGGAGGGTGGGCGAAAGGGTTGTTTTGGATTATTTGGTTTTATGTTATTTTTGATGTTTTCCCCTATATGTTTTCAATAGCACCACTCTTTTATCCCCATATGTTTTGGCCCAAATTCTCCCCTTTTCAACTACACAGGTGAGCTGAAACGGAGGTTCTAATCCATCTTCTAATGTAATTCTATTATTTTGGTAACTTTTTAATTAATTTTGATTTTAGTTTTTTCTAGTGGTGAACTAATCAAATTGGCTCATTGAAAAAAACAAAAAGATGAACTTGGGAGGTACCCCCATCTAGGTTAATTGAAACATGAAAAATGTACCATGATGAACAATTAATTTTGCTCCACCTAGAATCAGAATTAGATTTTTCAAAATGTTGGTCTTATTTTAGTTCCAATCTCACTTAGTAATTAAACCTTACATTTGGTTTTAAAACATTACCAAGTGGAATTGGGGGTTAGAGTGAAAGCACACTATAGTGACCCCCTTTGGGCCTTTGGGACATTTTTGGGTTTAGTATTATAGTACATATAATATAATTATTCGAAAAGTATGGTACATTTAATTTTAGGTATCAATTTTGGTTTTTGGGCCCTACAATTATTATTTTACAACATTAATGTTATTTAATTTTTTAAAAATAATAAATTCATTATCTATATTCAAAGATCCATGAGTATATTTATAATATACATTGGTATATAAGGGCCATTGTTTCATTTTGGTTGCACTAACTTTAAGGCTTCATTAATCATTAAAATAATCAATTTTAATGAAATTAAAAAATTGCCCATCTAGCTATGCTCACTTTCCATGTGAATGTGATTACTTGTCAAAATTTCAATTTACCACACATTTATTGCATCTTTTCTGAAAGAATTCATTTTTTGAAATGAAAATTTTCAAATTAATCACATGGTATCCAAACATGGTTCATATTATGTGAAATGACATGGTTCAATATACATTCAAATTTCATAAAGACTAAAATCATTTAAATTAATTTTTCTTCAGAGTTTATTATATTTTAGAGTACACAAGTATGTATTACATTTGTTTCCATAAATATACTCCAATCTCCCACTTTAGAAAAATGAAATGAAATAGTTTTTTTTTTTTTCTAATATATTGCTTAGGTTATATTCTAACATAATATGCAAAAATATTATGAATTTTTTTCAAAAGTTTAAGGTGGGATACATTCAAACATACACACCCTTGGAAAGTAGTACAATGTGACACCCTTAGGTCATCATAGTGTGCTTTCACTTGTTAGTTCCATCCCTAGTTTCAAAACTAGGCCACAAACATATTTTCAATTCTTAGTTTATTCTAGGTGCTTGGAACCAAAATTGTCAATTTTATCTATCATTTTGAATACTCACCCAACACTAGTCTAAAATGTTGTCCACTTGTACAAGAGATTATATGATTTTAGTTTTGGCCCAAAAAATAGTTTGATGAAGCTAAGGGTTTATAGCAATGTTGTGCAAGTATGTTCATAATAATGTTCAAGTGATGATATATAATTTTTAATATATAATTGTTATGCATCAAGTAAGGGAATATTAACATTAATTTTTTCCCATCAAGATAACACCCAAGTAGATAGAAATTTATCTTTTTGATAGACAAGTAAGGTGAGAACCCCCCCCCCATCATATAACCCTTTAGGGGTTAAAAATGGGTATGTATTTTTCATATGTTTGACTAAATTTGAAAAAAATTAATTGCATTTTGGAATTTGAAAAAAAAATTTAGAAACTAAATCCAATGTTTAAATGTTATTTACTCAAAATGTTTGATTCATCCTTGAGGGTAAATGTCATGCCTATGAATAAACACTTAATGTATACAAAGATTAAAATGGTGTCATGGTTGACATTTGGTGGGTGATGGGGTCTCAAGGTAATTTGTAGTTCATTTTTAAGTGTTGTAGTAAGTTTTTGAATCATTCAATTTTGTTAAGTAACTTGCAATTTATGGCCCCCTCAATAGGGAGGTTTCGGTAAAAGAAATCTTGTCCATTTTAATGTTAGGTTTGCAATTAGTGTGCAATTAATGTTTAAATCAACTCATTTTGTGAGAACACTTGTACTAGTCTTACATGTCACCATAGTTGCAAATGCTCCTAATCACATATGTGACTACATTATGATAGATCCAAATTTTAGGGACACATGACTATAATTTATGACTAACACAGATATGAAAAGATTGATGAAAAATGAGCATATTTCATCCATTGTTGGTTCACAACCAAGTTGCTTTTGCAATTACATTTGCAAATTTTACATAAATGATTAAATGACACAAGACGTCTCACAACAACACATTATGGGTTTTTTGATCGATCAAATAAATGACTATTGTCCTTTTCAACTACAATTGTAACTATTTAGTCACAAAAATCACTATTTTGTTGCAAAGGCCATTGAGACATCATGTGATGTCATGGTTTTACAACTATAATTAGTATGACTACTAGTGTGTTTTTTTTGGATAGATATATTATTATTTTTAAAATTGTAGTAATTATGCTTTAAATAAATTAAAATTAATTAATTAAAAATACCTTGACTTTTGTGACTAGAATAATGATTTTTAATCTCACAATATCATGATGTGGCATTCCATGTGTAATATTTATAATGCCAAAACATGTCTTTTATACCTTGTCCTATTCGACTACAATGGGAGAAATGACTAGAAAATGACATAAACAACTTTAAAAACAACTAAAAAAATGATTATAGTCACATAAAACTAGTCGTAAAAGACATGTTTTGGTGTTGTACGTAATAAAATATTTGACTATTAGTCAACATGATGATTCATACACTACTTTGGATGAAATGAGGTGTTTATTGGTTGGTCACTATGTTAGAGATGATGTCCAATTCCTCAATGTAACTCTTTGCATCAAGATGTAAGTCCAAAAATTTTACCTTCATTACAATAAATCCTATCTTTTGAACCCGACGCACAAATGACCATTGTTTTTTTCAACTACATTTATAACTACATAGTCATAACAATCACTAAGTAATCGCAAAAGGCATCAACATGTTGCATGGCACCATGGTTTTGCAACTGCAATCAATATGACAACTTGTTGGTTTCACTAAGTTTGAATTCTTGATTTTTCAAACAGTTCAAGTTGACTAACTAGTCCTTTTTTACTAATGGACATGTCCATTTTAACTAAAGGCTCAAAACAAGTATTTTTTAACCAATCAAGTTTACTAGAGTAATTTATTTTGACCAATACATATAGTCAAGCTAAACAACCTTAGTCAAAATGGCCAATAGGTTTTAGTCAAATTGAACATAAGAAATTAACATCATTAGTCAAAATGACCAATGTTCTTTAGTCAAATGGAACATCTTATGCCTATTACATACCTACCTCCTACCTCCCACCTATAATTTTACAACCTACCTACCTACCAACCCACCCACCTACTTAAATGTAATATTTACCTACCAACCCACCCACGTACCTAAATGTAATACCTACTTATCCCACCCACCCACTTATTTACATACTCCCTACTTACCTACCTACCTATCTAGTCTATGTATAACAACTTACTTATAACCTACCTAGATGTATTAGCTACCCACCTATAACCTACCTACATATTAACTACCTACCTACCCACACACTTACTTCTATATACATGTACTACGTACCTACATACCCACCCACCTACCTACTTATCTATTCACCCGCCCACCCACCCACCTATCTTTTACAACCTACCTACTTTCATACTTCAAAGTCTTGCAATGAGTTGAAATAAACATATGAAATTAAAAAATTAACAAAAGTTGCACACTGTTTGATGGTGTGGTCCATTGGTTAAGGACTTGGTTTATCATTGGGGAGGTTAAAGGTTCAATTCCTAACATTATAACCTATGTACAATGTGTTTAAAAAGCTAAAGTAGGTAAGGTAGGCTAAGTAAGATATACTAGGGTAAGTTAAAGTAGGTTAAGTAGGATAAGGTAGGGTAGGCTACCACCTACCTACCTACTTGTTTGCTTGGTTTTTAACGACCTACCTACCTACTTACTAGCCACAAATGTTATTTTATATGGGTAAAAATTTGACCAGTCAAATGGTCCATACTATGCCAGTAAAAAAAACCACCCCGATCACAACGAACATGTTGAAATCAACTTGTTCAAGATGACTGAATGGTCTTTTTGAAGTTTGTTCAAATTGGGTTTTTTAAAGTAGATTTACTAGTAAAAAACACTAAGTTTTTTGGTAGTTTTTTTTGGTAAATTATCATATTGTTTTTCAATTTTTGTTCATTAATTAGTTAGTTAGTTACAAGAACCATCCACCTTTGTGACTAATAACGACTCAATTTCCCATGATAATGAGATGACATACTATATGCCAATAAGATGATGTGGTCTTATTTGTCAACATCATGATTCATGTCATTGATTTATGAATTAATCTCATTTATTAGTTAGTTGAAAATGTTTTTTTTTGTAATTAATAATGACTTGATTTTCCATGTGATGATGACATTTGGCAACAAGGTGTCACAAATTTTCATGGCAATTCATGATTCTTTGTGACACCATAGGTTTTTGTGTGTTTTGAATTTATGGCACCAATATTTGTCATGGCATGTCATAATTTTGTGTGTGTTATGAGGTTTTTAAAATCATGAATTCACATGCATGTGTATGTGTACTAAATAATTTATTGTTAATTTGTAATTATGATTCTAATATTAATTTAGTTGTTTTGAAAAAGGTGACACATAACTCCTTGATTTTTTAACTACTTAACACATTAACTTAAGTTAATATACTTATTAAGTTAACCTATGTATCTAGGTTACTTAGTAAAAACCTATTTCATAATATAGTTTACTTTGTAAGCTACTTAACTAGATATAAGAAATTGACTACATTTAATATATGTTTAAATATACATAAAATAGGTTACCCTACTAATAGGTTAACCTTGGTAGGCTTGCCTAGGTTCCTAGTTTTATAATTTTTGCCAAGTCAACTTAAGTAGCCTCATTACAAAATATTTTATCAAGTTTGTAACCACCTCAAATTTGTGCGACTAAATGCGATTATGATGTAACTAAATGCAATTAGATATGACATAATTATCTTAGGTTAGTAAGTAGTATAGGTTGGTAAACAAGTTCATCTTAAATCAATCTAGGGAGGTTTAGGTCTAGGCTAGGTTGGTAGGTAGTAGGTAGGTTGACCTAGGTCAACCTAAGGTGGCCAAGGTTATTTCAAGGCAAATTTTTTTGAGCTTCATAACTTTGCATTAAATATAATTAATATAAAAAAAGTGGTAGTGCATGTCATACCAAGGTTAATGATGACATGGAATTTCATTATTATAAGATATTTTAAATAGATGGTGCTATTCCATACCATATCTGGGGAGATGTAACATATTTATTGAAAGTTTGTAACCACTACCAATCTCATAAACAATCATTCCGCATCGAATCAAAAACCTGGCGAGAGAAACTTCTAAGAGATTACCTCCCATAAAAAATACGGATTTTCCACATACCAAATCGAGATAATCTCTAGTTGTTAAAATGACTAGGCTTTGTAACTGAACGTCCTTTGCAACTAAATGGGTGAAATGACATGGGTTTAGTAATTCATTAATCATTAGTCACATATGTGTTTCCTAATCATTATGTAGTTGTAAAGGTCAATTACAAAACTGAAAAATGTGTTGTGTTATTAACCAAATATTATTAAGTACATATTTTTGACCTTTGTAAATGTTAACAAATATTTTGTAAATGTTATCCAATTAAAAAATAAGTTAATATTTAAATTAATTCATACTTGGTGTTAAGTAATCATTTTAGTTATTAGTAAGATCCATTTAGGTTATATCAACCTAGCTATTTACCAATTACCTATCTTTATTATTTACCTATGTAAATAGTAATATGAAATAAACATTTCAAATAAAAAACTTGACAAAATTTGTCACCTTTTGGAGGTGTAGTCGATTGGTAAGGATTTGGTTTATCATTGTGAACATGAAGGGTTCAATTCCTTTTACTGGTAATTTATGACGTGCATGCTTAAAGGACTAGGGTAGGTAACTTGTTAAACCAAGGTAGTTAACTACGTTCGGTTAAGTAGGTTAAACTATGTTAAGCTAGGCTTACCACCTACTTACCTACCTATTTACTATCTACCAATCTATTTATTATCTACCTAATAAAAAGGTATGTACACTTAAGTAGGTAGGTAATCTACTTAGGCTAGGTAGGGTAGTTATCTAAGTAGGTACATGGTAGGCCACATGTTTGCCTATCTACTTACAAGTTATTTACATAGCTACCCATATGATTAATGTATGTAACAAGATGTAAAATAAATAAGTTGAAGAAATTTATCACCATATAATGATGTGGTGCAATGGTTAAGGATTTGATTTATCCTCATGGAAGTGAAGGGTTTAAGTTTTTATACTTGCATCGTAAGGACTAGTTGAGATTATTACATTAGGTAAAATATGTTAGGCTAAGATAGCTAGGCCTAATATCTAACTAAACTACTATGCCTATAGGTAGGTAGGTTTGGGTAGGTACCTATTAAACCTACTTACTTATTATTTTACTTGGGTAATTAGATAGGTAGGTAATTACGCTAAGTTAGGTAACAAGGACATTTGGCATCATGCAACTATCCATCAAATAGTCATAAATGTAGTTGAAAAATCAAGTTCCACATAGGTTAAATGGTGTTCATGTCATATTCACATTCATCCATGATAGTGGATGAAAAAATTAATTGTAGTCACAAAAGTTTCCAACTGTTGGTGCAACTTCTGGATGCCTCATGTGACATCTTTTGCACCTAGTTGTTTGATGACACTTGTATTAGGCAACTAGACCATAAATTGTAATCACAAGTGTTAAACATTAGAATTAAAATCTAGTTGTTAATTTCCAAATGTTTTAAAGTGTCTTCCATTTGAATTATATTTTTAGCACACACCTACCACTTTTAAGATGTGCACTTTTATCACATGTTTGTAATCTTCAATTTTATCCCATATGTTTTGCCCAAGTTCTCCCCTTCTCATCTATATAAGTGGGCCGAAGGGGAGGTACTACATCTTCATATGAAAACTTCTATTTTGTAGAGCTTTTAAAGTTTTGGTTTATAATTTTTTTATTATTATTTATATGATGGGCTAATCAAATGCAAAAAAAGAAAGAAAGAAAGAAAGAAAGGCAAACACCCAATCTAATTAATTGAACTAACAAAGTTTAAGGTTTAGGTCATATTTATTATTTTAAACAACCAAGATGCCAAAACATATTTAACTTTGGGTATGGGTATTTCTTACATATGCATAAGGTTATAAATAGGGTATAAATTTGCAAATTTTATGGGTATCCACTTCATTAAGGTACATATTGGTTTTTTAAAAAATAAATCAAGGTAAATAATTGACCCAATTTGCACTTGGTAGGCATATTTGGGTGAAAGATATACCCCCACAATGTCATTGGTTCAAAGATACTTGTTAATACGTCTAATTTGATGAGACTTGATTCAAACCACATTTTTCACATTGTTGGTATTTTGGTTTTCAATTCCTCAAAAACCAAACAAAAGAATGAAAGTTCAAGAATGTGAAAAATTCCTCATCAATGTGTAGGTAGGGTAAGCATGCCCATATAGTGTGGGCATGAGGTAGCCAACAAACACAAGTTTTCAATGTTATTAATGTTCAAAATATTATGTATGACCAAATGTTTGGTTGCGAAAAATTGTGTTTCGAATTATTCCAATACTTGTGCATGTGGATGATTTTTGTGTTTGGTCATGAATGAAAAGTTATATAAATATATACAAAATTGGTTACCCTTTGGGCAACAAATGTTTGGTGGTAGGGAGTGAAGTAAACACACAAGTGTGTACAAATAACCAAAAATGTGCAAAAAATACAAAGGAAATGTCTTTTGATGTCTAGTGATGGGGGTTGGAAGGCTAGGGTCCAATTAAAAAGAGGCAATATATGCACATAAATGTGCAAGAACCCATATTGATTTTTAATGCAAAAGTGTGAATTAAGGCAATTGAAAACAATTCCAAAAAACCTAAAATTGAGACATTTATGAACAATAAAAAAGACACAAGCAAAAGCATATTAAAGTATACTAATTGGTCATCCTTACATTTGACAAATAAAAATAGATTTGGAATCTTTTGCATTTTAGGCATTCTAGTCATGCCATAAATTTTGGGATGTACTTATCATATTGATTAAACCATATATGGTCATTCCTAATGTATGTGATTATTCTCATTAGTTTATTGCAAGTTTATTGCTCTAGTTAATATTGCACATTTTTCAAATCAAACAATTCAAATAATGTGTTATTAATGTTTCAGCCCTTACGCACCTTGATATACATTTTTTGGAATTTGAATTTTTGGATTATGACAATGTGAAGCCCCTTAGAAAATAAAATTTCCATAAACTTAAATTGGCATCCAAAACATTTTTTTGATATGAAACTAAAGTGTATTGCATGTGTTTAATTCATAACATCATGCCCAAACCTTTTCAAAATGCAATATATGAATAGAATTTTTAAATATTTTTTTGGGACCTACTTTCAATCTACTTTCTCACAATGTGAACAATTGGCAAATTTTGCAAAGTAGATTGAAAGTAGGTTTTTAAAAAGGTTGATACAACTTTTGAAACTTTCAAAAAAATTCAACATACCACATTTGATGCCTTCATGTAATTCAATCATGCATTCATGCCCATCATGGAGTTTCCTACTACCTATTACCTAACCTACCTAATTTAGTTTAAACATTGTGATTTATATTTTGTTATATTTTTAATTTATGTGATATGTGATTGGCTAGGTGGACGAGAAATCATCACAATTCATACACTTGGAAAGATTAGTTGCCATTAATTGCATCCTTGGTTGTAAACATGGCCAACAGAAGAAATGACTACAATCATGTAATCATAATAATTACTACAAGTCATTTTACATGTCATATATGAATATATGACTAGGTTTGGGGATTAGTGATAAAATGGTCAAATCATTAATACCATGTTTTGGCGTAATGAATTTTAGTTTTTTTTTCTACATGATAGATACAACTTGTCATTACTTCAAAAGTCCATTATGAGTCCATTATTAAAATTATCCATAATTTTAAATACAATTTCCACAAAAAATTATTGTAACATGGTTAAATGAAAAATTGATAATGTTAATGTTGAATATGGTTTTACATTTTTAATTCATTTATGATCCATAAAAACTACAACTTTGACAGTCCAAAGATTCTATGTAACTGTGCTTTCACCTAATCATGAACAAAGTTTTGGCCATAAAAGGTTCAAATCAAGTCACAAACCATTACCAAATTTCAATTATTGTTAATTGTAAATTGTGTGATAAATGAAATGGGTGGGGTTTTAGAAGGATTTTACATTTTTGGACGTGAAAGACTATGGGATATGACCACATCATATTTTGCAAACCAAGGACATGTATGAAAATGCAAAAAAAAAGGTTTGGATGAAATGTTTCCTTTTCAAAGAATTCTTGTCTTTCTTTGAGAATTTTTGTAACACGAAATTAGGTCCCCACCCAAGTATGAACGCTGGCTGATCTTGAGGTTTTTGTTGTTTTATTAGCTGTCATCTTATTACGGCGCCCCATTATTGCTGCATGGAAGTGGGGGAAGAACGGAATGGAAAGGAGGCAGCTTGTGATAGAAGCTTAGTAGAGAAGCTTAATGGAGAAGCAACAACAAGTTTTTCAGGCAGGCAGATGGGAAGAGAAGAGGGGAGGTCTGCAGAAGGAGAGCTTCAAGTCTAGAGTAGTATGGCTGATTTTTGGGAGAGATGTGTACTTCAGCACTTGAGATAACTAAGATAGGCAGATAGACAGAGAAGAACGAGGAGCTTAGAAGATTGCTAGTTGCTGATTTCTTCCGCTGCGTTAGTAACTAGAGGATGGCTAGCTCCTGAATCTGGTGAGAGTCA
>Ga0116229_10015584_pt1 | contig 10328 bp, 6 predicted proteins | sample S1TSphgellanicum_3_FD_87313 | JGI IMG/M metagenome (GOLD analysis project Ga0116229, IMG submission 87313) | Host-associated microbial communities from peat moss isolated from Minnesota, USA - S1T2_Fc - Sphagnum magellanicum MG | ecosystem: Host-associated > Plants > Peat moss > Unclassified...
AAAGAATACAAAATTTAATTTTTAATCATTTATCAAAATATTTGGTCATACAACTTGGAATTTTTTAATAATGTATATTAAATCACATTAAATGAACTGAAAATAACATTAAAAATAAGATTCAAATTCACCACTCACATTAAAATTTGATAAAAATTGTGAGATAAAAAAATATATGTGTATAAATTAATAATTATGACATTTAAATTATTTAAATACTTTGTATAAAATTTGAATATTTTTTTTAAAATTATATGTTTCATAGATAACATATTTATTTAAATTAATTTTTAATAATTACAATTAAATATAACACAACATTTACACAATTTTCATCATTTCATTATATTTTTAAAAGGTGGGGAAATATTACAGATGTAATATACCAAAAAAACCATGTTGATTTCAAATATGTTTATTTACAAATATTTTTATGAAAAAAAAAGAAAAAAAAATTCAAGATATCATTTTTGTTCAAATTTATGAAATGGTGAAGATTCAAATGCATTTTCGATCAAATTACTTGATATTTTGGTTTAAATTGTTTTACAAATGTGTAGATCTTGGAGAAATCTTTAGGAATGAAGTTTATTTATTTTCATTTGGACAAAGCATGAAAAAGATAATAATGGTAAAAGTTGGGTGTTTTTGTATGGGAGAAAGGATAATGTGAAATAATGTTCTAAATTTATCCCATATCTTTTGTTAACAAGTTGAATTTTGTAAACTATATAATTAAATGAAAAAGTATTAGTCTATAGAAAATACATGCATTGAATATACTCAAAGTGCAAATATTACTTGTGATGAGCTAATAAAAAAAGCTCGTCACAAAAAAATAAATGCGATCCTACCCTATTTACCTACCTACCTATCTATTCTTACCTATTTAAACGGCCTATATCTAGGTCTAATATAAAGGCTTAGCCCTAAGTACAACTTTAAAAAGGACATACTATAAGTTCCTAGGGTAGTCTTAAGTTGCCCAAGCCTACTTTAAGCACCTAGACCTAGGCCTAATTGCTTAGGCTTTATGTTTTAGGTTCCTAAACTTAGGTATTTAATTTTAGGCCTAGTTTAAGTTTAACTAGGTCATTTGGGTTCTAGCCATGTGGCATAACCTAAATGGTTAATGTTTAAATGCCATATTGCTTAGCTTAGGTGGCCAATGTTTAAATGCCATGTGGCCTAACTTGGGTGACCAATGTCTAAATGCCATGTGGTGTAACTAGGGTGGCCAATGTCCAAATGCCATATGGCCTAGCTTGGGTGGCTATGTCTAAATCCCACATGGCATTTGACCAATCAAAATTATGTTTGACCAATCAACTAAGGTTTGTTTAGTCACCTAAATGACCACCGCACAAAATGATTAATTATACACATGTTACTTGGGCACTATAAAAAACCACACAAAAAAAATTTGAACTAAACATCCAATTGCCTATTCAATGGTTCTCTTATCCCACTAAGGACCAAACACTACTTTAAACCACTAAACTTACTAAAAACTCACTATAGTGATACCACATATTTTCTAGTAGTGACTTCCCACTATTGTAATTCCTTTGTTGCATTTATCATTATTGCAACTTGCTTAATTTGATTATTCAAAATAAAACCTACCAAGACACAAAAACAATATCTCATCCTACTATAATACCAAACCTTTAAAATCTTAGATTGGTACTAATGGCAAACCTTGATTTTGAACTTTCATTAATGCCAATGATGGGAATTAGATTTGGGGAACAAAGAAATTCGAGGGAACAAAGTAACAATGAAGACCCTTTGTGAATCATATTTCAAGCATTCAATGAAGGGGGTTGGTTGGTGTGGGTGGCATGTGATTAGATCAACATGGAGGTTTGAAAGTAATAGTGATGGATGTTGGGCAACAACAACAATTGCCATGGCATTGTTGAATTTTGCCATCTAGCCACAATGTGCACTAATAAGGAGAAGGAGCTTGGGGAGGAGGAGTAACAATAGCAATATCTAGGCCATAATAGAACCAAAATGTTTTTTTTGACAATGATGAGGCAAATGCGATTATGTGGCAAGCCTTCCTAACAACCTTTTTGCAACACTTGAAACTCTTGCAGATGTTTTTTCAAATAGTTTTTGTTGTTGTGCTTTTGCAACAATTGGGCCCACTATCGTTGGTGAGCTCTTGCAATAACAGGAAAGTTCTTTTTTCAAGAAAGTTTTCGTCCCCTCCTTTTTTTTTGGGTCTGGTTTTGTTCTTTTTTTTTTTTTTTTTTTCCCTTCTCCCCCCCCGCCCCCCCATTTTTGGGGCAAGATGCTTGGGCTTTTGCTTCCTAGGGGTTTTGGGTGTAGCCTTTTTTTGAATGGTTCCCTCTTTGCATCCTTTGTTATTTCAAAATACCCCTTGTCTTCATTGTTTTAGCCTTTACATTTTATGTAACCTTTTGAAGCATGTCAAGAGTGTTCACCTTCCTGTTAGCCTTGTTTCCCAAGCTAGCTAAGGTTATTTTATCTTTGCAAATGCCCTCCCTTTTTGTGCTTCTCCTTGGTTCTATTCCTTTTTCTTTTTGGGGTTGTTTTCGAGTTTAGTCTAGTTCCATTTTGGGGCTGTTTGAGTCTTGTTTTGTGTGCCCTCATTGGTTTCTTACGATCCCTCAGGCCATCTAGGACAAAGTTAAGTAGGTTTTTTATTCACCCCTTGATCAAATTGTTCGAAACCTAACAAATGAATTAACATGGTTCCTTTTCCTCCTGTTACTTCGTTGGTGTGTGTGCTATATTCGAGGAGGTCGTTCAAGTCAACAAAAGGTTTATGGCAAACAATTGGTCTACTCTTTAAGAGTCTTCATGTGCCTCATGTGCACCCCATTTTTACCACTCATGGGAAGATTCTTCAACCATTTGTTTTTGTCCATATTTAACTTGAAGGAAAGCTAGTAAATATAGTCACACTACCAGAGCTCTCCAACCCAAGATGCTAACTATTTCATCAAAAGACATCGTTGTTGTTTTGCACTAGGACCCCCTTCTTTTAAACCTTATCCTTCCACCTATTTTTGACTTTTAGCATGAGCACACTTTTGTTTTAGATAGGATTCTATTTACCTAATCTTTAACCACTACTCCCCATTTGTTTTTAAGGCTTTCTTGGATGGTATATGAACATCTTTTGAGTGTTTCATACTAGAGTACCCATCCTTAAGGTTTTCAAAATGATTCCAAGCTATTGTTGTTGTTCGTGGGGTTATCTTTAAGTTGGTGGCCCCAATGTTGGGGTTAGCAAATTGTTGGCAATGGCAAAGGACACTAGTGCCCTTCATCCTATTGTCGTAAGTGAGGTGTTTTTTCGACTTATTAATCGCTCCATTGTCTTATAACTTCAAAGGTCATTTTAAGAACACCTATCCCCCATTAATAAGCAAGGTGTGAGGCTTGACTATCGATATCCTTAAGTGGTATGAGCCTTCTCTTTATAAAGGATTGTGCCCCATTTGTTTTTATAGGGAGTTAGGCCCTAATGGTTTCATATTTGTGCTTTAAGTTTTGTATTTTTGATAGACCATTTTGGAGGAATACGTTTCTTAAGTTGAAGCAAGCCCACACCTATTTTAATCATGTTTACGTGTAGCATGAGATGGCCTTCCTCCTACAACTAGGAATATGCACCCTTCTTTTGAGAGTTCAATAGTTATTAGCATCCCAAGTTTGTAGGTATCTTTGATGGACATTCACCATGATACATCCTTTAAATTTATCTAGGAGGATGATTCCATTTCCTTAGCAACCAAAGTTCACATTCATTTTTATTCGAGCAAGGGGGTAAGGCTATGGTTGGTTGTTAAGCCATCTATTTTGTTTCGCATCACACATTCTACTTTCATTTCAATGTTGCATTTTTGTTTCAGTTTGATTTAACCCTTAACATTTAGTCTTCTCATGTGTGAGTGCAAACACATGTTGCACACATTTAACACACATTTAGCTTTTAATTCATTTGGAAGTCAACGGATAACCACACATGACGCCATGTGAAACATCATGTATGTCTTTGTTCAAAAAAGTGGGTACATTGTATGGAGAGAGCAGTGGTATGTCCTTATGTTAAAAGTTTCACTATGAACCAATCTCTACATGATCTAAGAGGACTAAGTATTTGTTACCAATGTGATAGTAATTGACCCAACGTGGGAGATGGTGGCGTTGAATGTAATTAGTCAACCAACAAATGCTATTGTGGAATTTGACCTCATTATTAAGATCCGCAAGTATAAAAGGTTCCATGAGGGGCACCATTTTATTCTGATGGCCATGAAAGTGTACGACATCCTTGGGCGTGATATGGATTTTTTCATCAGGGAGTGTGCTCGTCTTTTCCACGATAAACTATTGGGAGGTCATTTATCCTTTTCTTTTTGCATTCAATTTTTCAAACAATGTGTTAGTATTACTCTTCAACATGCTTTAACCCTTGGTATAGAAAGGAAGATTGTGTTGATGGATGATGCTTATTTTAGACCTATCATTACTATTAGATGTCACAATTTGCATGGAAGTGACATTAGAGGGGCCATGCGTGAGATAGCTTCCTACCATGAAAGAGACTAGCTTTCTCCCTTTTTCTTAGTTTTTGTGGGCTATGTGTCTTTTGGGCTTTCTTTGGCCTTCCCTATGATGGTTCCGACCATTGATCTTTTATTGGATTTTTGTGACTCCATTAAATCAACATAATGATTATTTTGCCCATCCATGTTGACACATGATGGTGAATTTTTCAGTCTATCTTGTAGTTCAAAATCTTTAAGGCCATTCACCAAGCTTTTATTCTTGGTTGCCACCCTAAATCCACCACAAAAAAAAAACCACTATCCATGAGATGGTGAAAATTTGCCCAAAAAATTTAGTGCTCCAAAATCATTGCATTTTCAAACATTTTATTTTTATTTATTAGTTTGGCAAAAAATTCACCGGTAACAAGAAGGCTAGTTCAAAGGTGAAACCCCTCCAAATCCACTGGAAATCCCAAACACTATATAGATATCCGTAAAGTCAGGAAAAGACAGCACCGGTCCCCTTAAAACTACAAAAAAGTACATCAACATTCCCTTTTTTATTTTTACCTCAGATAGGGGAATACATGATAGGGGTTAACCCAAACCCCACCCATCCACCCAAAACCACAATTGTATCCTACTTGGGCTTTATCTTGATGAAAAACATTTAATTTTAATATAGCCTTACCTTAGGATATATCAAAAACAATAATAGACCCACACAATGTTGATCATAATGAAAGTCATACTAATCTTGGCTACACTAGTTCCAAGACTAATCATAATGAAAATCATAGTGTTTCCTTTTTCACCTCATCTAGTTCCAACACACCATGAATGATGGATGGGAGGTGGTTAGGAAACAAATTTCCGTTAGGTTCTAGCTCCCTAGCTAATTACACTAGTTAGTTCAATTTTTGTTTGAATTACCTATGTAATAACAACTCTTTAGTCTTAAACAGTCTTGTGTGGTTCTAGTTTTGTTATAAATAATCTTTTGGTTCTAGGTTGTTTTTTTTCAATCATAATCAAAGAACCATAGTTTTGGTTTTAAAAAAAATTCAAAATTAATGAACCTTTTGGTTCTGGGTTTTTGAAAACTTTCATAATGAAAGAACCATTAGTTCCGGGTCTGTCTAAATTTCCAAAGTATCATTCATGAAAGAGCTAGAAAAGAACCAACATCTTAAGGTAGGTTCTTTGACTTCTTAGAACCATTTTAGGGTAAAGAAAACCAGTTCTACAATTTTTGAAAACTACAGGTCAACAACCTAAAATGGTCCTTTGATTTTGGAGAACTACTTGTGAAGGGTGTACATATGTACACATGCTTAAGTATTAGTTCCAAATTCCCAAAATGACAGGACCTCCAAGCATTAGTCCTAAGCAATGCTTGGCCAATTTTTATCTTTTTGAACACCAAGCCAAGTACAGTAATCTCTCTCTAAACTAATACTGTGTAAACTAATATTCTCTCTAAACTAATATGCGAGCACAGGCCCATGGCGGGCCTCATATTTAATCTAATAATTCTCCATAAACTGATATTCAATATTTTTTTCCAGTCCCATAGCATTTTATAAACTAATACATTTGACCAACTGACTACCCACAACCCCTTTTATAGAGCGAAGGAGGGTATTATGAGAGTACCTAGAGTGCAACTTTCCACAACTTCACTTTCTACCAAGATTTCTACCACTCATGTCATATGATCTTTTACGTGCTTCTTTGATCCTCCACCAAGCTCCACAAGGTTCCGTTACCTTCCCCAATGATCCATGACCTTTTATTAACCTCCATGACCTTCCATGTTGCTCTGGTAGGTTCCGGAATGATTTTTGTTACCCCCCATATAATTTGTGTAAATTAATATCCTCCATAAACTAATATCTTCTGGCTGGTCCCAAGGATATTAATTTAGAGAGAGTTTACTGTAAGGTCTTTGTGAAAAAGAATTTTATGGCATTAGGTTACCAAATATCTAGATTTTGAAAAATTAATGCACCCACTTGGTATCACCAATTTTGGCAATAATTGCTTCATATTCATAAGTGTCGAGTTTCAAAATATCTAGCTTGAGAATCACTTAATAATCACCTATTATTTAAAAGGGTCAACATTTTAGAATATTCAACCTAAATATCACCTAGTGTTGTGGAGCTTATTTTGATTGAGAGAGAAAAAAGGGCCCTAATGGTTCTACATCAACAATGTGCAAGGCCATTAGTTCTTCACAAGTATCTAACTTCTAAACTTCTAAATTTCTACTCATACGAGTATCACAAGAGCATTTGTGGAACTACTTGAGATTGTTCTCATGAATTTTGCACTTGTCAAACAACTTTATTGGAGTGAAATATATCATAATTATGAAGTTATTTTCTTGGTGTGTAAGTTGGCACAACTTGTGAAAATGTCATTTTGTGTAAAAACTCAAGTGTGCAAGGCAAAAAGTGATTTACAATTCAAAAATAATCTACCTAAATAAAACACATGTACATGGGTAGATATAGTTATTCTAGTAGTTTAAAACATGGTCTATTTGACTTGAAAATTTTGCAAAAAAAATCATCCCATCATTTTGGACCAATTGATTTTGACATTACTACGGTTATTTTTTCATTAATAAAGTAATGGACTATTTTGACTGGCAAATGGAAGGCCATATTTTATTGGTCAATTTCTACTCAAATTTAAGCCATTTAGTTTTTAGATTATTATCAAAAATTATATTTTTGTGGTATGTAAGTAAGTAGATAGTACATGGGTTTAGGTAGGTTGTAAAAATGTAGTTAGATAAGTGGTAGCCTAACCAAGTCTAACCTAACTTAACCTAATTTAACTAAGCTTGCTTACCCTAGGCCTTTAGGCATGTACATACGTTACAATTATTAAAAATTTAATTCTTGACCTTCCAAATGATAAATCAATGGACCACACTTTTAAAAGTAACAATTTTTGTCATATTTTTTATTTCACATGTTTAAATTTTATATTTAATGTTGTACATTAATATGAACTTTGGACTAAACTAGATAACCAAATTGTTTTTCAATATTGATCAACATTGGTCCTAAACAATGTTATGTGTGTATATGGTTTTTGATATATTAATCAAGTAAATGTAACCAAATTTCAAAATTATATGCATTTCACATGTAAGTGTATTAAATGTAAAATTGTGTAAAGCATTTTCATCCCATGTAAAACAAGGTATGTGTAAAACAAAACAAGAACACACACACACATGCATACATACACATCTACAATTTTTACATACATGTACAACCCTAAACCCAAACTAAGTACATCCACAAATTAAGGAGCCATAAGAAATGTAACTAGTGTTTAGTTTACATGATTAAAGTCATGTTCAATTTCTAGAATTTCATGAATGTTTAATAGATTTGTATTGCAATGTTTATAATGCATTATGTATTATAGCATGTGGATAAATTTCAAAGTAATCTAATAAATAAAAAATACCCAAAATCTCTCTTTAGGCATTATAATTAATGTTTAAATTACCATTTCAACATTGTTTCAACACTATTACAAAAAAAATTGGTCATTTTCAAGTTTCCACATCAACCTATTAATAAAACCTCATGACTTTCAAAGAGCACCCTTGGTTCAATCATGTATGAATGTATTCAATTGAGGAAGTTACTTTCATTCTTTCCAAATAACATGCAAAACAATAGGGTGCAACCAATTTTTTAATAATTTATTTAAATGTAAATAAGGTGCCCAAAATTGATTATTAAAATATAAATAAAATATCTTAAATATAATGGATATTATTTTTATATTTTATTACTAAATTCATAACATACTAAAAAATACCCATGTATTTCACTAGATCCATAACATATATAGAAAGAAATTTTACTAAGCACCTAAAACTTGGTTCTTTAATGCAAAGTTAATAAATTTTCTACCAATCAAAATGCTCAAATGACAAAGGTCTTGTTGTTTATATGAACATTTGTGGATGAAAATGGAAAGAGATTAAAAAAACTTCATTCAATAATTTAAGTTGTCTTTTTCATGTGCCAAAAGGCCTAAAGGTTGCAAGTTTGAGTTCCCTTGTCCACTTGCCATAGCGTTACATATAAAACCAAAACATGAACCATGAAATTTTTCTTTCATTTCCATAGTTATAAAGTAAACCATTTATAAACCACAATCAAACTCTTGTAAATTCCATGGTAAGATAACACACAAAATGGAAATGGAAGATGCATTTGAAAAAGGTATTGTGATCATCCTCCCACAATAAATTACTACTTATAAAAACATGAATGTATTGCACCTCTCACTACCATTGAAAACACATTTAACACACAAATTTATAAGAAGATGTGAAATTCGTGCGACATTCATTTATACGTAGATTCATATTTCATTTGTCAACACATTTATTCATGTCTAAAATGTATGAACTTATGAATGAACAAACTTTGCACAATTTTCATTATTAATTCATCGCATGCTAAATTTGTGATGTAATGAAACTTAAAACAATGTTAAAAATGCGAAATGAAAACACCACCACTACCTATTGTGTATTATGTTCATTATTCATTGATTCATTCTTTCACAAATAATTAAGGTTTCAAAAAAATGAGTTTATTGCACTATTATTTACATTCAAAAGATACAAATATATACACATTGACATGTAAGTGTAAATCAAGAAATATTCATAATGGATATTATAGGTGTAGGTGTAAAAACTTAGGCATGCAAGAATAAATGATTTACATTCATACAAATTTAAACAACATGTAAATTGGCCACTTATACTTACATGCACAACAATGGTTTTAATTTATGAATTAATCATATTCATAAGCATCTACTTACTTAGTAGCCACCAATTATTCACTAAAAGAAATATGGGGTTTTACAACCATTATATTTGTAACTACATGCGACTAAATGTCATTTGCAACAAGCATTGGTCATTTTTGCAATTATTTATTATATTTGGTCATACTGGTGATTACATTGCAACTAGTTTGTGACTTTTTTCATCCTTCCAAGAGAACAACTTTTAGTTTGGTTCTTGTCAAAGAAATGCCATAAATGTCCAATTAATTGCAAATGTGACCAAACTTAATTACAACCTATGAATATATTAAGGTCCATTAAAACTATTCTTGGGGGTATTGGGGGCACACTAGGATTTGCAAGTGTATAATGCAATTGTATATAATGGGTGTATTAGAATCTATGTAACTTGTACTTAAACCATATTAAAATATCTCAATCACAATTTTTTTTAATAAAATAAATAAATAAATAAATATATTCAAGTTGTATTTCAAATATATATGAAACATATTAAGGCCATATTACAAGTGTATCTATAAGGTATATTATACCTACTAAAAATTATTGTTATTATTATTTAAAAATTATTATTATAAATAATAACTCCTATAAAAATAAATAAAATAAAATAAATAAATTATTAAATTTAATTAATATCAATTAATATATAATATATTTAGTCGGTATATTGGGTTAGTATAAAATAAATATTAGGAAATAGTTGCAAATAGGTTGTGACTAAGTTGGTCACATTTTGCAACTCAAATGTTTAACCCATATTTTTTGCTTTCCATTTTTTAATGTGGTGTAAATAACGAAGTGCACTAATTGTGTTCAAAGTGAAAATGTTATTCAAGGGATGAACCAATAAAAGAGGCTCAACCTTAAAAGTAACCCAAAATAAAATGGGATTATTTTAAACTTATTTAATTAGCCTAGCTCTACCTA
>Ga0116229_10015585_pt1 | contig 10328 bp, 9 predicted proteins | sample S1TSphgellanicum_3_FD_87313 | JGI IMG/M metagenome (GOLD analysis project Ga0116229, IMG submission 87313) | Host-associated microbial communities from peat moss isolated from Minnesota, USA - S1T2_Fc - Sphagnum magellanicum MG | ecosystem: Host-associated > Plants > Peat moss > Unclassified...
ATGATTATTATTATTATTGGAATATCTTTTCAAAAATCTCCAATTTCTTTACCATTATTTTTACCTCTTTGTCATAACTATCTTTTTACTCCTTTACCCTACCCATCATCAACATGGATATGAGAAAACAAATTAACTTGTACATCAATTATTATTTTTTTAAATTTAATTTTAATATTTATGCAGTTGTGATGACAATTTCAAATATCAAAGCTTTGGTTTTAATTCAATTTAAATCTAAATTCAATTCAAGGTTTGTGCAATGTCATTCAATATTTTATTCGAATAGAATTTAATTTTCACAAAATAAATTTTTTTTCATTTATTATTTTTAACACGTATATTAGGGTTAAGGCATTAAACTACTGCATTGAAAAAAAAAGGTGATTCAAAATGATTTTTTAATATGGTTTATGAAACATTATATTAAAAACTACATAAAAAAACCCCATGAAAAATCCAAAATGTAAAATATAATAATCTACATCAATTTGTACAAAAATGTTTAAAAAGTTACAAAAATACATGTCTATGTTCAAAAAGTTACTCAATGACTATTATTATTAAAACCATGAACTTGGCAATAAGCTTCAACCACTTCCTTCACTAGAGTTGCATAATGGTTGGTGTACATTTGATGATGCTTTATAGTAAGACGAACTACATTAATCACAAATTAGTCATTTGTAATTCCATGCAACTTACATCAAAATTTACACATTTTGTAAAAATCAATTTCAAATTCTAATCGAACAATTGAACTTAAAATAGATACCATTTATGAATGGTCTCTAATGCATGGAAATGAAGGCTTGTTTGCATATCCTCAAGTTGAGTGGACTTGCTAAATTCCTATTCCCATAAGGTGGCATGCGACCTTTATTTGCCCTCCTCACACAAGATAACTTGCACTTAAAGATGATTTCATCAAGTTTTTCATTGTTTTTAATTCATGAGAATGCATTTTGAAGGATGTATCTCACACCTCAATTCAAAATCTTCAAAATTTTCAATAGGATTTTAAAAGCAAATTTGACCAAAGGCAGTTTAATGATCTCTTGTTGCCCTTGTGTTGTTTCCTCTAAGCAATCCCATTTTAATGCAACTTTTGATCATGCACAAGTAGTTACCTTTTGCTCACTTAGTCTCAAAATTGATCAAGCATCATTCTCAAGATGCAAATGTTCATTATCAAATGATTTTGACATTGGGAGCCCCCTTCACAAGTTCAAAGGTGCCCAGGATTGCCTTTTTCAGCAATGGAAGGTGTTGATCCTCTCCTTCCTCTAACGGCGATGACGGAGATGCTGCTGCTGTAGCGACGCAACACCTCTCCTCTTTACTCAAAGCTCCTCCTCCTCCTCCGGCGGCGATGGTGGAGGCGGCTGTTTTTACAATGACGCTATAGCGAAGGAAGAAAAGACAAAAAGAAAAAAGAGAGGGGCAAAAAAAAAGTCCCTAAGTTTAAGTTTATCTGAAAACGTCCCCATTCCCAAACTGGTGCCCTGGTGGTGGGTGCCGGGTCACAGGGGCCGATTTTCTGCTAGGTCCTGCGCGTTTGGCCATACGCGTGGCACGGCCGGCCTCCAGCCGCACCTCACGATGCGCAAATTTCCACTGCATAACTTAATTTGTGTTTTCCAAGGTAATTGTGAGCTTCATCAGGTGCAGTTACAAGGAGTTTGTTTATGAATCGGTCTGTGGAATTTTGGCTGGCTCGACTTTGATTGGATTTCTTCGCTTAACCCTCGATCGAATTTTCTGAAGAAAGTTGTACTAGAGCGAAGGTTTCTTAGCTTTTGTCTGATTCAAGCGAGCTCGGGAGTTTGGTTCTTAGACCTTGTAGAAAGTTGCAAGAGAGCCAGAGAGATTCAGGAGAGCTAGTTGACCGCAGAGCAATTTAGTAGCTTCCATAGGTGTGGAGAATTAGGGTTTTGGAGAGATGAAACATTCGGATCAGGTGCGCCCCCCGACGACGAGTCGAGGAGACAATGATTTGGAGGCGCACATGCTGCAGAATTCCGATGAGCCGCCGGTCGCGGACGGAGCGCCGTTGCTGGAGAATCGGCCGCTTACGCCCCCGACGGACTCGTTGCTTTACGTATGCCTGGTTTTGAGCATAGTTTCGGCGTTGGGATCCGTGTTGTGCATGGTGGTGAACCTCGTGTCACTCCTCCGGTCCTTCGACTCTCGCGGATTCGATTATCGCGTCAGTGTACGTTTTCCCCTGTCGGCTCTTTCCTTGTTTGATTTTAGGTTAATTGTTAAGCCCTTCTGAATTTCCAATCCAACCTGAATGATTGCTCAAATGGCAATCCTTCTGGCTGGAATGCTTGTTGCACGTCACCTCCAGTTCCTTTGTTTCCAACTTTGTATTAGTTTTGCCAGGTATCATTCTTGCTTTTTTGTTGGTGCACTTGGGCGAACTTTGTAAACCAGACTCCAAAGAGAAGACTTCTCTGGGACTTGTTTCTCCCTCACACTCAGTCAAGGATAATGAATGCATTCAGTGAACATGTGAACATTTGTCCACTTATTTTCCTGCGTACTTGTTGCATGGTTGCATGAATTCCAGCTGAGAAGAGACGGGACCACTGTTCTTGCCCATTTGGCAGTTTGAGTTCTTGATTGTTGAATTCAGAAATCCAATGTTTGTACTGCTCCTTGCATTGTTTATTGAAGTACTTGTATGGCCCTTGCCTCTATCAGGCTGCAAATTGTACAAGGCTAATGTATTGGAGTATGATTGTAGAAAAAGAATTGTGTGAGTTCCATTTGAGAATTATGATGCAATGGATGCAGTGATGGCATTGTTGACACAGTTTTGGTTTGGAATTTTTTTGTTCAGCCATTTGTCTTGATCTTGCGCTGCTATGCTGTTGCCATTGCCTTCTTTGTTGCTCTTGCTGAGACCGAGTGGGAGGTCATATTCAGGCTCTGGCAGGTGCATTTTTTCCTCTCAACTCATTTCTGGTCATGGATTAGCTTGTGTCTGGTGCAAGCTCCTGTTGGAGTTGAAACAGCAATTGCAGGCATGAAATTGCAGAAGAACCTGAGAGTGGGTCCTTTGTCTTAATTTTGGGAGGAATTTTAGCCCTGTTCTAGAATTGGATCAGTTTGGTGAGAATCCTAGACAAATGATAAGAACATCTAGGGCTTTTTTTGTGCCAGCCAGTAAACAGGTTATCAGATGATGTTTTATCGCTGAGTCACCTGGTTGAAAAGTATTCCAACAGAGGTGTTAATGCTTATAATGGCATTATAGTCTTGACATCTGTACCCCCACCTCTCATGCAGCGTCCACCACAAGATGCTCTTGTACTCCCATCTTAGAGTGGAGTGGTGTTTACTGGGCTGTGGATCAAGTCTGGTGATTTGACAGTGACTTTCTGCAGGTGCTGGAATATTGGGTTGGGCGAGGGATGTTTCAGATATTGTAAGTGATAACTATAATGTCAATCTCTCAATTAAAACATTGATTGCATTGTGTCCTGACCACAGGTTTCCAAACTATTCTCTTGCATCAGTGCTGACAGGGTGACCCCAGTTTTTATTGAATTGAGGCAAATCCCCTCTGAATTCTAGGGAGCTGGCTCTTGAAGGGAACTGATTGTTACAACCTTGTCAACAGCATGATGATATAGTGTGGTGTATGTGATATGTTGTTATGACAGCGTTGCAACATTGACGAAGGTGCTCGCACGAGCAAGTGGAGAGACTCCGGCAGAGAGTGTTCTACATGAAGTAGCCAGCTGGTGGCTTCTGATTTGTGGCATAGTATACACTGCTGCTGTAAGTTAGCCTTTGTGAATCTGTTCAGACATTGTAGATGAAAGTGACTTATTTGTGACATTTGTATCAATCCTTCATTTCCAAGGCCCTCCCGTTTCTTTGAGTAGCACTACATTTTTGACACCCACAACCTGGAACAGTTGTTGTGTATTGTGACTGCCTGATGTTTTGGTATCTGTCTTCTCATGGTGTTGTATGCAGGGATTACTATGCATTGGGCGAATAAAGCGCAGTCATTTGAGAGAGGCGAACAGGCACCAACAAGCTATTAAAGACCTTGAGGTATACTCCCTTGTTCAGAACCGTATTGTTGAAGGAATGATATCAACCTCAAGAAAGCTTATCTGGAATTGTTTGATTGTGGCAAAGAGTATCAATCCTGTGACCATTACAATTTATGACTCCAATCTTGAACCTGTTATCTGAAGGCTAGGATTTAATGCCATGACTAGTCCAGATGATTTAACTGTAGATGGAGTGTTCTTGACATTTGTGCATTGTGCCCAGAACTAAGTTGGCACTGCTGTATACTTTTGGCTCTCAACAGGAAGTCCACAGACGAAGAGCAGAACTGGAGGCACAGCTAGGGCATAGCTAAGGAAGCCAATGAAACCATTAAGGTGGTCAGAGAAATTTAGTCCACAGACTGAAATGAACCACCTTTGCAGAAAACCATTGTCAGCACCATATACAGTGTAGGGCAAACAGAGGAGGATGCTTTTGCATGGTGCATATGATGATGTGCACATGCTTTTGTACAGGATGCACTCTGCATTTCTTGGTGTCCTGGGTTGTGTGATGGTTAGAAAATTTTGGGTTGCAAGATTAAGCACCATCGGGAGTTTGTTCGAAATGGAGGTTTAAAAAGGCACATCCTGGAAATAATGTAGAGCAACCTTGAGGTATTTCATGTCAGTGATTCACAAACTGGAGAGTTCTAGACTAAACTTTGTTTTTGGCATTTCACAGCAGGTCTTTGACCCCCGTGCTATGTTGGGTGATCTACTGAATGCTTAATTTGAGCACATTGTTTGGAATTTCTGGAAGGTGGGGTGATTTTTAGAATTTAAATTTGAGTTCAGATGTTTGAGAAGATCTAGCTTGAACAAGATAGGACAAGCTAAAGCCTTACTGTTGTAAGATTCCTCAATTTCAATAAATTCACTCTTGGAAATGGTGTACTTCTTTGGACACATATGAGCAAATCTTAACCTTGAAATCTTTGTTCACCATCAGTTTATTCTTCTAGTTGTCAACTTCTTACATGATTGTAGATGTTCTGACCCTTTTTAACCTGATTGTAAGCAACATCTACTGTCACCTTTTCATCTGACACACTGTCCTGTCTATAACATGGCTTGTCAGTTGATCTGTGCTGTAGAGCATACTGTGACATTTTGTTTTTGCAGTTTGGGGGAATTTGACTGGTGATTATTGAAGGAACATGAAGAGTCTGACTGCCTTCAAGAGAGCCTCTCTGGCCACTTGTGAACTGTCCCCAAGCAGCTTTTGATGGCTACATCAGACTGTCAGTCACCAGAATCTCTTAACTCATTCTTTCATTCAATGTAGCTGCTGTCCTCTCTCAGTTGCTATTAAATGTAATCCCTGGAAACTCATTGTTTATAATACATATTTCATCTCTTTCCTTTTAAGATGGAGCAAAATGAATGTAGGCAAAACTCTCTAATTCACCACTCTACCAGAGGGTAGCTAGAACTCTCTTTATAGTTCAACAAACAGAGAATCGTCTATCTTAAATGCCAGTCAGTTCTACTTCTGACAGCATTATCTGGAGAGAATTCCATTTGATGGAACCTAATCCAGTGTCCAACTGAGATAACACAGGTTGTGTGACCATCAGACAATGAAGCTACTTACTTTCTGAAGAGGTACCAGAAGCTGTACACCTCAAGAAAATGGTGCATAGTGCAATCTACAGCAATTAAGGTAGGATTCCTCTACCTATGTTGGGGAGGATAAAGTTCCAATGACTTTGGTTCAGCAGATGTGGACTGCATCACGTCCAAAGACAAGTGATTAACTGTCATCATTTCATCAAATGTTGGAATCTGTCATCAGATTGATCATAAAATTGTCTGGAGAGCCACTTAGAAGGCAACCCAATTTGAGCATGGTGGGTATAGAAACTAGGCTGCAAGAAGTAGAATTGGAAATGCAATTACAGAATGCAGAGCAAAATTGGATGGGAGAGAGAGAGTTGGGCAGATGTGGTGAGTCACATTGTCCAAGTCTACTTCTAGCAGATGTCTGCACGATGAAATTCCTCTCTTTTCTCTCTTTCTTGCCCTCAAACTAGTTACCAAATGCGAGTCATAATTTCTCAAGCCTTTCTGTCTCTAAATTGAGTGGCTGCCTCAAACTTGCCTCTCCTGCAGCTACTCCAGAATTCACAAACATTCCTCTGCTACACTGAGTACAACTCACCAGAAAAGAAATGCTGGGTCACAGTTCTCTTGAGTCCGCATTGAAGTCCTCATCTGTTTTGGTGTCTTTCTACTCTTAGTCCCCTCTTGGCAACCAGTGTTCAGTTTGTGAAAGATTGCACCGATTTGATGTTTCTTACACTTCAATCTCTGTTGCAAACAAGCAAGGTGATGCTAAGCTGGTGACGCCCCCATCAGTTCTCTTTGCCTCCGCATTTCCAGAATTTTCTTGTGGGAATTGGAGTGCTTGTGGGCAATGTAAGCAGGGCTAGAAGCAGGCCTATACTCTGGCAGAAGTCTGCCGGATTTGTAGCGCACCCCGCAAGCGTTGCACAGAGTTTTGGGTCCCATGGGTCCTATTCTCCACTGCGGTGTTTTCTGGGTCTGGCAGTGCTGGCATTGTAGTATTTCTCCTCCTCCTTGCTGGGATGCAGATAATTTCCTGGTTTGCTTTGCTCTTTGGGAGTAGAACGATTGCCATTCCTCCCCTTCCTCTACCGTGTCTTGTTGTGCACTGCATTGAGACGTTGCTGCCGAGATTCTAGCACTGGTACCACATGAGGTGGTTGTAGTAGAGGACAGAATGCCTGACACCCAAATCTTTCCTCCATTCCGTGAGCGTTTGCTTCTAGCGCGTGCAGGCACACAGAAATCCAGGCTATGAAGCTCACTGCCTGTCAGCTCCGATGATGTGGCACTGGTCTGCTGGTCCAGCACAGACAAGGGACTCGCAGCCGCCTTGTCGTACCCTGGGCCGCGCTGCTTCGTGGTGAATAAGGCCGAGATCTCGCTCTCCCTCTCCTCAATCGAGATGACACTACTACAATCATTCGACCATGTCCTCCTGCAGGAAGAATCATCGCTTACCGTGAATGAATCCTCCAGAAATAGCCTCGATGCCCACTCCAGTTCCTCGAGCTCCTCGATATACTGCAGCCAGCCTCACAAGAAGAGCACAATGTGAGAGAGCACGACAGCTATGAGTAACTCGAGTGCAATGGCTGGACACTTCAGTACACAGTAGCAATGCAGGTGATTGCTTTGCACAGTCCTCTTGTATTGTCTCGAGAAAGCAATATAAGCCCCATATTGCAGATCCACGTTCTACAAACCGACGACATCATGCAAGGTGTGCAGATGATGGAGGAGTTGATGGTGACTTACTGGGACACAGAGGTCCGCTTCTTCGATTGATGCTGCAGCTGCTGTGCCTTCTTCTTCTAACTGCGGTAATTCAGTGTGCAGATGCTCCAGCGCTGTACTTCCTTTCTCCACAGAAAAAGAAGAAGAAGAAGCAGAAGAAGCTAGTGCTGCTGCCTGCAGGCAACCAATTGTCTCGACTTTTGTAACTGATGGAACAACTGCTGTGAAACTTGAGGCAGCTGCTAGCTGCAGCTGGTGATCTGCTGCAGCTTCTTCACCTATCGGCCCCGCTATGTCTTCATTGGAGAAATCCAGCAAGTCGTCAATCGGAAAATTTACTGCGTCGAAAGGCTGCTGGCTCGGACCAGCTGCGCCATCTGCAGAAACCACCACCAAAGGCTTTTGTTGTTTCTTGAGTGAGCACTGATGATCAAGTCCCACAAGCTGCTGCCCTGCAAGAGGTAGTCGGATCAGAGCCGAGTGATGATCCATTTTCCAAACAACAACTCGAATGCTACTTTTATGTGGAGAAATTGTTACGGATTTTCCACGAGCTCCAAGAAACCAAAACTTCCAACGAAGGAAGGAAGGAAGGAAGGAAGAAGGTGTGTGCTCACGGCCCGTGGTCGCGACTATTTTGTCGGGAGAGAGAGGCGCGCCGCGCAGCTTCACAACGCGAGAGGAGGTTCTCAGAGCTACAAGAGCTTCAGAGGTAGTATAAATGTACGTATCACTAATAAGTACTGTATGTATCAATTGTCCGTATGGTCGTATAATTGTACGTATAAAGTGAAGAGATCTCAGAGACCAAAAGAACTAAAAAGAAAAAGAAAAAGAAAAAAGAGAGATAAGTTAGGACTTCTAAGTTAGTGTCTCTTTCACAAATTTTTCTTCCACTTTTTCCTGCAGTCTAATATTTTTATTTTTATTTTTTCCTTTATTTTTTTTCTATTTCCTCTAATTTCTTCCTTCTTCAACTTTTTTTTTCCTAACTTCAAAATTTTTGTTCACAATAAATTTTCTTTTTTTTAAATTACATTTTGGTGACAAATTCACATTTTTAGCACAAGGTTTTTTTAAAGAATAAATTTGTAACAAATTGACATTTCCAACATAAGATCACATTCTGATGAGCGTCCTTTTCAATGAAAATTCCTTCACTTTAATTTATTGTGTTTATCTCTCAATTCTTTTTCTAATATCTTGTGTTTTTATAAGATGTGACTTTAGTAATATAAACAAGGTGATTTTTTTGGTGATGAGTTTTCACTATTTTTTAAAGAAAAATTTGAGAAAAAATTCCAATGTTTCTTCCAAAAGCATGTGTGCTTTTTCAGCAAAGAATCTTCACTTTCATGAAATCCAAAATTGAAAAAAAAAAAAGTAAAAAAGTATATATATAATTGTTTGACATTAATTCATCATGTGGCATCCATTTTACATTGAAACATATAAAACCACTCCTTACAAAAATTCTCACATATTGAAAATTAAAAAGGCCCCTTATTTTGGGAATCCCCCTATGGCCCTATATACACACCTCTCCCCCCACCTGCCCCCAAACACCAAATTGGTGTGAAACTTGCTAGTGTGCACTCGGCTGCTTGTGAAAAAACTGCTTGCACTTTGCTTTTCCTCTTATGATTATTATTATTATTATTATCACTTCCATTTCCTAATTTCACCCTCCTGAGTTACCTACTTTATTGGACCTATATAATTTTAGCCTTCCAAGTTACATGATTGTTCTGGGTGCATTGAAGTCCATCATTGTATTGCACCTAAGCTTTCTGTTTGTTGCCTTGTTGTTGTTGTTGGAACTTGTTGGGAACTCAGTGGTTATGTGATGTATGTAAGTACCTATGTAGGTATTTATGGTGGGTATGTTTGGACATGCATACATCCCAAGTTCCAACCTATTATTTTGGAAAGGTAGTTCATGTAAAGTTGGGTGCCAGAAGAATCTGCCATAGCCTCTCTAACATGTATATAATTGTAATAGTGTGGCATGGAGAATCTGCAATTGCATTGCTGTATACAATAAGTTCTCCAACGTGGGAGTTCACAGTTGTACCAGAGCCAATTGTGGCTTTCTATAGTTAGAGAGGCAGGCAGGCTATTTGCCACTTGCCTAAAACACAACTAAGCAGGCAGGCTTTCAGTTTCAAAGGAAAGGGGAGGGGAGGGGAGGGGAGGGGAGAGAAGAGCTCTTGAGAAGGGAGAGTGCTAATGGGAGCCAGAGTGAATCAGCACTCACTAGTGCAACATTAAGGATGGATGTTATGTAAACAGAGGATAAACTTTTTCATTGTATTCTAGTTCCATTGTTAACCACAGTGGTTACCTATATATACAAAACCATCGGAGGCATGTATCTACATACCTAGTAGTCACCTAGTGTCTTACTTTTTTACCAACCTATGTAGCGTCTACTTACATTCACTACCTACTTACCTTATACTACTTGGCCTCTTTCATAAGAGTTACCAATGTTGGGCAGGGTGCACAATGTTGGGCAGGTTAGAACTGTTGGTGGTTTCAGTAGTTCCAATGAGTCAAAAACCAAACTGGAATCTACTATATAAATTCACTTGTTCTGTCTGTCTGTCCGACGACAATTCTGCACAGACACGGCCTTTTCTATGGCAGAACCCGCAGGTGGTGGAGAGACACACGCTGGCAGAACCGGCCTTTTCTATGGCAGAACCCGCAGGTGGCGTCTGTCCGTCTGTCGAGGTCCTGAAACCTAGATCCCAACTGTCCGTCTGTCGAGGTCCTGAAACCCAGATCCCAACTAATATCTTAATTCACTTATCGGCGAATTTTTTGTTTTGGGGACCTATTGGAACCTATTCTGAAAAAATGGCGATTTCTTCTTCTTTTTTTGGCCCTGAAAATGTGGTCACTTTGTCACTTTTTTTTCCACAAAAATCATTTGTATGAGTC
>Ga0116229_10015587_pt1 | contig 10328 bp, 14 predicted proteins | sample S1TSphgellanicum_3_FD_87313 | JGI IMG/M metagenome (GOLD analysis project Ga0116229, IMG submission 87313) | Host-associated microbial communities from peat moss isolated from Minnesota, USA - S1T2_Fc - Sphagnum magellanicum MG | ecosystem: Host-associated > Plants > Peat moss > Unclassified...
GCCAACGGCACCAGCCGCATCAGCGAGACCATCTTCGAGAACCGCTTCATGCATGTCGCAGAGCTCGGCCGCCTTGGCGCCATGATTGAAGTCGAGGGCAATACCGCGATCGTGTCGGGCGTCGAGCGGCTCTCGGGCGCAACGGTAATGGCAACCGACCTGCGCGCTTCCGCAGGACTCGTGATTGCCGGGCTCATCGCCGAGGGTGAAACCCGTGTCGATCGCATCTACCATCTCGATCGCGGCTATGAGCAGATGGAAACCAAGCTGTCTGCGCTTGGCGCGAAAATCAGGCGCGAGGCAGAGCCGCGATGAAGGACACGATGCAACCCTTGACGCTTGCGCTATCCACCGGCCGCATCTTTACCGAGACGCTGCCGCTTCTGGCTGCAGCCGGGCTGTCGGTCAGCGAGCATCTGGACAATTCAAGAAAGCTGATCATTGCGACCTCGGATCCGAACCTGCGCATTGTCATCGTGCGCGCAGCCGATGTTCCGACCTACGTCCAGTATGGCGCGGCAGACCTTGGCGTTGCCGGCAAGGACGTCCTGCTCGAGCACGGCAGCGACGGCCTGTACCAGCCGATCGACCTCAAGATCGCGCGTTGCCGCATGGCCGTGGCCGTGCCCGAGGGCTTCGATTACGAACATGCCGTGCGCCAGGGTGCGCGCCTTAAGGTTGCAACCAAGTACGTCAAGACCGCCCGCGAGCACTTCGCCCAGAAGGGCGTGCACGTCGATCTGATCAAGCTTTACGGCTCGATGGAACTCGCCCCCTTGATTGGCCTTGCCGACGCCATCGTCGACCTGGTGTCCTCGGGCAACACCTTGCGCGCCAATCACCTCGTCGAGGTCGAGCAGATCATGCCGATCAGCGCCCGCCTGATCGTCAACCAGGCGGCACTCAAGCTCAAGCGCGCGAGTCTGCAGCCGCTGCTTGATGCCTTCTCGCAGATCGTCAGGCATGAGGGCGCAAGCGCCCTCGAGCGCAGCGCATGAACACGGTGCGCATGCTGTCCACGGCCGATGCGGGCTTCGATGCGGCGCTCTCCGAGTTGCTGCACTTCGATACCGACGCCGACACCGAGGTTGATCGCGTCGCAGCGAGCATCCTTGATGACGTCAAGAGGCGCAAGGATGCCGCGCTTATCGAATACACCAACCGCTTTGATCGCCTGGCGATTGCCGATGCCGCCAAGCTCGAGATTCCCTTTGCCGAGCTGATGGCCGCGTTGGCTGGCCTCGCGTCGCACGAAAGGCAGGCGCTTGAGGAAGCAGCGCTGCGCATCCGGCGTTTCCATGAGCACCAGCGAGGCGAGGATTGGCACATCAGCGACGCCGATGGATCCGAATTCGGGCAGCGCGTGACACCCCTTGACCGCGTCGGCATCTATGTTCCGGGGGGCAGTGCAAGCTACCCGTCGTCGGTTCTGATGACGGCGATTCCGGCCAGCGTCGCGTCGGTGGGCGAGATCATCATGGTGGCGCCAACGCCCGATGGCGAGCGCAATCCGATGGTTCTGGCCGCGGCCGCACTGTCGGGCGTGCACCGGGTGTTTTGCGTTGGCGGCGCGCAGGCCGTCGCGGCGCTTGCCTATGGCACCGAAACCGTGCCCGCCGTTGACAAGATCGTGGGTCCGGGCAACGCCTACGTGGCCGCGGCCAAGCGCCGCGTGTTCGGCGTGGTTGGCATCGACATGATTGCAGGACCCTCGGAAATCCTGGTCATTGCCGACGGCAGCGTCAACGCCAGGTGGGTGGCGATGGACCTGTTCTCGCAAGCCGAGCACGGCGAGACGTCGCAGGCGATCCTGCTCTGCCCGGATGCGAACTACATCGCAAGCATCAAGGCAGCAATCGAAGAGATGCTGCCAAGCCTGCCGAGGCAGCGCATCGTCGAAGTCGCGATGCGCACGCGCGCGGCCTTGATCCAGGTTGCGGACCTGGGCGAAGCGTGTGCCATTGCCAACCGCATTGCGCCCGAACATCTTGAACTGGCGGTGAAAGACCCCCGGGCATTGCTGCCCGAAATTCGCCACGCCGGCGCAATTTTTCTGGGCGCGTACAGTTCCGAGGCGCTAGGCGATTACTGTGCCGGGCCCAATCACGTCCTGCCCACCGCGCGCACGGCGCGCTTTTCCTCGCCCCTTGGCGTGTATGACTTCCAGAAGCGCTCGTCGGTGATTGCGGTGAGCCAAAAGGGCGCGCAAACGCTTGGCCGGCTGGCGGCGACGCTGGCGCTTGCAGAAGGCCTCGAGGCGCATGCGCGATCGGCCGCGTTCCGGCTTGACGAGGGCGGCTCGCCATGAGCGCCGAGAGGAGTCCGCCCGAAGGCCTTCTCGCGGCGCTGTCGATGGTTCGCGAAGACGTGCGCGCCATGCAGGCGTATGGCGTTGCCGATGCCAAGGGTCTGATCAAGCTCGATGCCATGGAAAATCCCTACGGCGTGCCGCGCGAGCTGAAAGACGAACTGGCAAGGCGCCTGACCGAGGTCGCGCTCAATCGCTACCCCGATGCGCGCGCCAACGCCCTGCGCGCTGAGATCTCCAATCACGTCCGCCTGGAACCGCGCCTTGACATCCTGCTTGGCAACGGCTCCGACGAGCTGATCAACATCATCGTCCTGAGTTGCGCCAAGCCGGGCGTGTCGATCATGATGCTCGGTCCGAGCTTCGTCATGTACCGGGCGGCCGCGCACATGGCGCGCGTGGGCTGCATCGAAGTGCCGCTCGCCGCCGATTTCTCGCTCGATGTCGATGCGGCGCTCGCGGCCATCGACAAGCACAAGCCGCAGGTGATCTTTGTTGCCTATCCGAACAATCCGACCGGCAACCTGTTTTCGCGCGAGAAAATCGAGGCAATCATTCATGCCGCCGAAGGCCTGGTCGTGATCGACGAGGCCTACGAGGCATTCTCGCCCGACAGCTTTCTTCCTGCCGTCTCCCAGCATCCCCGCCTCCTGCTTTTGCGCACCTTCAGCAAGATCGGGCTTGCCGGCATCCGCCTTGGCTATCTCATCGGCGCGACCCCGCTCATTGCCGAATTCGACAAGGTGCGGCCGCCCTACAACATCAACGCACTGACGCAGGCGTGTGCACGCTTCATGATCGAGCATCAGGACGTGCTCGTCGAGCAGGCCGCTGCCATCGTCGCCGAGCGTGACAAGCTTGCGGATGCGATGGCGCGCCTTCCCGCCATCGAGGTTTTTCCGTCGGCAGCGAACTTTCTGCTGTTTCGCATCCGTCCTGCCCTGGCGCCATCCGCCCCGGCACTGTTCGCACTGCTCAAGGAGCGCGGCATCCTCATCAAGGACATGTCCGGGGCGCATCCGTTGCTCGCTCATTGCCTGCGTGTTACCGTCTCCACGCCCGCCGACAACCTGGCCTTCCTAAATGCGCTTGAAGACGCCCTGCGCGCGCCTCGCTAAACCATGAGACACGCCCGTATTTGCCGCAAAACCGCGGAAACGCAGATCGAAGTCGAGCTCAATCTCGACGGTTCGGGCGTGGCCAAGCTGGATTCGGGCGTGCCGTTTCTTGATCACATGCTCGACCAGATTGCGCGCCATGGCCTTCTCGATCTGACCGTCACCGCCAAGGGTGATCTGCATATCGATGGCCATCACACGGTCGAGGACATCGGCATCACCATCGGTGAGGCGCTGTTTCAGGCGGTCGGCGACAAGCGCGGCATTCGCCGCTACGGCCATGCCTATGTGCCGCTTGACGAAGCCTTATCGCGCGTCGTCATCGATTTCTCCGGCCGCCCGGGACTTGAATTTCACGTGCCGTTCACGCGCGCCATGATTGGCGCTTTCGATGTCGACCTTGCGCACGAGTTCTTCCAGGGCCTGGCCAATCACGCCCGCGTGACCCTGCACATCGACAATCTGCGTGGCGAAAACGCCCACCACCAGTGCGAAACGGTGTTCAAGGCCTTCGGGCGGGCGCTGCGCATGGCCGCCGAGCGCGATGCGCGCGCGCTCGAGGATATTCCGTCGACCAAGGGTGCGCTCTAGCGACGCTCGCCCGACTCATGAAAAGCATCGCGATCGTCGATTACGGCATGGGCAACCTGCGCTCCGTGGCACAGGCACTGCGCCATGTTGCGCCTGATGCCGACGTCGCCATCACCCAGTCGGGCATGCGCATTGACAATGCCGATCGCGTCGTCCTGCCAGGCCAGGGGGCGATGCCCGAATGCATGTCCTATCTGCGTGCTTCGGGGCTTTTGCCTGCGGTCTTGCGCGCTGCGCGCGACAAGCCGCTTTTGGGCGTGTGCATCGGCGAGCAGATGCTAAGCGACTTCAGCGACGAGGGCGACACCGAGGGCCTGGGTCTGATTCCCGGCCGTTGCGTGCGTTTTGCGCCACAGCAAGACGAGCCGTCGCGAAAGATCCCGCACATGGGCTGGAACAACGTGCGCCAGGCCAGGGGCGCCGATGGCCGCTCCCACGCCCTCTGGCAAGGCATTGCCGACGACACCTGGTTTTACTTCGTGCATAGTTATTACGTAAAGACGGCGTCAAACCACGACATTGCCGGCGTGACCGACTACGGCGGCAGCTTTACCTCCGCGATTGCCCGCGCTAACATCTTCGCGACGCAGTTTCATCCCGAAAAAAGCGCCAACGCGGGCCTGAAGCTTTATCGCAACTTTGTTGCCTGGAATCCCTAGATAACCGCCTCCTGGCTATTCGCCTGGCTGCCCCACCGCCGACTGCGCCCTCCAAACCATCATGCTGTTGATCCCTGCAATCGATCTGAAGGACGGCCATTGTGTCCGTCTGAAGCAAGGTGACATGAACGATGCGACGGTGTTCTCCGAGGATCCGGCGAAGATGGCCATGCACTGGGTGGAAGAAGGCGCAAGGCGCCTGCATCTTGTCGATCTCAACGGCGCAGTCGCAGGCAAGCCGAAAAACGAAAGCGCCATCAAGGCCATCCTTGCGGCCGTGGGTTCGAGAATTCCGGTCCAGTTAGGTGGCGGCATCCGCGATCTCGATACCATCGAGCGCTACCTCGATGACGGCGTGTCCTACATCATCATTGGCACCGCCGCGGTGAAGAACCCGGGCTTCCTGCACGATGCCTGCGGTGCATTTCCGGGCCAGATCATCGTTGGCCTTGACGCCAAGGACGGCAAGGTCGCAACCGACGGCTGGTCAAAGATGACGCGCCACGAAGTCGTCGATCTGGCCAAGAAATTCGAGGACTATGGCGTCGAGGCCGTGATCTATACCGACATCGGTCGAGACGGCATGCTCTCTGGCATCAATGTCGAGGCCACCGTGCGCCTCGCCCAGGCCATCTCGGTGCCGGTGATTGCAAGTGGTGGCCTGGCGAGCGTGGCCGATGTCGAGGCCTTGTGCCAGGTCGCAAGCGAAGGCATCGACGGTGTCATCTGTGGCCGCGCCATCTATACCGGCGAGCTGCCGTTCAAGGCCGCCCAGGAGCGTGCGGACGCCCTCACCTCGTGAGCCTTAGGTGCTGACCAAGCGCATCATCCCGTGCATGGACGTGACCGCGGGCCGTGTCGTCAAGGGCGTCAGATTTGTCGAGCTGGTGGACGCTGGCGATCCGGTCGAAATCGCGCGGCGCTACGACGAGGAAGGTGCTGACGAGCTGGCATTTCTCGATATCACGGCGACGTCAGACGGGCGCGACCTGATCATCGACGTGATCGAGGCGACCGCAAGCCAGGTCTTCATCCCGCTCACCGTCGGCGGCGGCGTGCGCAGCGTCGACGACGTGCGGCGTCTCTTGAATGCAGGCGCGGACAAGATCAGCGTCAACTCCAGCGCGCTCGCCGATCCCGACCTCATCAGCCGCGCGAGCAGCCGCTACGGCGCGCAGTGCATCGTCGTTGCCATCGACTGCAAGCGCGAGGACGATGGCCGCTGGCAGGTGTATAGCCGTGGCGGTCGCACGGCGACCGGGCGCGATGCGCTGACGTGGGCAAAAGAGGTGACTGATCGGGGTGCCGGGGAGATTCTCCTGACGAGCATGGACCGCGATGGCACCAAGAGCGGCTTCGATCTTGCGCTGACCCGTGCCGTGGTCGACGCCGTTGGCGTGCCGGTCATCGCAAGTGGTGGCGTGGGCACGCTCGAGCACCTGGTCGAAGGGGTTCGCGATGGCGGCGCTGACGCCGTGCTCGCAGCCAGCATCTTTCACTTTGGCACCTACAGCATTGGCGCTGCCAAGCGCTATATGGCCTTGCACGGCTTGCCGATGCGCATTGACAGTCCAGTCGAAGAACGGATCCAGTGATGCCGAACCAGACGCCCTGGCTTAACAAGATCAAGTGGGACGAACACGGCCTTGTGCCGGTCATTGCCCAGGAGGTGGGCAGCAACGACGTGCTGATGTTCGCCTTCATGAATCGCGAGGCCCTCAAACTCACCGCCGAGACCGGGGAGGCGGTCTACTGGAGCCGCTCGCGCAAGAAGCTCTGGCACAAGGGCGAGACCTCGGGACACTTCCAGAAGGTGGTCGAAATCCTCCTTGACTGCGACGAGGACGTGGTCCTTTTGAAAGTCGAGCAGATCGGATCGATCGCCTGCCACACCGGTCGCCACAGCTGCTTTTTCCAGACGCTCGAGCGGCGTCAGGGCGGCACTCGCGAATGGCACGAGAGCGCTGCGCCAGGCGCCCCGGGTGATGCGAAATGAGCGATGTCCTGATGCGCCTTGCGGCGGTGATCGAGTCGCGCAAATCGGCGGACCCGGAAAAAAGCTATGTCGCAAGGCTGCTCTCGCGCGATGAGGACGGGCTTTTGAAAAAGATCGGCGAGGAAGCGACCGAGACGGTACTTGCCGCAAAAGGCGGCAGTCGCGAGAGAATCGTCGCCGAGACCGCCGATTTGTGGTTTCATTGCCTCGTCATGCTGGCCGCGCACGGCATTTCGCCAGGCGAGGTGCTAGACGAGCTGGCCCGGCGCGAAAACATGTCGGGACTTGACGAGTTTGCGGCAAGAAAGAGCCGTGAGAAGGAAAAAGACCCTCCCAACGCGAGTTAAGACCTATGAATGGCAGCTGCATTTTCTGCAAGATCGTCGACGGCTCGATTCCGTCGAAGCAGGTCTACGAAGACACCGAGATGATCGCTTTTCACGACATCCATCCGGCGGCACCGGTGCACCTTCTGATCGTGCCCAAGGTGCACATCGATACCCTGGCCGAGTGCGAGACGCAGCATCACGGGCTGTTAGGTAAAATGCTTGCACTGGCGCCACGGCTGGCGCGGGAGGCCGGTGTCGGCTACGAGGGCCGCGAAGCGCCGGGCGGTTTCAAGACCATGATCAATACCGGACCTGGCGGCGGCCAAGAGGTCTATCATCTGCATGTGCACGTGCTAGGCGGCCCAAGGCCTTGGGCACCGCGCTAGCCGGGCGCGAGGAAGTTGATGTTGGCGCGGGCTTGGCCCGCAGGAGAAGTAACATGGGCAGTTTAAGCATTTGGCACTGGCTGATTCTGTTGGTCATCGTGCTTGTCGTCTTCGGCACGAAAAAGCTCAGGAACATCGGTGAGGACCTGGGCGGCGCAGTGAAGGGATTCAAGCAGGGCATGAAAGAAGGCGAAAGTGGCGCGCCTGCCGCAGTCGACGAGCCGCAGCGCGTCGCCGATCGCAATACCATCGACGTCGAGGCCAAAGAAAAGACCCATTCCTGACCTCGCGCCGCCAGGCGCGATGAAAGACGCGGGAGCCGGCCGTCCCGTGCACGGTGTCTCGCACTCCTATGCTGGATCTTGGCATCCTCAAGCTTATGACGCTCGGAATCGTGGCGCTCGTCGTCATCGGTCCGGAGCGCTTGCCGCGCGTTGCGCGCACGGTCGGCACCCTGATTGGCCGCGCCCAGCGCTATCTGGCCGACGTCAAGGCCGAAGTCGGCCGGGAAATCCAGCTCGATGAACTGCGCTCGATGCGCGATACCGTCAAGAGCGCGGCGCAAAGCGTGAAACAAAGCGTCGAGGAAGGCCTGCGCAAGACCGAGAGCGAAGTCAGCGCGGCGTTTGGCATGCCCACCTCCGATCAGATGGTGGCCGCGCAGACCGCAGTCGCCCCGCCCGCCCCGCCCCTGCCGATCACCGCCGAGAAGCGTTCGCGCTGGCGCCGCAATGTCTGCTCGCGCCAGGCGGCAACGCCGCTCTGGTACCGCCAGGTCAACCGGCGCAAGAGCCATGTCCAGTCGGCAGCCGCCCGCGTCAGCCGCTTTCGCGCACCTGGCGCGAACAAGGGTCCGCGATGAGCGAGCAAAAGCGCCTTGAGGGCGACGATTCTGGCGACACGTTCCTGTCGCACTTGATCGAGCTGCGCTCGCGCATCGTGCGCGCCGGCGCCGCCGTCCTCGTCGTCTTCGCGTGCCTCGTGCCGTTTTCGGCGCGCATCTACGACATCCTGGCGCGACCGATGCTAGAGGCGCTACCCGAGGGCACCAAGATGATCGCCATCGGCGTCACGACGCCGTTTCTCGTGCCCATGAAGATCACGCTGATGGTGGCCTTCGTGATTGCGCTGCCGGTCGTGCTCTACCAGGCGTGGGCGTTCGTCGCGCCCGGGCTTTACAGCCACGAGAAGCGCCTTGCGGCGCCCCTGATCGTGTCGAGCTTCGTGCTCTTTCTGTGCGGCATCGCGTTTAGCTATTTCGTCGTTTTCCCGACGCTGTTTCGGGTCATCAATCACTATGCACCGGTGTCGGTGACGGTTGCGCCTGATCTCGATACTTACCTCAGCTTCGTGCTGTCGATGTTCTTTGCATTTGGCGTGACCTTCGAGGTGCCGATTGTCGTTGTCGTTTTGGTCTATTTCGGCGTGGTCTCGGTCGCCAAACTGCGCGAGTGGCGGCCTTACATGATCGTTGGCGCCTTCGGCATTGCGGCGATCGTGACGCCACCGGATCCCAGTTCGATGCTGATGCTCGCGGTGCCGCTGTGCCTTCTGTTTGAGGCCGGGGTCTTCGCAGCGAGCTTCATCTCGGTGCGCGGCGAAGCGCGGGCGAACAAGGCCGAGTCCTAGTTGTCGTCCGCGTCGAGGCGGGGCTGGGGCGGTCGCCTGCCGATCTTGACATCGAGCGAGAGCGTCTGCGTGCCGCGCACCACGGCAAGCCTGGCGCTCGATCCCGGCTTGAGCTTTGCGATGTCATTGAGCATCGTGGTGGTGTCCTTGATCTCGTCCTGGTTGACGCCCACCAGGATATCGCCTGGCTTAAGGCCTGCGTGATCCGCAGGGCCGTTCTTGACAACGCCCGCGATCATCGCACCGGTGGCGCGCGGCAGGTGCAAGGCTTCGACCATTTCAGCGGTGATCTCCTGCGGCTCGACGCCGATGTAGCCGCGCACCACCTGGCCGGTGGCGACGATCTCGTCCATCACGTCGCGGGCGGTTGAAACCGGAATCGCAAAGCCGATGCCCAGCGAGCCGCCAGCGGCATTGTTCGAATAAATGGCGGTGTTGATGCCGATCAGCTTGCCCTGGGTATCGACTAACGCGCCACCCGAATTGCCCGGATTGATGGCCGCGTCGGTCTGGATGAAATTCTCGAAGGTATTGATGCCAAGGTGGTTGCGACCGAGCGCGCTGACGATGCCCATGGTCACGGTTTGCCCGACCGCAAAGGGATTGCCAATGGCGAGCACGACATCACCCACCTGGGTCTGCTCGGAATGACCAAAGGAAATCGCAGGCAGGTTCTCCAGGTCGATCTTGATCACGGCCAGATCGGTCTCGGGATCGGCACCGACCGTCCTGGCATTGACTTTGCGCCCATCTGAGAGCGCAACCTCGATATCGTCGGCCTGCTCGATGACGTGGTTGTTGGTCAGGATGTAGCCCTTGGGGCTGACGATGACGCCCGACCCAAGGCTTGCGATCTGCTGCTTTTGCGAGCCGATCTGGTCGCCAAAGAAGCGCTTGAACAGGGGGTCGTTCGAAAAGGCGTTGCGACCGAGATTGATTTCCTTGCTGGTATTGATGTTGACCACGGCCGGCATGGCGCGGCGCGCGGCATCGGCATACGACACCGGCGCCTCGTCGCGCGCAAGCACCGCCGCGCTGCCCGCGCCATGTGGGGAGGACGGGCGCGTTGCGCTTTCGCTGCCGCGGGCGGGCAGCCAGTCCGGATGCAGCGTGGTGATGACGAAAACCAGCGCGAGTGCCACGGTCGACACCTGCGCGAAGATCAGCCAGAGTTTTCGCAGCATGAGAAATGAAGGCGTTTGCCGATGCGGCTGCGGGGCGGGGCCGCAAGCGCCGCTTAGCCCGGGCTCGCTGGCTGCCTTAGCGCATCGCGGATTTCGCGCAGCAGGACCACCTCTTCAGGCGGTGCCGC
>Ga0116229_10015588_pt1 | contig 10326 bp, 9 predicted proteins | sample S1TSphgellanicum_3_FD_87313 | JGI IMG/M metagenome (GOLD analysis project Ga0116229, IMG submission 87313) | Host-associated microbial communities from peat moss isolated from Minnesota, USA - S1T2_Fc - Sphagnum magellanicum MG | ecosystem: Host-associated > Plants > Peat moss > Unclassified...
CGCGCGCATGTGGACGCGGCCCTGGAGCATTCGTCTCCCTCCTGATACGCTGGCCTTCGGCAGTAGAGTTGAGGGTGCGATGGCTGGCTTGAACGTGGCGGTCCAGATGGACCCGATGACCACAGTCGATATCGACGCGGATTCCACTTTCGCGCTGATGCTGGAGGCGCAGGCCCGCGGGCATAGCCTCTGGCATTACGAAGTGCGGCAGATGTGGCTGGAGGGCGCGGTTTTGAGCGCCCGGGCGCATCCGGTGACGGTGCGGCGGGAGGCCGGGAATTTTTACACGTTCGGGCCGCTGGAGACGGTGAACCTGGGCGATATGGACGTGGTGCTGATGCGCCAGGACCCGCCATTCGATATGGGCTACATCACCGCCACCCACCTGCTGGAACATATCCACCCGAAAACCCTGGTGGTGAACAACCCGGCCGCCGTCCGCAACGCCCCGGAAAAACTGCTGGTCGCGCATTTTCCGGAGCTGATGCCGCCCACCATGATCGCCCGCGACGCCGCCGCGATCCGCGATTTCCGGGCGCGCTACAAGGACATCATCGTCAAACCCCTGTTCGGCAATGGCGGCATCGGCGTTTTTCGGGTCAAGCCCGATGACGAAAACCTCGGCTCGCTACTGGACATGTTTTTCGCCGCCTCCCGCGAACCGCTGATGATCCAGCGTTACGAACCGGCGGTGCGGCTGGGGGATAAGCGGATTATTTTGATCGATGGCGAGCCGCTGGGGGCAATTAACCGTGTGCCGGCGGAAGGCGACAGCCGGTCCAACATGCATGCCGGGGGTCGGCCGGAGAAGACGGTGCTGACGGCGCGGGAGAAGGAGATCTGTGCCAGGATCGGCCCGACGCTGAAGGCGCAGGGGCTGTTGTTTACGGGGATCGATGTGATCGGCGACTACCTCACCGAAATCAACGTCACCTCCCCCACCGGGCTGCAACAGGTGGCACGGTTTGATGGCGTCAACCTAGCGGCGGCGATCTGGGAGAAGATCGAGGCGATGCGGTAACAACGATGCGCGTCGCGGTGATTTTTTTCGGGCTGGCGCGCGGCGTTGCGATGACGATTGAAAGCATCAAAAGCAATATTTTTGCCTGCAATCCGGCTGATTTTTACACCATCGCCTCGCTCAATATGGTGGCGCGCATCCGCAACCCGCGTAACGGGGAAAACGGTATTTCGCCGCACGCCGCCGAGGTTTTTCTGCTGAATGCCGATGCCTACGCGCTGCTGCGCCAGGATGACGCGGCCATCGGCGAAGCGTTTGCCGCCGCGCGCACGCAACATGATCCTTTCCAAAACAATTGGATTTCGATCCGGAATGTTCTGCACCAGCTCGCCTCCTTGCGGCGCGCCTGGGCATTATCAATGGACGCCCTGCATGGCGATGTTGACTGTTTTCTGTTCGTCCGCCCCGACCTGATCTACCATGATGAGATAAACCTTGCGGATATTCTTCAGGGATTTGAGGGCCGTGGCAATATTGCCGTTCCGGCGTGGCACAGCTTTGGCGGTTTCAACGACCGTTTCGCCGTCGCCGATGCCACGGCCGCCCGCGCCTATGCGGAACGTTTGACTCTCGTTCCGGAATTTTGCGCAACAGCCGCTTTTCATCCCGAAACGTTCCTGGCTTATGTTCTGGAAAAAGCCGAATGCCGCGTGTGCAGATTGCCCGTCTGGGCCAGCCGCGTGCGGGCGCATGGGGCGATCATGCAAGAAGATTTCGGCGAATCGATCACCAGCATCCCGCTGACCCCAACGCGATTTTTTCTCCGGCCGGGGCAGGTTGTCTTTCACGAAGATCAATTGGCGGCGGACTCGGATTATGGAACGTCCCCTGAAATGATAGGTTTCGAAAGTGATACAATCTACGTGCCGGACGTTTTGCCCCCGCGCAAGCTGCGGCGGACCATTGTGGATGGCCATCGCCGCGTCTCCCCGCTTTACGGCCTGCCTTACCTCGAGTTTCTGGCGGCATTGCACCGCCGGCGGCAGGTGAACCGATATCTTGAGATTGGCACGCAAAGCGGCATGTCTCTTCGGCTCGCGCGCGGACAGGCCGTGGCGATCGATCCGAAATTCGTGTTTGAGCCATCATGGCCGGAAAAGCCGGGCATCCATCTTTTCGAGATGACGAGCGATGCGTTTTTTGCCGCCCATGATCCGCGCGAAATTCTTGGGGGCCCGGTCGAGCTCGCGTTCATCGACGGCATGCATTTGGCCGAGTTCGTGCTCCGGGATTTTATCCATGTTGAGCGCTATTGTTCGAAAGACTCGCTGATCGTGCTGCACGACGCGATCCCGATGAATTTTGAGATGACGGAGCGTGAGTGCCGCACGTCAGCCCGCCGCGATAAGGCGATGGCCTGGAACTGGACCGGCGATGTCTGGCGGGTTTTGCCATTGCTTCGCCGCGAACGTCCGGCGCTTCGGATCGAGATTCTGGATTGCCCGCCGACAGGATTAGTGCTCATCGGCAATCTCGACCCGCAATACCGGATGCAGCCGGGCCGTCTTGATGAGCTGACGCGGATGCTTGCCGAAACGGACGCGCCGGAATCCGAATTCTGGCCGTTCATCGAATCTCTGGATGTCGCGGATAGCCGAAAAATACTCTAAATTGTAGGAAGACCAAAGCAAGGTCGATAAAGCGAAGTACCGCCTCCCTTTTTGGCGAAATCGCATCAGCAGGTTAGATTTTATGCGGCCCCCTGAAACTAAAGATTGCTTCGAGACATCCATTGTAATTTTTCGTTACCACATGAAGCGGCCCCTTAAAAATTTTCGTAAATTCTTGCTGTGCTCTCTGTACACTGGTGTTAGTTTTTGGAAATTGTGTTGAAACAATTAGCGCGGCTATTTTTCCTTCTTGATAATCGTTTTGGCACCAATGATGGGCGGTCGCGAGAACTTGCTTTACCGCATGGTCTACATCTTTACCCTTCAGCTCAATAATTGCGTCTCCGTACGCCTTTCTAGAGATAATCCAGTCGGCGCTCTTTTGTCCGGGCATAGTTATCACGCATCCATCGACTCTTATTTTCTTATGTTCAACTCTATCCTTGTTAATAATTACGGCCTTTCGGCCGAATTCTTCGACTTTGATATTAGACACTCGAGTAAGCGTACAACACTTTGGATCAATCGTCATTTAGCATACTCAATTTCCAGAAGGCTATTGAACTCTCTTGAAATATCTCCCGAAATGCCATCAAGATACTCTCCGTTAATGAGCCCATCCTCATCCAAGATTGAAACCAGTTTTCGGTCAACAATGGAGTAAGCTGCAATAGTGTTTGGCTTTAACCATGCTGATTTTGGCAAGATTTTTTCAATGGCGCTTTGTTTGTTTTTTGAACTCTTATCAGAAAGGACACCTGCTTTGAGAAGGTTGTTGATCTTTGATAATATATAAGGACTGTGTGTTGTTATTAGCATTTTTTGTCCTGGGCTTGATGCAAGTAATGTCACAAAGTATTCCGTTAGTAGACCTTGGGCAAGTGGAAACAAATGTGCCTCTGGTTCTTCGATATATACAAAGTTATTGGGTGAATCTCCATCAAAGAATACGTTTAAAGTGAGCCACAAAGGTAGAAGTTCTTGTTGTCCCGAGGACATAAATGGAAACGGAATTCTTCGTCCATCAGAACACTGCAGATACTCCTCGTTTTTTTCGAGTTTTATTTTGCCAAAAAAAAGTTTCTCTGAAAGAACATCTTGCAGAGATTGAAGTTCTTTATGTTTCTTTTCGACGCGCGGATTTCTGTAATATACCGTCCTACCACTCCAGTAGTCGCGCATTAGGAGAAACCGCTGGCCAAATGTAATCGTTAAAGGATCGAGAAATCCCCCATGTTCAAAGGCGACGACTGCCTTCCCCATACTCGTAAAAAATGAACGGCCCGCCGGAATAAAAAGTTGATTTGAGGTGAAGTCTTTTCCAAGTTCCTCTATGAGATTATTTCGGGTTACGCGCGCAATACTCCAGAAGATTTCGAAACGATTATTCAGCGATTTATCGCTTTTTGATTCCACGGCCTTTTCGTTTGCTTTTTGCATTTCCGCCTGTAAAGTCTCGAAGGTCTCTTTAATAAATTCGGAGGTAACAAGGCGAAGCGTTCCAGAAGATTTCTCTCTTGGCTTTGACCTGATGATCTTTATAGATATCGGGCCAGCCAGGAATTCTATAGAAAACCTATCGTGTCTCCATGCCTGGACGGGGAATGACTTCTTAAAATTTTCTAAAAGGACGCCGGCGTATTGTTCGAACGTGCGAGCCTCAAATTCAAAGTCGACATCGTAGATATCCGAAATTGCATTATAGAAAAAATGCACGAGCTTCGAAATTATACTTTTGCCACTTGCCTGTGGTCCGATAAGGATTGTGAGCGGAGCCAACGTCACATCCGCAACATCGATGCAAGAAAAACTATCAATTATCAACCGAGCCATTTATACCCTCAAGTTAGAGTGAGATTACATTTACAACAGTTTTGATCAATGTCGACCTTATTCCAGCATTAGCCAAAGTGATGGGTTACAGCCCGCTTTCGCGGGTTTTCACCGATCCTACGGCTCGGTTGACCGGCGTTCTGTGCCAGCCCTCTTCATGTTTTTGCCAATAGAGGTCTTTCAGGCGCACCGAAATCGGCCCCGGCCGGTCGTTGCCTAGGATTCTGGCGCCGATTCGAGAAACCGGCATCACCCCGCCCGCCGTGGTGGCGGCAAAAATTTCATCGGCGTCTTCAAGCGTGGCGCGTGGAATGGGCGCCACTTCGGCGGGAATCCCCAACTCGGCGCATAATTCCAGCACCGATTTCCTGGTAATTCCGTGCAGGCTGCCCCGGTCCGGCGTCAGCACCCGCCCGTCCTTCACCACAAAAATGTTGAACCCCGGTCCCTCCGTCACCATCCCGGCCGCATCGCACAGCACGGCCGTGTCGAACCCAAAATCATGCGCTTCCAGCAGCCCGGTGGTCAAATCACTCCATTGGTAGTTTTTCACAGTGGGGTCGACCGACTCGTCGGGCACACGCGGCACCGAGGCGATCCACAAATGCGCCCCGCGCGCCTGCACGTCTTTCGGAATCACATCGATCCACGGAATCGCATAGGCGATAAAATGGTTCTCGCAATCCGACGGCCGGCGCGACCCGAACACGGCTGGCCGGCCGCGGCTGGCGACCATCGCGACATAGGCGTCTTCCAGCCCCGCGAGCGCCACACATTTGTGCAGAATCTCGGCAATTTTTCTCCGGTCCTCCGGCACCGCCAGCCGCCGCGCCCGCATGGATTGGGTGAACCGGTCCAGATGGTCCTCCAGCCGGAAGAATCCGCCGTGAAACACATGCACCACATCGTAGACGGCGTCCGACCGCGTAAATCCCCAGTCCAGAACCGAAATCGTTGCGCCGCCAATCGGCACGAATTCGCCGCGCACATAAGCGGCGCCGTCCGCGAAGTTTTGCGCCACGTCAGAAAATATCCTTGGCACTCCGCAGCTTGCCCAGCGCCTCGGCATCGGGCGCGCGTAGAAAAGGATTGGTGGCGCGCTCGGTGCCCAGGCTTACCGGCAAGGTCGCCTTCCCGGCGGCCCGCAGAGCCGCAATTTCCTCGGCGCGGGCGATCAGAGCGGGGTTTTCACCATCCACCGAAAGTGCAAATTTGGCATTCGACTGGGTGTATTCATGCCCGGCGCAAACCAGCGTCGAATCCGGCAAATCGCCAAACTTAGCCATGGATGAAAACATGTCAGTCGCGGTTCCCTCAAACAACCGCCCGCAACCAAGCGAGAACAGCGTGTCGCCGGGGAGCAAAATTTCGCCATCGGCGAAATAATAAGCGATGTGGCCGATGGTGTGGCCGGGCGTGTCGATCACCCGCGCTTTTGCGCCGCCGAATTCCACCGTATCTCCCTCCCGGACCGCAACATCCAGTTTTGGCAGCCGGTGCGCATCCGCCGCATTGCCGACGACGACCGGATGATACGTCTCCACCAGTTCGGGCACCCCGCCGATATGATCGCCGTGGTGATGGGTGAGGAAAATATAGTCCAGTTTGCCGCCGGCGGCCTCGATGGCGGCGATGGCGGGCGCGGCCTCGGCCGGATCGACGATGGCGGTCTTGCCGCTGGCCTCCGTCAGCAGCCAGGAATAATTATCCGTCAGCATGGGAATCGCGGCGGCGGTAACTGTCACGAGTGTCGCTCCTGAAAGGGTTTGCATGTTATATAGACCACATGGGGATAGATGCGCGAGATGCCGAGGCGTTCTACACAACCGCGCTGGGCGGGCTGGCAGCCAGGCTGATTCGCGGGATATTGCTGGAAATCTGGCCGGATTGCGCCGGGCTTTCGCTGCTCGGGCTGGGTTTTTCCGGACCGTATTTAAGGCTATGGCGCGAACAAGCCCAGCGCTGCATTGCCGTATCCCCCCACCAAATGGGCGCGGCGCCCTGGCCGCCGGGCCGCGCCAGCCTGGCCTGCATGGCCGAGGAAGATTCTTTGCCCTTTCCTGATCTCTCCTTCGACCGGATTTTGCTCATCCATGGCCTGGAACAGGCGGATAACGCCCGAAAAACGCTGCGGGAGGCCTGGCGGCTGTTAAAGGATGACGGGCGGATCATTGTGGTGGTGCCGAACCGGCGCGGGCTGTGGGCCTATGCGGAAAGCACGCCTTTCGGCCATGGCCAGCCCTATTCGCAAGGCCAGCTTGCCCGGGTTCTTAACAGCCTGTTTTTCACGGTGGAAAAGCAGCAGGCCGCCCTCTTCGCGCCGCCATTGAACTGGCGGCTGAATGTAAAATTTTTCGACATGTGGGAGGCCGCCGGCACGCTCGCGCCGCAATTGGCGGGGCTGACGATCGCGGAGGCCACCAAGGATGTGCATGCCGTAATTCCGGTAAAACGCCGGCCGGCGCGGCGGCGCGTGCTGGTAGACAGTCTTCAGTAATCAGTCGTCAGTCATCAGAAGCTTGCTTATCCGGCGCCCTCTCTGGCGACTGAAGACTGGGAACTGACGACTGCCGCGGCGCCGGCGGCAGGTACGTATACGGCATCTCGATATTTTCTTCCTCGAACCGCCGTTTGACGCGGGCATAATATTCGCGGCGGACGGCCCAGTGCTGGCCGGGGCCGGTGCGGATCTGGCCGGTGATCACCAAAGCCGAGGCGCCGAATTCGTCCAGGCCGAAAATCTGCAAATCATCGCGCATCATGGCGCCCCAGGCCGGTTCGGCGCGCATGGTGCGGGCGATATCCGTCATCACCGCGTAGACATGGTCAAGATCTTCCTCATAGGCGACCTGAATCGAAATTTCGGCATAGCCGAAATCGCGGGTCTGGTTGGTGACGGTGGTGACGGCGGAGAACGGAATAATGTTGATCGAACCATCGCCGCCGCGCAGCCGGATGGTGCGGATGGACAGCCGCTCCACCGTCCCGGTCATGCTGGCGAGCGTGATCACATCCCCCACCTGCATCGCGTCCTCCAGGAGCAAAAAAAGCCCGGTGATGATATCCTGCACCAGTTTCTGGCTGCCAAAGCCGACGGCGATGCCGACCACCCCGGCGCCGGCCAGCAGCGGGGCGGCGTTGACGCCGATTTTGCTCAGGCAGATCAGCCCCGCGACCAGGCCGATGACGGTGCCGATTGTCGCCTTGAGCATCGGCAGCAAGGTACGCAGGCGGGAGGCCTGCCGGGTTCGGCCGGTGGCGGCGAGGCGCTCGATGCGCCCCAAAATCCAGGCGTTGCAAACCTCCCACAGAAACAGCGCCGCCGCGACCGTGATGATGATGGAAATGAATGCCGTGATTAGCGCGCGGCTGAACGCATTCGTCAGCAGCCAGGGCACGACATTGATTCCCCAGCCGAGCAGGATGGCGATCAGCACCAGAACGGCGATGAGGAGCCGGATGAGAATGCGGACCAGCGGGTTATACGCCCGCGCCCGCGCCGCGAATTTCGGATGCCGCGCCGAGCCTTCATGCGGGTCCGGGAACAGCCGCTCCAGCAGCTGCGTGCTGCCGCGCCAGGCCCAGCCGCCGAACCCGGCCGCGGCAATAAACACGAGTACGACGCGCAGCAGCAGCCCAAAGGCGTTATGCACGCCGCCAGCCAGCGCGATCCACAGGGCGAAAATGTAAAACAGCGCGACAAAATGCCAGATGCTGGCGAGGCCATTACGGAATCCGCCAGCGCGTTTTTTCTTGTTGGCGCCGCGAATCCACCCCGCCACCACAAACCGGCTTTGCCAGACCGCGACCGCGAGCTCGATATGAACGGCCAGCGCGAACAGCGCGGTGATGGCGCGCGCCCCCGGCGCCGAAAGGCCGAGGATTTCGGCGGCCGAGACAATCACAAAGCCGGCGGCGCTGGTGATCAGCAGAATGGCGATCCAGCGCGTGATCGAGGCGGCGCGCTCATCCGTCATATGGATCAGCCGCACCGGCTCGGCGCGCGGCGCGAACAGCAAGCCGGCGAATTCAAGCACGAGCCGGCACACCAGATAGGCGTTGGCCGTGCCGATGACGGTAAGCTGCGCCTCCCGGACCGGCACAAAACCGGCGGTAATGACAGCCGCTGCGGTCAGGCCGAAGCCGAAAACCGGCAGAATGGCGAGCAGAAAATTTAACAGCCCGAAGCCAAGCCGGCGGCCCCAGGCCAGCAACTCGTCGCGCCGGCGCGGCCGGGTTGCTGTTCCGCCGGCTTCGGTCGCGCCGGCCTCGGCATCGGCCAGGCCTTGTTCGTCTCCGTCCGGCGCATCTTCGTCCGGCGCGCCGGGTTCCGGCTCAGGCAGCGCGTTTTGCCGGCCGGCCCGCGCCACAATGGCAGCGCGCGGGCGGCGCACGGCGAAGCGGATTGCGGCATCCACCAACAGCGCCGGCAGCAGCGCCATGGCGAGGCCGGAAAACACATCGGCGGCGTGCTGGCGGCGCGCCGGGATGGAGCCAAAACTGTCGATCCACCCCACAACCGGTGTCAGCTCGGTCGACCGGCGGATGGCCTGCAGCAGATCGGCCGCCGAATGCGCGGCATCATCGCCGATGCCGTCGAGGACCGACAGGCCGAAGGAGCCGGTGCCGAATGGCGAGGCGGCCTCCGGCTGGTCGGGTGCCGCCGCACCCGTCAGCGCCGCCAGCGGCGAGCCGGGGATGATGGCGCCGGCCGCCGCCTTTGCGGGTGTCGTGGCGGTGGTGGCCGGCGCGGCAGCGGCTGGCGCGGCCGGCTGGTGGATGGACAGAACCGACTGCGCCGGGGCGCGCGGGCCGGCGAAAACCGCGAAAGCAAGGGTGAGGACAGCGAGCAAAAATCCGCGCATGGGCGGAGCCAAACGGCGGATTCAGCCCCAAGTCAATCACGCATGGTGCATAAACGGCGCGGCCGGCATATACTTGCCGCATGAAAATTTTCCTCATGGTGCTGCTCGGCATCGATCTGGCGGCGGTAGTGGCGGTGATGCTGGTCGGCGCCATCGGCATGGCCGATGCCGGCCGCAGCCCGCAAACTTCCAACAAACTCATGCGCCTGCGCGTCGGCCTGCAAGGGGTGGGCATCGCGCTGGTGGTGTTATTGATGCTGACCGGGAGATGAGTATGCCTCGCGCCATTTTGTTCGATGTTTTTGGCACTTTAGTGGACTGGCGCGGCAGCGTCGCCGCCGGGCTGGCCGCTTACGGCGCTGAGAACGGCGTCGAAGCCGATTGGTTCGCCGTTACCGATGCCTGGCGTGGCGCCTATGCGCCGTCGATGGACAGGGTACGGCGCGGCGAGACGCCGTGGAGACATCTAGACGAGTTGCACCGGGAGGCTCTGGCGGCGCTGCTGCCGAAATTCGGGGTCGAAAATGTGCAATCTAGTCATCTAGATGAGTTGGTAAAACTTTGGCACCGGCTGACCCCCTGGCCGGACAGTGTTTTGGGCTTACAACGACTCAAGCAGCGCTTTATCATAGCATCGTTGTCGAACGGCCATGTCGCGCTGCAGATCGCGCTGGCGAAACATACCGGATTTCCCTGGGACATGATTTTCGGCGCGGATCTGTACCGGCATTACAAGCGGGACAAGGAAACCTATCTCGGCGCCTGCGGATTTCTGGGCTTGCCGCCCGGCAAGGTGATGTTGGCGGCGGCGCATAATGACGATCTTGCGGCGGCGCGCGCGCTGGGGTTACAGACCGCGTTTATCTCCAGACCAATGGAATACGGCGCGCCGGATGAGCGGGCACGGCCGGACCAAAAATGGGAAATTGTGGCGGATTCGGTGGAAGATTTGGCCGCGCAGCTAGGCCTGGGGTGAGAAATCGACCACCGCGGCGAA
>Ga0116229_10015591_pt1 | contig 10324 bp, 10 predicted proteins | sample S1TSphgellanicum_3_FD_87313 | JGI IMG/M metagenome (GOLD analysis project Ga0116229, IMG submission 87313) | Host-associated microbial communities from peat moss isolated from Minnesota, USA - S1T2_Fc - Sphagnum magellanicum MG | ecosystem: Host-associated > Plants > Peat moss > Unclassified...
AGGCTCGAATCTTCACTGCTACCAAACCGCACCGGCGCCGGGCCAAGGAAAATCAGCCCGTTCATGCCATATTTCTGCGACTCAGTAGGATTAAGCGCCTGGCTGGCGAAGTTTGGTGGCAGAACCACGCATTTTTGCAACCATTGCTGGTGTTGCGTTGCCTTGCTTCTGGCCGAACTGGCCGATCGTGTAATTCGCCACCGCCGCGAGTTCGGTGTCGGTATAACCGGCGCCAAAACCAGGCATCGCCAAAATGCCGTGCCCGGTATCCAGCTGGCCGCCATTGACCACAATCTGCACCAGATTGGTGGCCGAAGGCTCGGCGGCGGTGCGGTCGCCGGCCAAAGCGGCAGCCGGTGATTCAGCGCCGGTGCCGTTCAGCCGATGGCAACTGGCGCAGGCGCCCTCGAACACGCGCGCGCCGAGCTCGTCCAGCGCCACATGGGCGGGGCCGGCAGGCAGGGCGGTTTTGATGGCGGGCACCGATTTGACGTAATGCGACAGCGCCTGCGCATCCTCCGTAGTGAGATACCGCAGCGAATAGCTGACGGCTTCGGCCATCGGGCCGGAGGCCACGCCATGGCCTTCCGCGTGGCCGCTGGACAGATAGGCGGCCAGATCCGCCTCCGACCAGCCGCCGATGCCGCTTTGCGGGTCGGCGGTGATGTTATAGGCGGTCCAGCCCTGCTGCCTGGCGCCGGCATAGGCCTGGCCGGCCTTCAGGCCTTGCAGGAAATTGCGCGGTGTATGGCATTGCTGGCAATGCCCCAGGGCTTCCGCCAGATAGGCGCCGCGGTTCCAGGCCGCATCATGCGCCGCATCGGGCGCAAAGCGGTGGTCGGGGTTGTACAGCATGTTCCAGAACACCATCAGGAAGCGGATGTTGAACGGGAAGCGCAGATTGTTGTCCGGCGTCGGGTCGGGAGCGGCCGGCAGGCTCATGATATAGGCTTTGATCGCCAACGCGTCGTCGCGCGTCATCAGCGTATAATTGGTGTAGGGCATGGCGGGGTAGAGATGCTTGCCGCCGCGGCCGATACCTTGCTGCAAGGCGGCAACCCATTCGTCATCGGTGTAGTCGCCAATGCCGCTGGTCTTGTCCGGCGTGATGTTGCTGGCGTGGATGGTGCCGAACGGCGTGGTGAAGGCACGGCCGCCGGAAAGCTTGCCGCCGGGCCCGGTATGGCAGGCCGCGCAATCGGCGGCATGGGCCAGATATTCGCCGCGGGCGACCAGGGTGCCTGAAGGCGCCGCATATGCGGCCGAGAGCGAGGCGGTTCCCGCCATGACTCCCAGCGCCAGGCTTGCCATCCTGTTCATGCGTTTTGCAGGGCCCCGGCGCCGAAGGGAAGTTTTCGCAGTCTTTTGCCGGTAGCGGCAAAGATCGCGTTGCCAAGGGCCGCGGAGGCAGCGGCGGTGCCGGTTTCGCCGATGCCGCCAGGATGTTCATGGCTGTCGATCTGGAACACTTTTATGTCCGGCGCTTCGTCGATACGCAGATTGCGGTAATTGTTGAAATTGGATTGCTGCACGCGGCCGTTTTCATGGGTGATGTCGCTATACATCGCCATGCTGAGCCCGAAAATCAGCCCGCCTTCGATCTGCGCGGCAATGGTATCCGGGTTCACCCGCTGGCCGCAATCGATCGCCACCGTCGCCTTGCGCAACTTTATCTCGCCGCGCTGGCTGACTTCCACTTCCAGAATATGCGCAAGGAACGAGGCGAAGGCATATTGCAACGACACGCCGCGGCCAATGCCGGGCGGCAATTTCTCGCCCCAGCCGGATTTTTCCGCGGCCAGATTCAGCACGGCGAGCGCGCGGGGATTTTTCTGCAGCAGGGTACGGCGGAAGGCGATCGGGTCTTGCCCCGCGGCGGCGGCGCATTCGTCCATAAAGGTTTCGACCATGAACACGTTATGGGTGGGGCCGACGCCGCGCCACCAGGCGGTGGTGACGCCGGGCGATTCATGCCGGACATACTCAACCTTGATCGCTGGCAGGTCATAGGGCGTTTCGGTCGCCGCCTCCACCGCATCGGGGTCGAGTTCACCTTTCATGCCGACCGGCAGCCAGCGCGCCATCACCGAGGAGCCGCCGGTCTTGTGTGTCCAGCCGAGGATTTTGCCGTCCGCATCCAGGCCGGCGGCCATCCGGTCGTAATAGAACGGGCGGTACAGATCGTGGCTGATATCCTCCTCACGGGTCCAGATCAGTTTTACCGGGTAGCCAAGCGACTTGGCGATTTTGCCGGCCTGTTCGATGCTATCCACATCCAGCCGGCGGCCGAAGGCGCCGCCCATGATGTGGTTATGCACCACCACCTGCTCAGGCTTCAGCCCGGCGGCGTCGGCAATCGCCTTCTGCGCCCTGACCGGCACCTGGGTGCCGACCCATAGATCGGCGCCATCGGGGCGGATGTGCAGCGTGGTGTTGATCGGCTCCATCGGCGCGTGGGAGAGGAAGGGCAGCTGGTAGACCGCCTCCACTTTGGTTTTGGCGCCGGCGATCTTGCCGGGGGCGTCATTGTCGTCGCGCGCCACGGCGCCGGGGTTCTTGGTGGCGTCCGCCAGGGCTTGGATGATCGCGTGGGTATTTACCTGCGCGTTCGGCCCGTCATCCCATTGCGGATTGGCGGCCGCCAGACCCTGTTTGGCGGCCCAGAAATGGTCACCGATCACCGCGACGGCGTTATCCAGTGTCACCACGTCGCGCACGCCTGGCACGGCGCGGGCGGCTGCTTCATTGATGCCGCGCAGCTTGCCGCCCAGCACCGGGCTGGCGGCGACGGTGCCGATCTTCATGCCCGGGATCTGCACGTCGATCCCGTAGATGGCGGTGCCGTTCACCTTGGCCGGCGTGTCCAGCCGCTTTTGCGAGGTGCCGATCAGTTCCCAGTCAGCGGGCTCCTTCAGCACCACTTTGCCCGGCACCGGCAGAGCGTTGGCGGCCTCGGCCAGTTGGCCGTAGGTGGCGCTGCGTTTGCTGGCCTCGTGATGCACCATGCCGGCCTGGGCGCGGCAGGTGGCTGGATCGACATGCCAGGTATTGGCGGCGGCCTGGATCAGCATGATCCGCGCGCGGGCACCGGCTTCGCGCAGCCTGGTCCAGTCGCCGATGGTGGAGGTCGAGCCGCCGGTTGCCTGCTCGCCAAGGGCTGGGCTGGTGTAGAAGGCGGCGTTCGGCGGGGCAGGCATCAGCGTGACCTGCGCCATGGCCACCTCGAGTTCCTCGGCGATCAGCATGGCCGACGAGGTCCAGATGCCCTGGCCGCATTCCGTATCGGGCATGATCAGGGTGATGGTGTCGTCGGTGCCGATGCGGATGAAAGCACTGGGCGAGGGGCCGGTGATGTCGGTTTGCCCGGCTTTCGCCATACGGCTGCCAAAGAGCGGCATGGTGAAGCCGAGCAGGAGGCCGCCGCCGGCGAACAGGCCGGTGCGGAGAATGTCGCGGCGATGATATGTCATTTGCTCAGGCCTCCGCCGCCTGGTGGATGGCCGCCCTGATCCGCACATAGGTGCCGCAACGGCAGATATTGCCGGCCATCGCGGCATTGATCTCGGTATCGGTGGGTTTGGGTGTCTGCTCCAGCAGGGCGGTGGCCGCCATGATCTGGCCGGACTGGCAGTAGCCGCACTGCACCACCTCGGTGTCCAGCCAGGCTTTTTGCACCTTGCTGCCGATGGGGGAATTGCCAACCGCTTCGATGGTAGTGATGACCGCGGTGCCAACGGCGCCGGCCGGGAGCATGCAGGACCGGACGGCCTGGCCATCCAGATGGATGGTGCAGGCGCCACATTGGGCGATGCCACAGCCATATTTGGTGCCGGTCATGCCAAGCACGTCGCGCAGCACCCATAGCACCGGCATATCCTCCGGCACATCCACATCATGCGGTTGGCCATTGATGCTCAGCTTCATGCGCGCGCCCTTTTTGGTCGGTTGGATGTAAGGTAGGCATTTTCTGGCTGGGTTGAAGCATTTTCGTTTGGCTGCTCGAGAGGTTGGAACATGGGTGAATGCTGAGTCCGCGTGAGAACCATCTTCTGATCGGCCAGGCGGCCGCCGAAGCCGCCATTCTGGAGGCGCTGCGGGGTGGGCGGCTGCATCATGCGTGGCTGATCACCGGCGCTGAGGGCGTGGGGAAAGCCACGCTTGCCTATCGCTTCGCGCGCCGGCTGCTGGCGGGGGGCAGTGTAACGCTGGATATGGCGGCCGACGACCCGGTGTTTCGCCGCGTTGCCGCCGGCACCCATGCCGATCTGCTGACCATCGAGCGGGAATGGGACGAGAAGAAGAAGCGGCTGAAAAAGGCAATTGCCGCAGAAACAGCGCGTTCCATTCCACCCTTCCTGCATCTGACGCCGGCGGAAGGCGGCTGGCGGGTGGTGATCGTGGATGGCGCGGAGGATTTGAACCCGCAATCGGCCAATGCGCTGCTCAAGGTGCTGGAAGAGCCGCCGCCCAGGGCGGTGCTGATCCTGGTATGTTCCGCTGCCGGGCGGCTGCTGCCGACCATTCGCAGCCGCTGCCGCCATTTGGCGCTGCCGCCTTTGGCGGAGGCCGATATGGCGGCGCTGCTCAAAATCTATCTGCCGGAGATGCCTCAGACCGAGCGGGGAAGTTTGGCCACGATGGCAGAAGGCTCGCCGGGCCGTGCGTTGGCGTTGGCGGAGGAGGGTGGGCTGAAGCTGGCCGCCATGGTGAACGAGATTTTGGCGGCAGGACCGGCCATTTCGCTGATACGGGGCTATGAGATGTCCGATTCGCTGCGCGAGCAGGCGGCGTTCGAGACCTTCATGGGGCTGTTGCATCGCGGTATCGCCGCGGCGGTGAGCGCCTATATACGGGGCACGGCCGATGCCACCCAGCACCGGCTGATCGAGACCAGAACGCCGGTGCACTGGGCCGAAACCGCGCAGGCTTTGGCCAGGCTGACCGACGAGACCGAGCGGGTGAACATGGACCGGCGGCAGGCGCTGATTGCCGGATTGGCGCTGCTGAAGGCGGCGTGATACGGGCTGAAGCCGATGAAATACTATGTCACCACGCCCATTTTCTACGTCAACGGCGCGCCGCATATCGGCCACGCCTATACGGCCATCGCTGCCGATGTGATTGCCCGGTTCAAGCGGCTGGATGGCCATACCGTGCATTTCTTGACCGGCACGGATGAGCATGGCCAGAAAGTGGAGAAGGCGGCCCGGGATGCAGGGCTGGACCCGCAAAGCTTTACCGATGAGATTTCCGGCAAATTCCGCCACATGCTGGCGCGGCTGAATGTCAGCAATGACGATTTCATCCGCACCACCGCGCCGCGCCACAAGGCGGGTGCCACCGCCTTGTGGGAGAAGCTGGCGGAAGGCGGCCATATCTATCTCGGCCATTACGAGGGGTTTTACGCGGTCCGCGATGAGGATTTTTATGCCGAGTCCGAGCTGAGCAGGCAGCCGGACGGCACGCTTTTGGCGCCGACAGGGGCGCCGGTGGAATGGGTGAGGGAGCCCAATTATCTCTTTAGGCTCTCCGCCTTCCAGGACCGGCTGCTGGCGCATTACGAGGCCAATCCGGATTTCGTCGGGCCATCCTCCAAGCGCAACGAAATGCTGAGTTTCATCCGCTCCGGGCTGAACGATCTGTCGGTGAGCCGATCCAGCTTTCGCTGGGGCATCCCGGTGCCGAACGACCCGGACCATGTGATGTATGTGTGGCTGGATGCGCTGGCCAATTACATTACCGCCTTGGGCTATCCCGATGAGACGACGGCGGATTGGGCGTTCTGGCCGGCCGATCTTCATGTGGTTGGCAAGGACATCCAGCGCTTTCACGCAATCTACTGGCCGGCCTTTTTGATGGCCGCCGGGCTGGCCGTGCCGACGCGTATTTTCGCCCATGGCTGGTGGACGATCGACGGCGCGAAGATGAGTAAATCGGTTGGCAACGTGGTCGATCCGCTCGCGCTGGCGGATGAATTCGGGCTCGATCCGGTGCGCTTCTTCCTGCTGCGCGAAGTGCCGTTCGGCAATGACGGCGATTTCAGCCGGCGCGCGCTGATCAGCCGGATGAATGTGGAACTGGCCAATGATCTGGGCAATCTGGCGCAGCGTACACTCTCGCTGATTGCGAAGAATTGCGCCGGGCTGCTGCCGGACCAGGGGCCGCGCACCGAGGACGATCAGACATTGCTGGCGGCGGCGTATGCGCTGCCGGCAAAACTGCGCGAACAGATCGATCGGCAGGCCCTGCATGAGGCACTGGAGGAAACCTGGCGGGTGATCCGGGCGGCGAATGCCTATATCGATCGCCAGGCCCCCTGGGCGCTGAAAAAGACCGATCTTGTCCGCATGGGCCATGTGTTGCGCGTACTGGCCGATACGCTGCGGCCGATCGCCACCGTTTTGCAGCCCTTTATGCCGGATAGCATGGCCAACATGCTGGACCAGCTTGGCGTGCCAATGGAGCAGCGCAGCCTGGCAGCTTTGGCAACCGCTTTGCCGGCCGGCCTTGGTCTGCCAGCCCCCCAGGGCGTGTTTCCCAGATGGGTTGAAGAAGCGGGGGTAAAACCCTGATGCTGATCGATTCGCACTGCCATTTCGACTATTTCTCGCTCGTCGAGCGCGGGGAAATTTTGGCGCGCGCCAAGGCCGCCGGCGTCGATCGGATGGTGACCATCGGCACCCGGCTGTCGCGCGCGGCCGAACAACTGGCGCTGGCAGAGGCGCTGCCGGAACTCTGGTGCACGGTGGGCACCCATCCGCATCACGCGGCGGAAGAAGAATTGCCACAGGAACAGGCGATTGCCGCACTTGCCTTGCACCCTAGAGTGATCGGTATCGGCGAGGCCGGGCTGGATTATTTTTACGATCGCGCGCCACGCGATATTCAGGCGGAGGTGTTCAGGCGGCAGATACGGGCGGCCCGGATGGCGGGATTGCCGATCTGCATCCATACGCGCGATGCCGACGAGGATATGCTCAAAATCCTCAAAGAGGAGCAGGATCAGGGCGGTGCGTTTGATTTCCTGCTGCATTGCTTCAGCTCCGGCCGGGCCTTGGCGGAAGCAGCGGTGGCGATCGGTGGCTATGTGAGCTTTTCCGGCATCCTGACCTTTCCGAAATCCGGCGAATTGAGGCGGATAGCAGCCGATCTGCCGGAAGATCGGCTGCTGGTGGAGACCGATTCGCCCTATCTCGCCCCGGTGCCGTTTCGCGGCAAGCGCAACGAGCCGGCGTTTGTCGCGCATACGGCAAAAGTGCTGGCCGAGACGCGGGGCATGACGATCGAGGCCCTGGCGGCGCTGACCACGGCAAACTTCAAGCGCTTGTTCAAGAAGGCAGCCTAAAGCGTTGTTGGTAAAAGTTCTTGGTTGCGGCGCCTCCACTGGCGTGCCGACCCTGGGTGGCGCCGATGGGCGAGGCGACTGGGGCGTGTGCGACCCCGCCGAACCGCGCAACGCCCGCACCCGCTCCAGCATCGTGATCGAGGCGCCGGAAGGCTGCATCCTGGTGGATACCGGGCCCGATATGCGCGCCCAGCTGCTGGCCAATGCCGTGAAGCGGATCGATGCCATCATCTTCACCCATGCCCATGCCGACCACGTGACTGGGCTGGACGATGTGCGTCTGCTGAACCGGATCGCCGGCCGGCCACTGCGCGGTTTCGCCAACCAGGCCACGCGTGACGAGCTGGAGCGCCGCTTCGACTACGCATTCCTGCCATGGACGCCGCCGCATTTTTTTCGCCCGGTTCTGGAGATGCGGCGTGTGACGCCGGGCGATGTGATTGAGGCCTGTGGCGCGCGTATCCAGACCTTCGACCAGGACCACCATGTGATGCACACGCTGGGCTTGCGCATCGGCGGCTTTGCCTATTCCACCGACGTGGTCCGGCTGGAGCAAGCCGCTTTCAACCATTTGGCCGGCACCGACACCTGGCTGGTCAGCTGCTTCCAGCGCCAGCCGCATTTGACCCACGCGCATCTCGATCTGGTTCTGGCCTGGCGGGAACGCCTGGGAATCAGGCGCACGGTGCTGACGCATATGGGCATCGACATGGATTGGGCCTGGCTGGCGGCGCATTTGCCGCCGGGCGTGGAGGCGGCGTTTGATGGGATGGTTCTGGATGTGTCTGGCTGATCGGCGCATCCCGAGTTGGCATAATTATTATTATGCGACTTTTGGAGATTTCGAATAGTGCGCTTTTCGGCCGCCTTTACCTCATCCGCCTCGCCGGAGCTCCAACCCTCGGCGTGCTAACCAGCGCCGACGTTCGGCGGACGAACTGTCAAAACTGGGCCGTCAGCGGCGTCTGGCCCTTGTAGGTCAGCCGCAATCCTCCGGCCTCATCGGCGTCCCGGTCGAGCAGGAGTCGGATGAGTTCTTCACGGCTGTAGCTGCTGTAGTCCTGACCAACCATGTTATTCACCGCAGCTAGGGCCTTATGGCATGAGAACAGAATAGGAGCTTGCCCCGTTGTTAACGGCTTGCTGGGTTGGGCAGGCTATAAGGCTGGACGCGACATGCAGCAACACCTGTGGGGGCTGAGGACGCTCGGCTCCGGCTTGTTCTAGTCGGATGTCAGGCGGCCTCGACAACACGCACATGTCCTACCCGGCGCGAACGCGGGATTGGCTTCACGACGATTTCCACATCTCTTCCGAGCAGGGTGAGGAAGTGCATGAGTCGATCGGTGGAGAAATTTGTCAGATAACCGCGCAGCAATCGGGAAACCTTGGGCTGGTCGATCCCAAGCAGCTGTGCGGCGGCAGTCTGAGTTAGACGTTTCTGCCGGATCGCCTCGCCTATACGGGACGCCAGTTCCGCTTTCGCTAGGTGTTCCTCGGGGTTCGACAATCCGAGGTCCGCAAAAACATTCCCGCTCCCAACTTCGAACTTAATTTTTTCAGGCATGGCCACCTTTTCCTTGCTGCTCTTCTAGCCATTCTGCGTGCATTTCCTCCGCCCGTTTGAGACGGCCTGTCAGCAAATCGATTTGTGCCTTCGGTGTTTTGGCACCCTTTTTCGACTTTTTCTGAAAGGCGTGAAGCACATAGACACGCCCGCTTAGCCGGACGGTATACACGGCACGGTACGTGTCGCCGCTGAAGTCCTCGACAACCTCCAGCACGCCTGCGCCTCCTAAGCCTTGTAGGGGCTTTGCGTCCGGGTGCTCGTTGCCCTTTTGCGCCTCGTACAACGCTTAGCCGATCGCGCTCACAACCTCTTCGGGAAACGCAACCAAATCGTCCTTCGAGCTACCAATCCATATGACCGGCTTGATTGGGGGCAAGGACGCCATTGCTCACTATGCCTGTCCGGGCATAGATTGCAAGCCCTGTTTGCACGAGTTGGTCGAGATAGAGGCCAGCCGCGCTATTGGGCCCAGACCCAACAGTCGTGTCACCAGCCGCCAAATCGCTTCCTGAGAGGATTTCGAGAATATCGCGGCACAAGACCGCCTAAACATTTGACAAAGGCGTCTTTTGTCAAAAGTGACTGCCCTGCTCCTATGGTATTCGGCGGGTTTTGACCCGTGCATTCCAGTCCGGTTCGGCGGGCGAAATGTCAAAACTGGTCCGTCAACGGCATTTTTTGCCCCCAAAGGCCGCCAATTCGGGGACATTGTTATTTTGGCGGCTGCTGACACGACTGTTGGGTCCAGGCCCGCCTACTGGGTCATCGCAGAATCGGTTCCAAATCGTACACTGAGGATCGTCCAGAAACCGACCTCCAGGTTTTGGGACGCTTATGAATTTGTGGACGGCATTTCTGGACGGCTTTTCGGCTGATTTTGCCTCATAACGTCGCCCGTCCACGAAACGAACGGTTTCTGGACGCCGTTATAGCGCACTGATTTCACGCCGTTTCCGGCTTAGGCATCGTCGGCAAATAAGTGCGTCGGCACGCCGACAAAGATGCCGCCTCAAGCAAAGGCGCGAGGCGCCCGTTCGACCCCATGACCCGATTCGGTTAATGTCGAACGGGCCGTTAACACAAAGCCGTAGCAGGCTTCGAGGCCGCAGGCCCAGGCCAAATTGCAATCTCACGTATTTCATGTATAATACAGCTTATATGGATGAAATAATCCCCTCAATGGTCAAGGTGCCTGCCGGCGAATTTCAGCGCCACATAGGGCGCTATCAGGACCTTGCTTTGACGCAGCCGGTTGCGGTCACCCGCAATGGCCGCGAGCGCACCGTCATGATTTCGGCCGAGGAGTATTACCGGCTGAAACGCCGCGACCGCCGGGTGATGGGCCTTGCCGACTTCACCAGCGAGGACATCGCTGCACTGGAGGCGACACGAGCACCGGAGGCCTCCAA
>Ga0116229_10015592_pt1 | contig 10323 bp, 7 predicted proteins | sample S1TSphgellanicum_3_FD_87313 | JGI IMG/M metagenome (GOLD analysis project Ga0116229, IMG submission 87313) | Host-associated microbial communities from peat moss isolated from Minnesota, USA - S1T2_Fc - Sphagnum magellanicum MG | ecosystem: Host-associated > Plants > Peat moss > Unclassified...
AAATATGAATGATTGTGTAGACCACAGAAATAGAAGGATGACTAAAGTTTTGTCTACACTTATCATAATGTTTGTCTTGAGCTTTACAGCGGGTGGGAGTCTGGGGACATTCTCCTGCTGGGCACCCTTTATTTGGGAAATTGTGCCCCCATCCTTGAGCATTATCCTGTACTAAAGGCAATACTAGTGTTGTGTGGGTATCAAACACCCCATTATCATCATCTTTCATTCATACTACTGTTCTGAGGAAATAACAGAACTGGTCCTGATATATATATATAAATGATCCATCATCCAAAAACTGCAGTTCTTTCACGGAAATCATTGATCCCAAGAGTTTAAACACCAAACAGATCTCCTGGTAACCCGGGGTCAATATCTGACCAAGAATGGACAATGGACACATGCTACATTCCCAAATGGAAGTTTCCCAACAATAGCAACAAGTATGTCAGCGTAGTGTCAAGTGTGACATGATATGATGAACTGCATTTCACACGCGCATTGAATGTAAGTAGCGAGGAACACGTCTCAACACTCATAGCCAAACAGCGGCAGACATCTACGATAAGATAATCCGCCCTGTAGCAGATCTGCTGGCTGCTGCTTGATCTAAATAATGCACAGGCTATTTAATGAAACCTGCTCGGGCATTGGAAGAGCCAAGAGAAGAAGAAGAAGGAGGAGTCGTCCTGGAGGAGTTAGTAGCGCGCTAGCCAAAAGACTAAAGAAGAATGTGAATTTTTTTATTGACGAGAGAGCTGCAGTCTTGGGCTCCTGACTGAAGCTTGCAAGGTACGAAACTCTTCTGTCTTACTATTTTGCTTGGTTGCTGTTTCGTTTTCGTTCTTCGTTTTTCTGGGTGTCTGGGTGTTTGTTTGTTATTTTGTTTGTTTTGTTTTTGTTGTTGTTGTTGTTTTAATTTTTAATTTAACAAAATAAAAATGTAGGCGGGGGGGAGAGGTTGCTTGTTGACCGTGGCGGGTTATCGGGAGCTTCTTCTTTGCATTGATCTGTAACTGGAAGTCAATGATCGTGTTCCTGTGAGTGTGTTGTTTTTGCTGTGACGTTTTCTGATTTGTGGGTCGAGCTTCTCGGGTTTACAAAGAGCTCGTTAGCTGCAAGGGGTGGTTTTCATGGAGGTTATTTGACTGAGAAGACAGGGTAGGAGCAGTTAGGAAAGACTAAGCAAATGCACACTGAGAAAGGTGTAGCATTCTTTGATGATTTGGCAGGTGGTGAGGATTTCGAAAGCAAGGTGCACACATCGTGCTCCTGGAATAGAGGATACGGTGGACTGTCCTCACAGTTCAACTTTCTTCGCTGCCAACAAACTCAGCTGAACTGGTTACATGAGCTACTACCATTTCGTCACATGCATGCGCAGTGATTTTTTTAGCATTGCAGCATCTTGGTCTTACTTGAATTGAAGCTTTAGCAAGTTAGATTTAGCAATGAAGCTCTTGAAATTCTTTTATCTGCTATTCAATGCCATAGATGCAATGGAAATCGTACAATAATGCAATGTTGTAAGTGAAATCCTAGGATCAGTTCAGGCATTTGCAGCCATTCAGATACCTCTAGCAGAGTTTAGTACATAAATGCTCTATTTTTTGTAGGTCTATTGTGTCACAATCTGCTTCTGATCCACATCTTGAAGGCAATTCTTATGCATAGAAAAGACACTGAGTTAAAAATTATATGTAATTTAGTGCCAGTGGTGAAAGAGTTCTCTCCAGGCTCAGAGCTTCATGAGCATTTGAAGTGGGAAGAGATTGATCCAAGATGGCAACCACAACAGTGCCAAAGAGCAATGGATCATCAGCTGGCAAAGAGAGTTGTGCAACTGATGATAGGATGAATGGTTCAATGAAGGGGCATAGCAACAGCCCTTTTGTGATGCCGATGAAACGGGGAATCAATTGTGAAGCACCGGATTTCGATCCACAAGGGTTTGTGGATTTGGTTGCAGAGGATGTGGGACTGATCCAGCGGATGAAGCTGCACGAGATTTTGTCACACAATGCCAATGTTGAGTACTTGCAGCGACATGGGCTGAATGGCCGCACTGATGCAGCAAGCTTCAAGAAATGTGTGCCTGTTGTCAGCTATGCAGATATGCAGCCTGATATTTTGCGCTTGGTGAATGGGGAGACTGCTCCCATCCTCACAGCTGATCCTGTCAGCGAGTTTGCTCTAAGGTCTGTCTCAGTTTCTTCCATTCTTTCTGAGCACACTATTCTAAACATCAAGACAGTAGCAGAGTGCTTACAACTCATGACCACCTTGAGACAAAAGGGAGCTCATGCAGATTTCACCATGTTGAGCTTGTGGACTCCTCATATGTGTATTAATGAGAGGGTTAATCCTAATTGGCTATGAATCTGAAAATGTTCCTTTGCTTCTTGAAAATTTACTCAATGTGTGAATAATTGCAAAAAATTGTCCATGTCATTCAGTAGAATTTTCTTGCTCTGTGTCAACTGAATGCAATCCTGTGGGGTTTATTCTGCAGCTCAGGGACAGTGGATGGAAAATCAAAATTCATACCTGTCACTGGGGGAGCACGAGAAATTTTCTTTTTTGGCAAGAGATTGGTATCTGCAATGCTTAGAAAGTAAGTGGATTTCTCCTCTGCATGGCTCATTTTCTCAACTGTACTCAGAGACAGGCACCTTATTGTGAAGTGATAGTTGAATTGCCATTCTCTATAAACAGAGTGTTTGTATTGTTTACATGAGTCTTTTGGTGTTGAGATGCTCAATGTGCCTAAGCAAGTCTTCATTTCATTGTAACAGAGTGATCAAAATATGGCGTCATGGCAAGACATTGGATTTCATAGTTGCGGGACAGCAGATTGAAACTCCTAGTGGGTTGAAAGCAGGGGCTTCAAGCACTAATTATTTCAGGAGTCCAATGTTCAGACAGCGGCCATTTGATCCAAGCAATGTTTCCTGCAGCCCTGATGAGGTGGTTCTTTGTGGTGACCTCAATCAGAGTATGTACTGCCATCTGGTTTGTGCCCTAGTTCAGGCACCTGAAATTGTGAAAGTGCATGCCACTTTTGCATCAACAGTGGTTTCAGCTATACGCATGCTTCAAAGTTCTTTGCATGACATATGTGAGGATATTCGACAGGGAAGGCTGAATGATAGAATTACTGACCCTGAAGCTAGAAAGGCTGTGGAAAAGCTACTGAAACCAGACCCTGACCTTGCAAGCATGATAGAAAGGGAGTGTCCTAAAAATGACTGGGCAGGTGTTATTTCACGCATCTGGCCAAACACAATGTATGTTGCTGGTGTAGTGAGTGGAAGCATGAAACAGTATGTGCCCATTCTGAAATACTTTGCAGGGGATGTACCATTGATCTCCTTTGGCTACTCTGCCAGTGAATGCTCTATTGCTGGTCTTAATGTGGAACTTGATTGCGCACCTGAAAAGGTTGTATACATGATTTGGCCAGAGACAGCCTACTATGAGTTCATTCCTGTTGCAGATGCTTTGCATGATGCTGATCTCACCAACGATAACACAGGGGACATCTTGCAATCAGTTGATCTAGCTGACCTTGAGCTGGATAAAAAGTATGAGATTGTGGTCACAAATGTTTCAGGTAGGTTCCTTTGAACATTCAAAGTACAAGATTCTGGTAGATTCCTTTGAACTTGTCTAGGATAGGGCTTCCAGAAAGGGAATTGAAGTGCTAAGAAGCAAGGTTTTCAATGAATATTTTGTTTATAATTTAAGTACTGCCTAATACAAACCACTTGTAGATCCAGAGGCAGAAGAAAGTAATTTAGAACTACACAGATTAGTGCGCACAAGTAAAATTTTCTTACCCATTGTGCCTTTGTGCCTTTGTAAAATTTCTTCAGGGCTATATCGATACCGACTTGGGGATATTCTGAAGGTGAAGGGTTTCAGAAAAACAGCACCAATTGTTGAAATCATCCAAAGAAAGAATGTTAATCTGAGCATTCATTCAGAGAAGATAGAGGAAGAAGAACTGCAAGCTGTGGTGAAGAAGGCTACTCAACACCTTGCAGGAACATCTATGGAACTCGAAGACTTCAGCAGCACTGTAGATATTGTGTCTTCACCAGGGTGCTATGTACTGTTTTGGGAGATCACAACAAGAGGGTACTAATCTGAAATATCCTTTCTTTGGTCATCTGCACAGACAAATATGGTGTTTTGTGTGATGTAGCAGCAAAGTCAATGTTTTCTTGCTGTTAAGAACCAAATGCAAGGTTTGGTTGTCCAGTTTGTTGTACTCTTGTTTTTATCAAATGATGCAGGTCCTGACTGGGCTAAGTGTTCCAAATGCATGATCCAGGGACAACAAAACTTTGGATTTGGAAGTGTTGCAAATGTGTGCCAACACAATTGATGGTGGTTTTAATGAGATCTACCAAAAGTGGAGAGCAGCAGGGGCAATTGGGCCTTTACAGCTGCACATTGTAAAGAGGGGAGCATTCAACGAGGTTGTGACTTCAGCTGTGAGTAAAGGTGCATCTGCACTGCAGTATAAGATATCTCGATGCATCAAGTCACCTTCAGTGACTCTGGAAATCCTTAATGCTGCTGTTGTTGCAACATTCAAGAGTCAATTCAGATCAGATAATGCACCTAGGGGCTCAAGTTTAGCTCTTAGGGGCTGAAGTGTTTTGTCTTAGTGTCTAAAGAGTTTTGTCTTAGGGCTTAAAGATTTTTGTCTTAAAGCCTAAAGATTTTTGTCTTATGACCTACAGATTACAGTGCAGGGTTCAGGGTGTATCAAAACAGAGCGTTGTCTAAGCTGTTGCATTTTCCTACAAATTGGTATTCAACTCCATGGAGCCCAAGCAAGGTGCCAATTTAGGTACATGTATTGGAATAATGAGATTGTTTTATTGAGAACATGACTTATATGCTTTTATTTGAAGGGGATCAGAAAGAGGTGAGGAGGTTGAAACCTTTCTTTCTTATGAACTTGTTTGTCATTCAATGGTGGAAGAGGTGAAAACACAGAGGATATGTGTATATGAACATGACAATCATGTATCTAATTATGTATTTATTGAACCTGCTTAACAAGGCAAGTATATTTTGTTATGGATGACTACAGAGCACACTAACAGAAGGTTCTTTGTACCCTATAGATTATAGGTTATCTTCATTCCAATCTTATGTTCAAAATGTGGCAAAATCTAAGGTGAGATTGAGTTGGATGAATATACTTTATTCATCTTGTTGGCATTTGTATCTACTATGACTTATTATCTTATGGACAAAATGCAGTAGACTATCTAACAATCAATATGAGAGAATGTATGTGTCCTAATTGCTGGAAGAGGCATGAGAATAAGAGTTATGCTAATGTTATGGAAGATAGTGCCTGTGTTACAACTGGTGAAACCCTCGAAGGTGATTATACAAAGGATACCACTCAGGGTGATGGGGCTTGCTATGTGTTCAATGAGTGGGATAGCTCTCAAGACCAAGAATGGTGTGCCAATTCTACATGCTCCCAATGTATGACTTTAGAGGCAATGGTTTCTGGGGTGTGAGAGTTGCCAATGACATTGCCATCTGGGCTGAGGGAACTGGTGACATAGAAGTGAGAGCTTGTGTTGATGAAGCTAAGAGAGAGGGTGGCTTTATCAAGAAAGCCTTGTATGTCCTAGAGTTGAAGAACTTGTTGTCTACAAGACAGTTGACTAGCAACGAAATTGTAGGGGAATATAATTGTCAAATGAGACAGCAAAGCAAGAATGGAAGGATCATGATGACAGACCTCTTAAAGTTGGACAACTCTACAAAATGAATCCAGAGGTTGTGACACCTACTATTCAAGTTGTTATGTCAACAGGTCAAGTCTGTGTTGCTGATAGTGTGTGATGAAATGGCACAATAGGTTGGGTCATGTGAACCTTCAGACAATCAACAAATGATTAAAGAGAAGGTAGTAACTGGGTTGAGGATCCAATCTATATGAGAGGAGGATATGTTTTGTAGTGGTTGTGCTCATGGGAAAAATCACCAAGTTTCATTTCCAGTAAATGAACCAAGAGACAGATCTTATAAGATTGGTGTCTTTTGCCATGCAGACATTTGTGTTCCAATGAGTGTACCTTCTACTGGTGACTTTGGGTATTTAATAAGATTCAAGTGTGACCAAGGTGTTTACAGGATTATCTATTATATACTAAATAAGTCTAATGCATATGAATGTTTCCAAAGCTTGGGAGAGAATCATTTAGAGAAACTGGAAGTGAGATTACCAAGTTGAGGAGTGACCAAGGAGGAGAGTTTATCAGTGACATGTTCCAAAAACATTTTGCAAGAAGCTAAAGTTTGTCAAGAACTAACAACTCCCCATACTCCTGAGCAAAATGGGCATTTAGAACATGACAAACGCACTATTGTGGAGATCGTGAGAAATAGAATACATAGAAGAGATTAATCTCCAATTTTTAGCAGATGCAACACTAATTGTTATTTATGTTTATAATAATTGCAGGAGTAAAACCCTCATTGAGAAAACACCATTTGAGCCTTGGTGTGGGAAGAAACTTAATGTGAGCCATTTGAGAGTTTTTTGCATTGAAATATTTGCCCATACACCTAAAAAATAACCCAGGAAGAAACTTGAGTCAAAGAGCAAGGCTTGCATGTTTGTAGGTTACAACCAAGAAATCAAAACATACAGATTGTAGCATTTTCAAAAGAAGACAGTATACTCATCTCCAGAGATGTAATCTGCAATCAGAATGTGATCCCACTTGAAGATTTTGGAAAATTGTTGTCAACTCAAAACATTCTCAATATAATCATCACATTATTCTTTCCATCTTCATATTTAACAGAATTTGTGAGGCTAATAATTGCATGTCACAAATGACATGCTGCAGGCTTAATGATTTTTCAAAGGATTTTCACAAGTCATCTTAGGGTGCAAAGAAAAGTGGTGTGCACAATGTTTAAAATTGTAATTTTGAATTTTTGAAAAATAACAAAGGGAGCATAATAATTTGAATTCTCAATATTTTTTGAAGTAACCTTCATTACTTATAAAGTTTCAACAATCAAATATGCTTTGGGTTCTAATGTGCTTTAGCTTTCAAAATTATCAATTTTGAGGATGGTATTTGTTTTCAAATGATATAAAGCATGGATGCTTTATATGATATAAAATCAAGATGTAATAAGAAAATATTTATGTGTAGCACACAATTGTAAACTAAGTATAAAAAATACAAAATTTAGAATAATAAACTAACACACAAATGTCACATGTCAAATGTAATCCTTGAAACAAGACTTCAATCTTGGTATCACTAGTTCATTATATTATATTTTCACTCTCCTTAATGGTGACATTGTGCTTCCAAAGGCAACCAAAAAAGACATAACATGACCGAGGTTTTCTTTGGTGCGAAATTTTGCCAAAACGTGAAAATCAAAAATTAAAAAAAATTATCACAAATATTCTCATTTTTTTAAAGAAATCAAAAATTTTAAAATTTTGAAAAAATTTCACCACGTTTGGACTGACATTTGCATGATAGCATATATTTGTATTGTAGGTTTTTGAAGGTAAAGTGACTAACATTAGTATAGTAGCATTTTTTAAACTAGTTTTAAAAACCATCTAGACATGTTCTAAGAACTTGTCATCATTTAATGTGAGCGTCCCTCTTGAAATGTCAATCAATGATGCAACATCCAAAAATTGAAAAAAAATATCATTGTATAGGACACCTGGGTCCAAGCCTAAATATGAAAAACAATGTTAAGTTGGGGAAAGAGAGGCCCAACTCTCTAGCCATCTCGTGATTTTGTAAAATTCTAGTGTTGTGGTAGCCAGGAGCCAGACCCAAATCAAGGGTCAAATTGAGTACATTGGTGTAGGGTAAAGCCCTAGGACTGGCTTTAGCAGAAATAAGGTACCTACTTAAGGTGGGAGCCAAAGAAATCAAAAAATTTCCAAAAAGGTTTTCCACCAAAAAAAAAAAGAGAAGTTTCCCATGCTACCTGGTGAGTATCATGAGAAAAAGAAGGCCAGTTTTGGGCATTACTTTAAAAAAAAAAAAGCCCACTAGCTTTTTAAACTTTGCAAGGCAACCTTTAGATACACCAGAAAAAGACTGCTTATTTTCAAAATATTGCATTTGTGAATTGAAATTTAAAAAAAAAATCTTATGACCTAAATAAATGTTGAATTATATTATTATATAAAGATATGTTAAAAAAATTTCCTAAAAAATGTTTCATTTTCAAATTACATAGATTTTATTTAAGAATCCATTAAGTAACGACAAACATTGGTTATAATGCTTTAGGAGCACTTTTGAGTAAACTATTTTCATTAAATTCATTTCGAATCATTCCACATGTTTGCATAATATTTTGAAACATTATTATATAAACACATTCATTTTTTTAATAACATCAATATAAATTTTAATATTAAAACATGAAAAATCAAGCATTGGTTACACATTTGTTGACTCTTATTAACTTGAATGTAGTCAATTACAAAAATCATTGAATTCACATGAAGACAACAAAAAAAATATTAATAGTCTAATAAGCCAAATAAGATCAACCCAACTTCTAAAAGGCAATAGAAGTTATTTTTTAACTTAAATTTATTTTATTAATACAAGTCTACATTCACACATGTCCTACAATCTTTTCATTTGTTATCTAAGTTGTATTTCAAGGGTTGTGCATCAATAACACAAACTATATTGATAAGTTGTTTTATTTCATACAAATAGTTAACAAGTGCCATTTTCAACCAACAATCATGGTTGAAGAATGGACCATGAAAAAGAACTTCACAAATTCAAAAAAATAATACATGGGGCTAAGAAAAGGAAGCTTTTCATTTTCAAATCAACTTGATGACAAGTATCATTTATCTTGAGATACAATGTAAAACCCCCAATGAGGTCACCGTAGTGTGCTTTCACTCACATGTCTATCCAATACAAGAATGTATAACTTTTTTTTCATTGCCTAGTACTAACTATAATAAATTTGATCGAATCTAAACAAGTTAATTGTCCAAATGAGACTCAACCCTTGCACAAATAACTGAATGTTATTCATGAGCTCCAACCATGTTGCATTATCACATAGCGGATGGGTTGATTCAAGTAGCATTTCAATAGTCAAAATACACAATTTTTGCAGTAAGTGGGACTTGCAAATATTGAGGGAAAGATCCTGACGCCTCCACCAAAGTGACAACAACATGAGAAAAATGATCCAGGTTTAAACTTTGTAGTTTAGTTGTGAGTGCTATTCGCCATTCCTTTTTTGAATTGGGTACAGTGTCACCAAACATTACAGCAGAATTGCCAAGCTTGCCAAAAAATTGGGGACAAGTAATGGAGGTATTGACATTAGCAGTTGGGAAGTAAAGAAAGGCATTAATTAAAAAATGGCTTTCATTGAGAGGAGGGTTCAAACCCCCAATCACTAAGACCTCTTCAGCATGAAGTTGTTTTTTGGCAGGTCTTTGCACACGAAATGTGATAGTGGAATTTGCAAAAGTATTCAAGGTGCTCGTGTTTAATGTATGTGTGTTGAGGATCAGCTTGTTGATTTCTGAAGTAGAAGTTGGAAAACATGATTTAAAAGCTGCATCAGACCCATCATAAATCCACGAGTTGGGGGCGTTTGCATAGTTGTATCTAGCAACACAAAGGGAACACAATTTGTTCAGTTGCATATTGACACAATTCCCACATATTCGGAGTAAAAAAAAATTACAATTCACATATAGAATAATCATGAAACCCTAATAGAATATTCTTAACATATTCACCCCTCATAACCTTAAGACTTCGCAACTCATACAATTGTAACTCTTCATCTTTTAGGCAAAGTTTTCAAATATTCAAAAATTTCACTATTAGAAAAAAAAAATTCTATAATGTAAAAAAAACGGCTTAAATCATATTAAAGAGCCAAAAGAAATTGTGGAAAATATACACAGGATATGGTGGGGGTTCTAAGATCCCTACTTGATACAAATCCTTAAAACAATTGAAATGTTTTGTTTCACAAGATTACTAAAACACATAATATAACATATATCTTTCTTTGTCTTCAATCAATGTAATGACTTTCATGAAACATTTATATTCAAAAAGCCTGGGCTCCCCTATTTTCATAGCTTGGGTAGATTGACATGTCAAGTGTGGATTCAAAAACTTGGTAGACAATTCCAAATTAGGTCAAGTTAGGATTCAAAAACTTGGTAGACAATTCCAAATTAGGTCAAGTTAGGATTCAAAAACTTGGTAGACAATTCCAAATTAGGTC
>Ga0116229_10015593_pt1 | contig 10322 bp, 12 predicted proteins | sample S1TSphgellanicum_3_FD_87313 | JGI IMG/M metagenome (GOLD analysis project Ga0116229, IMG submission 87313) | Host-associated microbial communities from peat moss isolated from Minnesota, USA - S1T2_Fc - Sphagnum magellanicum MG | ecosystem: Host-associated > Plants > Peat moss > Unclassified...
AAATAAAGAAGGCGGTTGCAGCCTCGGGTGAATTGGCACGAAGCTCGCTTCTTGCGTTGATCGCGGTAAGAAGATCGTGTTAACTAGACTTTCGCTCCGCTTAGCCCTTTTTACCTAGATCTTACGTTTCAGCTCCATGGCTCTGCTCGACCAATACGAACCCGGCGATTTTTTTGACGAAATGTTTTCCAAGGAGGGCGAGGTGCGGCCGCACTACGCGGCGCTCTTCGAACGCTTCCAGCGGCTGGAGCAGGAGGAATTCGATCAGCGGCGCACGGCGGTCGACGCCGCTTTTCTGCGCCAGGGCATCACGTTCACCGTTTACAGCGATGAGCAGGGGACCGAGCGCATCTTTCCGTTCGACCTCGTCCCGCGCATCATCCCGAACAGCGAATGGACGCTGATCGAGAAGGGCCTGATCCAGCGCATGCAGGCGCTGAATTTATTCCTCAAGGACCTCTATACCGACCAGCGCATCCTCAAGGAAAAGGTCATCCCAGCGGAGGACGTTCTCTCCGCCAAGCACTACCGGCCCGAGATGGTGGGCGTGCCGGTGCCGAAGGACATCTACATTCACATTTGCGGCAGCGACATGGTGCGGGACCGCGACGGCACCTACTTCGTGCTGGAGGACAACGGCCGCTGCCCCTCGGGCGTGTCGTACCTGCTCGAGAACCGCGTGGCGATGAAGCGGGCGTTCCCGCAGCTCTTCGGCAGCGCAGGCGTCCGGCCGGTGGACCACTATACGCAGGATTTGCTCACCGTGCTCCAGTACATCGCGCCGCACGGCGCTAGCAAGCCGCCGACGGTCGTGCTGCTCACGCCCGGTATTTATAATAGCGCCTACTTCGAACATTCGTTCCTCGCGCGCCAGATGGGCATCCAGATCGTCGAGGGCCGCGACCTCGTCGTGCAGGACAAGAAGGTCTACATGCGCACGACCAAGGGCCTCGTCCAAGTCGACACGATTTACCGCCGCCTCGACGATGACTTCCTCGATCCGCGCGTCTTCCGCAAGGATTCCGTGCTCGGTGTGCCGGGGCTGGTCAGCGCCTATCGCGCGGGCAACGTCAGCCTCGCCAACGCCATCGGAACGGGCGTCGCGGACGACAAGGTCGTCTACAAATACGTGCCGGACATGATCAAGTACTACCTCGGCGAAGAGCCGATCCTGGCCAACGTGCCGACCTACCTTGCCTCCGACGAAAAGGAAAGGGAGTACATCGTCACGCATCTCGACAAGCTCGTGGTCAAGTCGGCCAATGAGTCCGGCGGCTACGGCATGCTCGTCGGGCCGGCCTCGACGCCCAAGCAGCGCGAGGAATTCAAGGAGCTCATCCTCAAGAACCCGCGCAATTTCATCGCGCAGCCGACGCTGAGCCTATCGCGCCACCCGAGCTACTGCAACGAAGCGGGCTTCGAGGGCCGGCACGTCGATCTGCGCCCGTACATTCTGTGCGGCGAAAAAATCACCATCGTCCCCGGCGGCCTCACGCGCGTCGCGCTGCGCAAGGGCTCGCTGGTCGTGAATTCCTCGCAGGGCGGCGGCAGCAAGGACACCTGGGTGCTTTATGGCGACAGTTAATCACTTCGATCATCGCAAATCCGCCACGCCCATGCTCTCGCGCGTGGCCGACTCGCTCTACTGGATGAGCCGTTACGTCGAGCGCGCCGAGAACATCGCGCGCATCCTCGACGTCAACCTCCAGCTCATGCTCGACCTGCCCAAGCTCGGCGCCGAGCAGGAGAAAAAAATCTGGAGTCCGGTCCTGCGCAGCACCGGCGAATACGAGGACTTCGACAAGCTCTACAAGTCGACCAGCTCCGAGAACGTCATCGACTTCCTCACGCTCAACAGCAAGAACTCCAACTCGATCGTCAACTGCATCACTTCCGCGCGCGAGAACGCCCGGCACGTGCGCGAGCAGATCTCCCTCGAGATGTGGGAGGAAATCAACCGCACCTACCTTTGGATGAAGGGCCAGACGCTCAAGAAAATCCAGAAGGTCGGCCCGTACGAGTTCTTCAACGAGGTCAAAAACGCCTCGCATCTTTTCCAGGGTATCACCGACGGCACCATGACCCACGGCGAGGACTGGGACTTCATCCAGGTCGGCAAGTACCTCGAACGCGGCGACATGGTCACCCGCATTCTCGACGCCAATGACGAGATTTTCATCAACGCCCCGGACAGCCTGATGAACGGTGGCACGTTGCAATGGAGTGCCATCCTGCGCTCGTGCAGCTCCCACGACGCTTACCGCAAATTCTACGTCGCGCAGGTCGAGCCCGACAAAGTGGTCGAGTTTCTCATCCTCAACGAATTTTTCCCGCGCTCCATCCGCTTCTGCGCCGGTGCGCTCGACGAGGCGTTGCGCCGCATCTCCGGCTGCCAGGAAGAGCGCTTCACCAACCAGGCCGAGAAGCTCAGCGGCCGCCTCGTGGCCGAGCTCAATTACAGCGCGCTCGAGGACATCAAGACCGTCGGCATGCACAAGTACATGGACGACCTCCAGATCAAGCTCAACGCCATCGGCGAGGCCATCTTCCAGACCTACCTTTTCTCTCCGCCACTGCCCGAGCACGAACCCGAGCCCGCCGAGGTCAAAGCCGAATCCCGGCAGGAGCAAAAGCAAGAAACCAAGTCCGAAGGCGCCCACCCCCGCAAATCCGGCCAGACCCAGCGCCTTCCCAAGCCCGCGAAGGTTTAAGTAGTCGCGAGCATCCGCTCGCCGAGACGGCAATCTTGTTTCCGAGGGGAAATCTGCCTAGAGTGACGGCCCCTTTATGAGCAATACCTACAAGATCGCCGTGCTGGCGGGCGACGGCATCGGGCCGGAAGTGATGACCGCGGGCCTCGATGTCCTCCGCGCCGCCGCGAAGAAATTTGGCTTCGGCGTCGAAGCAAAGGAATACGCCGTCGGCGGCGCGGCCATCGACCAGTTCGGCGAAGCGCTGCCCGAGCACACCCTGCGAGGCTGCAGCGAGGCCCAGGCGATTTTCTTCGGCTCCATCGGCGGCCCGAAGTGGGAACACCTCCCGCCCAACCAGCAGCCGGAACGCGCCGCGCTCCTGCCGCTGCGCAAACATTTTGGCCTCTACGCCAACCTGCGCCCGGCGCGCTGTTACCCCAGCCTCGTCCACGCCTCGCCGATCAAGTCAGAGCTCATCCCCGGCGGCTTCGACATCCTCGTCGTGCGCGAGCTCACCGGCGGCATCTATTTCGGCAACCCGAAAAACACGCAACGCCTCCCTTCCGGCGAGCGCGCCATCGACACCATGGTCTACGACACGCACGAGATCGAGCGCATCGCCCACGTCGGCTTCAAGTCCGCGCAACTGCGCCGCAAGCTGATGACGGTGATCGACAAGGCCAACGTGCTCGAGACCAGCCTGCTCTGGCGCAAGACGGTGAAGGCCATCGCCCCGCAATATCCCGACGTGAAGCTCGAGTTCCTTTATGTCGACAACGCCGCCATGCAGCTCGTGCGCCGTCCGCAGCAGTTCGACGTCATGCTCTGCGAAAACATGTTCGGCGACATCATCAGCGACGAGGCCGCCGCCACCGTCGGTTCGCTCGGCCTGCTGCCCAGCGCCTCGCTGGCCGAAGGGACCTTTGGCCTCTACGAGCCGAGCGGCGGCACCGCGCCCGACATCGCGGGCAAGGGCATCGCCAATCCAATCGCGCAGATCCTCTCCGGCGCGCTCATGCTCCGCTACTCGTTCAACGAGAACGACGCGGCCGTGGCGATCGAAAAGGCGGTCGATGCCGCGCTCGCCGACGGCTTCCGCACCGCGGACCTCACCCGTCCCGGCGAAAAATCCGTCTCGACCACCGAGATGGGCAACGCGATCCGGGAGCGGCTGTGACCATCGCCGCCGCAAGGCGGGCATGGCGTGCAGTTGTAGCGGTGGTCTATGACCGTCGCCGGCTTTATCCCGTAGTCGCCGCGCTCACCGCCTTGATTAGCGGCACGGCCAAGGCGGATGCGCCGCCGCCAAGCTTGCAAGCAGTGACATTTCGTGGCGTCGCCTATTCCGTGAACGAGGTCGATCCGAAGAAGGACGACCTCCAGATGTTTCTCAAATTCAGCAACGGCGTCTATATCCACGACTTCACCGGGCTGCAGACTTACCTCGATGGCAAGGGTGAAAAGCTCCTCTTCGGCGCGAACGGCGGCATGTTCCAGCCCGACTTCTCGCCTTGCGGCCTGCTCGTCGAGAACGGCACGGAGGTCTCGCCGCTCAACACCAACGACGGGCAGGGGAATTTCTACATGAAGCCCAACGGCGTCTTCCTCATCAATGCCAAGCACGAGGCGCGCGTTATAAACTCCGCCGACTACCCCACTGAGCTGACGCCCGCCGTCTGGGCTACGCAGTCCGGGCCGATGCTGGTCATGCGCGGCGACATCAACCCTGATTTCAACGCCTCGTCGAAGAGCCTGAAAATCCGCAGCGGCGTCGGCGTGCGCAAGGACGGAATCGCCGTCTTCGCGCTCTCGTCAAAGCCAGTCAGCTTCTACGATTTCGCCGCGCTCTTCGCCCAGCGCCTCAAGTGCTCCAATGCGCTTTTCCTCGACGGCGACATTTCCGCGTTCTACGTGCCCGGCGCGAAGTTCAATCTCCCGCAGACCTTCGGCCCCATGATCGGCGTCGTCACGAAAGCGCCCTGAACTCGCGTGACAGCACGCGGCGTTGGCCGTAAATTTTCCCTTCCCCGATTATGCTGACGCAAGAATGGAACATCCAGTCCCGCGCGCTACAGTGCGCGAAGACGGGCAAGCCCTTTGAGAAGGGCGAAACGATTTTCTCCGCGCTTTATTGGAAGGACGGCCAGTACCAGCGGGTCGACCTTTGCGCCGAGGCGTGGAAGGAGCGCAACGAGAACATCGAGCCGCTTTCCGCCTGGCAGACCGAGTTCGTCCCGCCGCCGCCGCCCGAGCCCGAGGCGATGAAGAAGGACGACGCCGAGAGCCTGCTGCGCCGCCTCATCGGGGAAAACGCGCCCGGCTCGCGCAACGCCCGCTACATCCTCGCGCTCATGCTCGAGCGCAAGAAGGTGCTGCGCCAGATCGAGCGCCAAAAGCAGGACGGCAACGCCGTGCTCGTCTACGAACACATCCCGAGCGGCGAGGTCTGGCTGATCGAGGATCCCGGCCTCAAGCTCGGCGATCTGACCGCCGTGCAGGACGAAGTCGCGCGGCTCCTCGGGCCCGTGAACGAAGCGCCGTCGGTGATGGAACCTGCACCGGATCAGCCTTCGGAAACGCCGGCCAGCGCGTAGTTACGCGTATCAGTGGTAGCCCGCGACCTCCGGGCGCGGGGCGAAGTGATGAACGCACCAAGATTGAGGTGCGCGATGATCAACGAGCCCGTCGCCCGGAGGTCGACGGCTACCGCCCGACTTTACTGCGCCGCCGACGGATCTTTCGGCGGCGGCAGCGGCAGGTAGCCGAGATAATTCAAGCTCTCGCCGTAGGTCGAAAACTTCTTCATGTCGTAGATGTGCGAGGCCGAAACCAGCCACTGCCGCGCATCGTCGGTGTTCTTGTTGTAGAGGTCCCACGCGGCATTGCCGAAGTAGTACGAGGCGTCGTCGCCCTTCTTGTTGATGGCGTCGAGCTCCTGCTTGGCCAGGGCCTCATGACCGCCGAAGAGGTCGCAGAGGAAAACCTTGTAGAGCGCGAAGTCGCCCATGTCCGAGTCTTTTTCCAGCGGGAAGAAGCCGGTGCGGGCCTCGTCGTACTTCTTCTGCATGAACTTCAGCTCGCTCAGGTTGAACTTGATGACCACGTTGTTGGGATCGACCTTGTAGGCGGCGGAGAAGTCGGCCTCGGCGGCCGGGAAATTCTTCTTCTGCGTGTAGAGCGAGCCGCGCAGCAGGTAGGCGAACGCGCTATCAGGCTTGAGCTGGATGGCCTGAGTCAGGTCGGAAAGCGCGCCGTCCTGGTCGGGCGGGTTCTGATTCATGCACTTGACCGCAGCCTGGATCTTGTCGCGCGCGGCCTCGACCGGCGAGCTGAGGCTGGGAGCGCCAGCGTGCAGCGTGTTGGGTGCCGGGGCCGGGGTTTGCGCCTTCGAGAACGGCGTGAGTGCCAAGGCGGCAAAAATGAAAGCGAGGGGGCGAGAGAACATGATCATTGTCTTATAGGTGAACCGTCGGACGATAACAAGGATCGAGGAGTTACAATCCGCCCAGCTTCCGCAGCACCGCCGCGTCCGGCGCGGAGAGGGGCGAAACGGAAATGCGCGAGTGGCGCACGAGCAGGATGTTCTTGAGCTTGGCGTGCGTCTTGAGCGTGGCGAGGGTGACCGGCTTCGGCAAGGCCGGGCCGGCCTCGAGGTCGACGCAGAGCCACTCCCCTTTTTCGCCCGGTTCGACGGTGGGATCGGGATAGGCCGTCCTGGTCACGGTGCCTGTCCCAACCACTTCCTTGCCCTCGCCGCTATGGTAGAAAAAGACCTGGTCGCCCCTGGCCATGTCGCGCAGGAAATTGCGCGCCTGGAAATTGCGGACGCCAGTCCACGCGGTCGTCTTGTCCTTGCGGAACTGGTCGAACGAGTACGTTCCCGGTTCCGACTTCACGATCCAATGGTTCACGCGCGGAAATTCGTGAAATTCAGCGACACGGGAAATTCCTTCGCCCGCAGCGCGGCGATGACGTCCTGCAAATCATCGCGGTTCTTGCCCGTCACGCGCACCTGCTTGTCCTGGATCTGCGTGGTGACCTTCAGCTTCGTGTCCTTGATCGCGGCGACCACTGTCTTGGCGATGTCGGTTTCCAGGCCCATCTTCAGCTTGAGTTCCTTGCGCGCGTGCCCGAGCGGCGAAATGTCGGCGTCCTTGCGGTCGATATTCTTGAGCGAGACATTGCGGCGCGCGAGCTTGCCGAGGACAATTTCCTCCAGCGCGTTGATCTTGAACTGGTCGATGGCGCTCAAGTTGATCGATTCCTTCTCGAGCTTGATCTCGGCCTTGGCCTCGCGGAAATCGAAGCGGTTGGCCAGTTCCTTGTTGGCCTGCTCGAGAGCGTTCTTCACTTCCATCATGTCGACTTCAGAAACCACGTCGAAGGAGGGCATAGGCGAAAAGGGTGGCCCGAATTTCCCGCCAAGGGAAAGGAAAAAGCGCGGGTGGGGCGCGCGCGGCTACCGGTGATGAGTCGGGCGGGGGAAAGACTTGGAGTCGAGGCGATAGACGATGCGCGCCTTGGTCAGGTCGTGCTGCGACATCTCCATCTTCACACGGTCGCCGGGCGTCAGGCGGATGAACCGCTTGCGCATCTTGCCCGATATGTGGGCCAGCACTACATGCTTGCTGTTGTCCAACTCCACGCGAAACATGGTCCCGGGCAAAATCGTGACGACCTTGCCTTCAACTTCAATAACGTCCGCGGTGGTGTTTTCCAATGCCATATTTAGGAGAAAGAATATATGCCAACGCTGTGAAATAGCAATGGTTTAAATGCACTTTCAGCGCGACTCATCGAAATTGACCTTCCGCGCCACAATAAAGAGCGGCCGTCTTTTCATTTGCAGCCTGGCGGCGGCGCTGGCGAGCGCGGTCTTCATGCTGGCCAACGTGCCCCTGGCGCATCCGCTGCAGTGCCGCGAGACGGCGGACACCTTCGGCACCGCGCTGCTGCTGCAGGGAAAGAATCCCTTCAGCCTTGAGCAGCGTCCCGATTATTTTTACAGCTATGGCATCGTCCATTCGCTGTTGACCTACCCGCTGGCGCGCGTGTTTGGCGCGACCTTCCTGGTGCATCGCGTGATCGCCTGCACCTGCCTCATGCTGGCCTGCGCCGTTTTGTATTGGGGCATGCGTGTGACGCGGGTCCCGCGGTTGCTGGCGTTCTGCGGGGCGTTGCTCCTCTTCGATCATCTCGTCTTTTCCTTCGCCATCACGGCCAAGCCGGACAGCGTCGGACTTCTTTTCCTGCTGCTGAGCGTGGTGATTCCGTTGGCGCGCGATTTTCGCTGGGACGGCATCGCGCTGGGCATCCTTTTTTCGCTGCTGGGACTTTACACCAAGCCCTATTTTGTGGCCGGCGGGCCGCTGCTGATTCTCTATCTGTTTCTGTTTCGGTCGAAGGGCGCGGGTTTGGCGGCAGGCGTCCTTTTTGCGGGCCTGCTCGTGGCCACTCTCGCGGCCGTCAACGCGCTGCTTCCGACCTATTTCACGGACGTCTTCTACGACCAGCGGAACATCGCCGAGTTTTCGCTCAAGCATCTCGGCATCATGCTGCTCGAGTACGCCGTCCTCGGGTGGGCGCTGGTCCTGGTGCTCGGATGGCGTTTTTGGAGCGAGTTCCTTGCCCCCGGCGCGCTGCGTGACCTGGTGCCGCGCTGGGATTTTCTGCGGCTTTCGGATCCGCATACACCATCACGATCTGGGAACCGCTGCCGTAGCTACGCGGGGAACAGCAGCAACTGCCGCTTGCGCAAAGTTTCGCCAAGCGCGGCCAGGCCTTCTTCCACCAGGGACTTGTTTTCGGCGAGCCAGCCACCCTTCTTGCCGTCGACGGTCGTGCGCAGCAGCTCCGCCTGACCGACCAGGAGCTGGTCGGACTGGATCAGCTCCTGCAGCGTCGTGGCCTCGTTGCGGTAACGCTGCGTCATCCGGTCGTTCTCCGGCACCGGCTGACTGTTGATTAAGGTGGCGAGCGCGCCGATCGCCTTCGAGAGCCGCTCCAGCGTCTGCGCATTGGCCACGGCGGCCGGGTCGTGCTGCGGCTTGGCGCGCGTGGGCGGCGGCAGGAACTCACGGCGGTACTCGCTCTGCGCGGCCTCCACGCTCTTGCGCGCGCTGGCGAGCAGGAAGCCGGTCTTCGCGCGGATGAGCTGGTCGTCCGCGCGCAGTTGGTTTTCCAGCCGGTAAAAGTTATAGCCCCAGCCGTAGAACAGATTGATCGCGATCTGCCCGACCTCGTCCACATCATAGAATCCTGGCATGGCGTTCTCCTTCGATTCCTATTTAGCTTTGAGAGCCTATATTTTTAGGTGATATAGAATCTGCTGTCTTAGTAATCGCGGCGCGGCGGGATTTCCGGCGGCGGATCGCCGAACGGCGACGCTTCCGGCGCGAAGGTCTGCACCGGCGGCGGAGTCGGCTGATCGGTCGCCTTCTCGAGTCCGGTCGTATCGCCCAGCGGATAGAATCCCTGCGGCGCGCCGCCGATGAAGAACGGCACACCCGCCGCCGCGTTCGGCGCGGAGACGAGCCCGCGATCCGCCATGCGCAGGGCGAGATAATAGCGCACCGCCTCGATGGGCGAGAGCCCCAGCGCCTGCAGCGAGATCAATTCGCGCATGCGCGGGTCCTTCGGCAGGATCAGCACCTTCAGGTCATTGAGCAGGATGCCAAACGTCGCGAGAAACTCGGTCAGGTGCCCCTTCACCGCCTCGCGAATCTCGAAGATGCGCTCGTTGATCTGCTCCATCTTGGTCACCTGCACGATCTGGTTGATCGACTGCTCGATGGCCGGCCCGGCGTAATCGGCCACTTCCTTGATATCGATCACCGCGCCGTTGAACGGCATGTGCGTGGTCAATTCCAGCGCGGCCTCGCGCGAATCAATATGGATATAATAGTCCACCTGGTACGCCATCTCGGCCATTTCCGCGCTGGTCGCGATGCCCTGGCTGCGCACGAGCAGCTTGGCACGGTTGACGTAGATGACTTCATAGACCCACGGCGAGTTGCCGCCGAAAAAGCCCTGCGCGATGGAACCGAGGATCGGCTTGTCCGGCGTGGTCAGGGCGTACTGGCCCGTCTCGTAGACGTTGAGCACGGCGCCGCGCGACTTGAGCACGCAAAACTCGTTCGTCTCGACCGTGAGCAACGAGCCGGAGACAATGCTCTCGTCGGCGATCTTGACCGCGAGTCGCATCGTGCCAAGCAGGTTGGAACCGTCGCGATTAAGCGAGGTGATAACTTGACGGGTAAGGGCCATCGGAAACTCCAGGGTTAAAGGTTCGTTGACGACTACCGAAGAATGACAGGAACGTACGCCGCCGCGCCCAAAGGCAAAGCAAAACCGCGCCGCCGCGCGAAGAATTTAGGGCCGATTCTGCGGCCTTAAGCGCGGCTGCTCAAATTCGACATAACCCGTAGCGCTGAAAGCGCGACCTCCCATAGCCCAGGGCAACGCCCTGGGTTGATGTGTATAAAAAAAGCAAGCCCTGAAGGAGATCTCTGCAAAAGTTCGGTGTTTGTGATCCCGACGGGATCATAGCCAAGTAGCCGGTGGTTGAGCGAGTCCGCGAGCGACACCACCGGAAAACATCGAAAAATGAAAGCACCCTGGAGGGGTGCC
>Ga0116229_10015595_pt1 | contig 10320 bp, 3 predicted proteins | sample S1TSphgellanicum_3_FD_87313 | JGI IMG/M metagenome (GOLD analysis project Ga0116229, IMG submission 87313) | Host-associated microbial communities from peat moss isolated from Minnesota, USA - S1T2_Fc - Sphagnum magellanicum MG | ecosystem: Host-associated > Plants > Peat moss > Unclassified...
AAAAAAAAAAAAAAAAAAAAAAAAAAAAAAAAAAAAAAAAAAAAAAAAAAAAAAAAAAAAAAATAAAATAAAAAAAAAAAAAAAAAAAACTCATATGCATACCTTCTATCTACCACCAAAGTTTTAAAAAAAAATGAAACATGGTATCTTAGTCTAAGTGATTAAAAGATTTAAAATTTTGAAAGCTACTTAAACTTTCAATGACAATAATCTTTCATTTCTCCTCTAAATGTAATTTTTTTTACTGAAATATCAACCTTGAAGTCCTCTATAATTCCATGGTGTCAGACTTTCCAAATTCCCAGTTTTTAATTTCCTTTACACCTTTTGTGCTACTCATTTCTTTCAACAAATCAAAAATTGTGAAAATGAAATCTTGTGAACTAATACCCAGTTTTATTCAATGGTACCCAGATTCGTTCACTTTAGGACTACAGATGAAATAGGGGTTACGAGGTCAAACTACTACCCAAAAGACAAGGTGACTTTTTTAAGGAATATTCTACTACTTGCACTACTTCTTTCAAGAAATTCCTAAATTACAAGAGTGAATCACTATCCTCTTCTTGAACACATTTGTTGTGACAATGGTCTCATGGCCCATGATGGCTCTCATGTTTAGTATTGCCCACCTACCTAGTAATCTATGGGCTATCTACCTACCCTACCCACCTTCTTACCTATTAGCTATCTACCTACCTAAGCATACTCATAGGTGACATACCTATCTACCCAAAAGCTACCTATGGTTTACTTACCTATCTATTCATGGGCCATTTAGGGACTACCTAAGGAGCAATATAAGGACTGCTTAGAGAGCATATAAGGATCACTTAAGGTCTTCTTAAATTAGGGGATACCTAGGGACTACTTGTAAAATTATGTATGGGTTACCTGAAGAACTATTTTGAAGTTACTTTGGGCTACTTTGGTGCCATTTAAGGTCCATACTACACATTGCTTAAGGTAGGGAAGACCTAGAATACTTGTGGGGTTAGCTAGGGGGCTATTTAGAAAGTTATTTTGGGCCAAGTTTGGGGTTACTTAAGGAGCTATTTAAGTTCCTACCTAGGGATTGTTTAAGTTAGGAAGCCTAGAAAATACTTGTAAGATTAGTTAAGGGGCTTTCTAGAGGCTACATAGGGGGTTCTTTTGTTACTACCTATAACCTATTTAGGAGACTACCTAGGGACTTTTTTTGAGTTTACTTATGGTATTACATAGGAACTATTTAGGGTACACCTAGGGTACTAATTAGGGGTTACTTAAGGGGCTATATTGGAGGTTGCTTTGTGGCCATTTTGGGGGTCATTTTGGCGCTAACTAGCAAGCTTTTAAGGAGACTACCTACAAACTTCATATGTAAGGAATATTTATAGGGTTACATAAAAAATTACACAAGGGACTATTTAAGGACTACATAAGAGATACTTAAGGATTAATTAATGGCTTACCTTGGTTAGGGTTATCCATATAATATAATTTAGGAGGTTATTTAAAAGCCACTTAGAGGAGATATTTTAGGATCATGTTAAGGCCTACTTAAGTTAGGGGATATCTACCAAGCTATTTAGTTGAAGGGTTACCTATAATGCTACATAAGGCTTACCTAAGTTTATATAAAAGCTACAAAAAAATTAGTCAAAATCATAATCCAAAATCTTAACCTTATTCATGTTTTAAATCCATAAATGCAAAATCACAATACAAATTAATGTGGATTTGAAACCCTCAATTATCAACTTAGTACAAAACATTTAATCTATGACTTTTCTTTTAAACCCATAAACTTTGTTTCATAAGGTTGGATTATATAAGTGAAAACACTTATCACATTCATATTCTTTTCATTTCACTTGTGAAAGGTATTCCACTTGGAGATCATGGCCTCATCTTCAAATCATGTTTTTAATTATATTGGAAATGGTCTTAGCTACTCTTCTTCAAGTGATGATCAGATCTTCAAACAATTGTTTGTGGACATGGATAGGCAAAAGCAATGTGCTTTTGCATGTGTAGTTGTTGTGGCCAACTCATTTGACATGCTCAATGCCAATGAGTTGAAAGAAGGCGTAGGTTAGTTAGTGGACCTAGATGTGCGAGTTCAAAATGTGTTCGTTATTATGCGAATGGCGTTATGATTGTTTAAAACATTAACCGATTTCACATTGGTAAAAGTTAGCAAAACTAGTGGTGCTCACCATTGTTAACCATGCACAATCTACAAGTGAGCATCACAATATGGTTTTAATTTAAAATTTTGATTTTAAATGTTTAGGTTTGGTTTAGGGTCTTAGTTTTAAACTTTGGTTTAGGGCTTGAATTAAAGTTTTAGTTTTTTGGGTTTAGGTTAAAGTTTTAATTTTAAATTTTGGATTAAGGTTTTAGTTTTAGGGTTTGGGTTAAAGTTTTAATTTTAATTTAAAACTTTGGATTGTAGTTTGGATTGGTTTTAATTTTTGGGTTTGGGTCAAATTTTGAATTAGGGTTTTAGTTTTAGTTTTAAGGTTAGGGTTTTAATTTTAGACTTTGGATAAGGGTTTTAGGGTTAGGGTTTGGATTAAGATTTTAATTTTAGGGTTTAGGTTAAGGTTTTAGTTTTAGACTTTGGATTAAGGTTTTAATTTTATGGTTTTGGTTTGGTTTTTTGTTTTAAATTTACAGTTTGGTTAGGGTTTTAAGGTTTAAACTTTGAATTAGGGTTTGGATTAAGGTTTTAGTATAGGGTTTAGGGTTTAGTGGACCACGGGTAATTTATTGGTGATCACCACATTTGGATAGGGTGTCTTTCAAAATTGAACCGTGAGCAATACCATTTATAATTCATTTTATAGATGAAACATGATAACATCTCCATGTATGATTTTTTTACAAAATGGGTTGAAAAATGTAATTTGTGATCATGCCATTTTCATTGCATATTGCATCAATGATGCAAATAGGGATGAGATCCAATGGCCCACTTTACAAAAGAAGCTTATGTTGGGCTTCACCATACTTAAATTCTAGGGTTGCATTGGGTTGATTGATCATTTACAAAAATTGGGTTGATTGAGAAAAAACCCATAATTTTTTATGATTGTCATAAATGGATTTTTTTACAATCATGATCATAAGTATGTGGTAAATTTTTCACAATCACTTGCAGATGGATGTGACAAATGTTTTGAGATGGGCCTATTTTTATTTATTTTTTCAATTTTTTATTTGTATTTTTAATGAAATTAAACACTAATGTAGTTTGAAATGACAAAAAAAAATTTGTTATATTGTGTACATGGAAATATACCCATGGTTCCTTTCCTTTAAATTATTAACTTTTTTTCCAAGTAATATTAAATAACATTATTTTTTGAAAATCAAAATTTTAAAACCAAACACCAAAATTTAAACTCAAAATTAAATGGACTACATTTTATGGAATTCATACAAAATATACCTTTAGTATCAAATGAAAAAGTGTCCCAAAGGGGGCCACCATAATTTGTTTTCACCTAGTGGCTCCTAATGTTGTCCAAGATGTTATCAAAGCTTACAACAAAATGCATGTTGGGTACAAAGTGCAAATGGAATGGGGGATAGGTGGTTTGAAAAAGAAATGGAAATGATTGATGAAAAAGTTTGATTCCACGAAACCAAAGTTCACACATGTGCTTAGAGTTGTAGTTATCTTGACAAAATTTTTACATATAAACCAAATGGATTTCACATTTGAAGTCACAGGTGAATAGATGCCCAACCTTGTTAACCATGGGTTGTACACAATTTTCTTGTTTTATAGGTTTAATTTATTTTTAACCTTTGCTTTGAAATCCTCTTAATGTATAATTATCAAATCCTTAGCTATTTTCAAGTTATAAATTTTAATTTTGTTTGTTTTATCAACATGAATACACAATTATGCATGCATTAGAACAAAACATTGTTTTGATTCCATTGCATAATGGATGTCATCCATTCAATGTTTTGTGATTAATTTCACAACTAATTTGCCTTCATCTTAACCTTTTCTAATGGAGTCAATGTAGATGGTGGGCATGATGCTTCATTAAGCCCATGTGATGGAGCCTACATTCATAGAAAGAAGATTAAATGTAGTTGTAAATGCAAGAATAGATGGGGTTGATGGATTAATACCATCAATTATGTTTTGTCGACATTTCAAGGCACTATGCATGGCATGGTCGTTTGTTGATTTCAAGCATGTTAGCACTTCTTCATTTTACCATATAACTTTTTCTAAACCTTCATCATTTGATGTCCCTATTTTTTTAATCCTTTAATGTTTCCCACAACCTTTCTTTCAAGGTTTCATCCTAAAATTCAAAATATGGATAATCCATTTTGTATGTTACGTACACAACTTTCCACATTATAGAAGGAATTGATTGTGTTACCTTGGTCTTATCCTTGTTATAGATAGCAAAATGATCATTATAAACAACACACACATGGTGTTCAATTAAATAAACTCAACAATTTGCCAAGCTCTTTTCTCCCATTGTAGTGCTTTTGCCACATGAATATTTTTTATAAAAAATCTACACTGAGAACCTTCTACCCTAGCATAATCAAATTCATCCATTCCTAAATTCCACATAAACATCCATACAAACCCACTTTCAAACCTACCACATTCAAGTTAAAAAATTAATCACCTAGTAAGATGCAAGTTAAAGGTAATTCCAAAACTAATCTTGCCTCTTTGGACGTGTTACATACTTATTTTTCAGTTTATCTTTGTGCTTCTATCTCAATTTCATTTTTGTGATAATTTCCTATTTTACTTCTTTGTCTAAGAAAATTTGTATTTATGTCTCTATTTCTAGCATATTTCCTCTACATGTCTGTCTCTACCATGTTCCAAAATTTCATTATGAAAAAATCATGTTCGTTGCAACTTGTCTATTTGAATTATAATTTAGTTGCATCGAACATTTTTTAATTGCATTAGAAAAGTTGCAACCGACACAATTTTTTCATAGTGTTTTCTCAAGCATTTCCAAACACCATGGCTGATCATATTATATCATTAAACTACTTGGGATCAACAAAAGCACCATCAAGTTTGAATAAAACATGATCAATAAAATATGCATCAATAGGTTTTTCATTTGTGATTTTATTTAGGGTGTTGGAGCATTAAGGTGGATAAGATGAACATAAACTGCTAAACCAGCCAAAAAAAAACAATCATCTAAACTAATCAATAAATTCAATAGTAACCTTGGTCCAAATTTGATTAACAAAGTCCCCATAATTGATTTGGGTTAAGGTGTTAAAACATTAAAATTTCAATGGGATAAAAAAACCAACAAATTCACATGAGGACAATGTTCAAAATTGATCAAGAAAATCAACAATAGCCTTTAATCAAATATGTTTAATGTAATTTATAATTGTGATATGGGTTACAATGTTAAATTTTTAGGGTTTAGATGGAATGAAAAGAATTTACCATATTAACACAAAGAAAATCATCAAAATTGATCAATAAAAACAACATTCAATTAAATTTGATCCACAAAGTCACCATATGTGATTTGGGTTGAGGTGTTGAAATATAAGTGTTTGAATGGATGACCAAAAACCATTGTATCAACATGAAGATAATCATCAACAACCTTGGATTAAATCAGATTAACAAAATTTGCATTTGTGATTACAATGAACATCACAAACTTCCAATTTAGGTCAAAATGTTGAAGTATTGGGGTCTAGATGGAATGAGTAGAGTCCACCATATCAACATCAAGACAATCATCAAAATGAACAATAAAAGAAGCAACAAGCTTGGATAAAATATGATCAATAGAATGTAGAAAGGTGATTTATGTTAAGGTGTTGAGGTATTATGGTTTAGTTAGGATCATAGTAGAATTTACAAGATAAGATGAAGTTGATCATCAAAATTAATCAACATTCACAAAATAAAAGGCTTAAATTAAACTGAATCAAGGAAATTATGTTTTGGTGATCTTGGTTAAGGTGTTGAAATAGAATCGTTTGGATGAAATGAACAAAAATTATAAGATCAACATGAAGATAATCATCAAAATTAATCAAGAGATGTAACAACTTTGGATTAAATCTAATTAATAGATTTGGCATTGATGATGTGGGTTAAGATGTTGAAATATTAAAGTTTAGATGGGATGAATAAAATCTACCATATCAACATCAAAATAATCATCAAAATGAACAATAGAACTAGCAACAAGCTTGGATAAAATTGTATCAATAAAATTCACAAAGGTGATCTAGGTTAGAATGATGAAGTATTAAGATTTAGAATGAGTATAATTTACCAATATTCAACATGAAGTTGTTCATAAAAAATAATCAACATCTAAACAATAATAGGCTTGGATTAGATTAGATCAAAGAAGAATCCATTTTGGTGATGTGGGTTAAGGTGTTGAAATATTGTAGAATTTGGATGGGATGAATGGAAACCACTAACCAACATGAAAATAACCATCAAAATTGATCAAAAAAAGCAATAACATCCTTGGATCAAATCAAATCAATAAAATATGCATCAGTGATATAGATTAAGGTGTTGAACTAGAATGGGCTAGATGGGATGAAAAACAATTACCAAACTAACATTTAAATAATCATCAAAGTGATCAAGATAAGCACAATGTGCCTTGGACCAAATATGATCAACAAAATCCATATTTGTGATCTCAAATTAAATTGAAATATTAAGGTTTGGATGGGATGAGCAAAAGCTACTAAACCAACATGAAAATAATCATCAAAACTAATCAAGAGAAGCAACATTTACCTTGGATCATATCTAATCAATAAAATGGGCATTTGTGATCTCAATTATATTCAAGTGTTAGGGTTTGGATGGGATCAACAAAAATAATATAGCAACATGGCCAAGACAATCATCAAAAACTAATTTAGCAACAAGATAAAAGATACCATTAAAAACATCAAGATGGGTGGTTATATAATTGGATCAGGAAAGAATATGCATGCAATTTGAATCAAATGGTCATTTTTATTAATAGTAATGAAATTAAGCTTATGTGTTAAGACATTTAACAAGGTACAACTACATTTCTAAAAATCTAGAAGAAAAAAAAACATCCTTTTTCCAATTACAAATGTTAGAAATTTATCATGTCCCAAAACTATCAAAACCTTAAACCCCCTAACCCTTCTACTGTTCATTTTCCAAAACTTCATTTCCATCAGCCAAGAAAAACTAATCATGAAACATGGCCAAAAATCTATCCAAACACCACATTTCAAATTATATGCGATTTTAACAAAATGATATATGGAGCCCTTCATGGGATATCATATTTATTGAGATTGTTGGTTTTGATAATTTCAAATACATTCCATGTTGTCATTTTCCCCACAACAATAGACCATTTCTTGCTTATTCAACAAGTGCACTAAAACATGGAGGGATTGGTTAACAAGAAGTGTGACAAAATATGTTTAATTACCACAAAATTTGGGAGAGGAAACGAAAGAACATTAAATGCATATGAGATTTTAATTTGAAAGTTATAATTTAATAATTGAAAGCGCATATTATTAAAAGATTGGGATTACGAGCTTGGTTCTAATTCAAATCATTTTAAGAATTGTGCTAGAAATTGACTAGCCACCAATTGCACTAGCTCACACACTTTGTGACAAAGAATGAAAAAAGACCACACTAAACGTAAGAAGGATTCTCACAATGTGAGGTCATGGCATCAACAATCCCAAAAAAACATCTTCATGCTTCCACATTAACTATATAAGGACTATTGCTATGTTGTTTTGAAAAGAGCAACCCAAAATTTTGTAAACATGCACCTAACTAAAACCTCACCTTATTGTGATGGTTTTGGTCCTATAACATTTTTTTGTTTTTTCTCCAAATGTGAATTGGTTTTGCAATTTCCAAGCTCTAGAACAAGTAACATAAATCTTCAAGCCTTAGCATGGCTGAAACAAATCTCCAAGCTTTGGCATGATTGAGATGAGTCTATCTCCTCTCCAAATGTGAAGCCTACGTTATATTTGTCTCTTCAATTATCATAAAGCTTACATTGTTTCCTCTCCAAACATGAAGGCCAAGAATGCCTTTGTTGTTCCTATCCACACTATCTTACGATGGTTCCTAACTTAAACCTTTACACCCAAAAGTTTTTAATTCTTCCACCTTGTTTAGCTTTTACAATAAGTTTTCATTTGAGTCATTTACAACACAAGGAACCCAACATTCTTCTTCTCGCAAAAGTGCACATGTCAAAACTTTCACAAGAACTCTCACAAATAACACATAAAGAAAGTTTGCACACCCTTCACGCAAGGGAAAAGTTTTCACACAATAAGTTTTTTCACAACACAAAACATAAGATATTAAATGAAATTGGTTTAATCTTGGGTTTAGGTGTAAGAATATATTTCATCTTGCGTTATTTTCTTTTCATGCAATCTCATGTGATTTTTTTCTTATGTCACCAATTTCACAAAAATTGAGGGTTCTCGTCCTATCATACCTACTTTATGGATAACTTTATTCAACAATAACCTAATGGTTTAGGTGTGCTTCTTTTAGTAGATAAGGTATGCATGCTCATCATGAGGCACAATTGAATGCCTTAATAGTTTAGGTTGGAGCCATCAACCAAAAATGCATGATTTGGCCACTCATTTAAACTAAAGCCTTTGGCCAAACACTTCATATAAAAACAATGAATTTGGGTTATTTTCAACACAAGACTAAACTGTATTTTGTGTTTAATTATAAGTGTAAATTTGGGGAAATGTGGGCACTTAATGTTTGGTGATAAGGGTTAAACACAAAATTTGAACAACTAATCCTAAATTTGGAAAAAACAAGAAAGGGCCTTTAGTAGTGTTTGACTATGGGTGTGTCTTAAGGCAGTTTTGAAGAAGCCCATGCACTTTGTTTGAAGTGTTGTTTGGTCATGAAAGTTAGAAAGTTTGGTTTCCTATGTCATCTTGTTTGGTAATGCTCAAAATTTGTACATTTTTTTCAACCCAAAAAAGAAAAAAAAAAAGTTTGAAAATAAAGGTTTTTAATGTTTAATTCAGTTTTTTTCCAAGCTATAATCCACCCTACTTTGGGGGCCCATAATTTTTTTAAAAACAATTAAAGTTGATTATTTAAATAGCTAATGGTGCACCCAAAAATGGGTTAAAATTTAGTCTATGGACTCCAAGACCATTGAGCCATGCCCAAATTTTTTTTCTTTTATTTATAGAATAAACATTCATTCGCTAACATGCATAGGGTAAATTGGCCAATGACTAAACATTTAAACATTCAGAGTAGGCTGGATCCAAAGGGAAGGCTTTATTGTTTCTGGTGTCCCAACACAATTTGAACCCTTCCTATTGGCGCATCTAGGGCACAAAAAATTGTCAAAAATGGAATAGAATTGAGAAAGTTATGGCCTCCAAAATAGAGGGGTCAAAAATTCAAAGAAACAAATCACCAAATACTACAAAGGCCGGTTCCCAAACACCCACAAACTTCCATATATGTTGTTATGTTGCTATTAAAGTCCAAAGATTATTTGTAGAACATCAGGTGATGTTCATATAACACTTTAAATCCTTTAAAATGAATAAGAAATAAGAAAGTTATGAGGTTTGCAAGTAAGTAAGAGGGGTCAAAATAAAGAAAAATGAAAAAGACACGTTTTGCAACTTGATAAAACATATTTTCTTTACAGCTTTTTTTGGCTGGTCCCTTAGCTTTGCATTTGAAAGATGATTTGTAGAGCTGGAGAAGGTGCTCCTATAACATTTTAAATCACTCAAAATGGAGAAGAATTGAGAAAGATCTGGCAAAGTGTTTGGTCATAGGCAGGCGATCGGTGATGGGCCAGTTTACCCTACAGTAAATATCAGATGGAGTCCTTCGATTTCCTGAGAACAGCTGTTATGAGATTAAAGAAATGCCATGATAGCCACAAAGGTTTGATGCCATTTCCGAGGGTCACAACACACAAGCTATATGACCAGAGATTAAACATTAGACTTTAAGAAACTACAAGGCCATGTTTTCAAGCTTACAAGCAAATTCCAAAATCCTTCAATGCTCAGGTTGTGAAGCTCATAACAAAAGTCTTGTAAGCAAAGCTAATTGCTTAAAACCCTAAACACTAGACATAAACCCTAAACCCTAGAAGATTAAGTATCTGATCTCATGTAAAGCATAAGACCTTATCAGTAGCATTGCAAAGGACCTTGATGTTGTTTTAAGGATTGAATGCTTTGGCTCTGATCCTGCTGCATCCAAAGTCCCCACTGTTTGCAACAAGAAGA
>Ga0116229_10015596_pt1 | contig 10320 bp, 8 predicted proteins | sample S1TSphgellanicum_3_FD_87313 | JGI IMG/M metagenome (GOLD analysis project Ga0116229, IMG submission 87313) | Host-associated microbial communities from peat moss isolated from Minnesota, USA - S1T2_Fc - Sphagnum magellanicum MG | ecosystem: Host-associated > Plants > Peat moss > Unclassified...
TCAATTAAAGCCCCCACACAACAATTTTTTTTCAAATTTTGATTTTACAAGATTAAATGTTGCTACAATAGATGCAATGGTAATAGGGTTTAATCGATCAAAACACACCATCAAAACAAAAACGACAACCTTGACATCATATTCAAATGCCAACCAAATTACATTCCCACATCCACCAAATTTTTCACAATGTGTAAAGACTTGAAACATGGATCCAACATGATAGCCATCATTTTGTACACATGTCATCCATCAAAAGACCTCAAAAACCCTAAAAAACTATTTGATTACCTTTATTGCCTCCGTTTGCATATTCATGTACAAAAAAGAGGATCTCAACTTCCAAAGGGTCAAAGATTCAAAGCCCACTAAAAAGCTACAATAGTGAAGCTTCCATGTCCATATGATTGGTATATAATAGTTGTTGTCAAGGCATTTGACAACAACTAATGGCCGTTAGATTGATTCATCACACAAGCTAATACAACAAGATTCAAGGTAAATGTGACTACCTTAATAATAACCCACACTTGGGCTTTAGGTACTATTTGTTGGAAAACAACAAATTTTTACCTTCCATAACAAATAATTATGGCATTCTTAAACTCAAGGGTTTCTTCAAACATAATGACCTTACTAGCAAATACAATCTTCATGAAAGTCTTTAATTTATGACATTATATTTGATTTTCGAAAGAAGCCCACTCCCATTCTTCCCCCCCTTTCCCAAACTTTTTGGTCCAAATAATGATTTTTTAAAAACCAATTTGAACTTCTTTCACACTCACATTTTTCAACCTAACAAAAACTTTGTGATCATTTGTAGCATACTAACAAGCCTTAAACCTCACAAGCCCAAGGGGTAGTTGCAAACTAGAGTGTTCATAAAATCATGTAACAAGCTAATTTTTTTACACCTTTATGGATTGAAATGTCTAGTGCATGTATTTGTTATAATTATTATTTAAGAAGGACTCAATTTAATGATTCTAACTACATTTACTTGTGAAAAGGGAAAAAAACAAATCAAAACAATATAAATATTTGAAATGAAAAACTTTTATATTTCACCCCCTGAAATGTAATAGTACACAAACGGTGTTCATATGGATTCACAATTTCCAAATTTTGCATTAATTGTGTCATTTATTAGTTTTTGCACCTCATAAATGTCATGGAAAATTTAAAATAAAGGTTTCCAAACCATTTTCAAGATGACATGGAAATATAAAGATTTTATTAAAAAACTTTATGAAATAGCTTTTTGAAGTCCTTTTGAACATGATTTTTCTGGAATTTATATATAGTTTTTCACAAACCTTAAATTTTAATATGTTTAAAAGGTGCCCATGTAATTATTTTAAAAATAAAATGAATATAAAATGGTGTCACATTTTGGTCACAATCAAAATATAATGCAAAAATGTACTATTAAGGATTTTGGACAATTAACATTTATAAACTTTGGGAAATTTTGTCGAATCATTAAAATATAAATATTGAAAGCATTAATTGAATGTAATGTAGAATGTTTGTGTGAATATTTTTTGGCTTAAATTTAAAATTATTATTCAATGCTTTTGAAATTTTCTTTCATCAGTGATTGAAAAACATTTGAAAATTAATTGGACCTTGGTGACATATAATTAACAATTTCTTAAAAACATTAAAAAACTTATATGTGGACAATAGATAATTGTTTAATTTCTCCTTACCTTTTCAAACATATGTTGTCAATGAATAATGCAAGTTTATGTCCAAGTTTTAAAAATTAATATAATTTTAAAATGATATATTATTTAAAACATTTTGCATAATAAAAAATTTGTTTGTCAAGGCTATGCTATTCATATGTACTTCTTCCATGCCCAACTATCACACTCCTTTCCCCTACTCACTTACATGAATATAAATAATAAAGTAATGTGCATATTTTCATGTCCATTTTATTTACATTAAAATATTTTAATAAGCTACCTCTTTCAAGCCTATCTACTAGTGTTGACCAGTTATACATGAAAATTTGGTTTTGCATTCGGATAATCACAAGGCATGGATGAATACATATCCAAAAAAATTTAAGTTCCTAATATTTGGTTCTATATACAACTATCAAATGTATGTTATGTATAATCCTATATGTAACTATATTTGGTCTAGTAACCTTTAACACATAATCGTATCCAACCCATTAGAATTTTGAAAATAGGGAATATGAATTTAAGGTTTAGGTTGTTTAGGGTTTAGGCTTAAAAACTAGAATCCATTGTGATCTCCTTTCAATAATTTTCGCTTTGCAACTTTGCACTTTTTCACTTGATGATGATGCTCAAGTTGAAAACACACTTGAATTGTAAGCTTATATTAAGTTTCATTGAGGTTTTTTGTAAATTGATTTGTGTGTTTTGTAACTTTGCAGTTTTTCCAAGCTTTCTTTGGAAGTCGATTTGTAAGCAACTTGTAAGTTTCGTTGAACCTTTTCGTAAGTCAATACAAGCTTGCAAGTTGAGGTTGTAAATTTAACATTTTTGCAACATTGGTTATAGGTTGTTTTCTTTTATTGTGAGCTTCATAAGGACTAAATGACTAAACATGACCTTGGACTTTTGGAATGTTATAAGCCTTGACCTTTCACATGCACTTTATGTTTCTAAGTAAGTTTCTATTAAATTCTAGTTTTTTTTGCTTCTTTTTTAAAATTGTGCTTTGCTTGCTTCTTGGTTTTGTGTTTTGTTTGTTGTTGGTGAATTAGTAGAAACTACAACTTATAGGCCTTGGTTTCTTATTTTGTTTGTTGTTTAGTGAATTGGAAAATATTACAAATTATAGATCTTGGTTTTGTGTTTCATTTATTGCTTTATGAATCTTATAATTCTTAGTTTTCTGTTTTTTGGCTAATCAATAGGTTTGGTTGTTAAACAAATTAACAACCTTTTACAACACTACAATAGAGGTAAACTCATAAGCTCCAATCTTTATTTCATTGTTTTGTTTTTGGGTTTAAGGTGTTTATGTCTTATTATGTTTTTGTTTTTAATGTTTAGGTTTCAAGTTTCAATGGTTGAAAAGGAGGAATGTTATTTTGTTGAGAATGTGGGTAGAGTTGATGAAGATATTCCATTAACCATCCTTTATTTAGATGTAGTTTTCATTAGTTTCAAATGTTGAGAATGTGCATTTGCAAACTCCCAACATGTCATTGTTGATGCTTCACAACTTACAATTGTAGAAACACAAGATGTAATTTGGAGACTTCACAATTGTATGCCTATATTATATGTAAGGGGATCTTTTGTTGTCAATGATGGTTTATTTGTGCATTTGGTGAAATTTCAAGTTTTGTAATGCAAAACTTGTAAATCTAGTTACCAAACACCTAGCAATGTTTTGGCACAAATATGTAATCTCCACAAGGGTTTAATTAAATACTACAAATTTAATGTTATAATTCCCATGAATATTCATTTTCAAATCGCACATCTAAAGTTGTTTGCTTATGAGAAAAAACTCAACAAGAAGGTGGTAGAACTTGTTGCTCACGTTCAACAAATAGGGAAGAAAGGGATGAGTTCATTTGGCTATGGAATTATTATATTTTTTGATGCCACAAAACCTTTAAAATAGAAAAAATAATAGCACCAAATTTTAGAAGATTTGGTGCTTCATATTTGCTCTCATGTTTAACTTCAAAGGTTACTTTTATGTTGATGCCCTTGTTTCAATTTCCTTTTCGATTTTCTCTTATGGAAGAAATATTGCCTGCCATGGTCAAAAAGACCATAGACCAACATGTTTTGTCAAATCTTGCATATATAACATTAATGTTTATTAGTTTTGATCTATGGGTGTGTCCTTGTGGTATGGATATTCTTGTTTTGGTTATTAATTTTTTGAGTGACACTTGGGTGGCCATGCATATTATTGTGGGATTGTTTAAAGTGAATGAGACCACTAGGCAATCCATGGTTGTACAACTCCAATGTTTGTTGGAATGATTTGGATTGTTGCATCAAGTAATTACATTTGTAAATGATGAGGGCACTAATTTGACAACTATGGCAATAGTTCTACATTCCATCATTGATTGTGAGCACATGTCTTGGGGTAAAAACACTCTAAGGTGGACTAAAAAGGCACATGCAGACTTTGACAACTATGGCAATAGTTCTGCATTCCATCATTGATTGTGAACACATGTCTTGGGGTAAAAACACTCTAGGGTGGACTAAAAGGGCACATGCAGACTCATTACTTTCACAAACATTTCCAATAAACCTTCCCAAAAGTGTATAATTAGTAAATTATTACCAAAACATCTAACAAGACTTATCAGTTTAAAACTTCCCCATGATATTTACATTAATATTTTCAAAAGTTGTAGAAATCCCAAATTTGTACATATCAAAACCATTATTCCAAAATTCTAAAAGAATTGCAGTCTAATTCCTATTGATTGATATATGTTTTTTTATTTTCACACATATGTGCATTCAAATGTGGTTATTTTAGATCATTGAAAAAGTCAATTATAACCAGTGTTGTGTGTGTATGTGTCAATAGTTGTATATATGGTGTGTAAATCATGTGTGAGTGTAAATCATTTACATTTACATGTCCAAATTTTTTACACTTACACAGCCCCATGTAAGTGTCCCAAACATAAAATGATCACCAAGTTTTGATGGCATGTGCTTAGAATAGGGGCCTGCCCTACAAAAAATTCCTAAAAAATAATGGGAAGTGGGTGAATATGTTTTTTGCTTTGATGGTTCATGGGATAATTAGATTGCATTGAGGGTTGGATCATGGATTATATTGATACATGATGGCATGGCATTTTCAACATGATACTAATGTATGACATGGCATAGGTGTTTATGTGGCCATATCATGCAATGGGGGTATTTTTTTTGTCAAATTTGTGTCAAAACCAAAGTGATACATAATAATACATTAGGGAAACTTAGCCATATTTGGCTACAAGCTAAATATGAAAGTAATTAGTTATTGAATTATTGCTATTCAAGTGGATTTGAAATTATGGCTATTGAAAATCTCAAAAAACATATTAATTCATTGCTATTGATTTTTATATAATTTTTTGGTTATATGTAACCAACAAAAAAGGGTTAACCTTAATGTTATTTGTTTTTGGCAAAATTTCATCATTTAATGAGAAAAATGGGTTTAAACCATGGATTATTTTTCAAAATGTAAATGTAGCTAATTTTTATTAATTTAAAAAAAAAAAAAGGTTGGCATGATCCTAGTTAGAGTTTCTGATAGTGGGAATGTTTTTTCCTTTCAATGTTTTTTTTGTTTTGTTGACTCTCTTTACTTTGGTTGAATGCACAAAGAGGCATACTCTACAACACAACCAACCTACTATTTTTTTTCGTTCACAATGTCGAAAGAATGCGTTAAAGTGTTACCCCCCTTCTTTTTCTCCCATTTTTAGCAACTATGTCATGTGTAACATTTTGTGTGTAGGGCTAAGATCCTATCTCATGGTCAATCGATGGGTGGTGTTGCAGATTAAAGGTGTCGTGCAAGCCAAACTAGAAAATTGGGAGGCTCATTGGCATGGTGGTGTTTGACTCAAGTTTGTTTCCATGGTCAATTGTTAAGGGGAATTAAATACATGGTCAATCAGTGGGGTGGTGTTCCAAACTAAGGGCTAGTCTGTCATGAGGAGGAAAGGCCAACTACAAGCTTGGGAGTTTGTTAGCAAGATCAAAAGGGGGGGTCATCAAGAAGGGGTTGTTGAAAAGCTAAAGAGGGATGGCTAGGAGAGAACTCAACTACATGCAAATAAGCTTGAATTTATATGATTCAACACTTTTGAACACTATGTATTGCGGGTCTGCATAAGAAGTTGGGCTTCCACTGAAATGTTATGTAACTAGAAATTCCCAACTTTCAAGGAAATGCCCCTAGAGCTTTTAGGTGTTTTTTCCCCACTTGGCAAAAGAAAAACCTGAAAGTAAGCCACTTACAACATTATCTTTTCTAAGCATAGAAAATTTTGATTTTTCAAAGTCACACAAATTGGACTTTGACTATTAATAAGTCCCTAGTGCTTACCTAGTTGTTGTTGGGATTCCAATTTTGGAACTTTATGGAATTTCTTTTTATCTCATCTCTCCACCCAAATTTCATAAACAAATTGGGAACCTACTCACTTTAATTTCAACAGTTGATTTGAAAAATGGGGGAGGTTGGGGCGAGGGGGGGGAGAATGGAAATTGGGTTTAGAATGAACCATCACCTAATGAAGGATGGATAGTAAATGGTCAATATGTAGTATTCTATTGGGTTCCAATTCCCTAGTGGATCATAATGGTTAGTTTAGTTGCTTTCATTTATTACTTAATTTCATCATTATGATGTTAAATGTAGTGATCTCACATAGATGAAGAAAAATAGAAGTGACCATGGCAAAAATTCACACCCAAATGGCCTCAAAAAATGAAGCATCAAATCCATTGATCAATTTTTTGCCAATGTTTTTATGAAAATTGTTGATTCTTTGGGCTTTTTGATGAGGTTAGCAGGACTTGTTAGACTTTAAAATGTTCCATTTCAATATCCATGCTTCAAGTTCCTTCTTCCAACTTGTATCATTCCCAACCTCTTCTTCATGTCAATCATTAAATTTGTGCATGAATTGCTTAAAAATTGCTTCATTAGTTTTGTTATGTTGTACCTCAAATTCAATTTTTGGCTTGCAGAAATTGATCATTTCAACCAACATATCAAACTTTCTTACTTGGAACTTCATTTTCTATAAGAATGATTTTATTTCCATGGATTTTTTATTAAATTTATGTGCTTCAATGTATCACTTTAGTGTTTAAATGTATAATATTTGGTTCAGACACATAGTGTATCACAATTGCACAATGTAACAATATGAAAATGTATTGAATTGACAAGTTTTATTGATTTTTTTTCAAGTGCAAAGATGTTAAATATTGAATCATTTTCCCTTTCCATTAAAATTGATGGGAAGGCAATTGATGTTACTTACAAAGGTTGGACCAAAATCCACCAATTAATAGAAGAATGTAATAACAAAAAAAAAAAACTACCTAATGCTACAAGAAACATCTTTGAGTGTTGTTATTGCTATGCATCTTTCTCCAACAAAATTTGATTAAATCATCATCAAACTATCTAAGGCTATAATCAAACCTCGGATGAACAAAGTAACAAGCTCATGTACATGGCATGTTTGAAGAATCAAAGGATTGAAGAACCCAAGGTTGGTTTTCAGCACCAATGTTATCTTTGTAATACATTCAAAACATTGTAATTATAATGTTAATATATAATAGTCAATGTAATGTGTTTTTTAAAAAATGTAACATTGTACCATTGGATGTGTGATTTATCACCTTATGTGTTGGTGCAAATCTTGAGTAAGTCTCGAAATGCACCATTTGATCCTTTGCAGTATCAAAAGTAGAACATCATGAAGCTTGTGGATGAACTTGAAATTAAGGACACAAGTTGTGGCGATTTGCCACCATATAGACCATTGGTTGTCACACATACAAACCCTTCCTTTATTAATGATTGTATTTTGTTGGATGTGATTGTAAGTGTGCAAATTCACAAGGCCTTCACAATGTATGTGAGGTGGCCTTCAAATGGCAAGAGGATTGGGTGTATTGTAAGTAAGTAGTAGGTAGGCTAACTTTTGTGCACAAGGGGAACCTAAATGGGGATATAAGATTAATTCAACAATTTTTTGGAATTTTTATGAACTAAAGACTTCATTTAAACTCCATTTTGGTGCTTATGGTTGGGTGGTAACGTGCATGTATATATGATTTTTGTGAATTATTAATCCATTTTATTGCAATGTTATGAAGTATGATGTTTCACTTTAATCAAAGTTTGTAGTCATGAATTAGTCTATCAATGTATTAGTGTGTAAGTGCAATAGTGTGTTTGTTTATCACTATGTTAATATGAGTGTATCATTGTACTAGTGTGTCAATGCATTAGTCCATGTTTAATTTAACACCCTTGGAATAACATAATAAGATTATGTGAAGAGGAAGTTCATGTCATTTAATATGCAAAAGTTTGAAAAATGTGACCCTAATCTTTAATCTACAAAATAATCTTCATTGGAAGTTGAACATATATTTATAATATATTAAAAAATGCAAATATCAATTATTTGAAGTTGAAAAGTGACGAGCAATGTGTAACACACATGTGTCAATTTTTCCCATATGTAAAGATTCTTTTTTCAAATGTCAACTACTAGTAATACACTCAATGTATTGTTCATACCACATATTAGTAGCATAGTGGTGCATTTTGATTAAATTTATTTATTTTTTACTTTGCCCATACATTTTGAAATGTGGCAACCTATTGTCCATTTATTTTGAATTTCTTGTTCATTCTATGTTTAGATAGGCTGAAAAACCTTTACTGTATTAATAACATATGGTTAATAATAATTTATTATAACAACAAAAATAATGGTAAATGTATATTATGTGTCAAATTTTCATATGTAAAGTTTATTTTTCAAGTGTGAAAATATGTTTATGATACATTCAATGTATTGCTCACATCACGTCTTGATAGTAGATTAATGGTTTTTTACTAAATTAACAATTGTTTTACCTTGCTTATAAACTTGGAAATGTGGCAACCTCTTGTCCATCTATTTTAAAAAATTCCCACTCTTTCTATGTTTAGAGGGGTTGGAAAAGCCTTAATGTATCAAAATATTAATAATGTATCAACACATCATTAATGTATCAATAAAGTTTTAGTGTATCAATGAGACATGGTTAATAGTAATTAGTTATAATCAAAAAATGATTGTAAATGTATATTAGGTGTCAAATTTTCATATGTAAGGTTGGGTTTTCAAGTGTGAAAATATGTTAATAATACATTCAATGTATTGCTCACATCATGTATTGATAGTAGATTAATGGTTTTTTACTAAATTAATAGTTGTTTTACATGAAAATGTGGCCAAATCTTGTCCATCTATTTTGAAATTTTTCATGCTCTTTCTATGTTTAGATGGGCTGAAAAATCCTAAATGTATCAACAAATCCTTAATGTATAAAAAACATATGGTAAATTATAGTTACTTATGATCGAAAAGTGGTGTTAAATGTATGTTAGGTATCGAGTTTTCATATGTAACCATTTATTTCTCAAGTGTGAAATATTAATAATATATTCAATATATTGTTCACACCATGTGTCAAAAGTAAATTGGTGGTTTGGTACTAAATTCATAATTATTTTACCTTACCAATAAACTTGGAAATGTGATAATATCTTATCAATGTAGTCATTTTGAAACTTTCCCCACCCTTCCTTACATAATACATATGAACCATAAGATTTATGTTGATGATGCAACATGATGCATGATGACATAATGCATGATGGAATATGATGCATTGATCCATTGCCATTTCGATAGACAACAAAATAAAAAATATATATTAGTATTGCTTGAAATATTTATTACTCGGTAAAAAATGATTTTACTAACAATTACCCTATTTTCATTCACATGCACACATTTTCACTTTGTAGCAAGATGCCCATAACTTTAAAAAGGTACTAATGTAGACACTTGGTAAGCACCTTCCATCAAAACCTAATGATCATTTTATTCTAGGGTGTAAATGTTTTGGGGCATGTAATTGTATATATTATATATTCTTAATGACCATACCTTCTTGCAAATCCATATTAATTAATTGTGGATGCATCCCAAAGCTCAATTTTATTTTGTTGTGCAATGGGCCACTTTGACTACTAGTCCTTCACAAGAAATCATGACACTTTGATATTCTCCAAACATTAACATGTTTTACCAACATGGGACGATGGTGCTATTATTTCAAGGAATACTTTGAATGACCACTTTGCCCCATCTCGTTGCTTGAGTAGAACTTTTATAAGAAAACTTAAGTATTTATTGTGATTCACATTAATTAACTAGTGGTAACCCGTGCCTGCAAGGCACAACACGGCACTGAAGCTTTTTAAAATTTTCAAACAATCGGTGTGGCTATATAACCACGATTCCCAAATTTTCAGGAAAAAAAAAAAAGTCTAAGAACCAGTGCGTTTTTTTACCGGTTCTTTCGTAAAACCTCTGGTTCTTCTTTTGAAAGAACCGCAACCGGTGATTCTTTAATTATGGGGAAAAAAATTCAAAGAACCGGAACCAACACTGGAACCAACCACCATTAGCGGGTTATTAGAAGGGTGGTTCTTACCATTCGTTCTCACGGTTCTCAAAAAATCAATGAACTAAAA
>Ga0116229_10015598_pt1 | contig 10318 bp, 11 predicted proteins | sample S1TSphgellanicum_3_FD_87313 | JGI IMG/M metagenome (GOLD analysis project Ga0116229, IMG submission 87313) | Host-associated microbial communities from peat moss isolated from Minnesota, USA - S1T2_Fc - Sphagnum magellanicum MG | ecosystem: Host-associated > Plants > Peat moss > Unclassified...
CGCGCGCTCGAATTCTTGCCCGGCGACGAAGAAATCGCCGAGCGACGCAAGGCGGGCGCGGGGCTCACGCGCCCGGAGCTCGCGATCGTGCTCTCGTATGGCAAGATCTGGACTTACAAGGCGCTCATCCAGTCCGACGTGCCCGAGGACAGCTACTTGTCGGCGGAATTGACGCGTTATTTCCCAGAGCCGATACGGCGGCGTTTTCCCGAACGCATCAAGCGTCACCGCTTGAGGCGCGAAATCATCGCGACCGCGATCACCAACAGTCTCATCAATCGCATGGGACCGGTCTTTCCCGTGCGCACCCAAGCCGACACCGGCGCAGACCCGGCCGCGATTGCGCGCGGCTTTACGATTGCGCGCGAAGTGCTCGATCTGCGCGACATATGGACCCAGGTCGAAGCATTGAGTGTGCGCGTTGCGAGCGCGGTCCAATACGCGGGGATCGAACACACGACGCGCATCCTGCGCCACCTGTGCTATTGGCTGCTCACGAATCAGCGTGGCGATCTCGACATCGATCGCGCCGTTGCGCGCTTTCGGCCCGGGGTGGCTGAGCTGCTGCGCGACGTCGGCGCGATCCTGGGGACCGAGGAACTCGCGCGGTTCACGGCCCTGCAGGCGAGATTCGTGGCGGACGGACTGCCGGCCGGCTTGGCCGCTCGCATCGCGTCGCTCGATGCGCTGCATGGCGCGCTCGACCTCGTCGAGGTCGCTGCCGCGACGCGGCTGCCCATCGCATTCGCGGCCCGCGCCTATTACCAGATCGGGGAGCGTCTGGGGCTTGCGTGGCTCAAGCAGCAGGTCGAGTCCTTGCCCGCCGAGGGACACTGGCATGCCGTCGCGCGCGGTGCCTTGCGCGAGAATCTGTACGCCATGCAACGCAAGCTGGCGGCCGCGGTGCTCGCCTGCCCCGGCGAAGGTCCCGCGCAGCGCGTCGCGGCCTGGGTCACGCGGCACGCCGGCGAAGTCGGTTACCTGGAGGCGCTGATCGCCGATCTGCGCACGGGTTCGGCGCCGGACTTCGCGACGCTGTCGGTCGCACTGCATGCCGCGGCACGACTGGCCGGCGCATGACCGAGAACCACGGCGCCGAGTACCTGCAAGCGCGGATCCGCAGGGAATTCCCGATTGCGACCCACATGGGCATCGTCGTCGTGGCGGCGACCGAGGAGTCGCTCGTCCTGCGTGCGCCGCTCGCCGCCAACGCCAATCATCATGGGACGGCATTTGGCGGCAGCCTCTTTTCCTTGTCGGCGCTCGCGGGTTGGGCCTGGCTCACGCGTTATGCCTTGATCAACGGGCTCGCCGCGGACGCAGTGATCCAGGACGGACACATCGATTATCTGCTGCCCGTACGCGGCGAATTCCGCGCAACGCTCGCGGCGCCGCCGGCCGCCGACATCGAGCGCTTCCGCAAGATGTTGCGCCGTGCCGCGCGCGGTCGCATCCGGCTCCGCGTGGACGTGCACGACGGCGCGCACCTCGCCGCACGCTTCGACGGGGTATTCGCTGCTGCGCTCGCGCCGCGCTAGACTTGATGTCGTCATGACGCCCATCGAAAGGAACACATAGTGACCGGAAAATTGATCCTGGTACGCCATGGACAAAGCACCTGGAACGTCGCCAACCTGTTCACGGGCTGGGAGGACGTCGACTTGAGCGAACAGGGCCGCCACGAGGCCGTGCGCGCCGGTCGCGAACTCCTGCGCGAGAACCTCGTCGCCGACATCGCCTTCACTTCGGTGCTGAAGCGCGCGATCCGTACGCTCTGGTCGATCCTCGATACGACCGAGCGCATGTGGGTCGATGTCGAACGCAGCTGGCGGCTCAATGAGCGTCACTACGGCGCGCTCCAGGGACTCGACAAGGCGCAGACCGTCGCGAAGCACGGCGAGGCGCAGGTCAAGATCTGGCGCCGCAGCTACGACATCCCGCCGCCGCCCTTAGGGCTGGACGATCCCCGGCACCCGCGCTTCGACGCCCGTTATGCCGGCATCGACGCCAAGCTGCTGCCGTCATCGGAGTCCTTGAAAGACACGCTCGCGCGCGTGCTGCCGTTCTGGGAGGCACGCATCGCGCCCGAACTGCTCGCCGGCAAGAACGTGCTCGTCGTGGCGCACGGCAACTCGTTGCGCGCGCTCGTCAAGATGCTCGACGGCATGACGGAGAGCGACATCGTCGAGTTCAACATACCGACCGGTGTGCCGATCGTCTATGAATTCGCCGAATCCCTCAAAGCACAGGGGCGACGTTTTCTCGGCGACGCCGCCGAGATCGCGGCGGCGCAAGACGCCGTCCGCAGGCAGACGGAAAAACACTGAACGCGGTGCGCGTCGAGAATCCGGGCGTCAGCGATGCGGGCTTTCAGGAATCGGGGGGTCAGGAATCCGGAGCGATCGTGACGCGGATGCCGGAAAGCGCCTCGGTGAATTCCACCTGGCAGGACAAGCGCGAGGTGTCGGCGTGATAGTCGGATAGTTCGGTCAACAGTTCCTGCTCGTCCGTTTGCTTCGCCGGGAGCCGCGCCGTCCAAGCCGGATCGACATAGATATGGCAGGTGGCGCAGGAGCACAAGCCGCCGCAGATCGCAGCCACGCCGTAATCGAGTTCGCGCAAGACCTCCATGATCTTGAGACCGGTTTTTGCCTCGATATCGTGGGCCTTCCCGTCCCGATCGACCACCGTCATCCGCGCCATTTAAAGTTCTCCGTTGCGTCGCTGCAAACGGCGGAGTGTAGCGGGATGACCGCATGCATGCAAAACTGCGAGCATGCAGCTTTTTCACGTCGACGCCTTCACACACACGCGTTTTACCGGCAATCCCGCCTGTGTCGTGCTCGATGCCGACGCTTGCGACGATGCGCGGCTCGCCGCGATTGCGCGCGCCTACCCCCACGCGGAAGTTGCTTTCGTGCTTGCGGCGACCGCGGCGGATCATGACTGCGTACTGCGCTTTTTCAACGCCCGCAAGGAAATGCCGTTCGTGGGGCACGCGACGATCGCCGCGCATGCGGTCCTCCACGCGGTCGGACGGCGCGGCTTAGGCGTCCTTCGCCAGAACTCGGGGACCGGGATCATTGCCGTCAGCGCCCTAGATGAGCCGCCGGGATCGGCGGGGCCGACCATCGAATTTCGCCAGGGGCTGCCCGAATTGTCCGCGCCGCTCGCCGAAGCGATGCGCCCGCGGCTCGCCGAGGCGCTCGGAGTGGCTACGAGGCTACTGCACTACGACCTACCGCCCGTGATTGCGCGCAAAGGCAGCACGCGCCTGCTGCTGCCTGTCGCGAATGCCGAAGTACTGGACGCGATCACGCCCGATTTCGAGGCTCTCGTGGCACTGGGGCTCACCATCGGCGCCGAAGGCTTTTTCGCGTTCACTGAATCCGGCGAGGCGGCGACCGACGCCCGCATGTTTTGTCCGGCACTCGGGATCGATGAGGATCCGGTCAGCGGCAACGCGCACGCGATGCTCGCGGCTTACCTATGGCACTACGGCCGTCTCGATGCGAGCTCGCGCGAGTTCCTCGGCCGGCAAGGCCGGCGCATGGGACGTCCGGGCGAGGTCCGCGTGCGTCTCGAACTCGCCGGCGGCCAGTTGGTCGCGGTCGGCATCGGCGGCCACGCGGTCATCGTCAGCATCGAAGACATCGTGGGCTGAGAGCTTCCGCGCGCGCCACGGCGGCGCGACGGCCGGACGGCGGGCGGCCGTGGCCGCGACCGTCGGGTCCGCACTTGCGCGCGCGGCTTTAGAGGCCGACCCGCGGCGCGAGTGCGTCCACTTGCGCCGAAGCATCCTTGGCAGTGCGCACGGCCTCGTCGAGATTGCCGCTTGCGAACGCCGAGCGTGCTTTGGACCAGAGCGAATTGGCATCGTGCAGTTCCCGCTTCGCTCCAACGGGATCCGTACCGAGCGCCTTCCGTCGGGCATTGGGGGACGCCTCGAGAGCCATGCCGATTCGCATGAGCCGGTCGGGCAGCGTATCGGCGAGTTGCGTCCAGTCCGCCACGAGGGCTTGGTGCGCCGTCTGCTTGTCCGCCGCCGCGTCCGCCGCGAGGGCCTGCGCGGCGGCGAGTACGGCGGGGCCGCGCGCGAGCACGTCGTCATACTGTTTCCGGTCGAACGCGGACTTGAGCTCGGCGACTTGTTGCTGGACTGCGTGGAAGCGGTCCGGTGCATATCGCGCAGCGTCCTGTGCGCTCGTGAGCAACGCGACTTGCATCTGGTCGATGAGCGCCTCCGCCGGATCATGGCGCCCGGCGCACGCCACCACGATGAAGGTCGCGAGCAGCGCTGCCGCGAGCGCAACCGGGGCAGCCGTGCGCTGCTGCAAATGCGCGCGCCTCAAGCTAAAGCTCCCGTCGGGCGCGGTCCAGCCACTCGGCCTGTGCCCGCCGATAGTGTGCGGGCCCGAGCTTGGCGCCATCGATGAGATCCTTGAATACGAGGCGCGCTTCGTCGCTCTTGCCGAGCCGCTTCAACAAGAGTCCATACCGCAGGCGCGCCTCGGCTCCCGGAAACGCGGGCGCCGCCGCCGCATATTCGCGCTCTGCTTGTGTCAGGTCCCCCTCGGCCTCGAGCGTCCGCGCGAGCAACAGCTTGACTTCCCCCGAATTGAACTCGGGATTGTGCTCCTTGAGGCGCTCCAGCGCCGTGCGCGCCGCGGAATAGTTTTCGCGCGCGAACTCGGCGCGCGCGAGTCCGAAGAGCAGCGTGGGATCGTGCTCGAAGACTCCCGTGAGTCCGGCCGCGTAGACTTCGATGGCTTCGCTGTATTGACCGCGCTCGAACAGTTCGTCGCCGAGTCGCCGCCGTGCATCGACGTTGCCCGATATTTCCACTTCGGCGCTCGCACGGCGCAGGTCACGATTGGGATCGATGATTCGGCGCACGCCGGCCGACGCGCGCCGCGCGCCACGGCCACCGAACAATTCGGGCAGCAGTTCGACGACGACGTAGGCAACCGAACCCGCGAACGGAATGAAGCCGATGGCCCCGATCCAGAGGTAATTTCTGCCCGTTTTGACCACGTGCACGATCAGGCCGGCTTGAACGAGCAGCGAGAGCAGCCATAGGGGGTTTAAGTGCAAAGGAAACTCCGAGTAGGCAACGGCCGATGCCCCCGTATTCTAGCCGCAGTGACGCCTCATGCGGCAGCGCCGGCGCCACGCGCCGACTGCTCGACCCGCGCTCGCCTCAGCCCGCGCTCGCTTCAGCCGGCGACGACGCGCACGCGGCGCGCAATGTCGCCGCATTTCGCCCAGCCGACGTTCGAGAGCGAATAGCCGAGCACATGCTGCGAGCGCGGCTCGACCGTGACCTCGAGTTCGCAGCCGTGGAATCCCACCGGTGCACCCGGCGGCGCGTCGGCGATGAACCAAACGTACACGAGCTTCGTCGGTGACGTGTCGACCTTGCGCGGCTCACCGAAAGCCTCCTGCAGACGGCTCACCGGCTGACCGATGTTTTCAGACGCAATCCGCGGCAACGGACGCACGGCATAACCGGAACCATGGCAGGCCGCGAGCGCGCAGAGGAGGCCTGCAAACGCCGCAAGCAGCGACAAGGATTTCATCGAGCACCTGTAGGCGAGGAAGTGACGCACTATTAAGCCGCCGCTGAACCCAAGCGCCGCCGACCCAGTTCGCATTATCGCAATATTTCATCCGCAGGCCGCGCGACTGCACGCCGCTTATGTAAATCCAAGGCGTGCGTGATACCGCGCGGCAGGTCTTCCGCGTGATGTACGGCCATCACGAGTGTGATACCGCGCGTCATGAGCTCGGCGAGGTAACGCTTGCAGAGCGCGCGCTGCGCGGGGTCGAGGCCGGTCAGCGGCTCGTCCAAGAGCAGCAGCCGCGGTTTCCCGACGAGTGCCCGAGCGAGCAGCGCGCGGCGCAGTAGGCCGTACGACAACTCGCGCGGTCGACACTCGGCGTGGCTCTCGAGGCCGAAAAATTCCAGCCAGTGAAGCGCGGCCCGGCGTTCCACGGTGCTCGCCTCGGTGACGAGACCGATGCTCGCGTGGCGCCCGCTCGCGACCAGATCTCTCAACGTCACGTCGAGCGCGTAATCCGCCTGCAATTCCGGTGATACGAAGCCGACGCGCCGCTTCCACGCCGCGATCGGCGTGCCGCGGGGATGGCCGCGACGCTCGATCTGCCCTCCGAGAGCGGGCGCAAGATCGCCATAGAGCAGTTTCAGGAAACTCGACTTGCCGGCGCCATTCGCGCCGAACACGGCCCAATGCTCGCCGGCCCGCAATTCCCAATCGACGCCGCGCAGTACCGGTCGATAATCGACATAAAGATCCGCATGGCGCAAGCGCAGCAGCACGACACCGCGCGCGCGCCGTGGCGGCAGCGTACGGCGCCGCGACCGGGGTCGCGCATGGGGCTGGGGTCCCGCATGAGGCGGTGCACGTTCGTCCGCGGAGCTTGCCAGGCGCAGGGCATCGCTGCGCGCGAAAGCCTTGACTGCGCGCACCTCGCCGGCCGCGAGTTCGAGCAGACGCTCGGTGCCCGCGGGCACGTCGGCGGCGCGATGCGCTGCCACGATCCAGGCTTGGCCGCGTTTGCGCGCGGCGCCGAGGATCTTGTCGACGCGCGCGCGATGACGTGCATCGAGCCCGTTGTACAACTCATCGAGGAGCAGCCAGGCGGGTCTTTGCACGAGCGCGCGGGCCAGCAGGACGAGGCGCTTCTGGCCGTACGAGAGCGCGAGGAACGGACGCACCGCGAGCCCGGTGAGACCAGAGGCACGCAGCGTGGCGGCGACGCGGCGCCGTTGCGACGGCGTGACCGGCTCCAACAGCAAGTCGGTGCCGTGGATGCCCGTCGCGACGAGATCGCGCACCGGGAGGTTCCACGCATAGCGGGCGTACTTGTCCTGGCGTTCGCCGCCAAGATAGGCGATACGCCGTTTGGCCGTGTGCCGATCGATGCGACGACCCGCCACCGTGTAAACGACAGCACCAGCGTCCGCAGCTCGCGGCGTCGGCCACACGTCTCCGGCGAGCAATTTCAAGAATTGAGTCTTACCGGCGCCGTTGCCACCGACGAGTGCCCAACGTTCGCCGGCACCGAGAGTCACGTTGATGCGGTTGAGCGCCCAATGTTTTCCGCGCCGCACGCTGACATCGCGCAGCTCGATCTTCATGAGCGGGGTCATGCGTCATCACTCTAACGGTCGAACGCCGATTTCGCGAAATTTTTTTCCGCCCGGCCGCCGAACGCAAGAATCGGCGGCCCATTTGCGGCCTGCCTTGCGGACACGTGACACGCGACGGTTGCGATGTGCAACGGAGCCGCTACACTGCGGGTATGGCAAAGCAGCCCGCTCGACGATTCGGTGACCCGTTGTCTTGGGAACAACTCGCACGCCCCGATACGGAGCAGTGTCAACGCTTTCTGGCGGAGTCGCTGTCGCTGCTGCTTGCCGACCTGCTGCGCTCGGTCCTGTCCGATGCGAGTCCGGCGCTGCCGGCGGACGAAGCCGCGGTCGAGCGCTACCGACATTTGACCGACTCGCTCGCGGATGGCGAACCCGGGCGGCGTACGAGCATCGGCATCACGCGCGCCGGCCTCGCGAAGCGTTGTGTGACCTGGCTCAAGCTTCTGCTGAGCGCACCGCCGAACGTGGCATCCAGCGCTGCGTTGCGTGAATTTGTCGATGCGCTCGGTTTGTTCCCGGCGCTGTTCGACAGCGAGCCTTCCGCGCGCTCGCGACGCGCCCGGCTCACGTGGCTGCTCACGCACGATCGGCGCCTCGATGCGAGCACTCGGGAGGCCGCGGCGGCACTCATCGAAGCCTGTGAGCATCTTGGCGTACTGCTGTGGCCCGACGCGGAGACCGCCTGAATCCGGCTCGCCGGGCCGTTGTTTGGCCCCGGCAAACCTCGTTGAAGGATTGCGACCTACGGCCGCTAATCCGGTCTACAGTCGCGCGTCGCGAGCGCGTATAATACCGGGTCCACCCGAACGATTTGGCTGTTGGGAGTTGCCATGAACGCACCCGAGAAATTCGCAACCGCCGTGGCGCCGCCGCTCGCAGTGGCGTCACCGGACGTCGAGCCGTCGCAGGACGCCGAGCCGACCGCAGGCACGGAACCCTCCGTCACGACGAGTTTTCGCCGAAAATTCACGAAGCTGCTGCAGCCGTTCACGGTCGAGCGCGGCACCGTCGCTCCCGTGCTCTGGTTCTTTCTGGATTGGGTCGTGCTCGGCTGCGCGATTGCGAGCCTGTTGATCGTCGAATCCTGGTGGATCAAGATTCTGACCGCGGGACTCGCGGGGCTTTGGATCGCGCGCCTGTTCGTGATCGGCCATGACGCGTGCCACGGTTCGTACACACCGAACAAGACCTTGAACAAGTGGATCGGCAGGATCGCGTTCCTGCCCTCGCTGACCCCGTACAGCCTTTGGGAAGTCGGCCACAACCTCGCGCATCACGGCTTCACGAATTTGAAGGGCCGCGATTATGTCTGGACGCCGTATTCTCCGAGCGAGTTCGCAAATCTGTCCTGGATCCGGCGCCAAGCCGAACGCATCTACCGCAGCGGTTTCGGTCAGGGCGTGTATTACATGGTCGAGATGTGGTGGAAGAAATTGTTCTTTCCGGCGCGCAAACACGTCTCCACGCGCCGTACGAGCCATCTCGTCGACAGCTGCCTGGTCGCGGCATTCGCGGCGCTGTGGATCGGGGGCCTCGTGTTATGGGGCATACATAGTGGCCGCTCGGTCGTGGCCCTGCTGGTATACGCGTTCGCGGTACCCTTCTTCGTCTGGAACTGCCTCATGGGCTTCGTCGTGTATGTCCAGCACACGCACCCACGCGTAGCCTGGTACGAGCGCCGCGACGAGTGGAGCGCCAACGCGGGCTATGCGACGACCACTGTGCACATCAAGCTCATGCGGCCGCTCGACGGTCTCATTCACTACATTCTCGAGCACGGTGCGCATCACGTGAACATGGGCGTCCCGTTGTATCGTCTCAAAGAGGCGCAAGCGCGCCTCTCGGCAACGCTGGACGAAAGACTGAATTCCGAAGTGTTCACCTGGCGCTATTACTGGAACACGGTCAGACGCTGCAAACTGTACGATTTTGCGACGCACGCCTGGACCGATTTCGACGGCCAGGTGACGTCCGAACCCATGATCAATTCGCGCTGAGCGACAGCTGCGGCCGGCGCGCGTCCTCGAGGGCGCGGCAGGACGCGGCGCACGACGCGACGAGTCATCGGCGGCCGAGCAACGCCTCGGCGTGATGGCGCAGATGGTCTGCCATGAACGTCTGGATGAAGTAATAGCCGTGATCGTATCCCGGCTGCATGCGCAGCTTTAGCGGCTGGCCCGATTTCGCGGCGGCCGCCTGAAAGCGATCCGCGAGTAATTGCTCGACGAGCCAGGGATCCGTCGTGCCTTGGTCGATGAGAATCGTGCCCGGGAATCGGCCACGCGCGACCAGTTCGCTCGCATCGTAAGCGCCCCACGCATCACGACTCGGCCCCAGATACTGCGTGAATGCCTTCTGCCCCCACGGGCATTGCATGGGTGCGGCAATCGGAGCAAACGCAGAAACGGAACGGTAACTCCCGGGATTGCGCAGGGCACAGACCAGGGCGCCATGGCCGCCCATCGAGTGGCCCATGATGCTGCGGGCCTCAGGGATCGTGGGCAAGCCGGCGTTCACGACCTCGGGCAGTTCGCGCGTGACATAGCTGTACATCCGGTAATGCCGGTCCCAAGGCGCCTGCGTCGCGTCGACATAGAAGCCCGCGCCCTGTCCGAAGTCCCAGCTGTCGGCATCGCCAGGCAGGCGCGGCTCGCGCGGACTCGTGTCGGGTGAGACCAGAATCAAGCCGAGCTCGGCGGCAAGCGCCTGTGCGTGACTCTTGATCGGAAAGGTCTCCTCGGTGCACGTGAGCCCCGACAGAAAATAAACAACGGGTCGCGCGCCATCGCGCGCCTGGGGCGGCAGGAACGCTGAGAACTTCATCGGTCCGCGCGTCTCGACCGATGCATGTCTGTAGAAGCGCTGAATTCCGCCGTAACAGGCATGCTCCGCGAGCAGTTCGAGCGCGCTCATCAGTAAACGACGACGCTGCGGATCGATTCGCCGGAATGCATGAGGTCGAATGCGCCGTTGATCGCGTCGAGCGGCATCCGGTGCGTGATCAGATCGTCGATGTTGATCTTGCCGTCCATGTACCAATCGACGATTTTCGGGACGTCGGTGCGGCCGCGTGCGCCGCCGAATGCGGTGCCCTTCCAGACGCGTCCCGTAACGAGCTGGAATGGCCGCGTACTGATTTCC
>Ga0116229_10015599_pt1 | contig 10318 bp, 4 predicted proteins | sample S1TSphgellanicum_3_FD_87313 | JGI IMG/M metagenome (GOLD analysis project Ga0116229, IMG submission 87313) | Host-associated microbial communities from peat moss isolated from Minnesota, USA - S1T2_Fc - Sphagnum magellanicum MG | ecosystem: Host-associated > Plants > Peat moss > Unclassified...
CCCAAGATTGAAAAAGACAAGTCAATGGTCAAATGTTATTCTTGCCACAAGAAAAAACATTTTGCCTCTAAATTCAAAACCCAAACTAAAGATAGAGCTAATGTGAATTTTCAAAAATCATACCAAAACATACTAAACAAGCCAATACCAACTCCACTCAAGATTCTTCAATATCAAAAATTCATTTGTATTTTGTTTACAAAAATGGAGATAGTCAAGTCCAAGATCCTTGGTTCCTTCACTTATGAACTAGCTACCATACGACTTTTAACATTGATTCATTTACAAAATATGTTACGTTACCCAACAAAGAACTTATTTTCTTGGGTGATGATATTGTCAAACAAGCAATTAACGAAAGCATGATAACAATATGAACAAAAACCAATCAAAATGTAGAGGTCAAAAATGTATTACATGTGCCTAGACTTACAAACAAAATTATTGTCTATGTGTTAATCTACACAAAAAGGGGGTTGCATTTCATTTTATCATAAGTTTTGTGAAATTGAACTAATTTACACCCAAAATGGTGATTTGATCACATTCAAATGTGCACAAACTAAAATTTTATATGTAATTGGCATTGGCATTAAGGTCAATATATAGAATTTCAAACGTGGCTACTACTTCACAAAATTCACTTAATCAAGAGACATTAAGATGGCATTATAGGCTTGGCCATCTTAACATCAATTTAATGAACACTTTAACAACAAAATAAATCATGGACAACCAAGATATATTGAACTTCACAAATTTACCATTATGTGAAGGATGTTTTATGGGTAGCAACATATATAAGATACCATTTCCAAAAGCAAATCAAACCACTTCTAATGATGTTTTGGAACTAATATATTTGGATGTGTGTGACCCTATGCAAACAACTTCTCTCGAAGGTGCTAAATACTTCACACTTTTCATAAATGATTTCTTTCAATATTTTTTTGTTTATCATTTGAAATATAAATCAAACTAGAAGAATTCATGTCCTATGCAACCACTTCTTAAACAACTAGTGGTCTTCAATAACTAAAGAAATAACATGAACCATATTTGCAACTATCTAGCTAATGTGGTAACATGTGTAGTTGCAATTTAGTGGTTATTACAAATAATGGATTAATGGAATAAATGTTAGCATAATGTGAGCATGTATTCAATTTTATATACACTCAAACTAATTGAACATTGGTTAATATCTGTTCAACTCTCCTTTATTCTGCATTTTTTTGCATTCAAAATTTAAAGAAGTCTAATAATTATACTTCTATTTTGCTTGATCCCATCCCCTAATTGAACATATTTCACAGTGTTAGTATTTGTGTAGTTGGATATTGAGGTTGCATTTGAATTCCAAGACATGAGTCAAGCACCCATTTTGACTCAACTTCTCACAAAATTGGGGCAATTGGTTTGCAAGAAAATTGGAGTCTTGGGTTGTTTGGATTCCTAGTATTAATGATTAATGATCTTGTGGTACAAAAGGTTGAGAAGTAATTTCCAGGGTGTCACACTTGTTGTGGGGATAAATAATCGACATGTATTATCCACTAGAAGGTGTAAACATCCCTAGGAACATGTGGTCAAATATGTTGATGCCTTCCCTTCGTATTAACAAGGATGTGCAAATCTAGCAGGATTCTGAAGGCCAATGTCCATTACAAATACAAGTGATAAGTTCACATTGTAGCAACTTAAAATGGAAGTGCCATTGGTAGGTATAGCTAGTTGTTATGGCTAATGTGTGCCATGTTGCACCAATTGAACAACAAGCTTGTCCATGAACCTTAGTTTAGTAGTATTAGGCCTAAAAATTTATGAATATCATGCACTATGTGCTTTGTAATTTTTTTGATTTGTGTAAGTAGGAGAATCTGTGTGAATCCTTGTCCATGATTAAATTACTAAATGGATTCAATGAAACATGAAGGTGAACAAGTTGAACGTAATGGTGACCTTAAATTGGATAGAATCTCCTAAACTTAAATTGGGCACAAGGTGATTTTAATTTGTTGTGTAAAACAACCAAAAGTTAATTTAAGAACCTTATATTAATTTACCATGAGGTCAATTAGCCCCTTAAATTTCACCAACTGAAAGGGTGAAATAATCCTCCAATATTAATGAACCATGTGGTGAAAAAACCAACAAAAATCACTAATGACACAACTTCATTTAATTGCTAGACATAATATTTCATTAAACTTGGATTTTACTTAGTTGTCCCTTGTTTTACTAGCCAACAATAAAATAGGTCAAATGTCCATAGCCACTAGTCCTCGTTCGCTAGAGGATTGGTCAGTTGAACCATAGTGATTTTGTCCAATTTCACCTAAAACTCCATTGAAACACATGGTGAATAAGGACACATTTCCTAGTAGTGGTGGGTTACTATTATCTCCAAAGACACAAGAAATGAAGGGTGGACAATGGTTTCAAATCAAATGAAAGCTAGTACAATAGTTAATTTTTGATACCATATTTGAAATTGAGGAAGGTTGGTCCAAGTTGTGGACATGGGAAGTAATGCCCACTTTACACTAAAAGTTAAAGCCAAAAAATCTTGGGGCCAACTTTGGGCACTTTTGGATTGCAAATTGGCCCCAAGTTATTCATAAATGCTAGAACATTGATGTGAGGATATTAATAAATGTTGGAACATTGGCCCCAAGGGTTGCAAATTGGCCTCCTAAATTTGATGGTATCATTTTTTCAACCTTGGGGTCAATACAAGGCCATAAAGTTCAACATTTATTAATATTTGGGGCAGATTGAAAGGGTTTTTCCTCTTTCAACCTTGACTCCTAGTGTAAAGCCCTTTAGGTTGATTTCAATTTTTGCACCAATATGAATGTTGGATTTGGGTTGAACATTGGCCCTGATTCCTAGTGTAAAACATGCTTAAATGTATTAGCTAATGTCCATTGGGAGTAGCATTTCGAAAATGATATGTTAGTCTATTGGCAAGTTTTGCATATATGTTTGGTGTTTATTGGGATTATATTGGGAAATGTTTTGTTTCATTAAAGGGACATTATGGAATATAATCTATTCCCAACCATGGGTAGTTTCTATTCAATGTAGATGTTTTTGATTGGTAATAGTTTCTAATAGAGTCTTGCATTGATTTCCATTTGTAGATCGATAAATTAAATGTTTCAGATTACTCACATTGTGGTGCTTATCATGTGCACAATAATCCTAGTAATGTGGATTGTAGTGTTGGAGAATTATTGTCCTTTAGTGGTTATGTAGATCAACAAGTGGGTACAAGTTCAAAATTATGTATGTTTATTACATAACTATGGAAATTTATGTTCTTATTTACACAAATATTCTTTCACCTTTTTATTTTTTATGTATAACTATCATGTAATAATCATCCTCCTATTATGGATTCTACACATTCATAACTATGTTAAAACCTTTGAAAACTAAATTTCAATTCTTTTCATGATTTTATTCCATAAAACTTTGTACTAATATGAGAATTTCTTTTCATCAAGTTAGGTGTTTCCAAAGGTCATAAACATTTACTTGTATATTAACCAAAAGGAAACTAAATAATTTTTTTAAAAAATCAACACATCACATGGGGAACCATGTGATTCAACATGCACATTAATGTGACAAAGACTTTCCACATGAATTATCATGTGAAAATGACGCACATTAATTGAAGTTATGACCAAACCATAATTAAATTATGAAATATAACCACTAAGTAAATTACCAAACTTAACCCTTAGGTGATTACATAAATAATAATCTAATTACATCAAATTATAATTACTAATTATTACCTACTCCAGCCATAATGAACTAGTAACCACCAATGCACCAATTCTTTGTTTTGTCCACTAAATGGGCTATATTGCTTCATTCGGCACCAAATGAGCTTCATCACAATCCATTTGTTTTTTCTCTTGACCACTATATTTATTTTTATTTTTCTTGGTTCTATTTTCCCTAGACTTAACTTTGCACATAATTATTATACTCACCTTCCTACCTTCATAAGTACTGATCAACCTTGGTACCTTATTAATTACTTTTGTATTAATATAACTACCTTATTCACTTAGCTACCTTAATAATTAATTATCTTATTGACTTAACTACCCTATTAACTACATACCCTACTAATTTAATGTCCTTACTGACCTAGCCATTGTATTAATTACATACCATACTGACCTAACTATCCTACTTACTAACAACCCTAAACACACAACCACCCTATTGACATAAGTACCCTACAAACCTAGCCACATTGATAAGGTAGCTTCTTTCCTATGTACTAGCTTGCTTAACTACCTTGTTAGTGTAACTTTCTTCCTATTTACTAATTTGCTTACTTACATGTTTACCTACCCTAGTAACTTATTTACCTTGCTCCTTCAACTTCCTTTCTATTTATTAACCTACCTATATACCTACTTACCTACCTATGCACCCACCTTCCTACCTACCAATGTTTTTTACATAGTCAAATACCTAGTTAATTATCTACTCACTTTTCCACCCTTCCAATCCTACCTATCAATTTATTAAGGTTTGCCCTAATTCATGAATGATGAACATAGGTCCCCATATGTAGGTACTACAAACAATTTGTAATGGAAACAATGTCATAATTGTAGCCATTTTGGTTTAATTAATGCATATTTTATTAAATTTTGTTTACTTAATTTATTTATGGAATGGACACTACAATAATATTTTCATGTAATTATTATAAATATGTACTACTGGATTATGGTTTAGGAGGTTTGCAACACATAAATTAATTAACAAATTTTTCACAAATCTATAATAATTACCCTAAATTTGGGGGGAAATTTTTAGGGTTTAAACATATGTGAAACAATACAATTTCATAATATATCTTCTTTAAAGAGAGTGGAAAAAATCAGTTTGGAGAAATCACACAAAAATAAGAGACATACTTTCTTTTTACATTTTTTACAAAATTTATTTGATTTAAAAAAAAAATATAGGTTTATTTTTTTTGGTTAATAAATGTTTATAGTTTAAAAGCTTTAAAGTTTGGTTTTTAAAAATATTCCTATATATTTTTTAATTTTTTAATAATTTTTTAGGTTTAAGGCATATATCACTAGGATTTTTTTTTATAAGGTTTGTATAGTTAGGGTTTTAATAAGGCTTATGGAAAAATATCATTTGGATTATTAGGGTTATAACTTATGATTCAAGGTTTAAGAACTTGTTTCATATATTTAAAGGCTTAAGGTTTATAATCTAGACTTTGCTCATTATATTGGTTTTTGATCTTATCAATTGTTTAGATCTATAGCATGATTATGAATCTCGTTTGTTTCCATATGTTCCATAGTTGTTAAAGTTCAATATTTTATAACCCACTTTTGTACGAGTTATGATCTTTTAGGGTTGTGTTTTCAATTGGGACTACAAACTTTGGTGGAACGTTGTCATCTTTTATTTTTAGATGTATGCATTTGTCTCTTGCTACTTCTTTTGCTTTGTGTTTATAATTTCACAATTCAACCTCTTTTCATTTCCTAGCTATTAGATATAGAATGGATGTCAAGTTTCATTAAATATACAACCATAAATAAAGGTTTTATACTTTTAGTCGGGTATTTCATAATCAATATCTTTTTGTAGTTTGATTTTTTCATACCAAAATGTGAATAATGCATTTACTCCCCACAACCAACATGGGTTTTATAGCCTAGAGTAGGTATTGCATTTTGCACCCTTCAAACAATGTGCATTAATGATCATTATTGTGGGTTTAAGATACAATGTGGGTATTGCACATGTGAGCATTTTCAATGATGGATGGTTTAATAGCTTAATGTGGGTATTGCCAAAGTTTGTTTTAGTATATGGGTTCATAATGTAAGTATTGTATGTGATGTACCTTGGAACAGTAAGTATTTTATATCATGATGTGGGTATTGCAATGGGAATTCCAAATCACAACATCGATTTTAAGGGACTCATGTAGGTATTACATTTTGGGTTTTTGTTCAATGATGAATATTTTTAGAATCATGAATTTTCTTGGTGCAGGAATTTGTCCTACTTCCTTTCAATCATGTGAGGGGTTCCAAAATGCCATTCCATTCATGTCCAAAACCTTACCAAGTCCCCTTTTTAAAACAAAGTACTTGGTGTGGATGTTTAAGATATGTCATGGAGGGCAAAATAAAGTGAACATTCAATTTGCTTATGTTTCATATGTTCGCGTTTCGGAATTCTTGGAAGGTGAACGAGGGGATACAAACACCCTCGTGAAATGGAATGTTTACAAAAACTTTCAAAGCCAAATGGATGTCAAACAATCAAATATCAAAAACCATTTCAAGCATACATGGTAAACATTTATGACATTAACCTTTTTAATTTCTTTAATTCATATACCAAAGATGTAATCATTTACGTTTTGTATGTTTTTTGGTCTAGGTATTAATGCAAGTATGGACTATTGGACTATCAAGAAGATTCAACCCACATTCAATTTATTAAACAAGGATGCCTAAGGTCATTCTCAATAAAATGTTTATACACACAGGCCAATGTGGCCAAGATCATGATCTATCATAAGGCGCATACATGAGTTAATGGGTCATTTGCACATGGTGGGCATGACCCTGGATCCATTTCTGGTATGTCTTGTTATGTTCCATGCATGTCATTAGCATTGAAGGACCACATATGGACCCCACTAAGCTTAGGTTACACAGCCAGATAAATACATGACAAACATAAAGCAATTTGGTGGAATGTGTGAATGTGGGCCAAAGCATGACACGAGATGATTTCATTTGGCTTCAAAACATTGCATATTTGGATTGAAAACATAAGAAAGGGATTTAAGTTTACACATTAACCCTACAATTTCAATTCGGTCTTGGGCTTTCCAACATTTGGAGCATGTGTTCTTTTTCTAATATGCAGGTGAAATCAATGGGACTCAAATCCCATTCACCATAGGTATTCAAACACCAACTCAATGTGAGTCCATGCTATCATATGACCATAATGGTGCCGTTTTCTATGGATGCCACATTTGGCACAAATGACATGAAATTCCATCTATTCACCTTGATGGGGTTTGATGATCATCTCACTTGTGCCCTAAAATGTGAATCATTACAAGTAGGCAAACAATTGAGGATTTTATTGAATGGTTGAAACCACCAAAACATAAGATGTTATCACACATGCCACATTCAAGACCATCATGTTTTCTCATTGACGATGCACCACAAGAATTGAAGGCATTATGGTTAGTTCTATACTTAGTACCTATTTTTAATTTATTTCCTTGGATGTTTTTTGGTAATTTTCATAAAATTCTTAGTTACTTCAAATGCATTTTATGTTGTACTGACCCCATCCACTCATGGTGATTTTATTACATATGTGTCCCCATTAAGGTTGCAATAGGTATGGACAAGGTTCCCATCTTCCTTTGTTGTTGGCATGTTCTCAAAGCATGGTGCTTACATGGTACCGAAAAGTTCAAAGATGTGGAGGTGTGAGCTTTAATTTCCAAGACCTTCATGGTGTGATGTACATGTCCATCAATCATGGAGAAACAATTGATGACTTCAAAGAACATGGGAGGGTTGTTGTGAGAGGAAACTTTCACAAACATAGGCTTGGTGATGCATGGATAAATTACTTTTGGACTTATTACCATCAATTTGGTAAGTGATAATGTTTGTCATGGTTTAGTATTCAATTTTTTTTTGTAATCATGCTATTCACCCTTGTGCAGTGTGTTTATGTTTGCAGAATTATGGATGGTGGGTGTTTGATGAATGCCCCATTCCAACCAAAACATCCAAACAAACATTAACGCACATCACGGTGTGTTGAAACATTGGTTTGCTCTTGGCACAAAAGGTCTTAAAAGGTGTTAGATTGATTAGTTGGTGTGGCAATTAACAACCATTGCACGCCATTACATGCACACATTAGAAATGAAGAAAAGAGGTTTCATAAAAAACAAGGTTTGTGCAGGCCATTGTTACACAAAGTGTGGAAAGGCAGCCTTTATTCCATTCACCTATGTATACCAACCAACCCTGGAAAGTGATGAAGCTTGGGGCATACAAAGCCAACACCTTCGCAACATCACTTATGAAGTGAAATTCCCATTCACAAAAATATCTTGTTGCACATGTGAATGGGCGTTATGAGCTAACATGTGTAAACACCAAATTGTGGTGATTTTCACATGCACGTACAAACATTATTCAGGAAGATATCATTCATTAATATGGAACATGGTATGGATCACATCATGGAAGGTTGGGTCACATGTTTGCAAACCCACAACATATTCAAAATGATATGGAGTCCAACAATGATGGCGAAGATGAGCATTTCGAAGGTGAGCGTTTCGAAGGTGATGATGATAGGATCATGGAGTTCGATAGGTTCACGTCCATGGAGCAAAGTGACCTACGTATAGGTGGCATTATAAGGTCTCATGAGACAATAAATTCATCAACCCCAATGAAAAGGGCTTTTCCACAATTGGCCACTACAATGCAAGAAATAAAAAATGAATGTAAAAAATCCAATGTGGCACTTTGTGAACATGTCACCTCACACATGAGAGTATTGGCATGCAATATTCATAACATATAGTTCACAAAAGCAAATGCATTTCACACCTAAGTTTGGTGTTACATTGCATAGAAAATGGATTGGATCAAAATAGTGTTAAACGGTTCAATGATTAGCATGAAACAATGTTCAATCACACAAATGTATGTACTAAATGATGTCATGAATAAATGTTTAAATTATTAATAAAAATTGTTGCCATTAATACTAAGAAATTTGTCTTGGGATCAATTTTTTATGGAGGAAACCATAGCCCAAATTCATTGAACCTCATGCATTCAACACACATTAAGTTTAATATGCCACAAAGGTTATTATTATAATAAGCAAAAAAATTTGAAATGCAAAAACACAAGGATAGTGATAATATTAGTGCTAAATGCAAGTATTGTAAGTAGGCCCCAAAATTCCAATTTGTAGAGGTAAGTATGAGTGTGAGTATTGTAATTAGGCCCCAAAATTCTAGTTGATACTTTTGTAAATATGAATGTGGGTATTGCAACTAAGGCCCAAAATTCTAGTTGGTAGAAGTAAGTAAAAATGTGGGTATTGCAAATTTAAATGCAATACCCACATGCAAGATCATTTCAAAATAACCCATATAGGTGATTTGGATACCTTTTAAGTGATAAACTAGCCCTAAATGCAATACCCACATGCAAGGTCATTTCAAAATAGCCCATAGGTGGTTTGGGTACCTTTAAGTGAAAACCCAACCCTATATGCAATATTCGCATTCAAGGTCATTCGAAAATAACCCATGTGGCGTTTAGGTCTTTTTAAATGAAAATCCTACCTTAAATGCAATACCCGCATGTCAAGTCACTTCAAAATAATGAGTTAATTTCATAATAAGTTGTTAACAAAGGTGTGTATAGACTCTAGAGGTTGGGGTTGTTCATTAAAGGTTCCATGAAATCTTCTTACTTTGTTTCATTGAAATTGAAAAATTGTTGTATTGTTTGTGAGACAAATAGTATAATGACAATTATGATCAAGCCTATCTTGGTGCATGAATTTCTCATGGAAAAGTTGAAATTACAATCTCTTGACATGATGAATGAAAGAACTTAAAACAAGGAAACTTCCAAGTTGCATTTTATAAGCAAGTTATATGGACCCATTTATTTTTCCTTTTAGGGCAATATGTCTCCTTACATCTATGAATTAATTTTATAATAATTAATTATCAGATTTAATAACATGGAATAATTATCTTAAATAGTGATTTCAATAAATTATTAAAAATAAAAATATAATCAATTTAATCAATTAAATATACAATTGATCAATTTGATTTTTATATCCAAATTTTTATTATCCATATGTTAAATTCAAATAAATTCAATAAAAAAATAATTAATAATCGCAAATATTTTATATATCTGAAGATCTAGAAGAATCATAGTTAATCATAGTTCACATGATGCATCATTCATCCTATTATTAAATAATTATCCTTTTTTTTTGGTCAGATGAATAATGTGTCGGACAATGTGATTTATTTATTTATTTATTTTCATTATTGGATTGGTGACACATCATGTGACATCATTAGCATTACAAAGTTTGAAATTAAGATTTAGAATTAGAAATTATTGCAAATTTGCAATTATGTTTTAACATTAAAATTTATCATTTTTAGGTTTAATGTTAGGATTTAAGATTTGCATTTCATGAA
>Ga0116229_10015600_pt1 | contig 10317 bp, 7 predicted proteins | sample S1TSphgellanicum_3_FD_87313 | JGI IMG/M metagenome (GOLD analysis project Ga0116229, IMG submission 87313) | Host-associated microbial communities from peat moss isolated from Minnesota, USA - S1T2_Fc - Sphagnum magellanicum MG | ecosystem: Host-associated > Plants > Peat moss > Unclassified...
CCAACGCCATGTTGCACACTCAAATCGGACGTCGAGAAGAGGTCGATTCCTGACTTTTAGTGGTCGGGAGTCAAACTGGCAGTCTAACTCCCGGCCCTTCTTTTGCCCATAACTTGGGCTACAAATGTCTGAATTGCCAATGCGAGGGCATTTTCGATATCTACGTTTCAAGACCTTTCCAATGACACCAAGAACACCCCAATATGAGGTGTTTTTCCCCTTTCTGTTGAGCTCTGAACATTCGAGAGTCCCGAAAGACTCCCAACCTCGAACTTTTCCAAGTGTTGGGCTTCACCCCCACACTTGGCCAAAGTGGGGTTGCGACAAAAAGGCTCCAAGTCTTCCTCCCGAACATAATAAGGCCCGGCCAGACTAGCTTCGTCGAAGGGAAGAGCATCCTCGACAACACCTTCTTGGTGCAAGAAGCCCAAGACTGGGCCGAAAAGAGTAACCAAGATCTGGTCCTCCTGCTCCTAGACTTCGAGAAAGCCTTCGATAGGATCGAATGGAGCTTCTTATTCGAAGCCCTAGCGAAGCTCGGCTTCTGCCCACAGTGGATCAGGTGGGTAAGCTCCTTATACGGATCGGCCTCGTTAGCCATCAAGCTCAACGGGGTGGAGGGGAGCACCTTCCCCTTAGCTAGGTCGGTGAAGCAGGGATGCCCCTTCTCACCATACCTCTTCATTCTGGCAACGGACGTTCTAGGCCATATGTTAGACGATCACCGGTTCGGAGTAGAAGGTTTAGCCCTCCTGAGAGGCGGGAAAATTACGGACCAGACCTTTGCGGACGACAGTGCGCTCTACCTCCAAGGTACGCGCGAAAACATGGAAAGGGCCCAAAAGGTTCTAGACATCTTTTGCAAGGCGTCCAGGGCGAAAATCAACTAAAACAAATCATGTGCGATATGGGTTAACAAAAGGGACAAAGAATGGGAGTGGGGCCAGGAGGTGGGACTCAAGTGGATCCCAAAGGCAAAGGGGTAAGATACCTAGGAATCCAGGTTGGATTCCACCTCCCCCCTGAAGCAAATTTCGATGAAATGCTCTCAGCTCTTAAAGGGAAGCTAATCAATTGGAGTACTTGCCATCTCTCAGTAGTAGGGAGAATCCTGGTAGCGAACTAAGTACTCCTTGCCTCCATGTGGTACTTGGCAGCAGCTTGGAACCCGAATCCCAAGATGTGTAGCCATATATGCGGAATAGTGAGGAATTTTATATGGAGCGGTAAAGCCGACAATGCTAAAGCACATGTAAAATGGGAGACCCTGGTCCTCCCGATTTCACAAGGAGGCCTCGGGATCATTGACCCGAAAACTTAGTTGGAAGCACTGCTGGCTAAGCTTCTCATTAAGGGCCTCGTCCCGGGAGAACCCTGGAAGGAACTCTTGAGGCACAAAGCTAATCAGATTAAGTTTCTGGTACATGGGATGGGCCCAACCACTCAAGATATCAACTGGATGTTCGCGGCAACCAAATTCAAAAGGCCCCCAACCTCCCTGTGGAAGAACATCCTCCACTCCTGGCTGAACGTGAGATCCGGCCTTCGCAAATCGGAGCCAACCAATTCAGCAGAAACACTCAGACAACCAATTTTCAGAAACCCCCTCATAACCAACCAGGACGGTAGACCGCTGGGACTTAGTGGCAAGAGCGAGGGGAACGCCCTCACGAACGCAAGATGCTCCAAAATCGGCAACTTCTGGGACTCGGAAGAGGAGAATTGGAAAGGCCTCTCAGCCCTCAGAATGAATTTCCACCCCACAAACAAGTTAAATAGGAATCTCATCATTAATAATATTCCTTGGGACCCAGCTACCGCCAATAAAAAGGAGTCTGATCGGACCGCCCCACCGAATTGGGTCTATCAGATTACCGACACAAATCACGTCACCGCCAGTGCCAAGGAATTAAAAAAATTCTCAAGCGCTGGCCAAATCCAAGCAACCAGCTCACACGACGTCATCATCCCTCTTGAAGGGTACAAGCCGGCCAGAGTGCTTGTGCAAGAGGGCCATGGGGCAACGCTCAGACTGGCCAAGGACGTTCCCCCCCCAAGAAAAAAACCCCCAATCTACTGGATCTTTGAGTCCGGTTTCATCTCTGAGCTTCAGTGGGATCTCGGAAACTAGCACTAGTAGCAAGCAGGCAACTTAGGCATCGCCCCTTTCTTTGGCTATTCGGCCAAGAGGGGATACCGAAATGCAAGGAGGAAGTAGCACACCCCCAGCATCATCACCTTCGTTCAACCCCTCAACTTTCGAAATTCGACGGTCGCCCAGATCATCGCCAGGATGTGGCACAACACCCGTCCACACAAGGTGGGGGCGTTCACCTGGCTGCTCCTCAACAACGGGCTGCCGGTTGGTACTTGGCTCCAAATCATGGGAATCCCGGCCACTTGCAAAGGCTACAACCAAGGACTCTTAGAATCTTCCCAACACTGCCTCATGGATTACACCCCTGCTCGGCAAGCTTAGAAGGCCTTCCACAGTGTTTGGAACGAATGGGAGGCGCCCAACCGCCTCCACATCACTTGGCCCTTCGTCCTCCTTGGGGAAGCCGTCTTCAAAAAAGATGACGACCCCCCGAACCTTCACAGCTATCACATGGGCGATTTCACCTACTGTTGTCAACCCCTCGATATCCTTAGGAGCTTCCTGCTCTACTATCTCTGGTCCAAAAGATGTCGCAAACACTTCGACGGCCAATACTCCCTTAAGAGAGTTCTTCTTCAATCGTGGGAAGCTACGACCGAGGTCGGCATGGCCACCTGGAGGGCCATTAGATCCTCTCGTCAGAATAGGAAACATGATAATCAGAATAGCATTGAGCAAGCCTTTAAGGCTGAATGGCTTCACGGCCACATCTTTGGGGAGGGCGAGGCTGCGATTTCGTGGCGCCTGCTCCCCCCTTTGTATTTTCTTAATTTCTCTAATGATTAAAGGGGCTGTTGCCTCCCTCCCTGCAAAGGGTTCACCCTGCAACTCTCCGCTGCACTTGCATCCAAATGGTTCTTTTTCCTGGGACTCCCAAAGTGGAGTCCCGAAACTGTCTCGGTTTAGACTCCTGGGACTTTGGGCGTTCATAACTTCTCGCCCTAAACTCGGATCGAGGCGAGGTCTAAACCAAAGTTGTAGCTCTCCTCAAAAGCTTTCCAACGGTCAGTTGCACTTCACCTACACACATCGGGATCAGGTCGATTCCCAACTTTTAATGGTCGGGAGTCAAATTGTCAATTTGACTCCCGGCCTTTCTTTCGACCATAACTTGTGCTGCATATGTCGAAATGGCTCATGCAAAGCCATTTTGGACATCTACACTTCAAGAACTTTCCAACGATATAAAAAACGTCTCAATGCAAAGTGTTTTGACCCTTGCAATCGCGTTCTGAATTTTCAGGAATCCCAGAGGACTCCCAAGTCTCATTTTTGGGAGTGTGAATGGCGACCTCACAACTCCCTCAAAGTGGGGTTGCGACACATTAGTTGCAAAAGTGACCAAAAAATGATAACTAATACTTATTTATACATTAAGTTATGTATGTTACTAATTTTGTATAAGATAAATCATGTGTTTTATGTCATGGTAATTTACAATTATTTATAGTAAGCCTTATGTATACATCATGTATTCCACATTCATAATGGTATATATATATATATGTATTATTCTTGTGGATTAATTTAACATGGTTTGAAAAAATTATTATTGTATATTAACCTCATATCAAGGTATATGTAAAGGTGTATAAGAAAAAGGTACAATAATTATCATAAAATTATTGTGATTAAATTAATTGCCAAAAAATGTAAATAATCAAATTATTTAGAACTTAAAATCTAAAATTAAAATCAATATTTAATCTTTTTACACTAATCATAATGTAATTCGACTAATTAATGTAATTATCATCATTATTATCAAATAATATATCTATTATTTATAATTATTGATTACAATAAATAATTATTCTTCCAACATAAAAATTTACAAATTTGATTCTTGAAATTTACAAATGCTAAAAATTAATTAAAAATTATATAATATATAATTGCACTTAGTAATAATATTGATAATTTATAATTAAAATTAAAATTTACAATTCTTATGGTAGTTTTGCTATAATGTGAATAATTAACATACTTATGTACTTAAAGTAATTGAATTATAATAAATTATTGTTATGTAGAACCTATAATATTTTATTGAAACTGAATAGTTATTATTACAACAGTAATTTTTACATTAAAATTTTAATACTTTTACACAATAATAAAAATTATAGTAAATAAATTTTAATCAAATTAATTATGGTAAAAAAATATTTACATTAATTAATTAATTAATAATAGTATCATAAATAATTGTGTAATACTTAAGCTATTTATACATTAAAAAATATAATTAAATTGGGATCTAAGTTTTGTACAATAATTATATTATAATTAAAATAATGAATGTAATTTCTGTAAATTATTGTGTTTCTAACTTAAATTTACTTATTTTTGATTAACAATTATTAGCACTACAAAATATTCACATTTTTAGAATAATCAAAATTATTTACTATAATTGTAATATTTTAATGAAAGTTTGTGACTATATGTTTGGTGTATATTTTTTGAATTTCATCATTATGTGCATATTTTTATTCAAATTAACAATTTCAATTTGTAAATGTTTTTGGTACATAGATGATTTCACCATATGTTAATGACGTTTGAATAGAATACAATATGTAGAAGATAAAATGTGATGAAAAATTGAACCACCCTATCCCACCCTATCTTGCAACTACCCCACATGTCATTTTTGTGGATTGTGATTTAGTTGCAATAATTTATTGACAATCTTTTTCGAGCATACCTATCACCCTTGGTGTATAGGAGAATACTCACAACATTGTCCCATTGTGTTCCTTTTTGTGACACCATCTTTATTACAAATTGGTGTGCAACTTGAGGTTTAAAGTTAGATTCCAAAGATGTTCAAGGAAGGGTGGACATGAAAATGGAAGTGAATATAGTACAATCATTCCAATGGAAACACCCAACATTTCGTTTCAAACATGTGAAACATACTTTTGAATACATTTCATTGTTTACATGTTTATGTTATTTATTTCCATTCATTTGCGTGCTTTATTTCAAGATCTATGGTTTTCAAGAATCAAATTTCCATTATTCTTTCTTAGTCTTTAATCTTGATGCACATAAATTAGTCTAGTTCAATGAGTTTTAGTTTCCTTTTAAATATGATCCTTAATGAATTTCTTACATACACATGGTCAAGATCAATTAGTGCACTTTCATAATTTTTGTCACAAGAGGTGTCAAACCACTAACTTTTTTAGGAACCAAGGTGCGGTTGCAAGAATTAAGAATCCTCAATAAGTCTTAATACAAGACCTTATAATTTTCCAAAATATAGGAAATTTTGGAAGGAAATGAATTAAATCTTTTTGAATTGGGAATATGAGTCCTTGATTTGTAAGAACATTTACTACTTAATAGTTCTTAAAAAATTGGATCCATGATTTAAGATCTTTAATAATTCATTAGGACATGCAATCTTGTGTTAGGAATTGGATTCTTAGATTACAACTCCACTTTTGTTTTATGAAATCGAACCTTGCATATTGAGCTTAATTAAGTTTTATATTCATTTATCACTCCTACTTCAAGAGTGTGGATTTTAGACTAACAATATTATGTCTTATATTGAGGAAAATTCATTCCATTTGTTATCATTGTATTGGTAGGGAAAATAAAAAAACATCATTGGAAATACAATAGAAAGTTTTTGCATTAAAAATGTTTCACCATTTGTTTCCAAGGTTCTACAAAACTTAACCAACATCTTGCCAAAACAAATCACAACAATTCATGGTAGAAAAAAGAATGGTAGGGTAATGTTTCATGAACTTTTACCACATTCATTCCAATTGGCATAAACACAAGAAATCATGACAAGCTCTCCAATGTCGCATGTGAATATGCTTCAACAAACTAGTGATACTTCTTGAACACTTGCACATGGAACAATGAACACACCCATTTCAACTATTAAATCGTGTGATCATTTACCAAATCAAACCTAGTTTATTGGCCCAAATGCCCCAATAATGCATATATTGGCTATACTTCATTTAAAATTTAGTGTATAATGTGTATGTGAAGTTTTTATAATAAGAGGTTTCACCCTGAAAGTGAAGGTGCTAATATGTATTATGTAGTTAATGGTCATTGTTCTTTTTTAAGAATTTTGTTTGTTATAAAAATAACTATCATCCCTAAGAAGATTTAGCCAAATTTAATTGGCTAAAAACCAAATATGAACTATAAATTTTTAAAAGTAACATATTTTTATGTTATTAAAGTTTTGCGTTCATTTTACATGCAAAGGGTGTCAATGGCATTGTAACGAACATAAACAACTTTTATTTTGAGGTGTGTTGTTATTATAGGTGAAGGTTTGTCTAAGCTAGGCATTCTTTCAAGTGTTTTTCCCTTCTCCTTATTTTTTTATATTTTTCACAATTTGGGGGGGGGGAGGTTCAAGTACTTGATTTCTTCTCATTCCCCTTACAATCTACCCTCTTTGGAGTATTCTTAACTTGCCAAGACTTGTGTCCTTCCATCTTATACCTTTTCCTCCCCCTTTGTTGGGCTCTTTGTTTTATTGATAATTGGCAAGTTTTCATATTTTTGAACTCTTTCACATGATGTAATAATAAAACCTAGACATGCAGCCTATTAAAAATTTCTATAGTCTTTTATATCATGCAATCATGCACATATTAATTTCAAGTTTCAACCCAAAAAAATGGAGCTGTTATTATTATTTTCTCAAGTCTTTTGCTTGGAAAGTAAGGGTATTGTAAATCTAGAGTAAAAAAGTTTATAATGACATATTTATCAGGTCTTTTGCAAGAAAAACAAGGCTATCCAAAATTCAGAAAGATACTCAATTATGAAATGTCATTGGTGTATGGAAAGTCACTAGGATGATCATCAATTAAGATGCAACATATAAGATCATCAATTAAAATCCAACATAATGATCATCAATCTAAAATCAAATCAAGAATTGCAAATTAAAAACTTATAAACAAATTCAATTTTGCATTAATAATGATTAAGTATGACATGGAAAAGTTTTTTTTTCTACATTGTATCAAAGGGATCCGAGGCCATTGGAAAGGTTAATAACATTCTATGATTGTGACCTTTGGATGCAAAAAAATCATCACAAGAGGGAATAGAGCTGTCAACCTTCTATTGCACCAAATAATCATTGGTTAAATTTTCTTATTTTCACAAAAAAAAAATCTTCATCACCATTTTCAACCTTCACCCTTGATGGACCAAATTTCTAATCCACTTGATATAACATTCACCAACAATCATATAACTCAAATTTAATGACAAAAATTCAAGTAACATTATGGGCATCTGTGGATTTTTTTGGCCTTTGAAGGCTTATGTAACAACCACTCGATGAATGCACTACCTAATGTACTCAACTTACAATGGGAATATTTCATTGCAAGTCATGGTTATGATGGTTGCCCAAAATAATATTTTATTGATGGTTCTAATAATAAGCAACTATTACTATCTTCTTTTCAGTAAGCTGTCTGATGAATGTCCCTTGTGAATATCATTAGACATTTTGACAAGATCCCGTTAGATTTTATTTCTCTTAGACTTTGAAATCATTGCCATGACTAAATGACTCAAACTTCGAAAGCAATTATTCCAATAAATCATCCACACAAGGTCACCACCCACACTAATTAAGCAGTTTCAAAAATTCGATTCCATGATTCTTAACCCATACTTCAAATGAATAAATTATTCACCTCTCTTTCTACAAAGAATTTTGACAATGCAATACAAGATAGTTAACATTTTTGAGACTTTAAGATGGTTAGGATCTTGCTCCACCTTGAAAAACATTGATAATACCTGGCCATGGTTGATCACCAGTGAAGCTCAGCTACAGAAAATGGGAGTATCCTTCCAGTTTCTACGTTTGCAGATTTCTCCTATGCTCCTATGTTGCATAGAACATGTAAGCACAACGCCAAACAAAATGTCAACATGGTGGCTTATGATGAGAGAGCACAGTTCTTGAGAGCTTATGAGTGTAACTTGTTTCTGAGAGTGATAATCATGCAGCTCCTTTGTGCTGAGCAAGCTTTCTTAATGATCACAGCTTCAATCTATGAGCTTGCAGTGCTCTTTGTTTTTTTTCGTTTTGTATAGATCTATCATTGCAATTATCTAATCCTCAGATCCCCTCAAAATTTATTTTTCGATCCAGAGGCACAGTATTTCCTGGTTCACCTGCATTTTGAAAGGTAACGAAGTCAGAATAAACTTCCAGGAACAAAGGACTGTGAGGTGAAGGTAGGCATCAGAGTCTGTTTCCAAAGATTGTACATGATCTTGTGTGTGGTTTGTCATGTGGTATTGAAAATGCTAGATAATAACGGCTACTAAATCCCTTGGCATCAATTTTGAGGTCCCACCTGGCAGGCTGCCTCTATCTTGTGTTGAATACAATTTCATGGGGCCCCTATCATATGATCTGATGTGTATTGGCATTTGTGAGCTGCATCATGCTAGAGAACATTTCAGCTAAATTTCAGATTACCTTGCATAGTGTCAATCACTATATGTGACCCCACAGCCCAGTTAGAGATCTGTCTGTAGACCTCACCACATACATAACAATGCAATTATCAAGTTATTGAATGTGCAAGTTACATACATGATGTACAATTAGCTAATTCTTAGATGTTCTAGAAAATTGTGGCATTTTGTTTGTTGTTTGCTAAGTAAATGAAATGAAGAAATATGATTTTGCTGGTGAATCATTCTAAGGGATGAATAAATTGCTTGATGCTCAAGTAGATTTTGGAGACACACATGTATGGGTAAATAGAAAGATCAATGCTCCAGAATTTTTCATTCCAACAAATATACTTGAATTGGACATTGGAAGCAATTAGACTGCAAGTTGATTCAATGTGCTGCTGGGAGCAAATCTGCTGAAGAAAACAACTCTCAGGGCTCGAATATTGAAGACTTCAGTGATGCTGCTAGACATTGCCAAATATTCATTTGGTCACCAGCTGCCGCTAAAATGTGACGCAGCTTGTAGGTCTTCGCAGCCAGGACAATTCCAGCATTAGCTGTTGTTGTCTGGATCCTATCAATCTAGTCGCAGTAATAACTTTTTTGCCCAGGGTGCTCACCTGCAGAACTTCGTGAGATTTAGGGTTCAAGTCCAGTTTGTTATAAAAGAGTTCCAGGGATAAGATCATGGAATTCTTGACATGAAAGTAAGGCTTTTAACTAATGAAAGCTACGCCCTGAGCAACACCAGCGCTTCCATTGTGAGGCCTGGTCCTATCCCCTGGCACCAACAACCGCCATTGCTTGCCCTCTCCTGTCGTCGCTGATCCCATATTCCTCGACTGATTCCATACCTGTGGCAAAGACGATGTGGGGTAATGTCTTACTTGGGACCACCACATTCCTGTCCATGGCCTCCTCTGCCGCCTCCTTGGCCATTTTGGGCACGCATTCCATCACAACTTTGTGACGGTCGCTGAGAGAGTGGTCCATGTAGGAGGCGTTCAAAGCCAAGTTCAACAGAATCTGTGAGACGTAGTGTGTGCACCCTTATAATCCCTACACCTCACTGGAATAGCTAGAATCTGCAGAGTATTTTGTTCTCACAATTTGATCCAAGTTGTAAATGCCTTACAATATAGTCGTCAGAGAAGTCAAATTTTCTTTCTAAGTTTTTGAGGCAATTCTAGTCATAATTTTGCAAAATCTTGAGTTTCCAGGGACTTAAGGCTGTTGAATCTGCAAGAATAATTTGTGTACACGCAATTCTAAGCTGCTCAGTGACAAAAGTCGCTGGAGCACTGACTTGCAGTATAGCTGACCGTGGAATTGAATTGCAGGTCAAAAGATGCACATTGAGAAATGCCACATGCATGGTGGTCACTAAGGAGTTGTTGGAGGAGTACCCCTCCGGCCAATTTGTACGTAGCCTCACAGTAGTAATCCGGGTACGAGCTCTGCTCATGCATCGGCGACGACACGGAGGTGCCGATGGCCATCACTATTACTGGCCCCTTATATGCTTTAATCCTGGATACCATATTCAGTACTTACACTTCAACAAAATCTGAGTCCCAAGCCCCCCCCCCCCACAAAGAAAAAAAAAAAAAAACAAACAAGAAAAACAAAAACACAATAAATTTATAGCGGGATTAGATGAAGCGCGAGTC
>Ga0116229_10015601_pt1 | contig 10317 bp, 8 predicted proteins | sample S1TSphgellanicum_3_FD_87313 | JGI IMG/M metagenome (GOLD analysis project Ga0116229, IMG submission 87313) | Host-associated microbial communities from peat moss isolated from Minnesota, USA - S1T2_Fc - Sphagnum magellanicum MG | ecosystem: Host-associated > Plants > Peat moss > Unclassified...
ATCGCCTACTTTGTGCCTCCGTCTGCGAAGGGCGCGGACGGAAAGCCGAGCGAAACGGAGCTGCCGGTATTCAAGGGAGACAGCGCATCGGCAAAGGAATTGATTTCGACGCTGAAGGCACATCATACGGTGCTCGATCCGACGATGGCGTTATTTGAAACACGATTTCTAACGGGTCCGCTGCAGAATGTCGAGCCGGGAATTTTGCATGTGGCGCCGCAACTGCGGGCAGCCCTGGATTCGCCGCCTATGCCACCGGAGCTGGTACCGCAAGGGACCGCATTATGGAAGGCGCTCCTGCAGACTCTGGGAGCCTTGCACGCGGCAGGGATTCCGATTGTTGCCGGGACAGACCAGACGATACCCGGGTACTCCCTGCATCGCGAGTTGGAGATTTATGTCGAAGCGGGCTTCACGCCGCTCGAAGCGATTCAGGCGGCAACCATCGAGGCTGCGCGTGCTGCCGGCGTTGAATCCGAATCCGGTTCACTCGCGGTCGGCAAGCGGGGCGACGTGTTGTTGCTGAACGCGGATCCCCTGGCGGATATTCACAACACGCGGACGGTGTGGAAAACGGTGGCACCCGGCGCTGTGTACGATCCGGCAACGCTATGGCAGAGTGTTGGATTTACTCCCTAATTCTTGGCCGAAGCTTCTGTGCTATGAACAGCTTGCGGACAAATTCACACGCCCCGACTCGCGGATTTTGGCAAGGGCATTTACCCTCAAACCATGGCAGCAGCCTCGGGCCCACAATCAGCGCAGACCGCCGGGGTAAACCCGTGGCTTATCGCCGTTTCGGTGATGCTCGCGACGTTTATGGAGGTGTTGGACACCGCCATTGCCTCGGTCGCGCTTCCCTACATTGCGGGTAGTCTTTCGGCTTCGAACGACCAGGCGACATGGGTCCTGACCAGTTACCTGGTGGCCAACGCTGTGATTCTTCCAACGTCGAACTGGGCGGCGCTGCGCTACGGCCGCAAGCGGTTCCTGATCACCTGCATCACCATCTTCACGATTGCCTCGTTTTTCTGCGGCGCAGCCCCTTCACTCGGCTTTATGCTGCTGGCCCGGGTCGTTCAGGGCGCCGGCGGCGGTGCGCTCCAGCCGCTATCTCAGTCAATCCTGCTGGAGAGTTTTCCACCTGCCAAACGCGGTGCTGCTATGGCTTTCTTCGCGTTTGGCATCGTCGTAGCGCCAGTGCTTGGACCGACGCTCGGCGGGTGGCTGACGGACACCTACAGCTGGCGCTATGCGTTCTATATCAACATCCCCATTGGAGTGCTGGCGATCTTCATGATCAGCCGCTTTGTGCATGATCCTCCCTACATTGCGAATGCGAAGGTGCGGCCGTTTGACGGGCTCGGCTTTGGGCTACTGGCGGTCTGGACGGGCTGCCTGCAGGTGCTGCTCGACAAGGGGCAGGAGGATGACTGGATGGGCGCGGTGTGGCTGCGCTGGATGCTGTTTTTCGTCATCACAGGATTCGTTGCTTTCATCTATCGATGCCTCAAATCGCGGAACCCGCTGGTTGACCTGAAGGTGCTTAAAAACCGGAATTTCGCGGTGGGCTGCGGCCTGATTTTCATGCTCGGCTGCGCGCTTTATTCCACGATCACCATCCTGCCGCTGTTCTACCAGGAACTGCTTGGCTACACGGCGTTTGCGGCGGGCCTCGTGGTGGGGCCGCGCGGTATCGGCTCGATCCTGGGCATGCCCGTGATTGCGTATCTTGGGAACAAGATGGACCCGCGTGTCCTGCTTTCGCTCGGCTTTGCGGGATTTGCGATCTGTTCCCTTTTCTTTGCAAATATCGATCTCAGCATCAGCCCGACCACACTGATCTGGCCGATTATCGCGTCGGGATTTGCGCTCAGCTTCGTGTTTGTCCCGATCACCACGCAGGCCTACGGTACGCTTTCGAATCAGCAGATCGGGAATGCCAGCGGCATTTTCAACCTGGTTCGGAATATCGGCGGATCGGTCGGCATCTCTCTGGCCCAGACGGAGCTGACACGCCGTTCGGACTTCCACCAGAACGACATCCTGAATTACGTTCCCACCACGGGCTACTGGTTCCAGCAGCGATTGCACGCCCTGCAGGGCTACCTGGGCCACCAGACGAGTAAAGCCAATACACTCGCTGCCGCGCAGGGAGAGCTATACCGGCAGCTGAACAGCCAGGCGCTGCTGTGGGCGTTCGTTGACGTTTTCCGCTGGACTGCGCTTGTAGGCTTTCTCTGCGTGCTGCTGGTATGGACGTTTGCCAAGGTGAAGCCGGGGAAAGCACCGGCAGGCGCGCACTGATAGCTCCCTGGCACCGGGCCGCGAGAGGCGTCCATTGAGAGGCAATTTCCGTCTACACAACGGGCTTCCCTGTTAGCAGAAGCCCCCTCCCTTTACTCATTCTTTATGATGAAGTTGTAAGCATTGGAGAAGATGATTCTGAAATACTTCTGGCCGCAAGGCCCAGTCCGCACGCCGAGCCAGCTCGCTTCCTGGCGAAAAGCATCCAGGGCCTCATTGTTTTTATTGCTGTTGAGCTTCTCGACGTTCCTTCAAGCGCAGACTCCGACGCCCCCAGTAGCGATTACGATGGACGAAGCGGTCGCGCTTGCGAAACAGCAGAACCCTGCGCTGCTGGCTTCGCGCCAGAATCTCTATTCGGTGAAAGCACTGGAAGAACAGGCGGCGGTGCGCCAGAACCCGAACCTTGGCATTACGGGCAGCGACGTTACGCTGTCGGCTGAAAATCCGGCGAATCCATATACGTACTCCGCGCAGCTTTCCCGGCTCTTTGAACGCGGCCAGAAGCGCCGTTGGCGGGTGGATATCGCAAAGTCCACGACGGCCCAGACCGAGGCGCAGTATCACGACCAGGAGCGCGGCGTTGTTCTGTCCGTACGGCAGGCGTTTACGAATTTTGTGTTGGCGAAGGCCGCGAAAAAACTGGCTGACGATAATCTGAAGGATTATCGTCACGAACTGGAAATATCCAATGACCGCTACAAGGCCGGCGATATCGCCAAGCTCGATTACGAGCGGCTCGACCTGCAGCTGGCGCAGTTTGAATCCGACCTTGCCAATGCTCTGCAGAACCTGGTGCAGGCCAGCGATCAGTTGCAGACCCTGATCGGCTATGAAAAACCGCGCGCTGATTTCGATGTGATCGGCGATATTGTCCCGCCGGCCATTACTACCCCACTGCCTGACCTCGAACAAAAAGCGCTGGATAACCGGCCTGACTACCAGGCTGCCAAGCTGGGCGTGAATGTCGCGGACGCAAACGTGAAGCTTGCCTATGCAAATGGCACGGCTGATCCGACTCTCGAAGGAGAATATGACCGCACGGCCAGCTACAACTCAGCCGGCTTCAGCCTGAATATTCCCATCCGTATTTTCGATCGCAACCAGGGCAATAAGAAGAGCAGCGAGTTTTCTGCTGCATCCAGCAGGCTGTCCGAAATAGCTGCGCGGAACCAGGTCAATTCAGATGTCGACCAGGCGTGGATTGTCTACACTACCTCGAAGGGCTTGTCGGACCGCTATAACGGGCATTACTTGGCGGAAGCGAAAGATGTGCTCGAAATAGCGCAGTTCAGCTATGAGCATGGCGGTTTGGCGCTTCTCGATTACCTGGATGCTCTGCGTGATTTCCGCTCGACGTCATCCGATGCGCTGAATGCGTATGAGGCGACTTGGCTGGCGATCCACCAGGTGAGTTACGCGGCTGCTACCGATGTTGTGCCATAAGCTTCCAGCATGGGAGAGGTTTACGATGCAGATGGTCACTGTCGACGCAACATCCCAACTTGTCCCTGAATTGTTACCGGGCGAAAGCCTTCTTTGGCAGGGGCAACCATCAAGATCTGTGATTTTCCATCGAACTGATTGGACCGCAATTCCATTTAGTCTGCTCTGGGGTGGCTTTTCAATCTTTTGGGAGGCAAGCGCTTCGGAATTTGTTGGCCGCGCTCACACCTCACCAACAAGCCCGCCAGAACTGTTTTTCATTCTCTGGGGAATACCGTTCATTTTGGCGGGTCAGTATATTATCTGGGGCAGATTCTTATATGTCGCCTGGAAGAAAGCTCGCACTTTCTATGGTTTGACAAACAAACGTGTACTGGTTGTGAACGCAGGTAGAAGTCGAACGGTAGCAAGCGGTCATCTGCACGGCATGGACTCCGTAACTCTAATGACGCGACCGGATGGCATCGGGACGATTGAGTTCGCCCCCGAACCCTTCTCGCAGTCAGTCTTCAGCTTTTTCAAAAGGGGTGGCAATCAACAACTCCAGATGGGAATTGATCTGTCCCGTCTGGCATTCTACGATATACCCAATGCAGCAACCGTCTATATACAGATCCAGTCGCTTCGCGACCGTGCCAATTAGACCGGCGCTACGGTGCTCGTATAAGGCAACCGACTCTGTGGCGTATCCTCGAAGATGACGGGATTCGCTAATCCCATCTTCTTGAGACGGAATTGCGCTGCTGTTTTTAGAACGCCGAATCCGTAGGTGACACTGCGGCTGAAGTTGATGGACGAAGCTTCTTCGAAATATTTGGTCGGGCAGGATATTTCGCCTACGCGGAAGCCAAAGTACGTTGCCTGCGCGATCATCTGGTTATCGAAAACAAAGTCATCGGAGCAGGTCATCAGCGGCAGGCGCTCGAGTACGGTGCGGCTCCATGCACGATAGCCGGTGTGGTATTCCGAAATTTTCTGGCCCAGCAGTACATTCTCGACAAAGGTAAGGCCGCGATTTGAAATGTACTTGTAGAGAGGCATACCGCCGCTGAGCGCGCCCTTGCCGAGGATGCGGGATGCGAGGACATAGTCGAACTCGTCGTAAGCGATCATCGAGGCCATCGCTGTCACCAGCTTGGGCGTGTATTGATAATCCGGATGCAGCATGACGACGATATCGGCGCCGCGTGTGAGAGCGGTGGTGTAGCAGGTTTTCTGGTTGCCGCCGTAGCCGCGATTCTTGTCGTGACGCATGGTGACGAGGCCGAGTTCGCGCGAAATCTCCGAGGTATTGTCCTTGCTTGCGTCATCGGTAAGGATGATGTCGTCCACCAGGTCCTGCGGAATCTCGTCAATGGTTCGCTTCAGCGTTTTCGCTGCGTTGTATGCCGGCAAGACGACAGCAATACGGCGATGATTCAGCATGGAACTGCCCTGCTTTCCTTTAATCCTGTGAGTGCCCTGACCGCTACGCGGCTGTCGCGAGGGCAGCGGTCAATCTGTAAAATCTCGTTATACAACAACGTTGAGCGCGCGCCCAGCAACTACTTACCCAGAAGGCGGCGTTCACCTGTGCCCGCATCTACAGATTCAATGTCACCGGTACGGATCTCATAGAACCATCCATGCACCTGTAGCGTCCCAGCTTGCAGGCCTTCGCGCACCTCGGGGTGGGTGCAGAGATTTTCCACCTGCCGGCGCACGTTGGCGCAGATGAACTCCTTGAGCCGCGTGAGTTCGTCAGCATCTTCCGCGGCAGCCCGCATCTGCAGGCGCGCAGCCTCCACATATTTGAGCCATCGACTGGTGACTGGGAGCGAGCTTACATCGCGCCGTTCAAAGACCGCCCGGCAAGCGCCGCAATCGGAATGGCCGCAGATAATAATGTGGCCCACGCCCAATACCTTCACGGCGTATTCGATGGTCGCTGAAACGCCGTCATCGGAGAGACCTTCAGCCGTCGCCCCATAAGGCGGAACGACGTTTCCGGCATTGCGGCTGATGAATAGATCGCCGGGCTCGCTCTGGAAAATCATATCCGGCACAATGCGTGAATCCGAACAGGTAAGGAAGAGAACATCCGGCTGCTGTATCTCAGCGAGCAGATGAAAGTGTTCGCGGCGCTCCGGGAATATATCGCGCTGAAAGCGGGCGTGCCCTTCCAGCAGCTTGCTCATCGTGTCTTTCAAAATATGGTTCCACCTTTTTAGGCACTTCTCGTCATCGGTTCGGCGATGACGGCATGCTTGGAAAATACTGTTACTGCGTACAGTCAGAGGGCCTTTCAGCAGGCCCTGCCGGGCATCGACTGCGATAGCTGGCGATCTCATCCCGCACAACCTTAAGGCTCAGGGCGCTCCACTGATTGGAAGGTTCGATGTCGTCATTTGTGTTCACGTCGAAGCCTTCGTCAGGATATTGGAATTCGTTGAATTGGTGAAGGATCAGAAATATTGGATCGAGTGCTCGCGCCTCTTCCATGAAGGCATGGAAAGTGGCATAGGTTTGATCCTTCCCGTATCGCAACGCGTCATCGGAACAATAGGGCAACGTATTCTCGTTAGGGCAACCCCAGCCGTCCTGGCCAGCCGTGGCGATGGATGCAGTGAAGTTTTCCACGCGCTTACCCACGAGGTTGTAGCTGGGATAGTAAGGGCATAATGCCGTGGTGCAGGTCGGATTCAATCGATCGACCCAACTCCAGAAACCATATTCCGTGGAGAGTTTCACTGGACCGGTGGGGGTGTTCGGATTGACCCACAGAGACGGCTGACTATCGAGATAACCGGCGATGAATTTGAATGTGTATTTGTCCGAAAGCGCTGGATGGTCTTTCAGAAACGTGCGCAGCTGGTACCAGAGGGGGTTATCGCTGATACTCGGATCCTGCGCCGCGCCAAGAAAAACCAGCATCAGCGGCTTGCCTTCGTAGATCACCTGGCGCTCGGGGTACTTGCTCATCAGCGCGCCGAAGTATTCAATCTCTTTCTCAAATGCAGTCTTGCCGTCGATGTCTTTATAGAGCACATTCTGGTCGATACCGCCGAGCTGGGGAACCAGCTTGAGGGGTGTACCCAGCTTTGCCCACGCCGGATATAAATTGCCCGTGTTATCCCGGATGCTTTGAAAATCGGCCTGCAAAACCGGACAATCCCCGGGCGCGTTCTCGAGATATTTTTCAACAAACCATTTGCTGTTGAAGATGCAGCTCACGTCATTTGTGAGATCGGCAATGACCGCGTTGACTCCCACTTGCTCCAACCAACGCACGTGCTGTTTGATGACGACAGGATCGGCGCTATCGTAGCCTCCGCCTATGGCCTGCATATCCGCGGATTGCAGCAAAGGAATCGCTGCGCTGTTCTGGAAAGTGATGGCGTTTGGGCCGAACCAGGCTTCATATTCCATAACCACAATATGGCTTTCGTCGGTCACCACCAGTGGCGCATCGATGTAGGGCGCCTGCTGTGCGTGCGCACTTGGGATGGCTGCGAAGCCCAATACCCACAGCATGTTGGCGAGCCAACGATTGGGCTGCCGACTTATTCCGGGTATGGTTGTTTCCTTCACCACATAAGTTTACAGTCGGCCTGTCCGGCGCTGGCTTCACATCTAGATCGGAGGCCAGCTGATGTTCGTGCCCTGCAACAGCGCCGCGCATGGTTCTACGCGGCCGCCGTTTCCATCGTGCACAGCGAACACGCGCGGCTTGCCAGTCGCGGTCGTGCTCCACAATGAGACGCCGGCATAGGCTCCATCTCGTCGGACAATGTAATAGATCATGTCAAGATAGCGGACTTTGTTCATGTCGCCGTTGTAATTGCGGACGATGCGTCGCAATGCTTCGAGCCCGGCATCTTGAGGGCTTGCGCCTGCGCGCATCATGTCAACAATCGCGTGGGCACCAGCGACCTTGATATTTTCTTCGCCCGAACCTGTTGCGCCCGCCGAGCCTACATCCTGATCGGTATAACAGCCTGCTCCGATGATCGGCGAATCCCCAAGCCGCCCGGGCAGTTTGAATGCCTGGCCAGAGGTCGTCGTCGCGCCGGATATTTCACCCTTGGCGTTGACGGCAGAGACATGGATGGTACCGGTAGTGGGCCACAATACCTGCTCGATGGCCTGCAGTCTTTTCTCTTGAGGGATATTCAGGTCGGCAGCGAGTTCGTTCAGCTTTGCGGCCCGCGCGCGCGCCGTTGCTGAATGCGCTGCTGCATCATGAGGCGAAGGATGCCGCATGAGCATGGACTGCGGCCCTGTTGTTTTTGGATCTTTCCATTCCGGGCTAGCCATGCCGGGACCCCAGAAATCCTGGTTCGAATGGTTTTCTTTCCAGAGGAGCCAAATTTTGCGCGCGTCGTCAGTCAGCAGATCTTCTCGCTTGAATCCCTGATCGACGGCAAAGCGCTCGGCACCTTCGGCCACAAGCATCACATGGCTTGTCTGCTCCATCACGCGGCGCGAAACCAGGCAGACATTGCGGATATTGCGAACGCTGCCGACCGAGCCGGCTTGACGCGTCGGCCCGTGCATGCAGCATGCATCCAGTTCGACGATGCCCTCTTCATTCGGCAGGCCGCCGTAGCCTACGGAGTGGTCAGAAGGATCGTTCTCGCGTCCTAGACAGACGTGATGCGCCGCGGTCAGGGTATCTTCTCCATCCAGCAGCATCTTGTACGCCTCGGCGAGCGTCTCGTCGCCTGTGACGCGCGTCACGATGACTGGTTGCGCTGGAGGCTTGAGCCGCTTCGTAGATTCGGCTGTTCCTGATTGCACGTCCACATCGAACGGGCCCAACCCCGCAGCGGCTGCGGTAAGTGCGGTCTTCGCTAGAAAATCTCTTCGTGTGGTCGCCATGCTCTCCCTTCGCAACTGCTAACCTGACAATCATATGTTGAAACGGAATAGTTTCCTTCCCTTGATTCTGGCAGTGACCGCGCTCGCGTGCAGCACCGGAAATGCGCAGTCGATGCTCTCACCCGCGCTCACAACAAAAGTCGATGCCGCGGCAGCGCAGGTCCTCCAGGCGACAGGCGTCCCCAGCGCGTCGGTGGCGATCGTACAGGATGGAAGAATCGCCTACCTCAAAGCGTACGGCAGCGCACGGCTCGATCCTGAAGTGGCGGCGAGGCCGACGATGCAGTATTCCGTCGGCTCCATCAGCAAGCAGTTCACCGCTGCTGCCATCATGCTCCTGGTCCAGCAGGGTAAGCTGTCGCTCGACGATCCCATTTCGAAGTTTCTTCCTGAACTCACCCGCGCGAAGGATGTCACCGTCCGCATGGTCCTCTCGCACACCTCCGGCTACCAGGATTACTGGCCGGAGGATTATGTGATGATATCCATGCTTCAACCGACGACCGCGCAGCACATCCTCGATGTCTGGGGAAAGAAGCCGCTCGATTTCGAGCCAGGCACGAAGTGGCAATATTCGAATACGAACTACGTAATTGCCGGCCGCATCGTCGAACAACTCAGCGGCGACTCTCTTGTGCACCTGCTGCAAACGAACATTTTCACGCCACTCGGCATGAACGGAGTTCTGAATACGGACGCAGCCCGGCTGCCGGAAGGAGATCCGCTTGGTTATTACCGTCATGCTCTCGGACCGCTGCGCCCTGCACTCAAAGAAGGCAAAGGTTGGATGTTCGCGGCAGGTGAGCTTGCGATGTCGGCGAAAGATCTCGCGCTTTGGAACATCAGCATCATGGACCAGTCGCTGCTGAAACCAGCTTCGTATGCCGAAATGTTCAAACCGGTGATGCTGAAAGACGGCAAGAGCAGCGGCTATGGGCTGGGATTTTTCATCCTCGACCACAATGGCGTCAAAGCCTATGAACATAGCGGCGAAGTGTCGGGATTCGTTTCGGAGAACATTGTTTATCCGGCGCAGAAAACATCGATCACTGTGTTGACCAATGAAGATGCGTCGTCTGCCGCGGCTGGTATTGCGCGCGCGATTGCACCGATGCTGATCGACTCATCGCAGACGCAATCCCCTGCTGAAACGCAGGCTCTGAATATCTTTACCGGTCTGCAGGCCAGCAGTATCGATCGCAGCCTGTTCACCGATTACTGCAATGCCTACTTCACGCAGGAAGCCATCAACGACTTCGCCACCAGCCTCGCGCCGCTTGGCAAGCCTGTCAGCATCCGGCAGATCGCAGAAGAACTGCGCGGCGGCATGACCTTCCATGTTTTCCATGTCCAGTTCGCAGCAGAGTCGAAACCGAATATGGTAGTGGTCACGATGTATGTCGAGCCCGATGGAAAGATCGAGCAGTATCTGGTCGAACCGGGAAGCTGATTCAACTCTGGCCGGCGAACGCTATGCCTTTGCGCTCTTTGCCGAGGCTTACAACGATCACGATGAGAATTGCAACAGATGTGGCTACAATCCCGAGTGCGAAGCGTAGATCGCCGCCATGCGATACGGCGAGAGCGAGTTGGAGCGGTGCGGCGAGTGAGATGACCAGGTTTCCTAGCTGGTAGGTAAGACCGGGAAACGTCCCGCGCACTTGCGGCGGCGACATCTCATTCAGGTGCACTGGCACAACGCCC
>Ga0116229_10015602_pt1 | contig 10316 bp, 12 predicted proteins | sample S1TSphgellanicum_3_FD_87313 | JGI IMG/M metagenome (GOLD analysis project Ga0116229, IMG submission 87313) | Host-associated microbial communities from peat moss isolated from Minnesota, USA - S1T2_Fc - Sphagnum magellanicum MG | ecosystem: Host-associated > Plants > Peat moss > Unclassified...
ATGTGTTTTTTTCTATTATTAGGTTTAAGGTTTATGTGTAGGTTTTAAGTTTTTTTAATAAATTTTTTTGCTCTCACAAAAGAAGCATTTCCTATAGACTTGATTTTTTTTTCTAATTTTAGGTTGTTCTTATATTTTCTAATTGGTTTGTGCTTTTTCATGTTCATACTTTTGTTATGTTTCTTGACTTGTTCTTTTTGTAGCATTCAAACTTTGATATGCAGTATTGGGAAACTTATTAGGCAAAAGTAGGAGTAGCGAGTCATGGAATTAGGTAAAACACCTACAATTCGTTTTAACATATTCATAGATATAAAGTATTGTCATGTGAAAGTTGCTAGAGATGAAGCAACTTTTTGAATGTCAACAATTGGTTTTAGCAAATCAATCAAAAAATTTGACATTTTATCCATTGAAAAAAAACCGAGGATATTGGGACAAATGTGTCAACCTACATTACCTTGTAGTTTGAACTTCAAATTTGGCTATTTTTGCATGCAATTGTTTTTTTCAAGGGGTGCTTTGAACTTAGCAATGTTGATTTTGATGAATTTAATTTGGTTTCATTACCTACTTGTGTTATTTAAATTTTTTGTCAAGGTGCCTCCAAGAGCTGGTGTATTGACATCATTTGTTGTTCTATTGTTTGGTTTAAGTTCATTGTTGATTGCCTAATTGTTGATGTTATTAAAACTTTCAAAGAACTTGCCCATCGTCGTCCTATTTCTTGGCCTGTTGATAAGCCTAGACCACATCTACTATTCTTGTGGTCTAAACTTAAATGGAGGTTTTCTCACAATGTTTGTTCTAATTAGTTAGAACCACTTACGTTTCATTGTGGACAAATTCACTGGTGATTTTTTAGATTTGAAAGATGTTACTTTCTAATAAAATTGGTCAAGGCGTTGGAATCACCCGAATGGGGGAGGCACTTGTGCCATGTGAATACATGATGGAGGTAATTGGTCATTGGGATTCAATTTCATATGGAGTGTAAGTTTTTAATTTTTGCGTTCCTGTTTTTATTTTATTTTTTGTTTTTATTTTCATCTTCCTTTTAAGTTTTTGTTTTGTTTTTTTGTGTAGAGGTATAACCAAATAAATCCGCATTTTCAAATTTGGGCCATGCAACATATTATTAGCAGAGAATTGAAATTTGGTTGATTGTTATGCTATGAAAAAACATTTGCTGAAAATATTGCTACCTATGAGAAAACAAAGGTAAGTAATTGCATTCTATTTCTGAGGTTTTTTTTTAATTAACGACCATTTTTTGTATGTCATTTTGTTGAAAGTTGCATGCAAATGTCAAAACTACCTACAACAATTGTCAATTCCATTATAGAAATTACTTTGAAACTAAGGCCAAAAGACCTAACGAAACAAACTAGGTTCATTTTCCAAAACCACTTTAAGGTTTCATGATAATCTTTGTCATATTTAACTTTAAGTATTGGAAGTTTTTGTCTTTCATTATTAATTTTTTTTAAAAATGCAAGTTCATCATTATGTTGGAAAATACATAGTTATTTATAGATCTAGTGATATTGGCTTGATGGCTATTTATATTGCTGTGAGAATTGGTGGGTATTTTATAAATGATGGCCTTTCTATTGTTGTGTTGACTTCTAGAGTTGTTGGTGGTCCTTCTCTTGTTAGTGTTTCTACAACTTCTACTTCAGTGAATACAATGAACAATATGTCACCTATTGTTGCTTCTACTAATCAAAAAAATACCTTTGTACAAGTACAAAATATTGGTGGATCCGTAATTGATCTTGAAGACACAATTGGAAGAACATGTTCAAAAAGAGTTGCCTAAGTACAAAGATGGGTTGGATCCCATCTTTCCATGGCCATTGTTTCATATTGTCAACCTTAACACAACATTTGACCATGTTTTCAACAACTTTCACAATTGTCCTATTATTGTCATTTACATTGTTGATTTGAAATCAGTTTTTGCTTTAACATTCCTAGGCATTGTTCATAGTTTTTGATTTTCCAACTTTCCAATCGTATCCTCATTTTATAGTCTTTTCGAGATTTTTTTTGTTGTTGTTGGTAGTAGATGGATAGTGGTCAAACACATTATTAAAACATATTTTTTTCTCAACAATAATCTCTTTATTGTAACACATGCATAATAAAGATTTTAGGGCAAGAATGCGGAGATGATGATAAACTGACGAATGTTTGGATTTCATGAAGATGTTCGTTTGGGATTGGGTATTTTTATGATTTAGGATGAGTGATTTTGGGGAGCTTCGTGTTGAGTATTGAATTTTAGCACTTAATTATTTCTAAGTTTTTAAAATTTCTGAATATCTAAAGTTTTAAAAGTTTTTATAGTTTTAAAATTTTGGAATTTCTGAATTTTTGTAGTTATGAGTTTTTGGAATTTTAAGTTTGGTGTTTTTGGAGTTTAGAGTTTTAAATTTCTAAAGTTTTAAATTTTTGGAATTCTGAGTTTTGTTTTGTTGTTCTAGAGTTCAAAGTTATGAGTTTCTAGGGTTCAAAGTTTTGTTGTTTGAAGTTTTGTAGTTTTTGATTTTTTGGGTCTTTTATTGAGTTGTGATTAATGAATTTGGAAGTTTCATTTTTGGAGGTTTTTACTTGTGTTGCCCTGTGATTAATGAGTTTGGGAACATTTGTGCTTTGGGGTTTTGCAATTGGGATGAGTGAAATCTAGATGCTTCAACACTCAAAGTGTTGATCCACATAGTTGTGCCTTGAAGAATCTACACTACGTATGTGTATCCAAAAAAGATCTCCTTAGTTTTCATTGTATTTGTAGATTTTTCCTTTTTCAAATTTTTATTTATGCATCTAGCAACATTTGTTTGAACTCCATTGTTGGGAATTTTTTAATGTAGAATTTATAACATTTTAATAATGAAAATGATTTTTGAGAATTATATATAATTTAGTGGACCACCAAGGATGAATGGTAAGTGGTCAGGAAACTGTTTTTTGTTGGGCTCCAATTTCGGATTTCCTAGTTAACCAAGGTGGTTACTCAATTTTTTTTTCCTACCTACCTATTAACAACCCACAAGGAGTTTGTTAGTATGGAGTAAAAATGGAGCTTCCCTATGTATAAACTATCTACATATTTACCTGGTAGTTGTTTATTTTCCTACCCATCTAATTATATTGAAACCTATTTCGTACATAATTTGTTACCAAGGTGAAACTAAATATTAACTCAATTCATATTCATCCACAATCGAGTAATAACGAGCATCCAGTGGATGGTGCACTGGTGGGTGTTGATTCAATATGGTAAGTTGGGGGTACTTATTCATGCTTCTATTAAATAGTGAAGGGTGCACCTGTAAATCACAAATGGGTTTAAGGTTGAAATTATGTATGTTTATTACATAGCTATGGAAATTTATGTTCTTGTTTGCATAAATGTTTTCTCACCTTTTTATTGTTTATGTATAATTAATATGCCACACCATTCTCCTAGCATGAATTTCACATAAACTATACCAAAACCTCAAAACTAAAATCTCAATTCCTTTTATAGTTTTTTTTCCATGAAGCTTTACATTCATACAACAACTTATTTCTATTAAATGAAGGTGTTTCCAAAGGTCATAAAAACCCACTTATATATTAACCAAAAGGAAACTAAAGAAGAAATTTCTTAAAGTCTACACATCACATGGCTTCCCATGTTATTTCACATGCATAATAAAGTTACAAAAACTTTTCACATAAGTTATCATGTGTGAGTCAATGCACCTTAATGTGTCAAATACTTTTCACATGATTTTGCACATAAATTATCATGTGTGAGTGAATGCACTTTAATGTACCATAGACTTTTCACATGATTTTTCACATAAATTATCATGTGTGAGTCAATGCACTTTAACGTATCACAGATTTTTCACATGATTTTTCACATAAATTATCATGTGTGAGTCAATGCACCTTAATGTGCCAAAGATTTTTCACATAAATTATCATATGACAGTCAATGCATCTTAATGTGCCAAAGATTTTTCATATGAATTACCATGTGAAAATCAAGCACTATGACTAAGTGATAATTAAATTATGAAAATCTACTAATAGGTAAGCCACTAAATTTAACCGTTAAATAATTACATAGGTAATAATCTAATTACATCAAGTTACACTCTTAAATTCATTATGGATTTCATCCTTGGAATCACATATCCAAAACCTTTTTCAATTTGTCATGATTAATGCGATCTAGATGTGGTGAACCATTAAGGTCACTTTTTTTGAATTCCTTTTTTTTTCACCTTCTTGTCAACAATTTTTTTTGTTGAGCCTACATGATTTCAATGGATTGGTGGCCTTTCAACTACAGTTTGTCCAACTCATGAAATTACAACAATTGATGGCGTTGGGACTCATCCAAAGGAAGTTTCATCGTTATGGTAGTGCGTAAAGTCATTATTTTCAACTCAATGGGTAAGAGCACTTCCATCCCATAGGTTAAACAAAAAAGGTGAATACCATGTGCTAATTTTATATGTGGTGTTGTAAACTCACACAACATGGTGGATCTTGAGATCCCAATCACAAATGTTCACATGAACCTCAGCCTCTTTTGCCAGCATGGAACATAATGTCCTACTATTTTTTTCTACTAGACCATTGGTGTTAAGTTTATACATAATGGTAAACTTGTGTTTCATTTCAAGGCATGCTAACAAGTTTTCCACAACCTCATTCAAAAACTAGGGACCATTATCAAAAACAATTTCAAATGGTGACCCAAATCCAGTAAAGATTCGTTCGTACAAAAATCGTGCTACTTCTTATTTCACTGATGACTTTAAGGCACGTACTTTTGCAAACTTCATGAGGTAATTTGTGGTAACCACAATGAATGGATACCTTTCCTAGTCACTAACAATGGCCCCAATAAATCAATTCCCCATTTTTCAAAAGGTCCCAAAGGTGGTATGGGGTGTAAAGGGCCACTCACAATACACTTTTATGCATAAGCTTGACATACATCACAACTCTTGTAATAATCATGGGCATCCATGAATAAGGTAGGCCAATAATAACCTATTTGCAAAATCTTTTCTATTATGATTTATCTCGTAAAATGGCTTCCAAAAAACCCATCATGAAATTCAAACAAAACACGTGAGGTTTCACCCTTTCCAATGGTTCATCACAAAACACAATCCTTTTTTTGGAAGTAAAGCTAGTCACCTATTATCGAGTAATTTCGACTTTTGTGTGCAATTCATGTTCGCATCGCCTTTGTGGTTCTAACTTGAAACCTCATGCCATCCAAGTATTGAATGATTTCTCGATATTCCTCAAGTATTTCTTTTGCATTAATTATCATTATGGTTGCATTTAGAAAGTCATCATCCTCTAAAACATCACCCATTCCTTCATATGCTCTTTTAAGGCAATCAACATTGCCATGTTGCCTTTCTAGAAGATGGACAATGTCAATGTCAAATTCTTTCATTAATAACAACCATGAGTAAGTCGACCACTTAGATTATATTTGTTGACCAAATAGGTTAAGGCCTTATGATCTGTCACAATTTTAGCCTTGGACTTTAACAAATAATGGCAAAAAACTTTCAAAGAAGATATAATTGCAAAACCCTATTGTTTGATCACAATATAATTTTTTTTCTATTGAAGTTAATTGTCTACTAGCAAAATGAATGGGATGGTCATGCCCATTTTCATCCAATTTGGACATTGTGATGCCCACCGCTTTTCCAAATGCATCACAATAGACTAAAACTGTTTTGTTCCAATTTGGAGTCCAAAGGATTAGTGCAGTTTGAAGAATTGATTTGAGTTGTTCAAATGCATGTTTTGACACCTCATCCTCCATTGGTGTAGGTGCATTTTTTTATAGGAATCATGTTAAAGGACATGCCTTTGTTATAAACATGTGTATGAACCTTCAATAACAACCCACCGTCCCTAAAAAACTTCGAAGGGCTTTTCTTGTGGTGGGGAAAAGAAACTTTGAAATCTTATCAAACTTTTCGGGATCTATGGCTACCCCATTCTTTGACACAATGTGTCCAACCATCTTCCCTTCTAAAAATCCAATTGTGGTTTTTTCAGGGTTCAAAGTCATTCTTAAACCATCCAAACGTTGAAAGATTAACTCAAGTTCGGTAAGGTGAGAAGTTCTATCATTATAAACTCCAAAGTCGTCAATGAAAACTCATAGAAAAAGGCCCAAAAATGGTTCAAAGACCTTGTTCATCAAACGTTGAAATGTCTTTGGAATATTACACAAACCAAAGGGCATTACAAAAGGGATTTCCCAAAGGTCCTTATAGCCAAAAGTAAACAAATGGATATACTTATGTAATAAATCCTCATATTGCCTTCTTTCCTTAGGGTAAAGGTCTGGTCCTAGTTGAATCTTGGTCACTCGTTCCACGATTTTTCCTTTTGTCAACACACGTGGAGTTGATTGGTCATTATCCCTTTGAACCTTTTGATCTACCTGAAACAAAACTCCAACCTTGGGGATTACTTCCAAAGCATATATCCCTACTTCCTTTTCATTGGAATCATGTGTGTAAGACCCTTCAAACCTAGAGCTTTGGTTTTTTTTTTATTCATCATCATACTTATTTGTTCTTTTGGAGCTTTTCACAAAATTTGCAAATGAAACTTTCTGTCAATTAGGATGAACTCCAATGGTCATGTATCCTTCACCCCAATATTTCCTTGCATGTGACTTATTAACCAAAGCCTACCTAATATAATTAGGTAAGCCCCATCTTCCTCCAATACCACATGGAAATCCGCAATTGTGGAAACCTTCATTACAATGATTGCAACACTACTCATTATTCCTTTTGGTTTAACAATTTGTTTGTTAGCCATTTTTAGGGTTATTGAGGCCGGTCTATTGATCTTCAATCTTAAGTACCTCATTGCAAAAATTGTCATCACATTGACTCTTGCCCTTCCATCCACCAACATTCCATGTAAAATTGATCCATTACATTACATATTAATGATTGGATCACATTCATGTTCAATTACTATGACATTCAAAGGTGTGGTTACCTTTGGGATTTTAGGTGTTGATAACCTCTTCCTTAATTCCCTTCAAGTTGACGACACCATTACCATTAAATGTTTAATGGTGATGTTTGCCTTCTATGACCCCACATCTTTCAACACTAAATAAGGACCAAAATCTCTAAAAATTAGAAAGTCTTGGAATCCAAACCTCCACCATCGACTTTTTTTTTTCCTTTTTGGGGTTCTCACCATTTCCTTGAACCTTTTGACGTTTGCGTCAGGAGGAGTAGTGTCTTCCATCGGTAGTTTAGTTTAGGCCATGACATCAATCACATCTTCAAGAATTCTGAGGTTCCTTTTTAAACCCATCAAAGTTTTTTTTCGCCTTTAACTTATTAGTTCAATTAAATGTACTTAAGCTTTACCTTTCTCTTTTACAGAAAATGTTCAAATAGAAGAACCCATGTTTTCTTTAGTAAGCAAGGCTAGCAAATTTGGACATTTTCTTGAATAATGTCCCATCTTTTGACACTTATAACATTGAATTGTTGATAGGTTTTCTTCCACGTTTCTATTTTTATTAATCCTTGGCTACAATAGATGGAGGTTCAATTGGTTCATTTGAAATCATCATTTGTTCCATAGTCAATTCCATGCGAGAGCTCACTTCTGGATGCTTTTGAGAGTCTAGTTCAATCGAAAATTGAATTGCCTTCACTATGGATTGCATAATATGTCATGGAACTTCCTTCATGTGCACTTTCTTTTTTTTGGCCACCTTTGTTACTTCATCAAACATTTTCACTTGTTCATATTTTAGTTAATATTGTAGCTCTAATAATAGACCAATGGTGAAATGTTCTAACACCAATGCATTGATTCTAATAAAAATTAGATCAATTCTTTCATGACCTTATGCCCTAAGACACCCTTAGAATTGATTCTCCAATGTCATTGTTCTCTCCTTATATTCTTTCACTCACTCTAAAGCCCCATGCTTTAGTTGATTTAGTTCAAAATTAAGTTTTGGTAAAAAAATTTCAAATTTTTTTTTGACTAGAGCTTTAGTTATGTCATTCCATGATCCTTTCAATGTTTTTGTCTATTACTCAAACCAATGTGATTTTGTACCTTCTAGGAAATTCAAAAAATAAATTAAACCATTCTATAGTTGTTTTAAGTCTCGTACTAATACAAGGTTTTTTATATTCCCTTAAAAATATTTTAAGGTCTTCACCTTTATTTCCCCTAAAAATTGGAATAACCACATTTATTTTTATTTTCTTTTCTTTTAAAATATTTTAAAAAACACACCAAACTAATTAATTCCTTTTGACTAACTATTATTCAACTTTCACAATTTGTCTTCATGAGTCAGAAAACTCCCAATGGCCTGAATCGCACTCATAGTTAAATTTTCCTTATCTTATTCGTGTATGTTTTTAAAAGGACTAGACAATTTTAACCTTGCAATTATCTTATTTAAATGTTTGGATTGAAATACAACATTTATAAAATCACGACCATCATGAATACCAATGTCGCCTTCATTCCACATGACATGCAAATTATTGGTTTTAGCATAATCCGGAGTTGCATCCCTCTTCTTAAGCCAGATGAATAAATGTTGTTTTGGTGTGATCACCTTTTGGTGTTATTTCACAAGTTTAAGGTTAAGTCGAGGTCCAGATTCTTCTCGTCATCTACGTAATTGTGACATTAACACATTTGGTTCACCTATAATTCCAACCTTCTCTCAACATGTGAACTTGGCCTAGCAAGTCCTCATGTCAATGATGGGGTTTGTTGCTTACTTTTTGGAAACTGTGTGCTAGTGGAATCCAAAGCCTCTCCTAACATTGACATTAGTGTTTTATTTAAAACATTAATCTTGAAATAAAATAGATATTTCTTTTCAAAAACCTACAACATTTTTTGCATCAGAAACAAAAAAGTTTCAAAGTTTCAACAAGGTTTAACAAACATGAACTTATTCATGAATGTTTGTTATTATTTATAGACTTTTTATTTACATTTTGTCATATGGCTCAACACGTGCCATTTTTTTTCCTTTCTTGCTTTTAGCTTTTCTTTGCGAAACTTTTGAAACTCCCAAAAATCCAAGTTTAATTCATGCCTAAGATTACATGTAAAATCCAAAAGCAAACTTGGGGTCAAATAGAATTACTTGTGTTTATGGTCTTCATGATGTTGCTTTATGTGTTCAATTGTGCACCAAACTCGACTTGGCTTGCCTCTCCTAATTTCCATTGCCACAAGTTGAATATCCTCCATGTTGTCATTTTTGTTTATGATTCAGAAATAAACAAATCACATTGCATCACACATGCTCAAACAAAACAAACATTTTGTTTTTTTTTTCCTACCAAATTTTCAACAACAAAATTGAGTTCCACAGCATAAAAAACATAAATTCGAGTCCCAGGAAGGAAATCAAAAGATGTAAATCACAAGTAGGTTTAAGATCAAAACTATGTATGTTTATTACATAACTATGGAAATCTATGTTCTTGTTTGCATAAATGTTTTTTCACCTTTTTATTGTCTATGTATAATTAATATGTCACACCATTCTCCTACTATGGACTTCACATAAATTATACCAAAACCTTTCAAAACTAAAATTTCAATTCCTTTCACAATATTATTCCATAAAACTTTACATTTATATAACAACTTATTTCTATCAAGTGAAGATGTTTCCAAAGGTTATAAACACTCATTTATATATTAAGCAAAAGAAAATTAAACAAGAATTTTTTTAAAGTTTACACATCACATGGTTTTGCATGTGATTTCACATGCATAATAAAGTTACAAAAACTTTTCACATAAATTATCATGTGTGAATCAATGCACTTTAGTGTGTTAAAAAACTTTCACATGATTTTTCATATAAATTATCATATGAAAGTCAATGCACTTTAATGTGCCAAAAACTTTTCACATGATTTTTCACATGAATTACCATGTGAAAGTCAAGTACTATGACCAAATCATAATTAAACTATGAAAATCTACTAATAATTAAAGCACTAAATTTAACCGTTAAATAACTACATAGGTAATAGTTTAATTACATCAAATTACACACCCACATGTTTTTCTTTTCTTCTTTGTGTTCCAGAAGGAGACATTTCATTGGGCCATCGCCAATATTTTTGGAACATGGGGCACTCCCCAACATAAAAGCCTAAATATGCTTCCTTCCCCCAAAATAGAAGCATGCTTTGTCATGTGAGGCCTTTGGTCCCAACGTTTACAACTTAAGTTAG
>Ga0116229_10015603_pt1 | contig 10316 bp, 9 predicted proteins | sample S1TSphgellanicum_3_FD_87313 | JGI IMG/M metagenome (GOLD analysis project Ga0116229, IMG submission 87313) | Host-associated microbial communities from peat moss isolated from Minnesota, USA - S1T2_Fc - Sphagnum magellanicum MG | ecosystem: Host-associated > Plants > Peat moss > Unclassified...
AATTATTCTGCCCCTTCCTTTTTGCAATGGATATTTCCACTTGTGCCAAAATAAATAAATAAACAAATAATTTTGCCCCATTCTGTGGTGCAAGTGCAAAGCCAACAACTGCTGATGCAAGGATATTGGACCTTGGACCGGTTGTGGCTGAAGTCAGGACGTCAGCAGCCTGATATTTCACTGGGAATGGTGGACCCCACCCCTTTCTTACTTCCCCAAGTTGCGGCATTTTAAACTCCCAAAAAATATTAATAATAAGAAAAGAAAGAAGGGGGGGGGATGGGCTACAAAAGTCCTCATAAAATAAATAAATAAATAAATAATCCTCTCCACCGACAAAAGTTAGTGACCCATTTCATCTTAAATTTTTAATTATCCTCAATAAACAACTTGCCTCATCTCTACTATCAATCTTACATTGGTGTTAAAATAAATTAAAAAGTCTCCGGTTGTAAGAAATACAGCCTATCCATTCCCAACACATAAAATGGAAGAGAAAGTTTTGCCTGAATGCTTAAATTCTTGAATAGGTGACCAAAAAACAAACAATTTGACAATTTTGTTTGACAGAAGGAAATGGAACTCTTCATGTTGCAAGTGAAAGGGTGCAAAATTTATATCTGCATGCTGTGCACATTTATGAGTTCAAAGTCCAAACTCAATATCACACTATGTTATATTTGAAGCCTGAAAGACTCAATCTCAAACCATGTTATATTTGAAGCCTGAAAGACTTCATCCAAATTATACCACGGACACTCACAAGTCACTCTTTAATAAGATCATGAAAAGCCTTTAAGGGGCTTCACTCTTTAAATTGTCCATTGGCATATTCCCCTCTAATGTGATAGATTATTAGACAAAAAGTAGCCAACACCCCACAGCCATGCCTATGTTGAGAGAGCTAGTGTGGATATGCAGTTAACCTAATGGTAGGAAATTTTGCTTTTTATTATTAAAAAAATCTGCCAGATGAAATCAGATCACACCCGTTGTGCATTAATCACACAAACAAACAACAGACTCCAAAACCCCAAAAAATTAAAATTAAAATTAAAAAGATAATAATAGGCTCCAGAATACCCAAATATTTTATGCTACTTTAAATCCATTGGGTTGGGGGGAGTAAGTAATTAAGTAATTTGGGGTAAGTAAGTTTAGTAGAAGGAAGAAAGTAAAAACCCCTGACCCAAAAAAAGGGAAATAAAAAATAGTTGTAGCAAAACACCTAACTTCCTAATTTTTATTTTTTTTTCTAAATGTGACTCTACAGGCACATATGTTGGAGCCCCCTGGGCCACCAAAAGAAAAGAGTTGAATTTGGGATGCGGAAATTCGGCTACCAAGTTGAAGCTCGGTGGTGGTGGTAAAGAACAAGGGAGGGAAAAGGCTATATAAACGCGGCACATGTGTTGTGAATTCGCACCACAAGAACTACTACTACCACTACTTGTACATTTGCTTGCACATAGACTAGTTTGGTTGGGAGTAGCAGCGCAATTATCAGAGTGCATTTTGCTTTCAGAGCCTTGTGTGTGTATTTTCCCCTCTCTCGCAATGTCGGGACAAGACGACTCCAGTTACGATCAGTCCGGCGGTGCTGACCAGAGTGGCGGCGATCAGTCAGGCTATGGCGGATCAGACCAACAGGACCAGTTGAGCGGCGGAGGAGGTCAGGACCAGTCCGGCTATGGAGGTGGCCAAGACCAGCAAGACGACTCCAGCCTTGGAGCAGGAGGAGGAGGACAAGACCCAAGCCAAGACCAGTCTGGCGGCCTGGGAGGAGGAGGACAAGACCCAAGTCAAGACCAGTCTGGCGGTTTTGGAGGAGGCCAGGATCAGTCGAGCTTCGGAGGAGGTGGAGATGGATCAGGGCAAGACCAAAGCGGTCAAGACCCTTCCAGCTTTGGAGCTGGTGGAGGACAAGATCAGTCAGCTGCAGGCGGTGGTGATGGAAGTGGCTATGGAGACTCCGGAAACACTGGGACTGATCAGTCTGGTTCCCCTACCGGTTCCCCTACTGTAAGTTTCCTTCTTGGACTCAATCTGTATAATTCATGGCTGCTCAGATCCCTTCTTGGACTCTATCTATACAATTCATGGCTTCTCAGATCTGCTTTGCTCATTCTAGTGAGTTGTTGTCTCTTGCAAGCTTGGAAGCTGCAGCAGAATGTATTCGTCTGTCGTTTCTGTCGTTGTTGTTCTGATCGATCGATCGATCGGGTACTCCAATTTGAGACTCCAATTTGCTTTCTGCATTTTGAAATTAGACCCACTAATTTTTTTTCTTTTTTTTTCCTGGGAGTAATGATCAAGTATTGATCATGACGTGTGTCACTGCACCGCCGAGATGTAATCCCAAAAACAAAACCAAAAAAAAAGCTCCCTGTTCCTTCTGCAGGCTCAGCAGGCTCCGACAAAGTCCAGTTGGTTCTAGACCCAGGCGGGGTTCTAGGATCTGCAGGAGCGCCAGTGGCCGGGGTTGCAGCAACAGCAGGCCAGCTTCTATGATCATACGGCTCGGAATTTCTTGCTGCGTTTGACATGAGCAAGATCGCGGCCTGCAGGAGGCCTAGTCGGAGTTGGTTTGGGCATTCACAGACTAGTTCCATATACATATTTTTTTCATCTCGTTTACATCGTGGAGCGCTAGCTAGAAGGGAAAGTTGTATGTTGGAAAGCCTTTCAAGACGCTTAGCAATATTTATATTTCTGTTAATATTGCTGCTTCTCACCAGCAGCTTCTGCTTCTTCTTCTCGCGCGTCCCTGTTGTTGTTCTTTGATCTCAGCTTCCCTACCACCCCCAAGCCCGCCCTTTCTGTCTTTCTCTTTCTCTGTGTCTGCGCAGTGCAGGATTCCTTACGACTTTTGTCGCACGTATTTCTGATCTGTATGTTTCTTCTGCGCTTAAATAAAAGCTTGGCAGGGGTTAGAGCCGTCGCTCTTTCCCTGAAAAGACTCCCCCAAAAGTTTCTAAAGTTTTGCATAGTTACTTACTACATTTAAACTCTAATTCAAGATAACATAATTCTCTTGACTTAATGTTGTGTGAATTTGTTTTCAAGTTTGAAAGGACAACTTCATATTGGGTCAGTCTTAAGGCAAGGTTTTACTTGTAGTAAAGCACTAGGAGAAATTCCCTTGGTGTATTTGGAGGGCACCTTATATTCCCACCTTAAATGGGGTCAGTCTTAAGACATGGTTTTTCTTGTAGTAAAGCACTAGGAAAAATTCCCTATTGTATTTGGAGGGCATCTTATATTCATGTTTATCCTTCCAAGAAAAGAGGAATGATTCTTACCACTACCACGATTCCTTAAGAGTGGCATGCAGGGTTCTTGCACCTAGTTTTAAAGAGTGCCCAGAGGGCTGTTTCTTACACTCGGTCCTTCAAAAGTGGAAGCAGTTTTATCCTTACTTAAGGTATGTTCACACCTAATGTTATTTTCAATATTAGGCTAGTGTTAAGATCTTAAAATTAGTGTCTAAAATATCAACTAACATTAAATCTTAAGTGGCATATGACATGGCATTGAAAGGAAGATGATGTTAGTAATCATTGTTAATTAAGATTAGATCTGTGAAAAAAGTAAATTGAAAAACCTAACATTGATGTTAATTAAAGTCTGAGAAAATAACAAATTACCGCAAATGTTTAGCATGTATCCTTGTTTAGAAAGTTGAACATAGCCAGCAATGTTAAAAATTGTGATATTGTGATTGAGGGCACTTTGTTGTTATTAAGGCAATGTGAATTGCAAGCATTTAACACCAGTGTGGTCATACTTTAGAGGTGTAACATCCCTCTCACTCTTAATGAATAGGAGTAAAAACCATCCTCTTCAGATGCCTCATGATCTACAAAATGCTTAGGATGATGATATCATTCACCTTGTGCTTTACAATGGATAAAGCTCTAGGCTGGAGGACATTCCCAAAATAGGGGACATATGCCACAGATTGCCTTGCCCTAGGACTTATCTCATCATTCAGCCTCGCATTTTGGGAATGCCCCCACCTTTGCAAATCTATTTTGTCTTATTCAAGGCTGGGACATTCAGCTCTCTCATAAGAGGCAGGTTTGGAAATCTACTTGAATGGGAAGTAACTACCATGACATAATAAGGTGCAAGTATTAAACAATATGGTGTTTCCTAGTTACTCTTTGTGCATTGTGGTTTCAAATTTGAGAGTTACTTTGATTATCTCACTCAATAGCCCAATACCAAATAATTTTTTGCATCCAGTGCCAACTCTTGAAGGCCATATACTAAACTGTATTGTTGATAGTCTTTGCTCTATATCCTATATCTTCATTCTTGGAAAGCTTCCAAAGGTAAGGTGTGTGCACGTATTAGATGCACCCATCTGACCCCCTTTATGAGGGATGTAGATACTGCTTGGATCCAAACCTTCTGTGTCATCTTAAGCTTCAATGGGTGGTTCTAGTATATACTGTGAGGGCTTAGCACTGTGGAGAAGATGGAGGGATAAATGACGTAACTAATGCAGTACATATTAGGCTACTACTATGAGAACACATTTTTTACCATGAACTCTTCATTTCCTCTGGAATCTAGAAGCATACAACAGTTTGGTCTATAACAAGCCAACTCACCAAAGAAATTGACCTTGTGAATAAAACTCCACAAATTCTTTTCTCATTTGAATATGTAAAAACCTGCAGCATTTTTTTTTGTGTATCTGGAGGTATGCTTATAGAGCATGATAAGTGCTCTAATGGCCATGGGCTTTTAGGAAAAACAAAATGCCTGCACAGGCAAACATTTCACTCTTTGTAAAGTTCACAATCATTCTTTTCCTGTGCTACCCAGCATTTTAAAAATTGCCACTGGTTTTTGCTCCTTGTAGAGCCCCCGGGGTGGGTCTTTACATGGATTCCAGCCTGCAGTCACCTCTGCCTCATGGGTCCCTTATTCACATAAAACCCCACCCCTCTGGGCTTTACCCTCCACATAATGTACTCAAAGCATCATCATCACACCAGGTGCTATCAAACAATTTCAACCACTCTGAACCATGTGGATGACATACCATCCTTTGGCTTTTGTGCAAGTCATGATGCACCATTTTGGGGAAATTCTTGGGGGCGTAGTGAGTCATGACTCCAAAGATCAGATTCACAACAACTGATAATAGTGTACATGGTCAGTTTGCAACTTCTGTGCCAGATATATAGGATACAAAATCTCTTATGACACTAGCTGAACAAGATGTAGAAATGTTGAAGCACCAACAAAATGACAAGGGTGCTTAACCAGGCACTAGTACTTGCACACCAGGATCTACCTACTAAACCAACCCATGCAAAAAAATTGGACCTGTGTGAACACCTTAGTATTCTAACTGAATACAAATTTGCTCAACTCAAGGGATCAGAGCTGATGAACAGCACCTACAACCATACTAAATATCCAAAGTTAACCTTACTCCACTGTGTACACCAAAATTCTTTAGATGAAAGAAAATCAAGAATCTTCTCTCCTGACCTGCCCTACAATGTCAAGACAAACTATCATCACTCTTACACAAATACATTGCTCCTGTTTTCCCATCAGAAGCACCTGGATCCCCATGATCTACACCTTCTTTTTAGCATGCATGGCACTAGTTTCTTGAGCTTCCTGTTTCATGGAGTACAGTTTATATGTCCAGACACTAAGGAATAAGATGAGGCCAACCCCAGCTGTCATCCAGGACCAAAAAATCCAGTCAGGCATTGGCCTGGGGTAGAGACCTGGAGAAATAAACAACTCAAAATGAGATGCACAACAAAATTTGCGTTCAAATGGAGAAACCAAATGGACAAAGTGTTTGAACACATGAAAAGAACTTCACAATGATGACTATGCATAGTACTTGACAAGACTTTATTCAAAATGCAACCACGTTTACCAAACCTATTTGGTAATGACATTTGTTGAAAACAAATTGTACCTCGTCCAAATTTCACACAGATCAGGGTTTCCACAATAGCTATTGCAACAGCCAACCAGCAAAATGCACCGAGTTTTTTCGTAGGTTTCCTGCACACACTTGAGAGTGGTAAGACAACTGTATAACTTTGCTTAAGATAATAAGGATGGAAGTCACACAATGACAGGAAGAGAATGCTAACCCATCAAGAAACAAATGAATGGTCAAAGACCAGGAAAAGCAATAAAAGGACACTTCACAATATCAACAGAAAGCTCAAAAATTGTTTCATAGCAAAGAACTTCCTGACCATGAAAGAATCACCCAAAGCACCCCTGAGATGAGTGAAAACTTTATACTGACAAAAAGCGTTTCTTACCTTGTCTGGAGGAAGGAATTGTACTCCCGAATTGCAGGATTTGCAATGAGCCACCAGATGAGTAGACGGTATGAATTGAGAGGGTTGCGAGGAGGAATCCAGAGGCACAATTTCAGAAAGAATGCATTCACTTCAACAATCAAAATTAAGATTGCCAACCCAAGAACTTGCACAAATCGTGCAGGCCCCATCAGAGGATTCCATTCATCCTTGTCCCAGTAGGCTGGTGTGAATTGCCCAAGGGACCTTTTCACCTGCATTTTTCTCAGAGTCAACACATTGCTAATAGATGGGATTGATTAGCACAATGATGGCATCAAGGGAACCCAGCAAAAGAAATCAGACAGAAAGCACCCAAAATAGGCAAGTGCAAGCAGATGTTATCAATAAGTCTTAATAAAGTAGTGTCACAGAAATGGCTGCTAAAAGTGGTCCACATGTATCTGTTGCAGTGATGAACAGTATTTATATGCTTTTGCAATAGGATTCAGCTTATTTACTCACAAAACAGATCTAAATTCTGCATGAGATCATACATTGGGTGGAAAGAAGAAAGAGAGTAAGTATACACACCTTACCCATTATTGATGTTTGACGGCTAAGGCCAACCCACACATATGTCTTCCCATCAAAATACCGCACTGTCCGCATTCCTGCCCAGATACCTTTTACACACAGAAGCATCTTTCCAGCATTATTCCAATTGCTCTAAAAAAAAACAGGCTGCAAATGCAAGACACTTTCAGTGCCACATCAAAGAGGGATGTGACCAAAACATGTGGCCCCAAGGATATCTCTAGCGACTTAGAGATCATTTATTTCCCAACTCCTACTGCTGCCAGAAATAAGATTACACCTTCCTAAACCTAGCATGTGTGGAGCAAATATTTCAGCCAAGACTGGGAAACCATCTTTGTGATAGAGGAATCTACTTGAGACAAAGGTAGATGCAGCAGGCTGCATATAAGTGCTAGAAATGGGTGCAAGCAAGCTGACTGTATACGAACCTAAGAAAAGACTCAAGAAATAGCAGGCATTTGGATAAAAAGAAAGGGTCCTAACCCTAACACAAACAGAAGTGCAACACAACTTCAAAAGTTAACAACAAATAGCAATGTACAGACACACAGGCAAAGTAACCGGCTGCTGTTTGTTGGACAGTGCACTAAAGAAAAAACTCATCTACAAGCAGGTAGAGTAAAGCACCAATCCAGTTGCAGATTAGAACATCAAGGATGATGCTGTCCCACCAGCACTCATTGAAGTTAGGAAGCATATGGTTCAATGTTACCTGCACAATCCCCAGGTCAACCATTGCTCAAAACCAAGCACAAGCACAGTACACACATTTGCAGCAATACAAATCATAACCAATAATATCTCATGTGACTGCTTGTGTACAATCTCAAACTCAAAGAACTCTCAAAACCTTATGGGTTGTGTCAAGGTTCTCCAACTTCTCATTTACAGGCTGCTGGGTCAATGCATTTGATACATGAAAATATACTTAACTTTTCTTGAAGACCCTAGACACCTTTACATTTACGTGCATAAATTGGCGAGAAAGGAATAGACATTTAGAGTTGGGTTTCCACATTGACCCCATGCCCAGCAAGAACGAGGAGGGAAGAGATAATCCAGCATACAGGTGGCCCACCTCCATCACCTCAAAGCCAATGGAAAGCACCCACAAAAGTGGCAAGTTGCGGACCATAATGGCCTTTCCCCACCATCCCAGAACATGTGCTATCACAAACTCGTCAAACAATGTGTCCTGCATCATAATTCATGGGGTAATATGACCATGATGGGGAAACAGCACAACTTCCTTTGTGGTAATTATGACAAATGGACTATGCATTACTCCACTCAACAGACAAGTCCAGGTCACTCTGTCCAGAACCTGAGAGAAACCCTGGCAACCTCTGCTTTGATGGCATACAAAATCCAGGAGGACAGTCACCTACCCAGACATTAGCAAACTTGTTGGTGGGATTCTCTGGTGTATAGATACGACAGTCTGCTCCATATGACCTCTCTTTCAACTCTGCCCATGCAACCAGCATCTTCAATGAGTTGCTTACAAAGCACCAGTTTCCCTGTCTGTCTAGGACAAAATAAGACCTTTTATACTGAGGCTGAATCAGCATCTGCAACATGCCAATCTTGCTTTCTTTCTGAAGCGCATTGAATCCCAGTCACGCCACAAATAGAGAGTACACACGAAGGCAGGACATACCCAAGCCAAGTTCAGGATGAAGAAACTTAAGAAATCTGCGGGCATCTTCCCGCTTCTGTTGCACAATAAAACCACTGTCAGTTAAAAATAAAGCATAACTCACAAAGAAAGAAAGAAAGACTGAAGTAGCTGAAGGACCTGTTTCAGATGTGAGACAGAGGCCAACACAGCACCTGACCTGAAAAAGAAGAAAGGTAAGGAAGACCATGTAAACTACTGCAATCCCATGGATCAATCGCCAGAATGACGGGTGTGGTCTGACCAGTATCCTGACATGCAGAGAGAAACCCCAAAAATCCAGTCAAAAATGTAATCAGATTGAGTTTGTAAGTTCTTTCTGAAATCAATGTCACATCCAGCACAGATCCACTTACACCTGCAACAACTATACATAAGGCTACCAAAAGGAAACAAATTCAAACACAATTATTTAGTGGGAGAGTTACGTCGGCGGTGCTTGCAGCAAGCAATAACCCAGAAACACTGCAATTGCTGCCCACACACCCCTGCACAAAAAACCACAGAAAACCCATCATTGCATCCCCTGCTACATACAAAAAAGAATTCACCAATTCCCTTGCATTTCTCCTTCCCTGCAAAACTACACCAAATGAATAATACTTGCAACCAGATTCAGCCAAACCATTCATGAAATTGACAAAGCAAAGCATGAAAGAGACAAGGAATTTAGAGGAAAAAACATTACGCTTTGGTATTTGAAACTGTGTCAGTATCTGCATCAAATTCCTTTGCCTGGAATGCCCCACTTGCCCACCTGCAATCCATATACCCACAAACCAGCACAATGCCCCTCCTCTCTCACACACTTTGCCACAAGTACACAGATTCCAATTCCACATGCTGCAAAGCTTGAGTTTGGACACAAACGCATTTGCAGTCAGACAGATACAAAAGAAAAAGGCTGACATTCAAGAGCTGAGACTACAACCCACCCAACCATTCCACAAGGACCTTGAGAGTGCACACTAGAAGATGCAAAGGAGGAAAGTAGCCAAAAGGCTTGGTATATGGATATCAGCAGATTGGAAGCAGATTGAAAGAAAGCAGAACAAAAGAACAAAAGGGCAATGGGAAAAACCCTTACACCAAGAGGCAGGCTCCCACAAGAAGCACGGTGATAGTGCGAGGTTTGTAGAGCCAGGCAGTCCATGGATCCAAGTCGCGCACGATGCTCCATGCCTTGCTTTCGCTGTCCTCTCTCACCAATGTCTTCCCCTCCTCCTCCTCACCATCATCATGCGCCAGGTGGTCTCCTTGCGTTTCCACACAGCCACTACTATGCTCCACCACTTCTCTCCCCATCTCTCTCTCTGTGATCCCCGATTCCGAAACCCCTCTCTCCCTCCCTCCCTGCATGCCTGCAAAGAAAGACATCAGAATGCTTCTCACCAACACACACACACTACACTATTCCGGAGCGTGCAAAGCTCCGGAAACATGTTGTATTGCTTCTGCGGTTGCTGCCACCGACCATTGAGGCCAACACGCGTCGTTAGTTGCGAGTTGTGACTGGTTCCTGGGCTGACCTAGCCTGCCCTCGTGTTCAGTTTCTTTTTCCTTTTATTGTTTTAGTCTTTGTGCTGTTCAGGGCTTGCAGATGTGGCGGAGTACGCTGGAATAGGCTTTTTTTGTGTGTAGGATTTTTGCGAAGTTTGCTTTCTATTCATGGCTGGCTGGCTGGCTGGCTGGTGGTTGCCACTACACAAGCAAAGCTTCTCTGTGCACCTGAAGCGCACAGG
>Ga0116229_10015604_pt1 | contig 10314 bp, 12 predicted proteins | sample S1TSphgellanicum_3_FD_87313 | JGI IMG/M metagenome (GOLD analysis project Ga0116229, IMG submission 87313) | Host-associated microbial communities from peat moss isolated from Minnesota, USA - S1T2_Fc - Sphagnum magellanicum MG | ecosystem: Host-associated > Plants > Peat moss > Unclassified...
CAAATAACATTTACTGGAAAAGTTAGTCAAACATTAGCCCAAGCAGCTTTAGTTGATTATTGGCAAAATCCAGTTAGACAAGGATTAATTAATGCAAATGTTTATATTATACAAATACAACAATATCTTGTCTATTCAATAAAGTAATTCATTTTATTTATTTATTTATTTTAATTTATTATTTTTTAGTCAATATTATACAACAATAACTTATATAGTTATAACATCAGATGGTTATACTGTTCCAAGTGCATGTTTTAATCCAAATTTAATTCAACCATTAAATGGTTTATGTAATGCACCGAATAATTATGTTGCTCAAATACCTGTTAGTTCTACACCATCATATATTGATCTAAGAGGAAATTATTTACAAGCAGATCTTAATCAAGATAATTTTGGAGGATTAATTACATCTGCTTTACAAAGAACAGGAATTAGTAGTACAGGTAAATTGAGAGAATATATATTAAACAATAATTAATCTTCGAAATATTATCTTATTTAGTATCATCAACATTAGTTGAACCACGTTTTGGTTTTGATATATCATTAGTAACACGAGTTTATTATATGGTTGTACCATATCAAATTGTTACACAACAACAAATACAAGTTCAATTAACAGTATATATATCTTTTTTTTGTTTCGAACTAATTTTGTTTAATAGTCTATCTTTTCAACAATGCAACCAATTAAATATGATTTATATCCCAGTGGTCAATTATCAGTTGCACGTAGTGATGCTCAACAATACATCGCGAATGTTTCATTACCATTAACAACTACTATTCTCCAAAATATTCAGAATTATTTAACATCATATAATCGACGTATGTAGATATGAATTATGATTGTTAATTATTTGAGTTTTTGTTTTAGAATACGGAACTGCAAAGATTGTTTATGCTGAAACTCTTAATACTTATCAAACTCGTTTTTATCTTGTGGTAAAATGAATGTTAAAATAATATTTATTTATTAAAATTTCCTTTTTTTTAGTTTATTAATGGAACACAAATATTGACTCGATGCGATTTTTTGTTATATTATCCAGGTATAACATATCTTAATAATGGAACAAGTGGAATTCAGAGTTTATATCTTCAACGAAATGTATTTGTTGCTCAACCAGCTGCACTTGCTGATGGTCTTGCACAACTTTGGACAAATGCAAATATCGGTATTCAACCAGGAAGTTTATTTATTCAATTACAAGATCAAGTTCAATATATTTGTTCTGGAGGGTAAAGAAAAAAAAAGATTTTTTTTTAATCTTTTCTTTTTATTTAGACAAAAAGTATTTCGAATTGATTATATTGTTCAAAGTTATTTATCAAATATAAATGTAAATAATTTAATTCCACCATCAAATTCTGCATTTGACCAACTTTATGGAAAATATGTTAATGTAAGATTTTTCCAAAAAGAAAATTTTTAAAAATAAATAAATTTAGACAAGTCATTGTATTCCTTATCAAGCCCGATGGTTATATTTAATCGAACCACGTCCATCAAATGATTTAATTCTTTCTGCATTAGTCAATGCTTGGCGTCAATCGAATAGTAAAACTTTCTTTTGAATTTTAATTGATTTTATTTTTATTTATTTAGATAATTTATCAATAAATATTTCACCAGAATTATATTTTGATTCATCTTATTTAACTAATAATAAGTAAAAAATAGATTTTAAAATGATTTTTTTTTTGTTGATAATTTTGAATTTTAGTCAAACATTAACACGTGTAACATATACAATTAATTTAAATGGTTCGGATTTATCATCTTTAATCGTTACACAACCATTATTAAATACAATTTTATTATCGGATATATATACAAATATTCCATATAAAAGATTTAGTATTTATATCGATGGTACTCGAATAAATTTAACAAGTTCAACAACATTATCAATGATTAATCAAGCATTAAGAACAAGTTGGGCATTAGCTAATAATAATCTTTTTTCAGCAAATGATCTTTCGATTCCATCAATTAATTCTGTTTTATCTGAGTAAATAAAAATAAAAAGTTTTTTTTGTAAATATTTTTGAATGTATCTTTAGTAATGGACAAACGAGAATTGATTATTTGATTGGTTTAAGTACGGGTGATATTGGTGATTATTCTCAACCATCTGAAAGACTTTATACACAAATATTCAATCAAACTGGTTTACAAACATTAGTTTATACACGTTATATACCAAGATATGCAAATACTATTTTAATAAATAATAATCAAACATTAAATTTACCATTTTATTATCGATTTGGACCATTTTATGGGGTAAAAATTGATTTAAAATCTGTTGATTTTCTAATCATTTCTTTTAGCTTGATTGGTGGATTATTTTAATTCTTGTTGTTGGTATATTAACGATATGGTTAATAATATGTTTAATATGTTATGCATGTTGTCGAAAACGGTAAGATTTAATATATAAATTGTAAATGCTTTTTAATTAACGCTTAAGCTTATGCTTATATCTAAACAGATCAATAAATTATTCTCATCAACAAATTTTAAAATCACCAACAATACGAATTGATATTCTTAGTCGTGAACAAAATAATTATGTTCAATCATTTGATGAACAACAAAGAATATCTCCACCGGAATTACAAGTTCGACGTTTATCACAACAAGATTGGCCACAATATATTGCTTATGCATCACCTTCTTCTGCTTTGCTTGCTATTTCTTCTATAAGATCGAAATATTATGAATTATAAAAATAATCTTGTTTTTCTTGTTTTTATAATTAGCGCGGAAGAAAATTCCTCATCTGTAGTTATACAAGATGTTTATCATGCACCAAATAATGAACCAATTTATGTAACACGTGCTGTTCCTTATGCATCACCGAGACGAACACGAAAACGTTCGGTATCGGTCATCGATTTGCAAGAACAACCATCGACAGTTGAATTTAATCGACCAAGACGAACAACCAGATCAGTATCACCGGAAAATACTTTTCGATATATTTTACCATTTAATTCACATCGAGAACAAAAACGAAGAAATGTTGAACAAACATCATTGGGTAATAGACAAGATGTACCAATTGCAATAGCAAAAAGTCCTATGTATACGGATGATTATCTATAATTATTTTCTAAAGAGAACAGTATTTTGGTTTTTATTGTTATTTAAGAACAAAAAAGTTTTTTTTTTATTTCGAAGAAAGAAAATATGAAACCTATTTTTTATGATTTTGTATATTTGAGAATATTTCCAAGGTTAAAACGATTATGAATTGCAAAATAAAAATAATATTGATGGATAATTTTGAGATTGAATATTATTATAATAAATACAAGAATTCATGAATACATAAAAAAGAATAATTAAACACGTTCACGATTAACATTATTGAAAGTAGCCGCATTGCCTTGACTATTTTGTTTTTCTTTTAAACGTTTAACTTTTCGTAATTCTTCAATTGTTGGCCATAGACAACATCCCTACAATAGAACAATATTGATGAAAATGCGAAGATATTTTTCATAATTTATGATTACACTTACTAATAAAATGAGTGTACAAGCAAAGATAACTACTGAAATAACAACAATACCTGTAATTTCCACTGGTATTGTCATCGTTTGATTATGATGTCTAGATTTTACAAAGAAAATAGTAATAATCAAAAGTTAAAATTAGTCTCACCATATGTGTTATAAGAATTTTCTTTTTTAATATTTTTTAATGCTCAACTACGTTTTTTTACTTTGACGATGCGACAGTAAAAAAAAAGTGTTTTTCACGTTTGTGGATCCGCTTAATGCTCACGTGTAAGAAAAAAATAGAAAAAAAAAGAGAACAGAACGAACAGCTTAGTAGCAATTTTTTTTCTTTTACGCTGCTTGCTCTGTTTGCCTTCATGGTGAATAAATATGGTGACTTACCTGACGACATTTATAATCAATGTTTGCCAGATGAAAATTGAAGCAATCACTGAAGGTTATGTTAGCATAAAACTATTGATTATGAACGATGTGATAAGTGAAAAATGCTTTTTAGATAAGAATATTATTTGATCTATTGCTATTACCAGAAATAACCATATTTTGAGTAAGAAATTCTTCACTTACTTTGGCATTTTTATAATCATGTCAAAAGGAAAAAGATTTTCTTTTTTATAACTTAATTCAAACGTAAAAGATTTATAAAAAGTTTCTTGTCATATGTTCAAAGCTGTCCTAGAACCAAACAAATTTACTGAAATCTATATTCAGCATTGATAGCAGTTAGATATAAATTAAATAGTAGGAATCTTGCTTCAAACATTTAATAGTTCAACATATAAATCTATTTTTCTTCGGTAAAATATCGTTCTTCGTTATTCATGATTTTTCAGCTTGCTAACAGATATTTCAGGTATCTCTGCTTGATGTAAGTGCCTTCGAGTGCCATTATCAACGACAAAAATATTAAAATACTTCACATATGATTTTATTTTAAATGTTAGCAATATTTTGCGTCTTGTATTCTAGATTTTATAATCAGAGAGAGAAAATAGAGAGTACAGTCATGCATAATTGAATGAAATCGTTTTTTATTCATCCTTTCCTTCAATATGATGTGAGTCAGAAAAATATTCACATACGAAGTGGTGTTATGATAGCAATATATACAAAGTCACAGTGCAAATCCAGAGCATTCGTTTGTAAATTAAATATATGTATGAGTTGATATGTTAATTGAAGCTTTTAAAATCATGAAATAAAAGATTTTATTGATTTTGGATATAAACAACTGTTTAGTAATGACGAGATGAAAACGAAGATTTGAAGACATGAGTAGAAAAAAATATGCTAAATACGATACGACAATAACCACAAAATGCGATGGACAAGCGAGAAAGCTAACTATAACTGTTAGGTTTTACACTAATTAAAAAATATTTTTCCGATGGAATACAGATATGAAGAATTTATAGTTTTATTTTATATTTTTATTGTCTTGAATCGTTAAAAAAGCTTTTGATAATCATGTAAAATATTTCTTGATCAATATACTGTTATATGAGTTTTATTTTCTTCATTAATATTTCTTCTTTCTTCTATAATATTGCTCTTCGTTCTTTACAAATTGATATAATAAGATTTTTTAGTTCACTTATAAAAGCATCTTCAAATTCATTTATATAATTTTGATTTTTTCTATATCGACCTATTGGTATTCGACTCATTTTACCATTTACTGTACTACCAATTGATAATGTTATAATATTTCCATTATCACCAACAGCTGCTAAGCAAGTGATTATAACAGAACAACTACTTGATTGATTTGCTTTCCATGAAAAATATGTTAGAATATCATCATGTCGACGTTCATTCGCTGAAGTTTCTGTATTATCGAACCATTTGCAACTTCCATCAGCCCATGAATATTGATGCCCATTAGATTCTGAAAAACTTGTTTTGGCTTTTTGAAATGCACTCGATGCTGTTTGAAAGATGTCTTGATCAAAACTAGGAGAAACAGAAGCTGTAGGCACTGCGATAGCACTAGTAGCAATGAGTTCTTGAAAAATAAGTTCAGTTGCATCCATCTTAGAATTTCTTGGTGATAAAAGTTCATGAATAGATTCTAACCGACATTCCAAATCACTGATAGACCATGGTTGACGCTGAGGATAACCGAAACCGATATCAAATGTATCGATTAAGTATGTTTTCAATTGTATACCTTGCAATACATGCTTTCTTTTAGAATCTAAATAAAATAGAGTGAATAAGAGTTATTTACGTATGTCGTAAGGTTAATGAAAAAAAATCTTTTTTTACATACTTGCAATTCTGATAGCTTCTGTAATCTTTCTACTGATTTTCTCTTCGACATTCTTTCGTTCATGAAGAAGTTGATCATAATCATGTTGAGGTTCAATATTTGTTAATAACCAGAGCAGAATAGCACAAATACTCGATGCATCAATTGTCGAACTATATTTCAATGATTCAGCATTCAATTGCGGTGCTTTGTACCAAGATTGTGCTGTTGATTGGATTATTCGATCGCTTCTGTCCGATTTAATATAAGCTTGAGAAAAGTTGATCAATATTAATTGAGCATGATCAATCGGTGTTTGTTTTGAATCCCATTCGATCATTATATTTTTTGGTCCCAAATTTTGATGCAATACACCTTTCGAATGGACCTGTTTCACTATTATGATTAAATTCTGAACTAATTTTATAGCTTCTAGAACTCCAAAACCACCACGGTGAATTCGATTTACAAATTCGTTTAGAGAACAGCCTGGCGTGTGTTCTGTAACAAGTGAAAGACGATCGCTTTTAGAACAGGATTGCTGGTCTCGATTGTTGGATGGATTTTCCAGTTCAATCAGTTGAACAACTCCTTTCACACCTTGAACGAAAGAAGAAAATATATTTTTTGTCAACGTTCTAAGAATCAAATACGTCATTAATTTACCTTTCAATAATTTCAGTGCATTTAATTCTGTGAAATATATTTCTTCGTCTGTATTCTTGTACTCTACCAAAACTGCCAAGCTGCCATGATTAGTTTTCTTTCGTATCACTGTAATTTTCCTACTATCTTCAGTTACTTCATCGTGAATATGAGCTAAAAGGTAAAAGCCATCAATTTTAGAATGTTTACATATTCTACTTAATACAATAAAGAAAAGAAAATTAAACGATCATATGCTTACATTTCGAAAGAAGTGGTAAAGAACCATATTCAGTTGATCTTGCTTTGCTTTTGGTATCAGAATCTCTTTGTTTAATGATTTGTCCAAGAGACCGATCAAAAAGTCTGCCTTCATTATTAAATTCTTGATCACTAAGTGTTGTGATTTGGAGATCACTATCTTCTCTAGAAATAGAAGTGTCTCGACTAGTGCTCGTGCTACAATTCAATTGTTCATAGCTGCGACCAATACGACGAGAATCATTTTTTCTTGTTTCTAAGTTTGACATCGATCCAAAACGGGATATCGACTTACACCTCGTAGATACTGGATCCAACTCAATCTGACATTGTAGTTTTTGTCCATGTATTTCTTTATTATGCCATTTTGCCATTAAACGTCGAGCATATTTCATACTTTTTATTTGACCAATATAACCAATACGATCTTGATTTCGCTTAATATAGCAGTTCTTTTCATTTAGTATTCTATTCAGAATTTCCAGTGTTAATTTCTTTTGAAAACCAATTATTTTAATTCGATATGTCTCACTTGACGCTACGAGATACAAACAGAAAAACAGATGTTAATGCATATAATAATTTAATTGTAACGATTTTTTAAAAGAATATATAACGAAGAATTGTTACAATCAAGGCTCTTGATAGTTTTCAGAAGTGGGAGGGGGGCAAAAAATTTCGCAGACTGTCTGACAGAAAAAAATCACGAAAAAAGCTGTCTGCAAAAATTTGCCAGACAGTTTTTGAGTGGTAACTCAAAATTTTCGCAGACACGGCATGAAAAGTGGGAGGGGAAGCCCACCCCATCGAGAGCCTTGGTTACAATTAGACTACTGTAGTTTAAAGGTGTACAATCAACTATCTTATTTGACAATTTAAAAATATCACTTACAGTCATTAATATATCCAGTTTTCATTCCTTCTTGATGACCATAAGGGCAGTCGTTTGAACATTTTCCGTTTGCAGTACACATTATATGTTCCCAATCGCAATCATCACTTTTCTTGCGACATGTGCCCACTCGAAATTTATTACAGAATTCCAATTTATCTTCTTCGAATTCACATTCAATTTTTGATCGTGAAATCTCCTTTCCGTTCCAATGTTGTACGAAATTTTCAGCCTCTTGTCGTTTATCTATACCTTTCAGCCAACATTCGATTGGTAACGACAGATTATCAGAAGATGAATTCATAATAATTTTTTCAATAGGCCAATTGAATTTAATTGATAAAATTTCAGCATTGGCATTCCATGGAATCTTTTTTATATGAACGCAATAAATTGTTTTCGGTATATTCACAGATGATATCTGTGGATCTAAAACATATCAAATATACAACAGTGAATGATAATATCAGAGACATTATATACCTATTTGCACTTGTTTCAGAATTGACTTCTTTCGAGACGCACTATCACTATAGTTGGATTCTGCTTGGATGTTTTTAGGCGATGTAATGAGTGTAGATTGGCTATTTCGATTACCTTTCGTGAGATGAACTTCAATTTTTTTAATTATATGTGGTCTGTATAATAAAGCTTTATCAACCGCATCGTAACTAAAAAGAAAAAAAAATAATTTCAATACATTCGAATTCTTTTCTATGAACTTACTCATCAAATTCAATACAACAAGAGTTTTCATCATAGTTCATATTAATATTTTTGATAGTACCAAAATCAGAAAAGTACTTCTGTAGACGTGATTGACTTACCAGTCCGTTTTTATTACCAGAAACAATCAAATTTTTTATTCCTTTTTTCTCTTTTAGCGATCCTTGATCGGGCACTGATCGATATAGTTCAACATACTGACCATCAATTTTATGAGGACGTTTTGACATTAGTTTATCCACACTGCCTTCGTCGAAAAATGTTACCATTGCATGACCTTGCTGTTTACCTAGAAATATATAGATGATATAAGAAATAGTTTTTTTTAAATACAGTGAACTAAACATGTTTCTTTTCGTTAAATCGAAATAATTTTTTGTTCTTACCTTCTTTATATGGAACTTTGCATCGTTCGATTGAAAATTCCGATAGGTATTCTTTCAAAGAATCTTCTGTTGTTTCAGGATTTAAATGTTCAATAAATACTTGTCGTTTATATTTAGCTAAATCCGGTAATTGATGTGTCGTCGATGATGCCTACACAAATTAATAATAAAATTAATCAAGTCTAATTTATTTTTATCTTTTTTTCAAATAGATCCTACCATCTTATATTATATATTTTGTAGTATAATACAAATTTTATAGAAATATAATATAATTTACTATTATCTAAAGAAAAATAGGTATACAAAATGTCAACAATTCACTTTAAGACGAAAATGTAGAATGGTTTTAAAATGATTTAGTGAGAATGAGTTATACCCGAAGTTTCGTAGGATTTTTCTCTTCGTTGTTGCGACATCTACTGGGTTTTTTACGTAAGAATTTTTTTCCAATGTTGCAAGCAATCGAAAACAAGCCGTAGAAGTGAAAGAATAACAATAGAAAGACTGAAATTAATCATACTTTCATCTCTCAAAACTGGAAAAATCCAGTGAGACATAGAATAATAATAAACCTAAATATTTATTGCACAGATGCATAGAGTTTTATCATCATTAACTGCAATCTGAATTCTCAAGATCAATTTTTATGAACTTTCATAATTTATAGAAATTCTGAAAATTTTCAAATTCTTGAGGAACTCAAATTTTAAATAATTTTCACCGAAGTTTCGAAATTTGCACCGCTGTGAGATTTCCCATTTTATGACTTTTTGAGCATTATTATAATCAATGCTAGAAGAAAAGAAAACATTGAAATTGGAACACAACAAAATGTGTCTTATTTCAACGGTAATTTTTTCCCTGTGACGCAAAACTTGTGATCTGTTAAGAAATCAACAATATTGAGAAGAATTTTGCAAGAAAATTAAAGTTTCTATATGACTCTTACTCAATATATGTTTGTCATTAGAACTAATTATTCATCTCCATCTGAAAATCACTCACAGCTGAGATTATTTAACTTAGCTTTATTCAAATTTACGCTATATGCTCTTTTGACACAGCTTGAAATACGTAATCGGTTATTTTAAACTTTTCTCTTAGTAGAAGTACATAAATCTAAGAATAAGAGATCATTGAAAAAACCTTGAAGAGCAATTAAATATGACGAAGAAATACAGCTGGTCTTGCGGCTACTCGCAATTATCTTGACATATTTAGCGTATGTGAAATTTGATCATTCCTAAGAATGAAGTAAAAATCAATTAGAGCATAGTTTACTAGACTTTATAGTTATGGAACTGATAATAAATCAATAAATCTCCTTAGTAGAAAAAAAAATAGATATGTGAAAAAGATATAATTACATTTGGTTCAAGCATCAATGTTTCTCAATCAAACATCAATAGTACTTGTTCAGAATAACAATCGTGTAACTAATTATTTGAACAGCCACGGCTTTTTTTTGACTTTTATTCAAAAAATCAATGAATTGCAAACAACGCGATAACACATATTATATTAATTGGCATCTGTATAATTTTCAAAAACGACGAAAAAAACGTTCTTGACATATATCAGAAGATCGTTATGATGAAAATTTAAAATCC
>Ga0116229_10015606_pt1 | contig 10313 bp, 11 predicted proteins | sample S1TSphgellanicum_3_FD_87313 | JGI IMG/M metagenome (GOLD analysis project Ga0116229, IMG submission 87313) | Host-associated microbial communities from peat moss isolated from Minnesota, USA - S1T2_Fc - Sphagnum magellanicum MG | ecosystem: Host-associated > Plants > Peat moss > Unclassified...
CAGCTCAGCTTGTGGAGCGCTCGCTTAGCAATAGCTAGGGAGTGCTGCAAAGGGTTCCTCAGGACCTTTGGGAAAGATTTGGGAAAATAGAAGTGTGCAATGGAACCGTGTTCAGCCAGCCCAGCGATATAGAGGGGGACACTGACTGTGTGTACTGACTGTTTGTGGTATTGCCATTTTCCCCTGCGGGACCCTTAATTAATTGTTTCTTTCTGCTGCAGGATTGCAAAACTCTTAATCTGGCCTGCGGGGACTGCCTGCGGGAGGTAAAAAATAATTCCATTTTCTGGGGCTGCGAGGTTTAGGGTGAGCACTACGGCATCTTATGTTGGTGCTTGAAATCGAACTTGCCATCCAAACAACAACAAAAATCTTCTACGAAAATGTTTACCAAGATGATGAAGTTGTTCTTTTGGTGTGGTTGGCAAAGCCTATAATTGACCATTATAGTTGGTTGCACAATCTTATAATTCAAGTTCCAACTATTCACAAGATGGATATCTTTGCATGTACCATTTGTTGCATCCTAAAGTTCTTATAGATTGAATGAAGTAGTTTGAATTAAGGATCTAGAAGTTTGTGATATGGTTGGTTCATAAGAAATTTGTATGCAATCCTTCTAGATCATTTCCAAATGAAACTTAGTACTAAGCTTGGTATTTGGTCATTGGTTTTGTGACAATAAAGTAGGTTTGGATCACTCCTAACTACCATGTCATGTCTCCATCAACATAGACCAAAATATATTTACCTTGCCTTTTATGAAGTTGGGACCCAATCTAAAAGTCTAATCTATAACCCATCACCCATGGTTCATAGTGTAAACCCAAATTTGGACCAAAGGATGAACCACATGCATTTTTATAATAAAATTGTTTTTGGTAAAAAAAAAATTTGAGATGTGGATGCCTTAACTTTACAATGATCTCCTATCTCTTCTTTTTATATCTTTCAATCTAGGTTTGCTCTTTGGTTTTCTTCTTTTTCATTTGATTTTTTTCCTTTGTTTTTTCTCCTCTTTTACTCCTTGCAAAAACATTCACACATCATGGATGAGAAAATATATATATATATTGATTGTGATGGCTATGTACTGGGCTTTTTATTTGACTCAATAAGTGTTGAACATTCAAGCCTTGGTTTTAGGGTTTGAAATGGAAAGGTTTGCATTGCTTATAGTCATGTTTGATTTCATGTGGAGGAAAAAACATTGTTTGGGCTTTTGAAAGGTAACATGGATTCACAAATCATTTTTTTCTTAATTCTTATACAAAAAACATGTTCAAGCAAAGGACTAGGGTTTTTCATGGTACATTTTGATACCTTTGTGAAAAATTGGGTCCACATTTGAGAATACAACATACAACTATGAAAGATCCAATTTTGGTGGAAGATAGGGTTGCAATGTCTTTGATGTGGTTAGGAAATGGGAATGGCTTAAAATAATGTGATATTTTTAGAGTTTCTAAAAGTACTATTTTAGTGATTGTGAGAGAGTTTTGTCAAACGGTAAGGTTGCATCTTCAAAAATTGTTTGTGCAATTTTCAAATGAGCCTCAATTTAAGGTTTTGTCAAAAAAGTTTGAAACTTTACATGGAATTCTGCACATCATTGGCATAATAGATGGGTCATACATCCCCATTCAAACACTTATCATAGGAGGATGAGACTACTATTGTAGGAAGTCATTTGATTTTGCATTATTACAAGAAATTGTTGATACAAAATGTGTATTATGGGATTATGAGTTTGGTTGGGCCAAGTAGCATGCATGATTTATTTGTTTTCAAACTTCCAAAAGTTGGGAAGATGTGTATTCTAGGCAAGTTTCTCCCCTACAAGTTGATTGTTGATGCAACATATCTAATGCATCCATAGATTTATTATCTATTCAAGGGTGGAGGTGATTTTACTTTGGAAGGAGACAAGGAAAATTGCAATTTCATTCAATCATCAACCCATATGTGTGTTGAATGGGCATTTGGCATACTAAAGCGTAGGTGGAGGATTATCATGAAATGTATGGATTGTCGTTGTGTTCCATTTTGGATGTTGTTTTTGCATGCATAATTTTGCATGTAACATATGCAATTTGTTAAATGATGCTTTTGATAGGACTTGGATTGAAGATGTTGAAATTTTTTACAAAGTTGATTAGCATGAGGTGAATTAAGAAAATAATTTGAATTATGTGATGAAAGGGCTACTTTCATAGAAATTAAAGGCAAATTTGAATCACACCCAAATATGGCAATTCCGAGTGACCAAGGTTGTGAACATGCGAAGGTCCAAATATTCTTGATTAAAAATAACAAAGCAGATGAATATTTATTACATGAAGCAACAAATCAACACATAGCTCTGGCCAAAACGGTCTAAAGTTATAAATTGATAAACCAATCTACTTTGGTTTTTGAAAATTCTAAAACCATGATTGAATTTGAAATTGAATTTAAAAACATGAATGAATAAAGGCCTATTATAACTTTTATACCAATACTACCATGTGAGCATCTATAATTAAAAATAAAGTTGATGTTGTTTGAAAGGTTGATAGGGCATATTCATGGTTGGGGTTCCAAAAAGGAGTGACCTATAAAAAAAGGATTATGAAGGAGAAATTTGAATTTCCATAATGTTTACAAATATTACAATCGTAGTTTTTTTTTAGTTTTTACAATTAAAATATTACTTGTTTTTAAACAAGGAAAAAAATCCATTAATGTATTGGATATTGTTTAAGAATCCTTTTGAATCCTTAAATTGTTGGGGGTCATGTGATTGATAGGGTTGCAAAGGAAAGGACTTTTTTTTTTTAATCATTTGGTTGCCTCCTTATGGTCATTAGGGTCAGATTTTTTAGTTATAGACACAAGTGTCATTTACAAGATTCAAAAATGCAAAGTGTAAAGCAAAAAGGTTATTTTATGGTTATTAAAACTACTTTTAGTGACTTGTCACATTCTTGAAAAAATTCATGTCCCACCCATATGTCTAACACAACATTTGTCTTGCCAATTTTATATGTTTAATTCAAAATCATTTTATTGAGAAATCTAGGGTCCATATTGAATCTAAACTATTTCATGTCAAGGAGTTGACTATTTGAAATTAATTAATACCAAAAAAAAAATCCGCCCTAGATTTTGAACTTTTCATCAAGGTTGTCAATGCCTTCATTTTTCTCCTTTTGTTAATTCTTTGCAAGTGCAAGCTTTTCAAGATTTGGAGCTTTTTGTGGCTATAGTGTTTGACCAAGGTGGAATTGATCCAATTTGTTAAGTTTTGTAAAACTTGTGACAACTATGTTTCATTAGCCTAAGTGAACTTTGTAGAAATAACTTGTTAAGTTTCATGGCTTTTAGTAACTATGTTTCACAACTCTTGGTACTTATGGCATTTGACTTAGGTGAAGCAACAAATCCATCTTGGGAAGCTTTACAACTTTCGACAATTGTAGTTAGGTGAAAGCACACTAGGGTGTCACAATTTCAGCCGATTGGAGTCCCTTTTCAAAGTCCTTTTCTAATGTAGTTGAAAACTGGCTTAAAATATGAATATTTAGATGATATTGAAAGTAACATTTTTTTTCCATTTCCAATTTCAAATCATGATGCTATAAGACATATTAAAAATATCACAAAAGATTTTTTTTAAATAATAATTATTTAAATGCTTAAAAGGGCTTTTATAATAATTATTATATTTGGGATTTTAAAAAGTCCATAACATAATAAATTAAAATCACATTCCATTCATTCAATGGATATTTAGTTTTTAAAACATGATTCATTCAATATCCCAAAGTTTCAGACACATAAGATTAACACATTGTCAGATAAAAGTCCAAATCCATGAGTTTTTAGGTGTGACAAAAAGTGTGACAAAATTCAAAAGTCCATTACTTATTGGCTATCCATGATTTTGATTTGATTTTTTCATTCTTGGAAGGTTAATAATAATAGCTTTAGATAAATGACTCCTTTTTTATATTTTTTCAATGAATTTTATTTTATTTTATTTTTTTGTATTTAGGGCATACAAGAAAAACTACCATTGTGACGTCCACATAAGGTCATCGTAGTGCAAACACCCATCTATGCAATAATAAATCCATGTATGCATAACAAAATCACCTATTATGTGAGGTTCATAAAATTTACATGATTTTTTTGTTCAAAATCATTGTGGATGCTTCCATTGTGAAAAATCATTTCTTATTTTATTTATAATTTTTTTTCAATATAATAACATTTGAGCCCATGTGCCTTTTGACCCATCTTCTAGGTCTGTCAATGTGATGTGGGTAACATAGTGTAAACCATTTTTTTTACCTACCATAGAACTTGCACTAGTAAAAATTATGGGTTTTGCAACTATCATTTGTAACTAAATTTTAGTTGCATGTGACACATGCAACTACAAATTCATATAGTTGCCTAAGACAAGTTGCACATGACATTTATTTACATGTGACACTACGTATACAACATGTATATATGGTATTAATATACATGTTCATCCATACATACCAATCCAAATGTAGTTGCACCTTATGTGCAACTAATCAAAGTATGACACATGTTTAAAAATCGAATGATTTGCTTGTGGACACATGTCAATTTTTTAAATTATTTTGTGTTTTTAGAATTAAAAATTCATTGAATTAATCTCAATCGTTAAAGTTTATGCCATTAGGATGACATGTGGCACACCATGGAATTTTATGGTGACACATGGCAATTAAGGCCCACCTTATTTTTTATTGCAAAAATAACTTAAGGCTAAACATCAAAGTTGATGGCAAAAGGTTTCCTAGCTATCAATCCATAATTTGTTACACTTTTCCCCTCTCCACTACAAGCATGGAAATTCCACTAAAACAAGTGAGATAATCCATCATGACCTTATTTGTTTCACATAGTTAACATCTTTGATGATCTTTGTTTCCTTGGAACATGTTGAGGTGAAGTTTTTCTTAACATTTTGAATTTATGGACTTCATCATTACATTGTAGATTATTTTCAATTGTAATTTTTCTTCAAATAAGACATCAAGTTTTTTAAAGGTTTGAAAGGTAGGATTCTCATATTATAAGTAAATGATGTTTTGGTTTGTAATAACAATGCGAACAAGAATTTTTTGGATGCAATAGTAAGATCTTGACGGCAAAAAGACACTAGAGCACAGTCAACAAATAGACTTGCAAAAGGGGCACATCTTGTGTGTGTCATCACTTGTGTGGGATTACCATACAACTTGTTGGTATTGTTGCACTTGGAGAATATGATAGACATCTTCATGTGAGTAGATTTTTATTGATAGGATTCAAATTTTTCTGCTAGTTAATTAGATCCAAGTTCTTGAAATGTTGTGGCTAATGCACATGTTAGAAAGGATGTGTGTAATGGCATAAGGAACGATTAGTTCGTGATGTTATTGAGAGATCAAGGCTTGCCATTCAAAGGCATCAAAATAGAAATGTCCATAAAGAAAGAAAAAAAAAGGTTCTATCATATAGAGGTGAGTGAGTATTTTGTTCCTTTGTATTGCAAGAAATGTTTCTAACATTGCTGCAACAAGGTGTGCAAACAAAATAGGGTTAGACTTATGATGTAATTAGTGTAAATGGACTTGAGTTCCAAAGAAAAATGTTTGAGAGATTATTGACACTACCCATGTTACAAATTACAACATGCCATATTATGTTGTGAAGCATATGGAATTGTTACAATGTGAGATTGTTTGTAAGAGTTTGAAAGTCACTTGGAAGGGTTTGAAATGTGGTGTAGGGAAGGATCAATATGTGGCTCAAAATGTTGTAAAGGCCATTGTTGTCTCTACATCTTATTTGTTTAGATTAACGACAATTAGAAAGTGTGTAGGCCTCAATAGGAGATCACTTAGAAGAGTTGTGCATCAAAGGCAAATGTTGGATGCAAAACGAGATGGAGAGTATTGGGATAAAGGGGATAGGAGAATAAAAAAAGATGCAATCCTTAGAAGATGTGAAAGCTATTATGGCTAAGTGGTACTTTGAAGGAATGATGATCAACTCAAACAAAAAAAGATGTTATTCATCATCAAGTTGGGTGCGAATCTTGGGAAACACATACTACCCACTTCCTTCAAGAGAGTGAGGCAAAATGTCAATTTCCCCCTATGCACGACTTTTTTGGTTGCATTTTAATCTTTGAATTTTTAACATTTGAATGTTTAGATATAGTCTTTGTGTAGTTATAGTTATGAATCTTGTAGTAATTTTCAAAGTTCTAGGGTTACACAATTTATAATTCATAAGAATCTGCAAAGTAGTTTTGGTTCTAGATTATTAACATGGATGTATATTCACAAGACTTTAATGCATTATACCTTTCCATAGTAACCTAATATTTTTGAATCCCCATAATTTATAGCATAGTCTTGGATCAAGGATTCATTTTAATGCGAAATCCTTTACTTGCTTTGGAGTCACGAATCCTACATCAATTTTAGAATCATGACTTGAGTCCTGAATCTTGCAATAAATTCAAGGCACATAATCCTTTGATAACTCCAAAGTCCATAATCTTTTGTTGTTTTCACTGGTCATGCAATAACTTTCAAGTGAAAGTCATGGTGTTTTTAAAGTAATGAGTCTTGTAGAAATTTGGATTTCTAAGTTGAATAAGTCTTGAGTTTATTTGAATCATGTAACAACCCCAAAGTCCAAAGTCCTTTGTCATGCAATAAGTTGAGCATTAATACTCCTTTCACAACTCCAAAGTCTTGAGTCCTTTATTGTTTTGAATCATGTAATGTTTTTCAAGTCAAAGGTTTTTACTGTTTTAAAGTCTAAAGCCATGTGCACTCATTTAAGTCCTATAGAAACTTGGGATTCTTGAGTTGAAAAATTATCTTGACTTTAATTTAATCTTGAAGTAATTTCAAATTCCTAAGTTAATCTCAGAGTCATTAATCATGTTGTAGTTCCAAACTATTTTTAGTCCTTTGGTTATTTCAAGTCATGCATTAACTTTAAAGTCAAAGTCTTGGTTATCTTATAGTTTTAAGTCTTGTACATACTTTTTAGTCTTGTAGAAACTTCAAATTTTTGAACTAAATAAGTCATGTGCTTATTGCAGTCGTAAAATTTAATTAAAAAGTCATGATGTAAAGGTTGAGGGTCATTAATCCTTTCATGTTCAAGACCATCTTGATTCTTTCGAGTTATTTTAAGTCTTGTTCAACTTTTAAGTCAATGATAAATCTAATTATGTTTGAGCTTTTAGTTGTGTACTCCTTTTGACTAATCATTTTCATAGAGTCTTAAGCTTACCCCGATCTTGAATTTTCAAATAACTTTTTAGAAGGACCATGAGGTAATTAATTCATTGTGCATGCTCATGCATGTTGTATATTCAATTGGAAGTTGTTATTAACTAAACACCCACATGTCTCAATTATGTGCAATTTGATTTTCTTATAAGGTTCAAAGCACAACAACCACAAGTGGAGGTACTTGACTATATTAGGCTAAACTTGACTAAAGTATATTCTTTAAAATAAAGTTAGCTACACTATGCCAACTTTGGCAAAAGTAAATTATTTAGGTTAAACTTGGCTATATTAGGTTATACTTGGATAAACCAGGCTATATTAAATTATACTAAGCTATACTAGGCAAAACTTGGCAAAAAAACCTATTATTTAAATTATAGTTGGTTATGTTAAACTAAATTTGGCAAAAGTAGGTTATTTAGGTTAAACTTGGTTATACTAGGCTAAATTTGACAAAATTTAATTAAACTTAGTTAAATTAGGCTATGCTTGGTTAAATTAAGTTATTTGAGGTAAATTGGATTAAACTTGGCAAACTTTGATAAAATTAAAATATTTAGGCAAAAATTGAAAAAAAAAATTATTTAGGCAAAACTTAGTAAAATTTGGATACTTAAACTAAAGTAGTCAAAACTTGGCTAAATTTGGTTAGATTGGATTACCTAAAACAAATTAAGGCAAGATTAAATTATTTGTTAAATGAATTTAAACAAATATACATATATTAAACAAAGTTACTTAAATTAAACTTATAAACTAAATTTAATGGAAGTTAATCTTAGAAGTTAAATTGAGGATGTTAAACCTAGAGGTTTAAATTCAATCAAATAAAATCTAAAAATTAAAGTAGGTTAAACCAGAACCAAACCTAGGTTAAATGTAGGCCAATTTGTACTAAATTTAGCTACATTTTCATATTAATTAATTAATTTATAATAGTTGATCAAACAATGTCAACTATATTCAACATGATTATTAATTATGTAGTCGCAATTTATAGTCATATAATTACCTAGTCATATTTATAGTCATGTAGTCCTAATAATAATTGTAAGAAAAATAATGACAATGACTAAAGTCCAAATATGACTACATGACTATACTTGGACAATGGTCACAAGTTGTCATAATCATGAAAACCGTGTTTTGGTGTAATGATGACTAAAGTGATTAGAGCTAAATCTTGGTGCTTGACATGTGCATGTGGCTAATATGTGCCAGACTTGTTGGAGAAACCTTGTTTAAAAAGCCTTAAAACCTACACATATTGGGATTAATTGTTGTTGGGAGTTCTACCTCTGGCCAAAAGAGCTATGTAAAAGGGTTATAAAACCCATTTTTGGAAGTTTTGCATTTGGTACATTTTGTTTTGAAAGACATTATTTTTTATGTTTGATTTTTGGACATTTTACCTCATGCATACTCTATTTTTAATAGTCTAAAACAACAATGCAAACTTTTATTTGTGTAAGCAAGTCATCATACTACAATTGATATGTAACTAAGATCAATATTCAGCCTAGTGTAAAAGATTTGTTTCAAACACAATTCATTTTGTTTTTTAGTTAGTGCATAAAAGTATTTGAGATTGGGGCATTGTGTTGGAAGCAAAGAATGATTGAGTTGATGGGGCAAAGGTGTTATTGCATTGTGTACATATGCTAAAAGGAATATGCTAATTATGGTAGTTGGTTACTAGCTTGTCAAATTTTGTCGCAACCTTACTTTGAAAGAGTGTGAGGATGAAACTCACACTCTCGAAATGGGGACTTGGGAATCCTCCGGGACTTTCGAAACTTCAAAGTTTGATTGCAGGGGTCAAAACACCTCACATTGGGGTGTTCTTTATATCATTGGAAAAATATCAAAATGTAAATGTCAAAAATGGGCTCGCATGGGCCATTGGGACATCCGCAACACAAGTTATGACAAAAAAGAAGGGCCGGGAGTCAAACTAGCGGTTTGACTCCTGACCAATAAAAGTCGGGAATCAACCCGACCCCAGGGTCTGCAAGCAAAGTGCGACACACTGTTGGAAAGCCCTCAAGCAGAGCTACAAGTTTGCTTCAGACCTCATGCCGATCCGAGGTCTGAGCAAAGAGTGCCTTCGCAAAGTCCCGGGAGTCCAAACCGGGACGAGACAAAAAGCCATTCGAGTGTAGGTGCCGCAAAAAGCCACAAAGAATACTATATGGGGGAAGGTGGTGGCTTTCCCCGAGTCCGGACCGTGGTGAGTCTTGTGAGTCCATAGTTGCCTATGGCTTAAACTAGAGGTGTTCCAGAAAACGAACTAACCAACCTGTTGGTTGGTTTGATGCAAGTTCGAGGAAGTAACTAAAGCTTGTCATTCTTCCTAGTCCCATCCCGGAGCTTTAGCACACCCCTCTACCCCTTTTAGTGTTGAGAGTTGGGAGCGTGCCCCAAGTTTCTCACAATTTCGTTGTCTTGAGTAACCTAGACCCACTTTGGGTCTAATTGGGAACTTGGGAGCACGTCAAATTTTGTGAAGTTCACATTGATTAGATGAAGGCCTTAGTTGGTAATGGTTACAATTAGTTAGCTGAATTTTTATTTCCCAAGCATGAACAAGACCTTGGATTAGTTTGATTAGTACAAATCCAAAATGTAACATGCCCATTGGGTTGGTGTGTTTCAAGGGAACATATTGACATCAATGGTTATTTTCTATGCTACAATTGGAGCCAAATCACGAGCTTGGAAGTAGCAAGGTCTCTCGTAACAACACACTTGCCTAAGGTATTACTGACACATGATTTGAAGGTAAGTACATTCAACACTGTCATATGGGAGGCTAGTTTAGTTGAAAATTAACAACATAGGTTACTAACCACAAGGATACACAATTCACGTCAATCCCATGTTTCCTTTTTTCATTGCTCTATGTTGGAGAGGGAGGGTGGCATAAATCATTCATTTGGGAAGTGTTTAGGGTTGTTGTGGGATTTTTGCCTTCGTTGCAGAGTCTCAACC
>Ga0116229_10015610_pt1 | contig 10312 bp, 6 predicted proteins | sample S1TSphgellanicum_3_FD_87313 | JGI IMG/M metagenome (GOLD analysis project Ga0116229, IMG submission 87313) | Host-associated microbial communities from peat moss isolated from Minnesota, USA - S1T2_Fc - Sphagnum magellanicum MG | ecosystem: Host-associated > Plants > Peat moss > Unclassified...
CGAGGTGTTTTGGGCCTTGCTGTCGAGCTCTGAACATTCGGGAGTCCCGGAAGACTCCCAACCTCCAACTTTTCCAAGTGTTGGGCTTCACCCCCACACTTGGCCAAAGTGGGGTTGCGACATACACTATGAACAATAACAACCATACAACTATTCTCCCTAGACCTATGGTTTGTTGACCAAATAAACCAATGCCATATGATCTACATAAAAGATAAATTTATTACCCCACAAATAATGTCTAAACTTATGCAAAGCAAAAACCATTGTTAAAGCTTCTCTCTATGTTGTGCTATAATTATGTTTTGCTTTGTTCAAAAATTTAAAAGTATACACCACTGGTTGATAACTCTTCCTTGTTAAATTGTGAGACAACGTAACTCCTATAATTAACAATGATGCATCTATATGAACATGAAACTCCATTTGCTAGCTTGGTGATATTAATATCGGTGTTTCAATATATTTCTATTTGATCAATTCCCAAGCCTTCTGACATTCTTCTATCCAAAGAAAAGTCTTTGTTTTTCTAGTTAATTTAGTGATAAATGCCATAATAATAGCAAAATTTTTAATAAATCATTTGTAAAATTGTGCCATCTTGTTGAATACTTGAATATGTTGTGGATTTTTAGGTGGTGGCATGTTTACTATTGCTTCTATCTTATTTGGATCTGGTAATTTCCTTTTTTGGAAACAATAAAACCCAATATCATCCTTGAAAATACCATGAATGCACATTTGTTTGGATTCAAATTGATGCCATATTCTTTGCACTTTTGAAAACATAATATGAGCTTCTATAGATGATTGTCCATGTCACTGTACACTATAAAATCATCCAAGAGTATCTTCGTATAATTTTCCAAATATTTTTCTGAATGCTTTAGTAACAACTCTCTAATATGTTGGAGGTCCATTTTTAACTCCAAATGGCATCACCTTCCATATAAAAGATCCCCAATCTATAGTGTTCAATTAATATGCCATGTAACAACTTTTGACCGCACCACGTGTCATAATCTAAAACCATATAAAATGAACAATTATAATGGATGATGAAAATCAATATGTCAAAAAAAATCACCAAAAATTTCCCATAATGCCACATGTTAGATTTTGATGGATCTATAAAAAATAACGTTAACATGAAATTACCATTGTAGTTGCAAATTAATTGCATTAAAATTGCATAGTAGTTGTTCTTACATAATTATAATTGAATTACATGAGTTGCATATGTATGTGATGAATTGCATCCATTGCAACTCATGTGATTTGTTCAATAGCACTCATGTTTGTAAAAATATGTTGAGTTGCAATGAGTTGCAAATTGTCATTGTAACTCAAAACCTAGTTGCAAAGCCAATTGCAAATCACCCCATTTTTTCATAGCTATTATAAATGTTTCACTTATTGTCATGAACAATCTTTTCCATTACCTTACAAATTTGGCTTTGTTTACCCCATTCCTCAACTATAGGCCTTCCTCATTGTGTTTACATTTAACCCAAAGTTTTATTATGATGTGCCCATGGTAATGAACACATGATTTGCCATCCATGATGTTTTTTCATTTATTGCAATTACAAAGGAAACTAGCTTCAATGTTGCCCACATGGAATTGCATGTAATTTCTTCTTCGACACCTTAGACATCAAGATGACGTGGTGACATTGTCCTTTCCACATGTGGAGTTTCTACCTTTACAAATGTTGTCATTGCCAACGTAACCTTTGGAGACCGTTTATTTAGAACAATTTCTATTGATGGTTTCATAATTTCAAAGGTAGGTTTTGTGATGGAGTGAAGCTGCCAATATTAACATCTAGGAGATCAATTGTATCCTCGATAATGGATATTTTCATTTTTTTGCACAGATAAACTAATTATTCTTTACACATTGTGCTAGTAATGCATGGGGTAAGAAGGGCCCAATAGGTGCCCCCCCTTTCAATGTTAACAACTTGAACCTATCACAACAAATCTAGTGATCAATATCTTTGAGGTCTCAAACTTAGTTGCATTTATTAACTTGGTCTAGATTATTCCTTCTTCCTCATAACTCTTTTTCTTTCCTTTGATATTTGTTTGTTCCTTTGTTTTGTCTGGGAATAAAGTCTTGCAAATTTACATCAATGAGATACTTAGATTATATTGGGGGGTGGGGGGGTGGGGGGGAACAAATGGAGAAATCTATTGCACAATGAAAAGAAGATAAAAAATAAATTTCTAAGCCAATAAATAGAACCCACCCCAAACCATCAAACTACAAACTCACAAGTTAATCAAACAAGTTAATTAGATTTGGTAATCAATAGTTTTAATGAACCATAAACAATTTTAATGGTGATTGTCTCTAGTGTATAAGGTGAAGTGAGGACACTAATTATTGTCAAAATTATGCAAGTACTTTTTTTCAACAAAAAATACTCTATTATTCGATTGAAGAGTCTTCATCCATCCCAACCTAACCATCAACCACAAGACCATCAACAATCATATGACCCAATTTTAGATCAGAGTAGGTTTGATCCTTAAAAATCTTATTGTTCCTTTCAATCCATAAACATCATATTATCACACCTTTTAATAAGGTGCAAATTGGATTAAACACTTGAGAGTTCGTTATTAACCATGCATTGCATGATGTTAGATTTATCCATCTTACCTTTTACATGTGGGGCATGTTTCAATTTGTAAATATTGATGGTGGCCCAAGTCCAAGCCAATCTAGCTCTAGGGCAATCATATAATTTATGTTAAAGGGATCTCAAATTAACTAGGTCACACATAGGGTAATTTAGATGCATATCTTTACAAAATTTCATTTTCCAGGCCTTGATGGTTATGGCCTTGTGGTATATGGACCAAATAAGCCCAACATTCTTCTTGTAGACATCCCTTCATTTGACATTGTAATTATGAAACAAGAGGTTCAACCATTTTTCAAGGATTTTTTGTTACAAGGATTTCCTATTGTTCAACAACCTTTTTCCTTTCCTTTAGAAAAATATAGAGGAAGAGTTTTGTCAAACCATGTTTAATGAACTGGGTCAAACTAGAAGGCTTTCACCTTAACATGAAAGAGTTGGAAAAATGTTATACTTGGCCTTTTTTCTCATAGTAAACACATCACTACAACAAATCATAGTTTTTCAAGATGTTCAATTTGATTACCCTTTTCATTTTGATTAAAATTTTGGTCAATTTGATAATAGGCCCTTGGCTATTGAAGTGATATGTTTTTATATATTAGTTCAATCAATTAAAATTACTTTTTTGACTATTGGTCAATCTAACATTTAATCAAATATGAAAAAAAATAAACATTTCTATTGAGAAATGACATGGGTGTAATCAAATGAAACATGGAGTCAAATAAAACAAGACATTAACAATCATAGTAAAAAAAGACATGAGTGTAATCAAATGAAACGTGTAGTTAAATAGGATAGTAGTCATAAAATTTGAAAATAAATATTACATAAATATTTGTCGATTGGATAGGTCCTAGATATGTATGGAAATAGGAAGTTACAATGGGGTGGGTAGGTATATAGGTAAATAACTAATTGATTATTATTTTGGCATTAAATTTTTTTATCCTAAATTAAAATTATAAAATCCCATAAATAACATAATATAGGTAGCATAAGTAACCTAAACCAATGTACCTATGATAATTAAAATAATACATTTAATATACTTAAGGTAGTATACATAAGCTAACTATGATAGTATACATAATATATGTCATGAATAATAAACAATAAAAGGAAGTTTGTAAAAATTTATAACAATTTAAAAAAAAATAATGATAAATATGTTTGGAAGTTTAGAGACATTTTCAAAAATATATTTGAGGAATATGCTTGGAAGTTTTTAGAAGTTTACAAAAAGATCTTTATTTAATGGGAACTTATAGATGGTTTAGTTGATGGAACTTTCTAACAGGTTGATAACTTTCTAAAAGGTTCCATTAGATGATATGATAAAATACCCATAAGACACCACCCTTCAATTTTGTTAACACAAATTGTGACCACGTTGTATTTTTGGTTAGCTTGCATCATGTTTTGATCAAACAATAAAATCATTTCATTTTTGTTCATTGTCAAATTTTTTGTTTATCAAGTTCATATAGTCTTTTTCAAATTTTGTCTATGTTTTGTCCTTGACAATATACCTACCTACCTATTACTTAACTTAGGTTAATATATGTACCTTAAGTTAATACTATATGTATAAGTTATTATTGACTAGTATATTATTAAATAATTTAATATAGCCTAGATAAGATAATTTAAGTAATGGTTTAAACTAATATAAGTACCTTATAGATTGGTATTACTTACCTAGGTTAAACTACCTTACTTATCTACCTATGTAAATAATGTAAACAAATTGAACATGTTCATTATAATATGTTCACAAAAAAAACCTTATGGATGTGGTGGTGCAATGGTTAAGGACTTGATTCTTCAATGTGAAGGTGAGGAGTTCAAAATTTCAAATTTGCAATCTAGGCCATTACCTTGGTGGCCTAACTAGCCTATGCCATTTAATTAACTTAGGTAGGTTAATAAATATAAGCAAATTATTAGGGGGGTAGGTATGTAGGCAAATAAATAATAATAAATTTTTACATTAATTTTTGAAAAAAATCATAGATTTTCTTATTGCCTAATCTCATTTGATGAATAAAGAAACCCAAACAAAAAACCTGGTAAAAAACTCCAACCAAAATACTTAATCAAATTAGACATGTCAAAGTTGACTTGTTTAGTATGATTAGTTGGTCAAGGTTACAAATGTCATTTTGGGTCTTTTTTTACCAAAATTTTTGGTCAAATAAATTGTGATTTGTTGTAATGTACTTTATGCCATATTCTTACAACTAAAATTTGTTTATTTATTTATTCCTTATTACATTTCACCAAGATATTGGACCTAGTGCTAACATTGTATGTTGTAAGCTCCACTAGAAAACTCTAGCAAACACAAACTTCGACAAAAAACTCTAGCCAACACAAACTTCTACAAAGGGGTATGGAATTTTTTGACAAGGCAAATCACAAATTTTGGGTTGGAGTGCATGTTGCTAATATAAATTGCAAGTCAATTCCCTTTTGTTTGGGAGCATGAAGTTCACCTTTCCAACATTTTGGAAGCTTTCCAATTAGCCTTTCCCAAACACCACATTCATCTTTTTCTAGTTGGTATTTATTTCTCCCTTTGTCCAACTTTTGAATTTTTTTTGTTATAGGTCTCTAAAAGCAATTGATATTCTTGAAACCATTATGATGCAATTGATTTGCCCTTGGGATGGATACCTAAAAATCCTATTCAAATTTTTACATTATTCATGCCTTCTATTAAAATAAGGGTTTAGGGCGAATGATTTTGTTCATTACCTTCCAAGCTATGGATATGCAATTTTGAAAATCTATTCTACTAGGGAGCCTTGCACTAAGTTTTTGTGTATGGAAAGCAAGACCTTGTTCGATTGATTTTTAAAAAGGATTTGCACATCAAAGTTGTTGGGATCAATGAACTTCAAAATCCACTTACATAACATAGTTGTGAAAGCCTCATTTGCATCCACATGATTTAGCCCTCTAACATTTTTCTTAAAATAACAATTAGTGGATTTTATTTTGGTCTTAATATTGTGGTCCTAGTATTGTGGTCCTACCCACTTCGTAGATAATTTTATAAGTTAGCCTTACATTTCTAAAAATGCTTTGATTGACCTCACCCATACAACCATGAAAAACTAGAACACAGAGTTCAATGTTACATTGACAATGATGTTTCTATTAACCAATAGAAGGTGAATTGTACTCCAAAATTTGAACTTATTATGAATCTTGTAAGTAAAAAAGGTGTCCATGTCTTGTACCTTGAGGTTTAGCTTGAAAGCCATACCTAGTAATCTAGAAATTTCTCCATCTAACGGCCATTTTCATTGGTATTTCCTTCAGCTAGATTTGAAGTTCAAGTAGCCATGCTAATTTGCTATGTTTTTTTGCTAACTAAGTTATAGCTTTGAAATGATCAAAAGCTTGTTAAGGAGGTTCATTGCACTATCTATGTTGTCCACATCTCTAGCCAAGGTGAGAGAAGTATCATAAATGTATTGAGATAAGGTTTGTTCCTTCTTGTGTCTTGGCATCAAAAATTCTTTTGATCACTCCATTTCGCATTGCACCTTTGACAAAAATATTTAGGACCTCCTTCACAATCAAAAAGAAATATGGGGCAAGTGGAGCAAGTTTGCCTCACACGTCTTTGATGACAATGAGGGAGTCATTCTACCATCGAGGAGAATGGCAAGATTCTACATCTTGAAAAAAAAGTTTGACCATGTCAACAAACTCCGTGGCCACCCCATCTTCCTCATGGGTAAGAATAGAAATTCCAAAGCAAACTCTATGGTAAGCTTTTGCAAATTCAAGCTTGAGGAGAATTGAGTCTTGCTTGGAGCATCTCACCTTGTCAATAGTCTCTCGTGTTAAAAATACATTGTCTAACATGTACCTTAAGGGAAGGGATGCATAGTGACACTATTGATCACCTCTATCAACACTGGTTGAAGGTGACAATATAATGCTTTGGCATAGATCTTGAACGTTACAATGCTTTTGGCATAACTCTTGTAGGCTACGTTCAAGAATGAGATGGGGCACCATTTCCCGAACTCATCTTTTATCTCCAGTTTTGAAGATTAAGGTTATCACCTCTTTAGTGACTCCCTTAGAGGAATTTCCAACTACAATGGAGTCCTGGATTGTATTAAAATACTCCTCTCCTACAATGTGCCAAAATCTGACAAAGAATTCAGACACAATGCTTTTAGGTCTAGGGTTTTTGCCTCTCTGTGAAGCTCTTCCAATGTGAGGGGGTATGATGCAGTCAGGGTTCCCTCAGAGCATTTTTCCTTGGACCATACATAATATACACTCAAGAAAATAGAAGCCCCCACCCACCAGGCCACCCACCCACACACCCACCCACCCAGTTTGCAGGCAGCATGCAACACGAGCCTGACTATCCCAAGCCTAAAGATCAAATTTAACTTACTTCCAATAATGGTGCATTCACACTTGATGTTAAGTCAGCGTTAAATGAAAATATAGGTGGCATCCTAGGTGGCACCCAATGTTAAATGGGCCATAGCTCAATGTTAAGTGAATGCTAGCTAAATATAAAATTTTCGTGACAACTAGGCTTAAGTCCTAAACAGCTAGCATGGTGTTACAGGACTCTACCCTAGAGTCCCTAACACCAAGTGTGAATGCACCTTAAAAGACTTATGGTGCATTCACACTTGATGTTAAGTCAGTGTTAAATGAAAAATCTAGGTGGCATCCTAAGTGGCACCCAATGTTAAATGAGTGATAGCTTAATGTTAAGTGAATGCTAAATTAAGATAAAATTTTCATGGTAAGTAAGTTGAAGTCCTAAATGACTAGCATGGTGTAAGGGGGATTCAACACTAGAGTCCCTAACACCAAGTCTGAACACAACCATTATTATGTTTGTCCAGGCAGGGGGAGTTTCTTCTGGAAATTGAAAAATATGGGGTTTTTTTTTGTCCTTTACAAATCCAATAATGGAAGTGTCAACTCTCCACACTATGGTAGTAGTAATAGTAGTACCTTTGGTAGTTTAGCACACTAATTATATTATTTTTAGAAATGTTGAAATATTAGAAAAAAAAGGGAAAATTTTCAAAGAGAATCACATTTTTTTGGGGGGGAAGCTAATTAAATAAAGAATGCTTTCAAATATTCTGAGATATTCTATTTTCAGATATGGAATCTTCAAAATTAAATGATTTTTAGAAACTCAAATGTTGAACTTGCCATGGTACATAGGCTATACTACTACTGGGGTGGTTGTCCCAACTATGGTTGCACATGGTGCTGACACAATTTGTTGTGTGGGTGGTGGGAATGAAAATTTTCTGCCCCTTGAATAGCACTGATAGACAATATTCTTTTTATCCCATATAATTTGACTACAGTTCAACATCCATATATATATATATATAAAGTTTAAACTAAGTTTTCCAATTTTGTGTCCTTGGCATTAGGCTAAGTTGAAAATGGTGATAAACTAGTGTAGGAATAGAAATTCTGTTCAGCCAATTATGTATTGGAATGTGCACCAAAAGGCTTTTTGAGTGTGGTGTGAGATTTTTGCTATTCCCAAAGTGTTAGTCAAGATGTTCCCAATAGCATCACATTTTTTATTCCCATATGCTTAGCCTAAAGTTCTCCTTTTTTTCACTTATACTAGACTAGTGTAGCATGTGTCATTGGCCCAAGTGTGAACACAAATTTCAAATATTGTTTTCAGTTTTGATTTTATTTAATTTTCATTGACAAAATGATTCAATAATCAATAGTTTCCACACTGCACCTCCAACAAGTCTCAAACCAAGGTGGTGTACCCCTACTCATCGAGAGCTTTCCAAAGATGCCAAAAACATGGCATGAAGCGCCATGATTTGGGAGATCTGAGTGTGATAAAACAAAACAAAACAAAACAAACTACCTTGCTTCATAGAGAGATAGGTGAGTAAAAGGGAAGGTATTCTATATAGAAACTTGCATAGAGAGATAGGTGAGCCAAAGGGAAGGTACTCTATATAGAAACTTGCATAGAGAGAGATAAGTGAGCCAAAGGGAAGGTACACTATATAGAAACTTGCAAAATTGAAAATTCTATTTTGGGAAGCCTTCAAAGTTTCAGTTTATTTTTTGGTGATGCGCCATTCAAAATAGTTCATTGCAAGGGGAGAAAAAAAAAGGTTGAACCTGGGATGTACTCCATCTAATTTAATTAATTCAAAGATGAATAATTGCCAATTGTAAACCTGGGTCACTTCATCTCATTGGTTGGACAGAATTTCTATTATCACTACGATTTGTTGTCAGAGGGACATACAATTGGAGGCACTTATTCTCCACAAAGCTAAAATGGAATCAAGCTTTATGCACTCCATGTTGGGGAAATCCATGTTTTCCTTACACTATGCCCTAAGCAAAAAGCAAATGCTTTAATAGGCAATCTCTTTCTTGCTTTGAATGGTTCCTTGAACAAGGGAAGTCCTCTTTTGTATGCAAATAATTTAAGCCTAAAATTGGCATGCTTGGCAAAAGTTTGGAGTGCTGAGGCCCAGGAAAGAAGACTAGGAAATTATTAAGTATGTAATTGTACAAATGATTCTCTTCAAGTATATTGGTACCCATGGTTTTTTGTTTTTGGGGGATGAATTTTCACAATTTGGGAGGGAAAAAAGGAGGGTGCGAAAGGAATGTTGGGATTTTTTTGGGGGGGAGGTGGGGGGATAAGTGGTGTGTATAAGTGAACTAGGTTTGTGTATTGTGTACCAATCAATGTTTTCTTTTGTTTTTCAAGTTTGTGAAGTAGGTGGGTTGGCCATCTATGCACAAGAGGACTTAGCCAAATTTGGCAAGAGGTCAGAGCCATGGAAGTAAAAAAAATTTAGGCTATTAAATGGCAAATTGTTGGAACATATTCTCTAAATATGGTGACTTTAGGATTTTTATTCCTCATAATGTGGTTAGCATTAGCCCTAGCCTATGTGTGGCAAAAAAAATTTAATTCCAAATTAAAGGGTGAGAAATAACCAAAAAAGGGTTTTTTGCTTCACCCAAACTGAACATTCACACGACAATTGTCTAGCACAATATTGGGCAAGGTGTTTTAATGTGCTCACACCTAAAACATGAACAAAAGGCTTCATAAGTACTTTTTGATGTGTATTAATGACACTTGCCAATTAAAAGATCACTAATTTGAACTTCCCATATAGGAAGTTCAAGTGTTGGCCATATTCTTTAACAGCTATATGGTATCTACAACTAACAATTGGCACTTCTTTGCTGAATATTTATTTATTTATTCAAAAAAACCAAGGTTTGGGAGCTTCAAATTTAATTGTTTTAGAAAACCAACACTTGTGGAATAAGTATGCAAAGTACACCTTATGTTGTGGATTTGTAATAGATAATGGAAGAATAAACAAATTTTCACAAGTTTGGAGTTTGTTTCTCACCAATTGAGGCCAGTATCAATAAAAATTTCTCTTCTGTTTGGCCAGACCTTTTGTAACCTATTTTGTGCTGAACTTCAATCCTAGGTACTATACTCACACACCCCCTCCCTCCCCTCCATCCCCCTCCATCTTTGGCCTTATATCAATGTTCATCACATTCAGCATACCTAATGACTATTGTGTAAATTATTCCCCATCCTCACACATAAAACATGAAAA